>Ga0307372_10006766_pt1 | contig 16633 bp, 16 predicted proteins | sample OX1MG_FD_202533 | JGI IMG/M metagenome (GOLD analysis project Ga0307372, IMG submission 202533) | Soil microbial communities from Risofladan, Vaasa, Finland - OX-1 | ecosystem: Environmental > Terrestrial > Soil > Coastal area > Acid sulfate soil | place: Finland: Risofladan, Vaasa | collected... | reverse complement strand
GGCAGCCGACTGGCGGTAGAGGTCGCCAGCGGCGCGGCTGGCGGCGAGCACGCAGCCCTCGCGATCGAGCAGCAGCAGCGCGTCGGGCAGGGCGTCGAGCAGCGGAAGCAGGGCATGCAGGGAACCTGCGGTCGCCGCATCGATGGCGGCGACCCGATCCGGGACTGCAGCGGTGGACGGCTGCGACTGCCGCACGGGGCCCCCTGTCAAGCGCCCAACGGCCAAACTGGCTTCGAGCATAGCACCGCGCCGGCGAGCCGGGATCGCGAACGGGATCGTCAGGTCATGGCGCGTGCCGCCCGGCTCGCCGTCGCCCGGCCGAGCTGCTGCGACAGCCAGTGCCCGGTGGCGATCAGGGCCGACAGATCGACGCCGGTGGTGACGCCCATACCGTGCAGCATGTAGACCACGTCCTCGCTGGCGACGTTGCCGGTGGCGCCACGGGCGTAGGGGCAGCCGCCAGTGCCGGCGACCGCGCTGTCGACCACGCCCACACCCTCCTCGAGGCAGGCTAGGATGTTCGCCAGCGCCTGGCCGTAGGTGTCGTGGAAGTGCACCGCCAGCGCCGCCAGCGGCACCTCGCCGGCGACGGCACGCAGCATGGCCCGGGCCTGCAGCGGGGTGCCGATGCCGATGGTGTCGCCCAGCGAGATCTCTGCGCAGCCGAGCGCATGCAGGCGCGCGGCGACGCGCACCACGTCGGCTACCGGCACCTCGCCCTGGTAGGGGCAGCCCAGCACGGTCGAGACGTAGCCGCGCACGCGCACGCCCTCGGCGCGGGCACGCTCCAGCACCGGCAGGTAGCGCTCCAGCGATTCGTCGATCGAGGCGTTGATGTTCTTGCGGTTGAAGGCCTCGGAGGCGGCAGTGAACACGGCGACCTCGTTGGCGCCGGCCGCGCGCGCCGCCGCGTAGCCCTGCAGATTCGGCACCAGCACGGGGTAACGCACGTCAACGCGGCGATGGATGCCGGCCAGCACCGCGGCACCATCGGCCAGCTGCGGCACCCAGCGCGGGCTGACGAAGCTGGTGGCCTCGATCACGCCTAGGCCGCAGGCAGCGAGGCGGTCGATCAGTTCGATCTTGACCGCGGTCGGCACCGGCGTCGATTCGTTCTGCAGTCCGTCGCGCGGACTGACCTCGACGATGCGGACCTGGGCGGGAATGGCGGCCATGGCGGGCTCCGATCGGATCGCGGGCGGCGGACGGCGCGCTCAGGCCGCCCCGGCGAAGCGCACCAGCACGGCATCGGCCTCGACGAAGTCGCCGACGCTGACGGTGACGGTCGCGATGGTACCGGCGTGCGGGGCCTTGAGCGCCAGTTCCATCTTCATCGCCTCCATCACCAGCAGTTCCTCGCCGGCGGCCACTTCGGCGCCCGCTTGAGCACGCACCAGCACGATACGGCCGGGCATGGGCGCGAGGACGCGATCGCTATCAACCGTCGCAGCGACCGCAGGCGCAAACGCCGGCGGGTGCCCGAACGCGTGACGACGATTGCCGTCATGCACCTCGACGCGATCGGCGTGCAGGCGGATCCGCCAGCGTTGCATCACCCCGTCAAGAGTGGCGCTCAGCCCGCCCTCGGCGAGCCGCGCGTCAGCGATCTCGACGTTGCCCGCACCGCTGTGCAGGACGTAGCGGCCGCCGCTGCCGCTGGCCCTCAGGATATGGCGATGGCCGCCATGGGCAAGGACCACACGCCGCTCGCCGCGGCTGTCGAGACGCCAGGCATCGGCCGCGCGCCAGGGCGAGTGGGGATCGGCGTCGGTGGCGGGCCGCGCGACGCGCGCCTCGTCGTCGAGCAATACCGCCAGCGCCGCCGCCGTGAGCGCCTGCGGGTCCGGCATGCCGTCGGCGGGCAGGAACTCATCGAGATGACGGTCGAGGTAGCCGCTGTCGATGCGGCCTTCGACCACGGCCGGATGGCGCACCAGCGCCTCGAGAAAGGCGATGTTGGATTTCAGGCCATCGATCGAGCACGCCGCCAGCGCCTCGCGCATGCGCGCCAGCGCGCGCGGACGGTCGGCATCATGGACGATCAGCTTGGCAATCATCGGGTCGTAGAAGATCGTCACCGTGTCGCCTTCGATCACGCCGGTATCGATGCGAACGCGGAATGAGGGCGACGGCAGTTCGAGTCGGTCGAGGCACCCCGATCCCGGCAGGAAATGTTGCGCCGGGTCTTCGGCGTACAAGCGCAACTCGATGGCGTGGCCGGTCGTGCGTACCTGGTCCTGCGCCAATGGCAGCGGCTCGCCGGCGGCGATGCGCAGCTGCCATTCGACAAGGTCCAGTCCGGTGACCATTTCGGTGACCGGATGCTCGACCTGCAGGCGGGTGTTGATCTCCATGAAATGGAAATCGCCCAGCGGCCCGACGATGAACTCCACCGTGCCGGCGTTGACGTAGTCCAGCGCCCGCCCGGCAGCCACGGCGGCTTCGCCCATGCGCGCACGCAGATCCGGCGTCAGGAAAGGCGAGGGCGTTTCCTCCAACACCTTCTGGTAGCGCCGCTGCGCCGAGCATTCGCGCTCGCCGAGGTGGATCACCTGGCCGTGCGCATCGCCGAAAATCTGGAACTCGATATGGCGCGGGGTCTCGACATAGCGTTCGAGCAGCACGCGGTCGCGGCCGAAGGCGTTCCTGGCCTCGCGCTGGCAGGAACCCAGCGCCTCGGCGAATGCGTCCGCGGCGCGCACGATGCGCATGCCCTTGCCGCCGCCGCCGTGCGCGGCCTTGATCATCAGAGGAAAGCCGATGCGCGCGGCCTCGCGCGCGAGCTGCTGCGGATGCTGATCTTCCCCGGTGTAGCCGGGCACCACCGGCACGCCGTGCGCAGCCATGCGGTCCTTGGCGCCGGCCTTGGAACCCATCGCGCGCATCGACGCCGCGCGCGGCCCGATGAACGTCAGCCCGGCCTGCTCGACGGCTTCGGCGAAATCGGCGTTCTCCGAGAGAAAACCGTAGCCGGGGTGGATGGCCTCGGCACCACCGGCTTGCGCCGCCGCGATGATCGCCGCGCCGCGCAGATAACTGTCCTGCGGCCGGGGCCCGCCGATCGGCAGCGCGCGATCGGCCAGCCGCGCGTGCTGGGCGCCGGCATCGGCTTGCGAGTACACGGCGACGGTTTCGATCCCCATTCGCCGGCAGGTGCGGATGATGCGGCAGGCGATCTCGCCGCGGTTGGCGATGAGGATGCGTTGGAACATGCGTGGGGTCGTGCTCATTCGGCGGGTCTGACCCAGCGCGGCGGCCGCTTGTCGAGGAAGGCGCCGAGGCCTTCCTGACCTTCCGGCGAAACGCGCAGTGCGGCGATCAGCGCGGCGTGTTCGCGATCGAGCGCATCGGCGCTGTCCGGGGTCATCCCGGCCAGACGCAGCGCGAGACGTTTGGCTTCGTGCTGGGCCAGCGGGCCGCCCTTGCCCAGCGCATGCAGACTGCGCTCGACCGCAGCGTCCAGATCGTGCGCCGGCACGCACTGGTGCAGCAGGCCGATGCGCGTGGCCTCGGCGGCGTCGAACACCTCGCCGCTGACGAACAGTCGCCGCGCGTGGCGCGGGCCGATTGCGGCGGCGACATAGGGCGAGATCACCGCCGGCACCAGGCCGAGCTTGACCTCGCTCAGCGCGAACTTGGCACCCTCGATCCCGATCGCGATGTCGCAACAGGCGATCAGACCGACGCCGCCGCCGTAGGCCGCGCCGTTGACGCGCGCGATCGTCGGCTTGGTCAGGAAGTTGAGCGTGCGCATCAGTGCGGCGAGGCGCAGCGCGTCGGCGCGGTTTTCCTCGGCCCCGGCGGCGGCCATGCGCCGCATCCAGCCCAGGTCCGCCCCGGCAGAGAATGTGCCGCCGGTACCGGTCAGTACCACGACGCGCACGTCCGGATCGGCGTCGATCGCGAGCAGGGCGTCGTTCAATCGAGCGATCAATTCATCATCAAACGCGTTGTGCACCTGTGGCCGCGCCAGGGTCAGGAAGGTGACAGCTCCCTTGCGCGTGATCTCGAGCGGGCTGGACATGCGAACTCCCGGAGCAGGGGGGAATGATAACGGGCCGGGTCTTGCCCTCTTGCTATAGCGAATGCGAATCGTTATCATTAAGTTGTCTGATGAGAGCCAAGCACATGCCGCTTCTCGCCCGTTTCCTGCTTTTCGCCACGATCGGTCTGGGTTCGGCGACCGCCGCGGAACCGCCGCAGTTCCGTCTGCTGATCGCGAATCACCGCTTCCAGCCGGCGACGCTGACGATTCCCGCTAACACCAAGGTCAAGCTGCTGGTCGAGAATCGCGACGCCACGCCGGAGGAATTCGAGAGCAACGACTTCAACCGCGAGAAGGTGATCCTGCCCAACAGCAGCACGGTGATCTTCGTCGGTCCGCTGCGGCCGGGGCAGTACCGTTTCTTCGGCGAGTTCAACCCTGCCACGGCGCAGGGCGTGCTGCGCGTGGAGTGACGCCATGCTCGCGATTGCCCTGCTGGTTTTTCGTGAAGTGCTCGAGGCGGCGCTGATCATCTCGATCGTGGCCGCGGCCACGCGCGGCGTGCCGCGTCGCGGTGCGGCGCTCTTTGCCGGCATGGGCCTCGGCGTGCTCGGCGCGGTGCTGGTGGCGCTGGGCGCCGGCCGCATCGCCGCGCTGTTCAGCGGCGTCGGCCAGGAAGTCTTCAACGCCAGCGTGCTGCTGGCGGCGGTGCTGATGATCGCCTGGCATGTCGTGTGGATGGCGTCCCATGGACGCGCACTGGCGACGCAGATGCAGAACGTCGGCAAGTCGGTGCGCGCCGGCGCCAGCCCGCTGGCCGTGCTGGTCGCGGTGGTCGCGCTGGCGGTGCTGCGCGAGGGCTCCGAGGTGGTGCTGTTCCTCTACGGCATGCTCGCCGGCGGTGCCGGCCATCTCGGCACGGGACTGGCGCTGGGCGTTGCCGCCGGCGTGACGGTCGGCCTGCTGCTGTATTTCGGCCTGTTGCGCATCCCGCTGCGGCATTTCTTCGGCGCGACCAACACGCTGCTGATCCTGCTGGCGGCCGGGCTGGCGGCCGACGCGGTGGCGTTCCTGGTGCAGGCGGATCTGCTGCCGGCGCTGGGCGAACCGTTGTGGAACAGCTCCACGCTGCTCAGCGAGCGCTCGCTGCCGGGCCAGGCGCTGCATGTGCTGGTGGGCTACACCGCGCGGCCGGTGCCGATCCAACTGCTGGCCTGGCTGGCGACGGCGATGCTGCTGGCCGTCGGCATGCGTCTCGCGGGCAGGACGCTGCGCACGATGCACGCGGCGCTGCCGCGGCGAACCGTGATCGACTGAGTTCTCCCTGACCCTAAATCAACGCGCCGTCGCGGCGCGTAGGTTCCATTCGCTTCGATTCCAGGCCCCAGGGGTGTCCCAATGATCCGCAATCGAATGATTCACCGCTTCTTCCATGCGCTCGCGCTGCTGTTCGCGTGCGTCCCGGCACTGACGCAGGCCGGTCCGGCGGAGACGGTCTACCTGCCGCAGGTCAGCTACCGCGAGTGGGAGATCGAATTCCGCGGCGGCGCGCTCGACTGGCCCGGCAATCCGGCCAGCCACGCGCAGCAGTACGTCACCGACATCGGCTACGGCATCGCGCCACGCTGGTTCACCGAGCTCGCGGTGTTTTATGCGAAGACGCCGGGCAGCGCCGCGCGGGTCGAGGGCTACGAATGGGAGAACGTGTTCCAGCTGACCGAGATCGGCGAGCACTGGATGGATCTTGGCCTGTTCGCCGAGATCGCCCGCGATCGGCTGGCGAAGAAGAACTACGTCGAACTGGGGCCGATGTTGCAGAAGGAGTTCGGACGCGCCCTGGTCAACCTCAACCTGCTGTTCAAACGTGGCCTTAGCCGCGATCGCGAGCCCGGCACCGAATTTGAATACGCCTGGCAATGGAAGTGGCGCGGCAACGTGCTGTTCGAGCCCGGCCTGCAGGGTTTCGGTTCGTTCGGCCGCATCGGTAGCCTGCATGCCGCCGAGAACAAGCTCGGCCCGGCGTTCTTCGGACGCACGGCGCTGGGTGCGGGGCGTGCGTTGAAGTACGACGCCGCGCTGCTGTTCGGCAGCGTCAACGGCTCGCCGGATCGCACGCTGCGCTTCCAGCTGGAATACGAGTTCTTCTGAGTAACGCGCATCGTCGCCCAGCGGCGGCTAAGCAGGGCGCTGGTCGCGTGACTTGCACCCTCTCTCTCTTCTCCAGCCGACAGAGGGACGGCAAGGGTCACATCCGGAACACGCCGTAACGCGTCGGTTCGATCGGCGCATTGATGCTGGCCGAGATCGCCAGCCCCAGCACGCGGCGAGTGTCGACAGGATCGATGATGCCGTCGTCCCACAGGCGCGCGCTGGCGTACCAGGGATGGCCCTGGCGTTCGTACTGTTCGCGGATCGGCGCCTTGAAGGCTTCCTCGTCCACGGCGCTCCAGGTCTTGCCGGCGGCTTCCAGACTGTCGCGCTTGACGGTGGCCAGCACGCCGGCGGCCTGCTCGCCGCCCATCACGCTGATGCGTGCGTTGGGCCACATCCACAGGAAGCGCCCGCCGTAGGCGCGGCCGCACATCGCGTAGTTGCCAGCGCCGAAACTGCCGCCGATCACCACGGTGAACTTGGGTACCGCGGAGCAGGCCACCGCGGTCACCATCTTGGCGCCGTCCTTGGCGATGCCGGCGTTTTCGTATTTCTTGCCGACCATGAAGCCGGTGATGTTCTGCAGGAATACCAGCGGCACGCCGCGCTGGTTGCACAGCTCGACGAAGTGCGTGCCCTTCAGCGCGGATTCGGAAAACAGGATGCCGTTGTTGGCGACGATGCCCACGGGGTAGCCATGGAGATGGGCAAAACCGGTGACCAGGGTCTTGCCGTAGCGCGCCTTGAACTCGTGGAATTCCGAGCCGTCGACCAGACGCGCGATCACCTCGCGCACGTCGTAGGGGCGGCGGATGTCCTGCGGAATCACGCCGTAGAGTTCTTCGGCCGGATAACGCGGCACTACGGGCTCCCGCAGCGCCAGCGGCATCGGCTTGACGCGGTTGAGGCGGCCGACCGCCTCACGCGCCAGCGCCAGGGCGTGGCGGTCGCTCTCGGCGTAGTGATCGGCGACGCCCGAGATGGCCGTATGCACGTCCGCGCCGCCCAGCGCCTCGGCGTCGACGATCTCGCCGGTCGCCGCCTTCACCAGCGGCGGTCCGCCGAGAAAGATCGTGCCCTGGTCCTTGACGATGATGGTCTCGTCGCTCATCGCCGGCACGTAGGCGCCGCCAGCGGTACAGGAGCCCATCACCACCGCGATCTGGGCGATGCCCAGCGCGCTCATGCGCGCCTGGTTGTAGAAGATGCGGCCGAAATGCTCACGGTCCGGGAACACCTCGTCCTGCAGCGGCAGGAAGGCACCGCCGGAATCGACCAGATAGACGCAAGGCAGGTGATTCTCGAGCGCGATCTCCTGCGCACGCAGGTGTTTCTTGACCGTCAGTGGGAAATAGGTGCCGCCCTTCACCGTGGCGTCGTTGGCGACCACCATTACCTCGGTACCGTTGACGCGGCCGATACCGGTGATCAGTCCCGCCGCAGGCGCATGGTCGTCGTACAGGCCGTGCGCGGCCAGTGGCGACAGCTCGAGGAAGGGCGAGCCCGGATCGAGCAGGGCGTCGATGCGCTCGCGCGGCAGCAGCTTGCCGCGTGCGGTGTGTTTGTCGCGTGCCTTGGTGCCGCCGCCTTCGGCGACACGCGCCAGAGCGGTGCGCAGCGCCACAACCTGTGCGCGCAACTGCACCGCGTTGGCCTGGAACTCGTCGCTGCGTGGATCAAGACGGGACTCAAGCACGGTCATGCGGGTGCTTCCGGGAGAGCGGGGCCGCGATGATACGGGGCGTGCCGGCAGCCCAAGCGAACCGGCCGCACAGAGCGGCCGGTTCGGGCACTAGAGCGGAGATGCGGAATGTATCAGCCGCCGGACTTCTTCGCAGGCGCGGCACTGCTGGCAGGTGCCGGAGCGCTGGCTGCTGGCGCGGCCGCGGTCGCGGCGGTGGCCGGGGCCGCCGGCATGGCCGTGCTGGCTGCGGCGGGTGTGCTTGCGGCCGGTGCGGCAGCCGTGGCGCTGGTCGCCGGAGCGGTGGTTGAGGACTCTTCGTGGCTGCAGGCGGCGAGCACGACCAGCAGCGAGGATGCGAGCGCGATACGGGCAAATTTCATGACAATCCCCTGAGCAGTGGAGGCCAAAGCGATTTTTGGCCCCGTCATTGAATCACGTTCGCGGTGCGGGGCAAGTCCCCGATCCTTACGGATTGCCAGAGCAGCCAGGGGCGATGAAACCGGCGAACCCATAAAGAACCGGCCGCTTGCGCGGCCGGTTCGGGCGTTCGCTGAAACCTGCGGCAATCAGCCGCCGGCCTTCGCCGTGCCAGCCGGAGCCGGAGCCGCGGTGGAAGCCGGAGCCGGAGCCGCGGTGGAAGCCGGAGCCGGAGCAGCGGTGGCAGCCGGAGCCGGAGCAGCCTGCTCGGCCGGAGCCGCTGCTGGTGCCGAAGCGGCGGGGGCCGGGGTCTCGGCGGACTGCTCGCTGTGGCTGCAAGCAGCCAGCAGAGCGACCAGTGACGCGGCGAGAACGATACGGGTGAACTTCATTGTCTTTCTCCTTATGCCGTGGAATGCCAACATGGTGGCCCCGTTATTAGAGCGCGTCCGTTGGGCGCGCGCCAGAGTCCAGTAAAACCAGCCGGCTGCCGGGGCCTTGAGCATTCGGCTGTGATTTCGCAATGCAACGACAGTTCAATGCGGCTGCCGGCACTGATAATAGCCGAACAGCGCTCAGAGCCGTTCGATCGCGATCGCAGTCGCCTCGCCGCCGCCAATGCACAACGACGCGATGCCGCGGCGACCGCCGCTCGCGGTCAGCGCATGCAGCAGGGTGACCACGATGCGTGCGCCGCTGGCGCCGATCGGATGACCGAGAGCGCAAGCCCCGCCGTGCGCATTGACCTTGGAGTGCGGCAGTCCGAGCTCGGTCATCGCCGCCATGGCGACGACGGCGAAGGCCTCGTTGATCTCGAACAGATCGACGTCGTCGACGTTCCAGCCGGTTTTCGCCAACAGCTTCTGGATGGCGCCGACGGGCGCGGTGGTGAACCACTCCGGTGCCTGCGAGTGGGTGGCGTGGGCGACGATGCGGGCCAGCGGCTTGATGCCGCGACGGGCGGCATCTTCGGCGGCCAGCAGCACCAGTGCGGCGGCGCCGTCGGAAATGCTCGACGAACTGGCGGCGGTGATGGTGCCGTTGTCCTTGCGGAAGGCCGGCTTGAGGCTGGGGATCTTGCCGATGTCGCAGCGGCCGGGCTGCTCGTCGGTGTTGACCTCGACCTCGCCTTTTCGACCTTTGACCCGCACCGCGACGATTTCGCCCGCAAACGCGCCCGACTGCTGCGCTGCCAGCGCACGGCGCACCGACTCGGCAGCAAAGGCATCCTGCTGTTCGCGGCTGAAGTGGTACTTGTCGGCACAGCTCTCGCCAAAGACCCCCATCGCCACACCGTCGTAGGGGTTGGTCAAACCGTCCCAGGCCATGTGGTCGATCAGGGTCGCATCGCCGTAACGGATGCCGTTGCGCGAGCCCGGCAGCAGATGCGGCGCGTTGGTCATCGATTCCATGCCGCCGGCCACCACCACCTCGGCACTGCCGGCGCGGATCAGATCGTGGCCCAGCATGATCGCCTTCATGCCCGAGCCGCAGACCTTGTTGATCGTTGTGCATCCGGCCGCGGACGACAGTCCGGCCGCCAGCGCCGCCTGCCGCGCCGGTGCCTGGCCCAGACCGGCCGGCAGCACGCAGCCGATGATGGCCTCGCTGACCGTCTCGCCGCCCAGCCCGGCATGCGCCAGCGCCGCGCGGATGGCGGTGGCACCCAGGGTCGGGGTGGGTACGCCGTTGAACTGGCCGAGAAAGGAACCGATGGCGGTGCGCTTGGCGCCAACGATGACGATGTCGGACATGGATATCTCCGCAGACCCGCGCGGGGGCGCTGGCCGAGCCGTGGATTATCGTCCTCCTGCTGCGGTGCCGCAAACAAGATCGGCCTGCCCGGGACGACCGGTCTGGCGGGCAGGCCGCCGCGGCCGACGCCGCATCGGGCTGTCGCACCCGGTCTTTCGCCGGCATCATCCGCGGCATGACCAAGACCTATGACCGTGCCTATTTCGACCATTGGTACCGCGATCCCGAGTATCGCGTCGGCTCGCAGGCGCAGCGAGCGCGCAAGGTTCGGATGGTGGTGGCGCTGGCCGAGTATTACCTCGGCCGGCCGCTGCGCAGCGTGCTCGACATCGGCTGCGGCGAAGGCCTCTGGCGCGCGCCACTGCGGCGACTGCGGCCGGGCATCGACTACCGCGGGCTGGATGCCAGCACCTACGTGGTCGAGCGCTACGGCCGTGCGCGGCGCATCGGTCTGGCGCGCTTCGGTGATCTGGCGGCGCTGCGTTTCGAGCAGCGGTTCGATCTGATCGTCTGCGCCGACATGCTGCACTACGTGCCGGCGGCCGAACTGCGCGCGGGGCTGTCGGGATTCGGTGAACTGCTCGAGGGCCTGGCCTTCATCGAGGTCTGCACCGACCGCGACAGTGCCGGCGGCGACACCCGCGGCTACATCCGCCGCAGTCCAGCGTGGTATCTCGATGCCTTCCTTGACGCCGGCCTGATGCCCTGCGGCTCGCACGCCTACCTCAGCCCGCGACTGCTGCGCCGGGTTGCCGCGCTGGAGATTGCACAACTGCTTCCGCCGCGTTGAGCGCGTGCGTAGGCACGGGGCTGTCGCCGTCAACGACGCTGGCGCCGTGCCGCGATCGGCGGGCGCGACGGATGCGCTCCCGCGCGCTCAGTGCTGCAGCGAACGTATCAGCGTATCCAGCCCGCCCCAGGCAATCTGCACCCCGATACACAGCAGGATGAACGAGATCAGCCGCTGCACGCCGTTGAAGGCGTGCTGCGGAATCAGGCGCGCCAGCTTGGGTGCGTAGGCGTAGCTGACGTACACCAGCAGCGCCAGCATCAGCGTGGCGGCCAGGATTGCACCATGCGCCAGCAGACTGGCCTGCCAGTGCCCGCCGGAGGCATGCGCGCTGAGCGTCAGCACCACCACGATCACACCGGGACCGACGGTCAGCGGAAACGTCAACGGATAGAACACCCGGTCCATCGGCGATGCGGCATCCGGCAGCGGGGGCTGCGCGTCGTTGCCGGCTGCGGCATCGCGGGCGTTGAGCATGTTCCAGCCCATCGCCGCCAGCGTCAGTCCGCCGCCGACCTGCACCACCGGCAGCGAGATGCCGAAGAACTTCAGGATCCACGAGCCCAGCAGTTCGATCACGGCGACGAAGATCACCATGCCGATGGCGATGCGCGCGGCCAGCTGGCGATACACCGCCGGTGGCGCCTGGCCGACCATGCCGAGCAGGATCAGCGCCGAGCCGACCGGGTTGACCAGCGGCAGCAGGGCGGCAAATGCCAGCGGGATGAAGGCGAGCGCGTGGCGCAGCATCAGGGGTTGCAGCCGGTCAGAGGCCGGCGGAGTGCAGCAGCCCGGAGGCCGCGATCACGATCAATGCCACCAGGGCGAGGGCGCCGAGGCTGAAGGCTGGCCCACGCTTGTCTGCGTCGCGACTGTAAGCCACCGCGTACCACACGCGCGCCGTGATCCAGACGCCACCGGCGATCGCGGCGTAATCGGGATTGCCGTACCAGGCGGCGATCCACAGCGCCGGCAGTGCCATCAACGCGGCTTCCTGGGTGTTCATCTGGACGCGGAAAATCCGCTCGAAGGCCGGATGGCCGCTGGTCGCCGGCGCCTTGATGCCATAACGGCCGCGCGCGCCGCCGACACTCCACGCGGTGGCAAAAAGCAGCAGCACGATCAGCAGGGTGATGACGGCGGGCCAGAACGGGAGCATGCGCGGATCCTCGAGTAGGGACGCCGGCGATCATCGCACGCGGCCGCGTCGGGCTTCAGCGCGGCGGGCGCGCCTTGGGCTTGAACGGACGCCCGCCGGGCCCCGAACGCGGCCGGCCACTGGCGTCGGCGCGCCGGGTCGGCGTCGGGCCGTCAGCGGCACGGGCGATGCGCAGCTGCTGGCCCGACACCCAGACCTTGCGCAGGTGCTGCAGCAGTTCGGCGGGCATTTCGCTGGGCAGATCGATCAGGCTGTGCGCGTCGAGGATGCGCAGACGTCCGATGTTCTTGCTGTCCAGTCCGGCCTCGTTGGCGATTGCGCCGACAATATTGCCCGGACGCACGCCGTGCATCTTGCCCACCTCGATGCGATAGGTCTCGAAGCCGGCTTCCGGGCCGCTGTCGGCGCGTTCTCTCGTAGGTCCACCGCGCGCGCGGTGTGCGGCGGGCGCGCGTGTCGCGGTCGCGTCGCGGTCACGCGGTGCACGTGCACTGTCGCCACGGGGCGCGCGTGCGCTGTCGCCACGCGGTGTGCGTGACGGACGCTCTTCGATGTGCATCGGCTGCGCCGATTCCTCCAGCAGCAGCGGCGCGTCGCCCTGGGCGATGCGCGCCAGCGCCGCGGCGATCTCCAGTGCCGGCACGTTGTGCGCCTGCTCGTATTGCTCGACCAGCGCCTGGAACGGCTCCAGGCCACCGGCGGCGAGCGCATCGCCGATGCGCTGCATGAAGCGCGCGATACGGCGGTCGTTGACTGCTCCGACGCTGGGCAGGCTCATCGGCGTGATCGGCTGACGCGTGGCGCGCTCGATCGCGCGCAGCATGCCGCGTTCGCGCGGCGCGACGAACAGGATCGCCTCGCCGCTGCGGCCGGCGCGGCCGGTGCGGCCGATGCGATGCACGTAGGACTCGGTGTCGTAGGGGATGTCGTAGTTGAGCACGTGGCTGATGCGGTCGACGTCGAGGCCACGTGCGGCGACGTCGGTGGCGACCAGGATGTCGATCTGACCGTCCTTGAGCTGTTGCACGGCGCGCTCGCGCAGCGGCTGGGCGACATCGCCGTTGATCGCGGCGACGGAGAAACCGCGCGCGGCCAGCTTGCCCGCCAGCTCCTCGGTGGACTGCTTGGTGCGCGCGAACACCAGCATGGCGTCGAACGGCTCGGCCTCGAGGATGCGCGTCAGCGCGTCGAGCTTGTGCATGCCGCTGACCGACCAGTAGCGCTGGCGGGTATTGGGCGCGGTGGTGGTTCTGGCAGCGATGGTGATCTCGGCGGGATCGCGCAGGTGATTCTGCGCAATGCGCCGCACCGGCGTCGGCATCGTCGCCGAGAACAGCGCTACCTGGCGCGTCGGCGGTGTGCGTGCGAACACTTTCTCGACGTCGTCGATGAAGCCCATGCGCAGCATCTCGTCGGCCTCGTCCAGCACCAGGCAGGCAAGGCCGTCGAGCTTGAGCGTGCCGCGCTCGAGATGGTCGATCACGCGGCCGGGCGTGCCGACCACCACGTGCGCACCGCGCTTGAGGCCCGCGAGCTGCGGGCCGTAGCCCTGGCCGCCGTAGATCGGCAGCACGTGGAAGCCGGGCAGGTGCATCGCGTAGCGCTGGAATGCCTCGGCGACCTGGATCGCCAGCTCGCGAGTCGGCGCCAGCACCAGCACCTGCGGTTGCGCGCGGGCGAGGTCGAGGCGCGCCAGCAGCGGCAGGGCGAAGGCCGCGGTCTTGCCGGTGCCGGTCTGCGCCTGGCCGAGCAGGTCGCGACCGGCCAGCAATGGCGGGATGGTCGCTGCCTGGATCGGCGAGGGGGTTTCATAACCGACGTCGACCAGCGCACGCAGCAGCGGTTCGGGCAGGCCAAGATCGCGGAAGCCGACGGCGGCCGGCGCGGGAAGGTCAGTGGACATGGCACGATCTCGAAGCGCGCAGCGACCGCGGCGGCGGCCCGCGCAAGGCGTTGGGTCTGCCACTTTAGCCGGTTGCGCTCGGATTGCCGAATCCGCCGCGGCGCGGCGCGGGAACATCGGCAACGGGATGCGGTCTGAGCGTCCATGCACCCCGCCGCCACGCTGATGTTCGGACTCACCACCGCCGCCCTGCTGTGGGGCGTGCTGTTCGGCGCCATCGGTTCCGGCTACTTCATCTTTGGCAAGAAGCAGGGCGAACCGATCGTGATGGTCGCCGGCGCCGGGCTGGTCGGCATGACCTTCGTCGTTACCAGCAGCCTGTGGATCGTCGTGCTGGGCCTGCTGCTGTGCATGCTGCCGTGGCTGTGGCGGCGTCTCACCTGAAGCGCTCGTCGCCGCCCCCTCAGGGGATCAGTACCAGTTTGCCGACGCTTTGCCCCGACTCGATGCGTCGTTGCGCGTCCGCGGCCTGCGCCAGGGTGAAGGTCTGCACCGGCAAGGGCTGCAGGCGGCGATCCGCGAAGCGTTCGAGCAGCCAGCGCATGCCCTCGGCCAGCCGTGGCGCTTCGGCGGCAAGGAAGCTCAGGTTGCAGGCCAGCACGCTGCGGTTGAACCGGGTCATGTCGAGCGGGTTGAAGCGCGGCGTGCGCAGCCAGTCGCGCGCCAGCGCAAGCCAGTTCAGGCGGCCGTTGCGCGGCAGCATGCTGGCGAAGCCGTAGACGCAGAGTTTTCCAGCCACGGCGAGATGCGCGTAGCTGCGGGCGAGCGTGCTGACACCGTTGGCATCGAAGATCGCCTGGCAGCCTTCCGGTGCCAGGCGGCGTACCTCGCACCACGGATCCTGCACGGACTTGTCGATCACCATCGTGGCGCCCATGGCCGCGGCGTGCGCGATCTTGTGCGTGGCGCCGACCACGCCGATCACCCGGCAGCCGGCCAGGCGTCCCAGCTGGCACAGCGCCGAGCCGACACCACCGGCCGCCGAATGCACCAGCCAGATATCGCCGGGCCGCGGCAGCACCTGCTGCGTCGTCATGAACCAGGCGGTCAGAAACACGGTCGGCAGGCCGGCCGCATGCATGGCGTTAAGCGCCGTCGGCAGCGCGAAGACCTGATCCGCAGGCACCCGCAGGCGGCTGCTGTAGCCACCGAACAGGGTCAGCGCGACGACGCGATCCGCCATCGCGAAATCATGCACGTCCGCGCCCAGCGCGATGACCCGCCCGGCGACCTCGAAGCCCGGCGTGATCGGATAGCCGTGCAATTTGTTCGCCGAGGCGTACAGACCCATGCGCACGATGCTGTCGGCATAATTGACGCCGGCCGCGTCGACGTCGATCAGCACCTCGCCGGCGGCGGGCGACGGGTCGGGCTCCTCGACCAGGCGCAGGCGGTCGTAGCCTCCGGGACGATCGATGACGATGCGGCGCATGCCGCGCCTTGTATCACGCGCCGGCGATCAGGCCCTGCTGGCGCAGCCACGCGCTGAACTGCGGCAGCGGCAGCGCGCCGGAGACGCGGGCGATCTCGCGTCCCTCGCGGAAGGCGATCAGCGTGGGGATGCTGCGGATGCCAAGGCGGCCGGCGCTGGCCGGGTTGGCCTCGGTATCCAGCTTGGCAAAGCGCAGCTGCGGTTCGAGCTGGCGCGTGGCCTGCTCGAACACCGGCGCGAACTGGCGGCACGGCCCGCACCATGCGGCCCAGCAGTCGACGATCAGCGGAATCTGCGTGTGCTCGATCAGTGCTGCGAAGTTGGCGTCGGTCAGCGCGGCCGGGTGGCCGTCGAACAGCGGCTGGTGACAGCGGCCGCAGGCCGGGGCATCGCCGAGGCGGCTATCGGGGACGCGATTGACCGCGCCACAGCGGGGGCAGGCGATTTCGATCGGGGCAGGCATGGTGATCTCCTGGTGCGTAAAGTGATGGCAGCGGTCACGGAATCAAGCACGGCCCGCTGTCGCAGCCTGCGCGACGCGTTACTCTGGCTGCCGTGAGGCCCGAGATCGCCACAAGGGGGGCGTGATGCGTGTCGTCAGCGTGAGAACCGCGCGTGCATGGACCACGACGTTGCTGGTATTGGTGCTTTCCGCCTGTGCGCCACTGCCGCCGAAGCCGGCGCCGCCGCCCGCGCCACCGCCGCTGGTGTATGCCGGCAGCCTGCTGTGGCGCGAGCGGATCGCCATGCCACCGGGCGCGCACGCGCTGGTGACGCTGACGCAACAGGGCCCTGGCGGCGCGCGCGATCTGGCGCAGATCAGCCGGCCGGTGCATGGTTCGCCGGTGACATTCGAGATCGAGGTCGCGCGCGGATCGGTCGATGCCTCCGTGCGGCACGTGCTGCAGGCGCGCATCGAGGACGCGCATGGCACCACGCTGTGGCGGTTGCCACACGCGGTCGTCGTGCCCGCCACCGGGACCTCGACCCCACTGGCCCTGTTGCTGGCGTGGGTGCCGCCGGCGGCACCAGCGCCACGGTCCGAGGCGCCAGTGCCCGTGGTGGTGCCCAATGCCCCTCCCATCGTATCCGCGCTGGGCCTCAGGCCAAGCGGCTGGAACGCCTTCATCTACGGCGAGGAGCGCGCGCGCCGTCTGGACACCGTGATCGGCGATGGCCAGGTGCGCCGCACCTACAGCGGCGTGCTGCGGCAGCGCCTGCGGTCCGGAACGGTGATCTTCACCGCCAATCACGGGTGGGTACGGCTCACCGTCCGCCCCGGTGGCTGCAGTATCGGCAGCGAGCACTTTGCCTGGACGGCGATGCTGGAGGTCACCGGCGCCACCTTCCGCGGTTG
>Ga0307372_10006765_pt1 | contig 16633 bp, 14 predicted proteins | sample OX1MG_FD_202533 | JGI IMG/M metagenome (GOLD analysis project Ga0307372, IMG submission 202533) | Soil microbial communities from Risofladan, Vaasa, Finland - OX-1 | ecosystem: Environmental > Terrestrial > Soil > Coastal area > Acid sulfate soil | place: Finland: Risofladan, Vaasa | collected... | reverse complement strand
ATCCAGCCTGCCAGCATCAGCTCGGCCAGCAGCGCCCCGGCCAGGCCGGTACCCAGCGCACGCGGCTGAAGCAGCGGCTTGCCGCTGCGGTCGTCGTGCCCGAGCAGGTACAGGTCATCAGCCACCAGCCCCGTGCCGCTCAGCCCGGGGGCTGGCGGATCCGGGTGCCGGTGGCCTGCTGAACGGCAGGCGTGCCGCTCATGCATGCCGCCGCCCGCCTCTCCTCGCCGTGCACGGTGGCGGCAGCGGATCGTTCGCTGCCGGAGCCGGACAGATCCGGCGGGCCTGGGGAGAGGAGTTATTCACGGGCATGCGGTACATAGGCAAAACCATGCGCTTAGTGCCCTATGCCGGCAAATCGCGGAAAGGTTTCACAGCAATTCCATAGCAAAACAAGCCAGCGCTTTCCGGCAGCACAAAGAACGGCACTGGCCGGGCATTCTGGCAATTACCCGCCCGCAGCCGTGATTGGCTCGCCCGGATCTCAGCCTTGCCGCAGTGCCTCCTGCGCTGACGCGGTTCCGGGATGAGGGTGGTGGGGATGAGGGTGGTCAGGACCGTGACCTCGCCGCCGCAGTGCGGGCACGCCTGGACCCCGGTCACCCCGGCCCGCACACCGCTGTGGTGCTGGGCCGCGGTGAGCGCGGCTAGCGCCCGCGCCTCGCGTGCCTCCTGCGCCGCGCAAGCCACGGCGCGCTGCTCGGCATCTCGTACCGTGTCGATCTGATCAGCGCCTGCGGTCAGCGCGCCGCTGGTATCCAGGGCCTTGTCGCATGCCTGCCAGAACTCGCGGGCCTGGGACTGGCGGCCGATCTCGGCCAGCGAGACCGTGGACCGGGAAAACCCCGCCAGGGCCGCCAGGCCATGCTGGGTCAGCCCGGCCTCACGCCGCAAGGCCGCCAGCTGGCGGCCCAGCTCCCGCCCCATCGCGGCGACGCTGTCCGAGTCGCTCATCTGGCCTGCCCCGGATACCGGCCAGGTTCAGCCGCTGCCGGTGCCGGGCCGCCGCCTTCGGCTGCCCGATGCAGCGGACTGCCCGGTGCCGGCCATGACGGCGGTCAGGCCCGCCGCCGTGGCCGGCGTACGCGGCTGCTGCCGCACCGGGGTGCTGCCGTCGAGGAGGAGCCCGGCGAAGACCAGGCCGGCCTCGATCTCGCTGATGCCGCGAGCACCCAGGCCCGCGATCTCGCCGAGCCGCCCCTCGCGGTACCGGCGGACCACGTCGCCGACCGAGGCAGGCGGCCCGCCTGGCGCTACCGGCACCCCGCGGCCGTCAGCGCGGGCCAGCCGGTTCAGCACCCGGCCCGATAGCACGCTGCGCAGGCAATCCACCGGGCAGTCCGGCGTGATCGCGTCGCCGTCCCCGGCTGCCACCAGGCCCCGGGAAACCAGGGCCAGCCCGATCTCCCGGACGCTCAGCCGGCCCAGGCCGCCGATCTCGCCGAGCCGCCCCTGACGGTACAGGCGCACCACATCGCCGGCCGTGGCCGGTATCCCGCACGATGCCACCGGCTCGCCATGGCGGCCGTCCGCGCGGGCGAGCCTGCCCAGAACCCGCGATGGCAGCAGCGGTGCCAGGCAGTCCACCGGGCAATCAGCCGTAACCAGATGCCTGGCGCACGCCAGACTGTGCGCCAGCCGGTCACCATGCATCTGCGGCCATCCTCTCCTGAAATCCGCGAGCCGGCGGGACGGCCTGGGCGGGTACCCGCCCCGCATGCTGCCGCGCGGCATGCTGCCGCGGGCCAGGTACCGTACCGGACGGCGAGGTGACGAGGGCTGCGCCAGCCATGACCGGGCCCGGCCAGCGCAGCCCTCCCCCACGGGCACGACCAGCCGGCACGGGGGCCACCGTCCCGGCGTGCCCAGCTTGCGTGACGCCAGCGGCACCGGCCTGCCACGTCCCGCAGGCAGGCTCGATCACCGACCCGTCGGGGAGCAGCGCCCCGGTGTCCTCGAAGGCCACCACCCCGTTGCACAGCAGGCTCCAGCCTTGCTCAGGGTGCCTGGCGATGACGTGGGCGGCCAGACAGTCCCGCGCCTGCGGCGGCGGGCACGGCGGCAGGTGCGGGCACGTCCGCGGCCGTCCCCCGGGAGCAGGTGCCGCCGGAACTGGTCGGCTGCAAACGTAGCAGGGCGCGCCGATGAGACCGTCCAGCCCGCGCTGCGCCCCGTCGCTCGGTGTACCGTTCATCGTGCACCCGCCTGGGCGATCTCCAGTGACACCACGACATAGACGGTCTTGCCAGGACCGGCTGGGTCGCTGATCACGCCTCGCTCCCCGCCGTGCAACTGGATCAGCTCGTCGACCACTTCCAGGCCCCGGCCGCATTCATCGCCCCCGTCGGCATGCTTGCGGACCGGCCGGCCGGCGCCGCCGTCGTGGACCTCGACCCGCAGGTCACCGTCGCCGACCGACAACCGCAACCAGATCGGGGTCTCACCGTGGCAGACCGCGTTGGAGACCAGCTCGCTGACGACCAGCTCGCCCAGGCTGGCCTGCTCACCCAGGCCCCACGCCGCCAGCAGTACCCGGGCACGCCGGCGGGCATCACGGGCGTGCACCGGGTCCCGGCCGGGCAGGCGGGTGACGGCAGGCTCACAGGTAGCAGTCAGCTGCATACGCCGCTCCCGGCCCAGTCTGCATGGCGCCTGCGTGCTGCCGAACGACACCAGGGCGAGCCAGCCAGGCGGTGATGCGGGCGCTTCGGCCGTAGGCCGCGATCCGCTCCGCGTGCTCGGCGTCGCGGGGGGTGTTGGGGCGCCACCGGCGGACGCGGATCAGGCCGAGCCGCTGCTTGATGCCTGGCCTGAGGCCAGGTGTGATCCTGTGCGCCTACCTCACCCCAGCAGACAATGGCTGTATGGCCAGCGTCATCATGGCCGCCGCCCCCGCCGAAACAGTCGCCCCGGTCGCACCTCCGCCAGCGGAAGCGGCGCGCGGATTGCCTCCCCGCTGAGAGAGTTGACAGGCTCGGGCACAAGTCCTCCTAGGCGCCTCGCTGATTCGGGTGCGCTTGGTGAGACTGCCGCATGTGATCGTCGGAAGCTAGACGAGAGTTCCGTTCGCTCTGGTGCGAAACGGCTGCGCGGAGCGGAACGCGGATCACACCCTCGTTGCCAGCAGCCCGCCCACTTCGCGTCCGGCAGCCGGAGTTACTCGACGGCGCGGCGCCCTGGCGCAAGGATGGCCCTGTGAGGCTTCTCGTTCTTGGTGGGACGCGCTTTGTGGGTCGGCTCATCGTCGAAGCCGCAGTTGATCGTGGTCACCTGGTGACGACGTTCAATCGAGGACGTACGGGCGGCGATGCCGTTGGCGTTGAGGCAGTGCGCGGTGACCGGGAGAACACAGGGGACCTGGCCCGCTTGGTAAGTGGCCGTGAGTGGGATGCCGTGGTTGACACCAGCGGCTATGTGCCCGCCGTCGTGGGGAACGCAGCCCAGGTACTGTCCAGCAGGGCAGCGGCGTACGCCTTCATGTCGACAGTGTCGGTGTATCCGGACTGGCCACATGGCCCGGTCAGCGAGGACTCCCGTGTCTACGACTGTGCACCCGATGCAACCGGAACTGCGGAAGACGAGGCGAACTGGTCAGCCGCGCAGTACGGCTCCTACAAGGCAGGCTGTGAACGCGCCGTCACGGAGGAGTTCGGCGGCGATGTGCTGGTCCTGCGGCCGGGTGTCATCCTCGGCCCGAAGGAGAATGTCGGCCGGCTGACATGGTGGCTCGCCAGGATCGCCGCGGGCAGTCACGTACTGGCTCCTGGAGACAGTCACCGTGAGATCCAGCCAGTAGACATCCGCGACCTGGCGGCCTTCACACTGGCTTGCCTGGAGGCGCGTATCACCGGAACATTCAACGTGACCGCACCGATTGGGCACGGAACCTTCGGGGCCATGCTCGGCGCTTGCATCGACGTCACCGGTTCGGATGCCCAGCTTGAGTGGGTAGACGATGCTTTCCTCCTCTCCAATGGCGTGCGGCAGTGGACGGAGATTCCGTTGTGGCGCACCCATCCCGGCACCTGGAGGGTGGACGCCAGCGGCGCGATCACTAAGGGGCTGCGGTGCCGCCCAATCGCTGCCACCGTGGCTGATACCTGGAAGTGGCTGTCGTCAGGACAGGGGCCGAACGCCTACGGCCGCCAGACGCATCACGGGCTTGACCCCGACAAGGAAAGGCGCCTGCTGGACCTGTGGGCAGAACGTGCGCAGGCCGCCAGCGACAAATGACCTTGCCGTCACCCTCACCATTCATCCTGGGCCGAGGCCGAAGCAAGGCCGACAACAGGAACGGACATCAGGATGGCGGCGCGGGCAGGACCTGGACAGCGGTGGTGGCGGTGAACTGCTCGATCTCTTCAGTGAGGGCCCGCGCTTCCTTGCCGCGGAAACTTGGTCCGGCGAGTACTTCTCGCAGTGCGCTCAGCCGCCGGACAACACCCTCGACCCTTTTGTCGGATTGCAGCTCGAGGACATCACTGACTGCTTCCCGTGCGCCTGCGAGGTCGCCCTGCAAGAGGTGTGCGGCGGCCAGGTCGGTACGGGCTCCCGCCTCGGCGGCATACCAGCGTTCCTCGGCAGATGCCTGCGCGTACAGATCAACGGCCTGCCCGCATTCGATCAGGGCTTCTTCTGGCCGACCCAACCTGAGGTATGCACTGCCGTTGCAGAACGTTTGCCGTGCCAGGCTGAAACCGAATTCACCTCCCACGCTGTCATGCAGCAGGGTGGTCGCGGCACGGGTATCCCTGGCCCGCTTGGAGGCCATGATCGCCTCAACGGCGCGTTGTTCGTCGCCTTGCAGTGCGGCGGCGCGAGCAGCGATGGACCATAGCCGGACCCGGCACGTGCCATCGGGCGCGACCGAGAGCCCTCGCTCGGCCAGCCGCAGTGCGTGCTGTGGCCTTCCCGCCCACATCTCGACGCATGCCAGCAAGCCGTCAGCCCACGCCGACAGTTCTCGGTTCTCGATGATCTCCGCATATGCGCGGGCGGCGCGCGCCTGTTGTGCTGCGGCGTGTGGGTAACCAAGATCGAAGCTTGCGCTGGCGAGCAGGCCACAGGCCTGTCCCGCGACGAGGTACAGGTCACGTTGCTGTGCTGGATTGCGGGTTCGGTCGAGTAGCCAGTAGACGCGGTTCCGGACACGGATCAGCTCGCCGAGCAGCGGAAGCGGGGGCGCGTGGACATATGCCTGGGCGATCCGGAGGATATCTTCGCCGGTCTGTTCGAGCGCGTTTGGTCCGACGCTCGCCGACTCGAACGCGGCAGCGTGCTCACTGGACTCGTGTGCGGCATTCATCACCAGGTCCCATTCAACCCCCTGGATGCTGGACCTGGCTGGGTGGGCTGATCGCTGCCACTCCGTCGGGAACTCCCTGAAGGGATGAACCAGGGGATCGTTTGCGGGCAGAGGGCGGCTTCTTGCTGCAAGCAAGTCCGGCTCGATGGAGACGGGGGTGAGATCCCCTACGCGATAGTCCTGAGCGAAGCCTAGCTGGACCGGTCCGGTCCCGAAGAGTCGGCACAGGAGGTCCTGGTTATGCCTGTTCGGGCGCTTCCCGGCCTCCCAGTCCTGCCATGCACGCTTGCTGATGCCAGGATGGCCGAGACCGTCGCTGACGCAGCGGTCTTGAAGTGCCTTGATCGCTGCCCCCACAGTCCACCCGTAGGCGAGGCGGTATGCGCGCAGGGGCCTTTGGCTGCAGCACGACTGGATCTCTGCGGCGATTGCCTGGAGCAGTTCTGCTGGGGGTGCTGGCGGATCGCCGGCTTCTGCCAACCGGAGCACCCGGATGCGCTGGGAGCAGCGGTCATCGTGGGCCGGAGGCTTCTCCCGGTCAGGCAGTCCTGTCATCAACGCCACCCTCCATTCCGGCACTGTTTACAGCCTGGCCTGGCTGGCCGCTGCTCTCAACCACTTGGCGGGGGTCATTCGGGTGCTTACCGGTATGGAATCCATCGCTCTTCTCGTCCGTTCCTGAGTCCGTCGATGCGCCGTGCGAACTCCTGGGCGATCAGCGGCGAACTGGATAGGACCGGTGCCACGCCAGCCAGCATGACGAGCTCGCGTGCCTTGCATAGCACGGAGAAGCCGTGCCACAACGTGACATCGAAGCCGTAGACCTCCAGGAAGCGCCGCACTGGGCCAGCCGGGTACCCGAAGCGCAAGGCATTTACGATCGTGGGCACGAGATCCCACTCGCGCGGCCCCACGCTGACCTGGTCCAGGTCACACAGCACCGGGATGCCGCAGCGCATCAGCAGGTTGCCGTGCCAGGCGTCTCCATGGATGACTCCGGCAGGCAGCGTCGGGGTCATCAGCACCAGTTCGGCTTCCAGTTCGTCGCACCAGCACTCCAGGAAGGCCCGGTCCGCCGCGGCGAGGCCGTTTCCTCTGGCTAGCAGCTGGCGGGCATCGGCAATGGGATCCCAGCGCGGCAGCGGAAACGGCGGGGTCAGTGGGTGGAGCTGACGCAGGAGCAGAGCAAGTGCTCCAAGCGAAGGCTGGGTGCTGCCAGGAGGGAGATAGTCCCAGAACGTCGCCAGGTAATCACCCAGCACAACCGGTTGCTTCTGCTCGCCGTGCAGCCGGACGGCGGGAAAATCAATCCGGTCCAGCCACCGAGCCACCTGCACGGTCCGGCATACCCCGGCGAACTGGGACTGCGGCGCGCTGATGCGTACGACGACGCGCGTGGTCCGCAGCCGGAAGACGGCGTTCGCTGTCAGCCGGACAAGCTCGGCGCCGTCGGCGTCCAGGCCGACTTCCCCGCACGCGGCATGAAGCACCTGGGTAAGCCGATCCAGCGCGAATACATGCGAAGGCACCGCGGGTTTCCTCACCTGGGCCGCCGGGCTAGGCTGACGGCGCCGCCTGGAAGAACACCCTGAGTTACGTGGAACTCATCGATCCACTCGATGAACTCCAGTGCCTGGGGTGCACGCTGGTAACGAGGACTGCGAAGGAGCCCGCCGAGACCGTGCAGGCGCTGGGACAGGCCATCGATGCGCTGGCCGGGGGGCAGTTCGAAGATTCCGGCAGCCGACTGGCACGCGGCCTCGAGCTCATCTCCAAGGAGATATCCGTTGACCAGATCGACCCGGGCCAGCACCTCGTTGCCGTACGCTCTTTCCGCCGGCGGCCCGTCCTCGTAAAGGCGGATGGCGGTCCCCGCGCTGGTGATCGCCTGCCGGGGCCGGCCGAGGCAGATGTAGGTGCTGGCCGCGAGGTAGGACTGCTTCGCTGGTGTGAACCCGAATTCACCCGCGATCACATCGTGGATCTCATCGACGCCATACCCGGAGACCTGGGCGCGTTCCGCTGCCTGCAAGGCGGCTAGGGCTGCGCCCCGCGCGCCGGCCGTTGCGCGAGCCAGCGCTTCAATCGCGTGCAGCCGCGCGCGGGCGGCAGGTGAGGAGGCGAAACGCTGGCCATCACGAGCGAAGTCAATGGCTGCGTCGTAGTCCTGCGACCAGTACGCAATCATGGCCTGCAGGCCACGTATCCATGCGCTCAGGCCGTCGTGACCGGCTGCGAGGGCATACGTCCATGCCGAGCGTGCCTGTATGGCGGCCGCATGCGGTGACCCGAGGTCAAGGCTGGCATTGGCAAGCAGCGCGCATGCCTGCCCCGCGATCAGCACCAGCTCGGCCTGCTGTGCCGGGCGCAGCCGGCGTGCCAGCAACTCGCAGGTTTCCCGCCGCACCCGTACCAGCTCAGTGAACAGGGGCGCGGGGGCGTCATGAAGATAGGCGCGCGCCAGACGTGTGACATCGGCTCCGAGCGACTCCAGCAGGGTCGGCCCGGCGTGGCTGACTTCTGCGGCTGCCGCGTGAGCGACAGACTCTTGCGCCACCCGGGTGACTGCCCCACCGGTCTCCGGGGGAGGCACCTGGCCACTGACGGGGTCAGGTGCCGCACCGGTGGCATGCGGTCCGTAGGCTTGGCGGAAGCCGAGGCTTACCGGATCAGTGCGGAACAAGCGGCACAAGAGGTCCTGGTAGTCCGCGTTCGGGTGATCGCCCGCCTCCCACTCCAGCCAGGAGCGGATAGTCAGGCCACGTGCCCCCAGCGCATGCTCCCGGCACATCGTGTGAAGAGCGCTCACGGCACGCTCCACGGTCCAGCCGTGAGCGAGCCGGCTGGCCTTCAGCGCACGGTGCCCGCAGCAGCGGACAACTTCCGCGGCGATTGCTTCCAGAAGGAAGCGCGGCGGATCGGCGGGGTCGTCAGCTTCTGCGAGCATGCTTGCCCGCAGCCTCCTCGCGCAGCTGACATCGTGCGTTCTCACGGACCCCTCTGGTGCTTCACGACAATCACATCGGCGATAACAGCCTGCATTTACTCATACGGTAACCAGCCCTTCCGCGTGTTCCGATGAGACCGCGGGTGCGAGTTTCCCGCGCACCCGCGCGAAATCGCCGCGTATCTCAGCGTGAGCCTCTCGCTACCATCCTCCCCTTCACGCGGCCACGCTCAATCTGAACTATCCGCACTCTGGCGTCAGCAGCGTGGCAGTAATGGCGGTCGCGAGCATTGCCAGGACGGACGTGGAAGAGCCTGTTCGTACCAGAAGGGAGTGGTGCCTCTGGACCTGCACCCGCGGCTGTGGCCGCCCGTGCCGCAACCCCGCCAGCCGGCTCCGTACTCCCGCGCCCAGACCACCGAGGAGCAGCACGATGGATGAAACCCTGCCCGTCACCCCGCGCCGCGCGGTGCGCGGCCGCCTGGACTACCTGGACAAGCTGGCCGCCGACGCCGACCATGAATCCCGCGGCGCTGGCCGGCACCGAGACTGTCCGGCTGGGCGGACCCTGCTGGCCGCGCACCAGCCCGACCCGCAGCGCACCCCTGGTCCACTGACCTTGAACGAGCACGCAATCGAGAACAACCCTCTGAAAGAGTAGCCAGGTGAACACACTCCGACACGACGACAACGCCAGCGACGCAGAGTTCCGCGATGCCCTGGTGGACCGGCTTCTTGCCAGCAAGATGATCACCTCGCCGGTGGTGGAGCGGGCGTTCCGCACGGTGCCCCGGCACCTGTTTGTCGCGGAGGGCACTCCGCTGGACGTCACCTACAACGTCGACAACCCGGTGGCGATCAAGCGCGACCCGGACGGCGTAATCATCTCCTCCACCAGCGCGGCGTACATCCAGGCCCGGATGATCGAGCAGGCCGGGCTCGGTCCGGGCATGAGCGTGCTGGAGATCGGGTCAGGTGGGTACAACGCTGCGCTGCTGGCCGAGGTCGTCAGTCCTGGCGGGCGGGTGGTCAGCGTGGACATCGACCCGGAGGTGACAGCCCGCGCCCGCGAACTGCTGGACGCGACCGGATACGGCAGCAGGGTCACCGTGGTGCGGGCCGACGCCGAGAACCCGCTGCCGGGTCTGGACGAGCCGGCTGACGCGATCCTGGTGACGGCCGGGGCGTGGGATATCGCGCCGGCCTGGCTGGAGCACCTGTCCGCGGGCGGCAGGATCGTCGTCCCGTTGCGGATGAACGGGATCACCCGTGCCATCGGCTTCCGCCGCGAGGGCGATCACCTCGTGAGCACCTCCGCCGAAGTGGCCGGCTTCGTCCCGATGCAGGGCGAGGGCGCCCGCGACGAACGGGTCTTCCTGCTGCCCGACCGGAACGGTCACAACCTCAAGCTGCGCTTCGAAGGGGACGTGCCGCAGGACATGAGCCTGCTGGACGGGGTGCTGGCGACGGAGCTCACCGCGGTCTGGTCGGGCGTCACCATCAAGCACGGCGTGTCCTTCGCCGGCCTGCACCTGTGGTTCGCCGCGTTCCTGCCCGGTTTCTGCAAGCTGGCCGTCGACGAGGGCACCGACATGGCCGCCGACCGCAAGGGCTGGTTCCCGTTCGGCGTTGTGCGCGGCGACTCGTTCGCCTACCTGGCCGTGCGACCCGTTCCCGAAGGCGGCGGAGTGGAGTTCGGTGCGCGTGCCTACGGCGTGCACGGCGAGATCGCCGCCACCGCGATGGTCGAGCAGATCCAGGCGTGGGACCGCCAGGGCAGCGACGTCGAGCCCGCCTTCTCCTACTGGCCGACCGGTTCCCGCCGTCCCGAGTTCGGCAAGGACACGGCCGTGCTGGTCAAGGCGCATGGCCTGGCCACGATCTCCTGGCCACCGGCGGCGGACGCCGCAGCTGGTCAGGTTGCCCTGCACAACCCCGAGAAAGTGAGGAGTGAACCGAATGTCGGCAGCACTGGCCGTTGAGCACGCGGAGTTCCCGGATGCCGCGGTCGACACCGTTGATGATGCGGAGTTCGAACTGGACATGCGGGTGGTGGAGTCCACCACCAAGCTTGTGATCATGATGTGCGACACGAGTGACGGGTGCGGCAACACCTGCAGCACCAGCGCGTGCAGCACCGGCTCCAACGACCCGTTCTGATCCGCCGCCGCTGCCGTCGGCGCCCGGGCTTCCCTGAGCCGCCGACGGCAGCCGTTGCGGCCGGCCGTGACCGGGTGAGGAGAGCGAATCGTCATGACCGTGTCCCTGCGCTACCAGCACACTGGCCTTGTCCTGGCCCGCGTCACCACCGACCCCGGCGATCTCGGCCCGCCGGCGCATCTGAACCCGGCCGCGGTCCAGCAGGAAGGCCTCACGTGGCTGGCGAGAGTGTGGGCGCGCCCGGAGGTGCGTGACGCGCTGACGCTGGCCAGCCCCGTCCTCGCCGCGCGCCTTGACCAGATCGTCAACGACGACACCACCCCGCACACGGCGAAAGAGATCCGTCGGGCAGTCGTCTCCGTAGCGTCCTACGTGCTGCGCTGGCAACGGCGGGCGACGCCGTTCGGACTGTTCGCCGGGGTCGGGACCGCCGGCATCGGACCCGCGATCGCTGATGTGGGCACACGGCACCGGGCCGTGGCGCGGGCGGACGGCGAATGGCTCACCACGCTGATCGACCGGCTCGAACGGAACTCGGACTTGCGCCCGCGCCTGACGGTCGTGGTCGACGACGCGCGGATCGTGCGTGATGGACGCGTGATCGTGCATCGTCGAGCCGCGGTCGGTGCCGCCACTCCAGGGCCGCTGCGGGAGTCGTCCGTGCGGCTCACCCGTCCTGTGCGGTTCGTGTTGACCGCGGCAGGGCCGCCCGTTCGCGTCGACACGCTCGCCGACCAGATGACCGCCCGGTTCCCGTCCGCGTCTCCCGACAAGATCCGCACGCTGCTGAACGGCCTGGTCGACGCCGGTGTGCTGATCACGAGCCTTCGGCCTCCGATGACCAGCGTCGACGGCTTGTCCCACCTGATCGGTGCTCTGCGGGCGGCTGGCGCGGACGCCCTGGACGACATCGCCGCGCAACTTCACGACCTCGACGCGATCAGCGCCGATCTGGCCCGGCACAACCGCGCCAGCGACCCTGACGAGGCCAGGGAGATCCGGGCGGCGGTCGCCACACGGATGGCCGCCCTGGTTCCCGGCGCCAGTCCTGCGCTGGCCGCCGACGTGCGCATCGACGCGAAGATCGCCATTCCCGAGCAGGTGCTCGACGAGACAGCGCGCGCCGCCAGCGTGCTGCTGCGGACGACCACGCAGCCCTTCGGGTCGGCCGCGTGGCTGGACTACCACGCCCGGTTTCGCGCCCGCTACGGTCCCGGCGCGCTAGTGCCGGTGCGGGAGCTGGTCGCCGACTCCGGGCTCGGCTACCCGGCTGGCTACCTCGGCGCGCCCCGCGCCCGGCCCGCGTGGCGGGTGCTGACCGACCGCGACGCCGCCCTCCTGGCGTTGATCCAGCAGGCCGCCCTGACCGGGGCGCGGGAGGTTGAGCTGACCGACGCCGACGTGGAGGCGCTGACCGTCGGGGAGCACGCCGACGCCGTTCCGCCCCAGCGGATCGAGCTGGGTGTCGAGGTGCACGCCGCGTCGACCGCGGCGATCGACCGAGGCGAGTTCGGGCTGCGGGTCACCGCCGCGCCGCACGCGCACACCAGCATGGCCGGACGGTTCGCCTACCTGCTTGACGAAGCCGACCGGGCCCGCCTGGCCGCGACCTACACCGCGGGGCCAGCGCAGCCGCCGGCCAACCAGGATGGACCGGACACGGCGGTCGCCATGCAGTTGTCCTTTCCGCCACGCCGCCCCCACAACGAGAACGTGGTGCGGGTGCCACAGCTGCTCAGTGAGGTCGTGTCGCTATCGGAGCACCCAGAGCCTGATTCGGTGCGCCCGGACCTGACCGTCGTCGGGGTGGATGACCTGGCGGTCACCGCCGACGCGGAGCAGATGTACCTGGTGCAGGTCTCCACAGGTCGGCGGGTGATTCCCCGGATTCCGCACGCCCTGGACGCCGCCGTGCAGAGCCCGCCGCTGGCCCGGTTCCTCGCCGAGGTTGCCGACGCCCGCAGCGCGGTGTTCCGCGGGTTCGATCTCGGCGCCGCCCGCGTCCTGCCCTATGTGCCGCGCATCCGTTACCGGCGCACGGTGCTGTCCGCCGCCCGCTGGGTCCTCTCCGGCACCGACCTCGCCGGCCGGCCCGGCGGCCGCTGCGGTGAGGAGGCGGTGCGGTCGTGGCGGGAGCGGTGGCGGGTGCCGGCACGGGTGGTACTCGTCCGCGGAGAGCTGCGCCTGCCCGTGGACCTCGACCAGGAGCTGGACCGTGCCCTGCTGCGCACCCACCTGGAGCGAACCGGCCGGATCGAACTGCATGAGGACGGCAAGCATGAGGGACAGGGCTGGATCGGGCGGCCAGCGGAGCTGTTGATCCCGATGACCGTGATCACCCCGCCCGCACGGCCGCTGCCCGCCACCTCGGTGCCCGGTGTCGTCCTTCGCCCCGGTGACTCCGTCGTGGTGCACGCGCAACTGGCTGGCAACCCGGCACGGTTCGATGAGATCCTCACCGCGCACCTGCCTGGATTCGTCGCCGAACTCCACGACCCGCGTGATCTGGACGGCCCGGTCGAGTCGTGGTGGGTGCGGCGGCACCGAGACATGATCCGGCCCGAGACCGATCAGCACCTCGCCGTGTTCCTGCGCCTGACCAGCCCCCGGCATTACGGGCCGGTCGCCGCCCGCTTAGCCGCGTTCGCGGCCGACCTGGACTCCCGCGGACTTCCCGGCCAGCTCACCCTCGCCCCGTCGCCGCAGCACCCCGCCCGCTACGGCGACGGCTCCGCGCTGACGGCGGCCGAGCAGGTGTTCGCCACGGACACCACGGCCGCCATCGCCCAGCTCGCCGCGGCGCAGGCGTCCGGAATTCCCGCCCAGGCACTGGCCGCGGCGTCGATGGCGCACCTGGCCGCGTCCTTCGCGACCGACCCGCGGACCGGGTACCGGGCACTGCTCGGGTGCGTGCGGCAGGAGCACGGGCCGCTAGACCGGGCGCTGCGCGACCAGGCTCTCGCCGCGGCCGGCCCCGGCCAGCAGTACCCCGGCTTCCGCGCACTGCCGGGCGGCGAGCCGGTTGCCGCCGCCTGGTGTGCCCGCGACACCGCGCTGCGCAACTATCACGGTGCCCTTGTTCAGCAGGGGCGAGAGCCGGGCTTGGTGCTGCGCACGCTGCTGCACGAGCACCACATCCGCGCCGTCGGCGTCGATCCGGCGTTGGAGAAGGAGACCGGACGTCTCGCCCGCGCGGTCGCGCTGCGCCACCTCGCCCTGGCCGGTGCCCGGTGACGCCCGGCACGAACCCGAGCCCGGACAGCGGCGAGGTGACGCTGACTGCCGGTGAGGTGACCAGCCAGTCCCTGGCCCGAGGGGCGGTGGGGACCGCGCTGCTGCACGTCGAACGCGCCTGGACCGGTTCCGGCAGCTGGGATACCGCACAGGCCCGCATCCGGCGGGTCGTGGCGGGTCCGGTCGATGCCGCTGAGCACGCCGGTCTGTACTACGGGGTGCCCGCGGTGGCGTTCCTGCTGCACGCCGCCGCCGGCCGTCATCCCCGCTACCGGGCCGCCGCCGAGACGATGGACGACCACGTGCTGCGCCTGGCCGGCCGGCGTCTGGCCAGCGCCGCCATCCGGTCCGGCCGAGGGGAGCCCGCCGCCTTTGCCGAGTACGACCTGTTCTACGGGCTCACCGGCATCGGCGCGCTGTTGCTGCGCCACCGCCCCGACAGCGACGATCTGGCCGGGATTCTCCGGTACGTGGTCACGCTGGTGACCCGGCCGCGCCACGAGGACGGCATCGAACTGCCGGGCTGGTGGGTGGTGCACAACCCGGACGAGATCCTGCCGACCCCCGGCGGGCACGCGAACTTCGGCGTGGCCCACGGCGCGGCCGGGCTGCTGTCCTTCATCGCCCTGGCCACCCTGCGCGGCTGCGTGGTCGACGGCCAGCACGAGGCGATCGCCGTGCTCACGGGGTGGTTCGACCGGTGGCGGCTGGACGGACCGGACGGACCGTGGTGGCCGCGGTGGATCACCCGCGAGGAACTGCGAACCGGCTGTCCCGCCCAGAGGCAACCTGGCCGGGCCTCATGGTGCTACGGGACGGTCGGTATCGCCCGCGCCCTGCAACTCGCCGCCCTGGCCACCGGCGACCCGCGCCGCCAGCACGCCGCCGAGGACGCCTTGGCAGCGAGCCTGACCGACAGCCAGCTCGACCGGATCACCGAGCCGGGCCTGTGCCACGGCATTGCCGGGGTGTACCAGACCGCCTACCGCGCCTCCCTCGACGCTCGCGGTCCCGTCCTCGCCCGCCGGCTCCCGGCGCTGGCTGACCGGCTTGCCCTGCACGCGCGGTCGCTCGGGGGCGACGACGGGGACGGCAGCGAGGCGGACACGGGCGGGCTGCTGACCGGACGCGCCGGAGCGGACCTGGCGCTGGACACCTTGCGGCACAGCGCGCCGCCTCACACGGGATGGGACGCATGCCTGCTGATCACCTGACCACAACGTGCCAGGCCACCGAGCCCGGCGGCTTCGCCGCTGGCGTGCTGGCGGTTCTCGCGGGCGCCGCCCCGGCCACCGTCGCGGCCAGCTACGCCCTGGACCCGGCCGACCTCGATGACGCCGTGCGGACCTACCAGGCCGCGGGGCTCGCGGCGCTGGAACGATGTGCCGAACGCACCTGGTACCAGGTGCGTGTCCAGTTCCCCGACTGGCCGGCCGCCGAGATGGCCGGCGCCACGGCGCTCGGACCTGCCCTGGACCTGCTCCGCGCCGACGATGCGGTGGCCGGATGGTGGTTTCTGCGTAAACACCCCTGCTGGCGGCTGCGCTTGCTGCGCGCGGACAGCGCGGCTGCCGGCCGGGTGCTTGACGAGCTGACCGGTACCGGAGTCATCGCGCGCTGGCGGGCGACGGTGTACGAGCCCGAGACCGCCGCCTTCGGCGGCCCCGCCGGCATGGACACCGTCCACGACTTGTTCTGCGCCGACAGCGCGGGCGTGCTGGATTACCTGCGCCAGGACGCCCCCGCCCCCGGCCTCGGCCGCCGCGAACTGTCGATCCTGCTGCTGAGCGGGCTGATGCGCGCCGCCGGGCTCGACACGTTCGAGTGCGGCGACGTGTTCGACCGTGTCGCAAGGCTGCGACCCGCACCCGCCAGCACCGCACGCACCGGCAAGCTGGCCGGTCATGTGCGCGTGCTCCTGTCGATTCCTGACCTGGCCGGGAGCGAGCTGTTCACGCCGGGCGGACCGGCCGCGCACGCCGCGCCGTGGCTCGCCGCGCTGAGCGCTGCCGGCGAACGGCTCGGTCAGGACGCCGGGGACGGGCGCCTGGACCGGGGACTGCGGGCCATCCTCACCCACGTGGTGATCTTCCACTGGAACCGATTCGGCCTCTCGGCCACCAGCCAGGGCATCCTCGCCCGCGCGGCGGCCACCGCGCTGCTGCCCCGGAGCTGACGATGAACTCCGCACCGAACTCGCCTGCGCTGGCCGCCGTGATCCGCCGCTTCCCGCTGCTGGGCCGCCCCCGGCCCGCCTGCCCGTCCCTGCCCGAACGAGTCCAGGAGATCGCCGGCATCGCCCGCGCCGCCGGGCAAGACGGCGCCGACCGGCTGGCCGAAGGCACGCACGCCCTGAACAAGGCCGCGCTGATCGCCAGCGACTGCGGCATCCCGGACCTGGCCCGCGACCTGTGCTGGCAGCACATCAATCTCTACCGCGCCGCCGGCCACCCGCTCACTGTGCTCCAAGCCCGCCACATGCTCGAACCTGTCCTCAACCTCGTCCGGCTCCGGCTCCGCGCCCAGGACGGCGGCCAAGCGCTCCAGCTGCTCACAGCGATGTTCCAAGCCGTCCGGTCCAACACCGACCTGGTCGTCGACGACCGCACCCTGCCGCTGGCCGATCCCGCCGGCACCCGCGCCGAACACTACAAGCTCCGCGAATGGGTGTGGCTGCACCTGATCGGGGACGGCATCCGCGCCCTGGCTCTCGCCGGGCGGTGGGACGACGCGGTCGCCCACGCCCGCGCTCACCGCGGGATCGGCCTGCACCTGATGGAGGGCCGGCAGGCCACGATCGTGGCCCGCTGCGTGCACGGAAACCTGACGGCGGCACGGGCGGCGCTGGCGGACAGCACCCGGCTCTTCCGCGAATTCTGTGATCGGTCACAGTGCGTGATCTCAGTGGCCGGATTCGGCGGCGTGCTGTCGGCTGGGCCCGGCGGTAAATTGGCGCTGATTGTGACGATCCGGGGTTTACGCGGCGT
>Ga0307372_10006764_pt1 | contig 16634 bp, 12 predicted proteins | sample OX1MG_FD_202533 | JGI IMG/M metagenome (GOLD analysis project Ga0307372, IMG submission 202533) | Soil microbial communities from Risofladan, Vaasa, Finland - OX-1 | ecosystem: Environmental > Terrestrial > Soil > Coastal area > Acid sulfate soil | place: Finland: Risofladan, Vaasa | collected... | reverse complement strand
CCGCTTCGGAGGGCTCCAGATGTTTGGCGAACTCGGTCTGGGCGATCCCGGCGATGGCCGTCGCGTCTCGCAGTCCCACTCCCGGGCTCACGGCCCCACCCCCTGCGCCCTCGTCATCGTCATCGTCATCGTCGGGCATGGTATTTCGTCGGGCACCGTAGCAGCGCCTACCCACCCGCTCCTGACGGCACGTCAGATTGCCATTACCATCGGCGCTCATGAACGCCCCGATGAAGCAGGAACGGCAACTCCTGATCGGTGGGAAGTGGGTCGACGCCTCGGGCGATCCCTACGAGGTCGTGAATCCGGCCACCGAAGAGGTCGTGGGCCTGGCCCCGCAGGCCACCGTGGCCGACGCCGAGGCCGCCGCATCCGCCGCTCGCGACGCCCTGCCCGGCTGGGCGGCCACCGAGCCCGAGGCCCGGCTGGCGCTGATGGCCAGGGCGGCCGAGGCCATCCGGGCCAAGGCGGCCGACCTGTTGCCACTGGTGATCGCCGAGACCGGAGCCACCGCCGCGGTGGGGTCGCGGATGCAGGTGCCGGTGGCGGCCGACCGCTTCGACCGGTACTCCCGCGACCTGCGCCAGGTGGCCCAGCGGGCCCTGCCGCCCCAGGTGGCCCAGTCCACGCCCCTCGCCCCCGGTGGGCTGATCTCAGGCCTGGCCAACCGGGCCCCGGTGGGCGTCGTCACCTGCATCACCTCCTACAACTTCCCCATGGTGAACATGGCCGGCAAGGTGGCGCCGGCGCTGGCCATGGGCAACACCGTCGTGGTGAAACCCGCCCCCCAGGACCCCCTGGCCGTGATCGAACTCGTCCGGATCCTCGACGAGGTGGGCTTCCCCCCGGGGGTGGTCAATCTGGTGACGGCCAACGACGCCTCGCCGGCGGCGGCGCTCGTCTCGTCGCCCGACGTGGACATGGTCTCGTTCACCGGCTCCACCGAGGTCGGCATCCGGATCGCCCAGTCCGGGGCGGCCACCATGAAGCGGTTGCTGCTGGAGCTGGGCGGCAAGGGGGCGTGTCTCGTCTTCGACGACGCCGACGTGGCCGCCGCCATCGGCTGCATCGGCTCCACCTGGTCCTTCCACTCGGGCCAGATCTGCACGGCCCCCACCCGGGCCGTCGTGCAACGGGGTGTGTTCGACCAGGTCGTCGAAGGACTGCGCCGCTACGCCACGGTGTTGAAGGTGGGCGATCCCACCGATCCCCAGACCATCGTCGGACCGCTGATCTCGGCCGCCCACCGCGAACGGGTCGAGGGCTACATCGCCACCGGCCGGTCCGAAGGAGCCGAGCTGATCACCGGGGGCGGCCGGCCCGAGAACCTCGACCGCGGCTTCTACGTCGAGCCCACCCTGCTGACCGGGAGCAACGACATGGTGGTGGCCCGGGAGGAGATCTTCGGACCCGTCGTGGTGGTGGTCGCCTTCGACGAGGAAGAAGAGGGGATATCGATCGCCAACGACTCCGACTTCGGGCTCTACGACTACGTCTTCTCCGGCGACACCGCCCGGGCCTTCCGGGTGGCCAAGCTGCTGCGCGCCGGTCATGTCGGGATCAACTCGGCCCAGCGCAACCACGAAGCCCCCTTCGGCGGCTTCAAGATGTCCGGGGTGGGCCGCGACGGCGGCGACTACGGGCTCGAGGCCTACTCGGAGATGCAGGCCATCATCTGGACCAGCTGAGCCCGGCGCCCGGTGGCACGACAAGACCGGGCGGCACGACAAGACCGGGCAGGACGACCAGACCTTGCGGCACACGAACAGTGGCACGACAGAACAGAAACGGGGAGTGACGTGAGCACCTACGACCTGGCCATCATGGGCGGAATCGTTGTCGACGGAACCGGCCTGGCCCGCCGGCGCGGCGACATCGCGGTGAGAGACGGACGGGTGGCGAAGGTGGGCTTCGTGAACCCCGACGAGGCCGAGACGGTGATCGACGCCGACGGGCTGCACGTGGCCCCCGGTATCGTCGACGCCCACACCCACTACGACCCGCAGCTGACCTTCGAACCCCATGCCACGTCGTCCTGCTACCACGGGGTGACCACCGTGCTGGCCGGCAACTGCGGTTTCTCGGTGGCGCCGAACCGACCCGATCAGCGCGACTACCTGGCCCGGATGTTCGCCAAGGTGGAGGGCATGTCGCCGGTGGCGCTGTCGGCGGTCAAGTGGGACTTCGAGAGCTTCCCCGAATTCCTGGCCCGACGGGAAGGACGCATCGGAGTGAACATGGCCTGTTACGTCGGCCACTCGGCCGTCCGGCGGACGGTGATGGGCGAGGCCGGATCCGAGCGCGAGGCGACAGAGGCCGAGATCGAGCAGATGCGGGTGGTGGTGGCCGACGCCATGGAGGCGGGGGCGGCCGGTTTCTCGTCCAGCCACGGACCCACCCAGCTCGACGGCGACGACCGACCGGTGCCCTCGCGATTCTCGTCTCTGGCCGAGCTCGAGGTGCTGGTGGGCGAGGCGGGCCAGCACCGGGGGGGATCGATCTCCTATCTGCACCGCTCGGCCATCGGCGGGCTCGACCAGGCCGATCGCGATCTTCTCGAGCGCCTTGGCCGGGCCAGTCGGCTGCCCATCATCCTGCAAGGGCTGGGCGGCCGGTCGAAGGTCGACGTGCCCGGGGCCGGTTGGGACGACGTGGCCGCCTGGATCGACCAGATCGGCCACGAGGGGATCGGGATCTTCTCCCTGCTGCGGAACCATCCTTTCGACCGGGACTTCAAGGTCTCCTCGGGGACGAACCTCTACGAGGGCGTCCCTGCTCTGCACGCCGTGGTGGGTCCCGGTCTGTCCGTCGAGGAGAAGCTGGCGCTGTTGGCCGAGCCTCTGCGACGCGACGAGATGCGGCACGCTGTCGACCACCCGAACACCGACGGATCGAAGGGATCGACCCTGCCACCGCCGCGTTGGAAGGTGGTCGAAGTCGACGAGGTGATCAAGCCGGCCAACGAGAAGTTCGTGAGGCGGACCATCGCCGACATCGCCGCAGAGCTCGGGGTGGAGCCGGCCGACGCCTTCTTGGACCTGGCCATCGACGAGGGTCTGGAGACGACATTCCGCTACGTGAACAAGAGCCGCGCCTGGGAGGAGTCGGTGGCCGACGGGCAGAAGCACCCGGCCATGATCATCGGTGTCTCCGATGGCGGCGCCCACCTCGATCGTGACGACGGCTCGGACTGGTCGACCGCCTTCTTGGCCTTCTGGGTCCGCGACCGGAAGCTCTGGTCGCTCGAGGAGGGGATCCGGCAGCTGACCCAGGTGCCGGCCTCACTGCTCGGCTTCGAGTCCCGGGGGATGCTGCTGCCGGGCTACTTCGCCGACGCCTTCATCTTCGACCCGGACACCATCGAGCTCGAGTCGAAGAAGCAGGTCCGAGACTTCCCCGGCGGTGAGGCCCGGTATTCGGCCCGGCCCCGGGGGATCTACTGGACCATCGTGAACGGGGTACCCATCGTGAAGGACGGCGAGGTGCTGACGTCCAACCTTCCCGGCCACGTCGTCCGTCCCGGCATCGGCTGACGCCCCGGACCGTCAGGTGGGTCCGCTGCCGTTGGTGATCTGGAAGCACTCGTTGGTCGAGCTGTCCGACGCCGAGGCGTAGTTGCCGTCGCCCGAGTAGACGGCCCGGTAGCAGTAGAAGCCCGGCGACGAAGTGGTGAAGTTGGCACTGGAGGCCAGGCCCTCTGACAACGACTGACCCGAGACGACGGCGGCGGGCGAACCGATCTGGGACCCCGTCGCGCAGGCGACGGGGCTCTGGGTGGGCCCGCAGACGAAGAAGGTGACCGTGCCGGTGGGGGTGACGTTGGCGGTCCCCGTGACGACGGCCATGTCGTGGGTGTTGATGTTGGTAGCGATGGAGGAGTCGGCAGGATAGGTCGTGAGGATTGGCGTCTGCGCGGTGACGATGAAGCACTCATCGGTCGTCGAGCCGTCGGAAACGGGGTCGTAGTGGCTGTCGCCCGAGTAGGCGCCCAAGAAGCAGTAGCTGCCGGTGGCCGGCGGGGTGTAGGCCGGACTGAAGGCGTTGGCGCTGTTGCCCAATCCGACCAGGGCAGCGGTGCCGAGGTCCACCACACCGTCCGAGGTCGGTGTGCAGGGGTCGCTGTCACCGGGGCAGACGTAGAAGTGGACCGACCCCGTCGGCGTGATCGAGTTCTGGCCGCCCACCGTGGCCGTGTCGAAGTCGGAGTTCCCGAAGACAATGGCGTTGCTCTGCGGTGCCGAGGTGAGGACGTCGCAGGCATAGGTGGCGCCCGGGACGAGAGTGGCCGACTGGGTCTGATTGCCGTTCACGAAGGGGCCCACGTAGTCGTCGTCGGCCTTCACGAAGGTGCCCTTGAAGACGGCGCCGGTGTTGGCGCCGGCCGTCCATGTCATGGTGACGATCTTCTTGCCCTTGTAGGTGCCGGTGTCCCCCTTCACGGCCACGTCGGTGAACCTGTGGTGGCCGGCGAAGGAGTCGCTCTCGCAGGTGTCACCGATCTTGAGCGTCCAGGTGGTCCCCGCCTTGGCCCGGGGCACCTTCACCTTGGGCTGCTTGATGACCCTGGCGCCGTGGCCGGCAGCGGCCCCGGCCGACCCCGCCCGTACCGGGGTCGCCGACGCCGGTCCCGTGGTGGTGAGGACGGCGGTCAGGGCCAGGACGAGAACACTCGTCAGCGCTGCATATCGATGGAGAACTGCGAATCGAGCCATGGCCGGCCCTCCCGGACCCCGCTGACGGGACCGTTCGGCCCGCAGCACGTTTCTTGGCACTGTCTTCATCTTTCGCCTCGCCATCTCCGTCGGCCCGACACCGACACCGACGACGACGCCGACGACGCCGCCGACGCCGAGAGCGCCGACACCGAGAAGGTCATGCGGTCGCTCACATTGGTGTCGGAGAAGTACTTGATCTGCCACCAGCCGTCGGAGCCGGGGGGCACCGTCACCGTGAGCTGCAGATGACGGTCGTTGAACTGCGAGGTGCTGGCGATCCCGGGCGGTTGGCTGACCTGTTGGCTCACGTCGAGCACGTCGGGGATCGTGGTGCCGTTCCAGGTCCCCGACTTCGAGCTCCCCGAATCGGTGGCGTTCTGGGAGAAGGGGATGCCGGCCGGGCCGGCACAGTCCGTGCTGTTCTGGTTGGGGGCGGGCGGGTAGGTGGCGCTGCACTGGTCGGTCTCTTGGTAGGTGAAGGGCACCGGAGTGCCGGTGGGATCGAGGATCTGGATGAAGTGGTTTCCCTCACCCGGGTCGAAGAGGGTGATCTCCATCGTCTTTCCGTCATAGGCCGAGTCCACGTCGGCCAGGTAGAACGTCCCCGTGTTCGATCCGTTCTTGGCGTAGACGGAGAGGAAGTTGTGGCCCTGGATGACGGGGCAGTTGTTGGCGTCCGGGTTGCTCCATCCCGGGTTGGCGATGGTCGAACACCGTTGGAACGCTCCGAACGCACCGACGTTCACCTCCAGGCCGTAGCCGTTGGTGCCCTGGCTGTTGGCTTCGCCCGCTTGTGTCGCCACCTGGAGTTGGTAGGTCCCGTTGGCGGCGCCCGCCGGGATGGTGCCGATGGGTACCCACTTGCCGCACGAGGCCGCGTCGTTGGTGCCGAAAGTGGCCGTGCTCAGGAGGTCGGCGGCTGACGGCGGGTCGAGGGGTGTCGGGTTGTAGTAGAGGGCGAAGCTGGTGGTGATGCTGGTGTTGGCCTGACCAAGGCTGTTGTCCGGCGTCTCGCCGCCACCGGCAGCGCACGCAGCAGGGTTGTAGCTGGGGTCGTAAGCGGACACCGTCATCTCGGTGGTCAGGGTGCCCTCCGACTGGACCGGCGTCTCGATGTCGTAGAGATAGCCCGACGGGTCGTACTCGAAGTTGGTGGTGGCGTAGGGGGTCTGTGGCTCGGGGATCGCCGCGCACTCGTACGACTGGCCCGTGAAGGTGGCGTCGAAGCCGCTCAGGAGCTCGTCGCCGTTCTCCTTCGAGGTGCAGTAGCCGTTGACGGCCATCCAGATGTTGGTGGGAGAGCCCACACCCAGGGAAAGGTCACCGGTGCCGATGGAGTTCTCGGGACTGCCCAGGGCGATCGCCGCCGGGGGAGCGGCCTTGACGGTGACGCACTCGGCCGGGGGGGAATGGTCGTCGGAGACCGAGGCGTAGAAGGCGTCGCCCGAGTAGGTGGCGGAGAAGCAGTAGACGCCGGTGGTAGGCGGGGTGAACTCGACGCTGGTGGCCACCGTGGCCGTGTTCGAGAGGAGAGAGAGGACGACGGGCGATCCCACGGCAGCGGTGGAGGTGCAGACCGTCGAGGTCTCCGGCCCGCAGACGGCAAAGGAGATGGTGCCCGACGGAGCGACGGCCCCGTCCACTGCGGTCAGGGTGGCTGTGTCGGTGGTCGAGGTGCCGAGGACGATGGTGGGGTTCGGCACCGTGGTGGTGATCGTCGGGGTGGCGAGGACGGGGGTGACAGTGAAGCACTCGTCGGCCGGCGAGCCGTCGGAACCGGACGGGTAGGCGGTGTCGCCCGAGTAGGTGGCCACGAAGCAGTAGGTGCCGGTGGTCGGCGGGGTGATGGCCGGGCTCGGGGCTGTGGCCGACCAGACGCCCCCGGGGATCGCGGTGGCGCCGGCCAGGGCGACGGGGGCACCGAGGGACGTCCCCGTCGCCGCCGTGCAGGAGGTAGCGCCGGGGCCGCAGACGGAGAAGGAGACGGTGCCGGTGGGGGCGGGGCCGCGGCCGGTGACCGTGGCCGTGTCGGAGTCGGGGGCACCGAGGACGATGGAGGAGTGGATGGGGGCCGATCCGACGACCGAGCAGACGACGGTGGCGGCGGGGACGAGGAATGCCGGGGCGGCGCTGGCATCGCCCATGGAGACGCGACCTTGGTAGTCGGCCGCCCTCTTGTCGAAGCGGGCCTTGTAGACGTCCCCGGCGGCGGGGCCCGAGGTCCAGGTCATCTTGAGGGCGTTGCGGTTGTAGGTGCCGGCATCGCCCGAGGCGTCGGAGGAGGAGAAGGTGTGACCGGTGGAGAAGAGCTCGGGCTGACAGACGGCGCCGGGCAACTCGAGGGTCCAGCTGGTGCCGGAGTGGACCCGGGTCCGGCCCGAGGCCGCCCGGACCGACACCGACCGGACCGACGCTGAGCGGGGCGGGCGGTGGGCCCCGGGCGAGGTGGCGGCCGAGGCCGCCATGGGCGCGACGGCGGTCGTGCCCGTGAGTAGGGCAAGTACCGACGTCAGAACCGCCGTTCGACGCACTCTGGCCCCCCCGGACCTGACCGGGCCGCCGGCAATACTCCCCGGTTCTCGCCCCGAATCCCCACCGGAATCTTACAGAGAGTGTCGCCATTGCCACAAGGAAGGATCTGACCAACGCTCGGTCAACGGACGATCCACGAGATGACTGAGTAACGTGCGGCGGTTATGGGAGTTCCCGAGAAATTCGCCGCCATCGCCTCCAAGGTGAACAACTGGGGCCGCTGGGGTGACGACGATCAGCTGGGGACGCTCAACCTGATCACCGACGAGGTGCGCAAGCGGGCGGCGCGGTGCGTGACCACGGGCCAGGCCTTTCCTCTCGGGTTGGCCATGTCCGAGGCCGAGGGGGTCCAGAAGGGAATCGTGCCCGGGAGGTTCAACCCGATCCGGACGATGTCCTACCTGAACGTGGCGCTCTCCGGCGACCCGGAGTGGATCTGCTCCAACGAGGACGTCGTGACCATGCCCCTGCAGTGCGCCACCCACTGGGACGGGCTGGCCCACGTGAGCTACCGGGGGAAGATCTACAACGGCTTTCCCCAGTCGTCGGTGACCTCGGCCGGGGCCAGCAAGTGCGGGATCCACCTGGTGGACTCCCTGGTGGGCCGCGGCGTTCTGCTCGACGTGGCCCGGGCCAAAGGCAGCGACGTCCTCGACGGCGGCTACGCCATCCAGCCGGCCGACCTCGACGCCGCCTGTGAGCTCGGCGGGGTCAGGATCGAGCCGGGCGACATCGTGCTAGTGCGGACGGGGCAGATGGAGCGGCTGAAGCTGCCCGGCCGGTTTCCGGCCGGCGGGGCGACGGAGCCTCTGGCCAACATGCTCAACTTCAACGACGTGCTCACCTACATGGGCTTCGCGCCGGGGCTCTCCATGATGACGGCGGAGTGGTTCCACACCCGGGACGTGGCCGCCGTGGCCACCGACACCCTGGCGCTCGAGGTGCTGCCCTGTGAGGACCCCGAGATCTACCTGCCCGTGCATCTGCTGCACCTGGTGGAGATGGGGATGACCCAGGGCCAGAACTGGCTGCTCGACCCGCTAGCCGCCGACTGCGCCGAGGACGGCGTCTACAGCTTCTTGTTGGACGCCACCCCGTTGCCTTTGACCAACGCCCTCGGCTCGCCGGTCAATCCCGTCGCCATCAAGTAGCCATCAGGTCGTCAGGCAATGGACGACCTGCTCCCCCGTCAGGGTTGGAGCCGCTCCATCGTCCAGGAGTCCCCGGACCGCGTGTAGCGGACGCGGTCGTGCAAACGGTCGTCGCGGCTCTGCCAGAACTCGTAGCTCTCGGCCCGAAGCCGGAAACCGCCCCAGGACTCGGGCCGCGGCACGGGGCCGCCTTCGTAGGTGGCCGTCAGCGCGGCCACCTTCTCGTCGAGAGCGGCACGGCTCTCGATCGGTTGGCTCTGCTCCGAGGCGTGGGCGCCGATCTGGCCCCCCCGGGGCCGGGTGGCGAAGTACCGGTCCGACTCCTGCGCACTCACCTTCTCGACGGTCCCGACGATCCGGACCTGGCGACCGAGAGGGTCCCAGTGAAAGAGCAGCGCGGCCACCGGGTTGACGGTCAGGTCGCGGGCCTTCGGGCTCTGGTAATGGGTGTGGAAGACGAAGCCGTCTCCGTCCCATCGCTTCATCAGGACCATCCGCAGCGACGGACGGCCGTCGGGAGAGGCGGTGGCCAGGGCCATGGCCTCGGGTAGCCGGACCACCTCCGACGCCTTCTCGAACCAGGCGCCGAATTGGGCCAGCGGGTCACTCGCCATGGCGCTCTCCGTGAGCGGCTCGCAGTGGGACTCGTTCACCGGCCCCGCCGTCCGGTCGGCGGTCGGCTCACCCGGCGCCGGGCCCGGCCGGCCCGGGCCGGCCGGTGACGGCCCAGTGCAGGACCCGGGCCTGGGAGTCCACCATGGCCGTGGTCCGGATCCCCCAGAACTCGAAGCCGTACTGATGGGCGGCCACGTGGGCCAGCATCGAGATCAGGGTCCCGGCCACGGCCATGGGATCGGACCCGGCCGGGCTGGCGATGGCCCCGCCGGCGCCGATCACCCGGGCCAGGGTCACGGTCACGGCGTTCAGGGCCCGGACCCGGAGCCCCTGGAAGCGCAGGTCACCCTCTTCGGTGGCCAGCTCGACCACCCGGAAGACCGACCGGTTCGTCTCCCAGTAGTCCATGAAGCCCGTCACCACGGCGCAGGCGGTCGCCCAACTCTCATCCTCGCCCCAATGGCCATCGACCAGTTCGGCCAGGAGAGAGGCGCCCTCCATCAGCTCTTCGGCCAGCACCAAGATGGCCTGCTCGACGTTCTCGAAGTACTGGTAGAAGGTGGCGGGCGACGTCCCCGCCTGCCGGGCGATGTCGATCACCTTGATCGACCGCCACGGCGTCTGGGTGAGCAGTTCGGACGTGCACTCGAGAAGCCGCTGCCGGGTGGCGCGACCCCGCCGACCGGGGACCCGTCCGTCGGTGGTGGCGAGGGTGCCGGAGTCGCGTGGCATGCCCGCCGAAGGTTAGTGCCGGGCCTGACGGACGGTCAGTTCTGCCTTCCCCCGGCCGGGCTCCTGCGGGCTTCCGTCCCTGGCAGCGCCCCGAGTAGGGTGAACGGCCGTGCAAGAAAGCACCCTTCCGCGTTCCCTGACTCGCGCTCAGGAAGCGCGCAGGCAGCGCGTGGTGGACGCGGCCATGGAGCTCGGACTCGAAGGCGGCTATGAGGCGGTCCAGATGCGCGACGTGGCCGCCCGGGCCCACGTGGCCATGGGCACCGTCTACCGCTACTTCACCTCGAAGGACCATCTCCTGGCCGCCGCCCTCGTCCATTGGGTGGAGCAGCTCGACCAGCGCCTGGCCCAGATGCCCCCCCGGGGAAGAAACGCCTCCGAGAGGGTGCTCGACGTCCTCGAACGGGCCCTGCGGGCCATGGCCCGCCAACCCCAGCTCGTCTCCGCCGTCTTCATGTCCCTGGCCTCGCCCGACCGTGCCGCCATCGAGTGCCAGCAGCAGATGGGGGCGCTCATGGACGGGATCATCTCCCGGGCCATCGGTGAGCCCCAGCCTCCCGACCATGCCGAACGGACCCGGATCATCGGCCACGTCTGGTACTCGGCCCTGGTGGGCTGGGTGAACGGATGGTCGGACATGAACCGGGTCCGCGACGAGCTGGCCGTGGCCGTCCGGCTGCTTCTCCCCGAGGAGATCCTCCCCCTGGTGGCCAACGAGGCCTGAGTCCCGGTCGGTCGGGCCCGACCGGCTCCGAGGCTGGGCCGGCCTTGTGGCCGGGGTCCTCGTCTGGTCCAATGCTCGAGAAGGCGACGGCGCCGGCGGCGGCGTCGACGCCGAAGCAGAGGGCGTTGCTGGAGGGGAGCGATCATGCGCGCTGCGGTCTGGTATGAAGCCGGGTCCGAGGTCGTCGAGTACCACGACGACGTCGAGGTCGACGACCCGGGGCCGGGTGAGGTGTTGGTCCGGATCCACGCCGCCGGTGTCTGTCACTCGGACCTCTCGGCCATGAACGGCACCCTGCCCCAGCCGGCGCCGGCCGTCCTCGGTCACGAGGGCGCCGGCGAAGTGATCGCCGTGGGCGAGGGTGCGACCGACATCGCCGTCGGTGACCACGTCATCATCGCCTGGACTCCCCCCTGCGGGAGCTGCAAGGCCTGTCTTCGTGGGGAAGCCAACCTCTGCCTGACGATCATGTTCTCCATCGCCGGTTCCACCCACTTCTCGCGCGCCGGCCGGCCCCTCTTCGGCATGGTGGGCACCGGCACCTTCGCCGAAGAGCTGGTCGTCCCCCGCCAGGCCGTGGTGAAGATGGCCGAGGACGTCCCCTACGAGATCGGCGCCCTGATCGGCTGCGGGGTCACCACCGGGGTGGGCGCGGCGCTGAACACGGCCAAGGTGCAGCCGGGCTCGAACGTGGTCGTCTTCGGCGCCGGGGGTGTCGGCGTGGCCGCCATCCAGGGGGCCCGGATCGCCGGCGCCGCGGAGATCGTGGCCGTCGACACCATCGACTCCAAGCTCGAAGACGCCAAGCGCTTCGGCGCCACCCGCGGCGTCACGCCCGACCAGCTGGCCGACGCCTCGGCCGAGATCACCGGGGGCGAGGGATTCGACTACTCCTTCGAGTGCATCGGCATCCCCCTCACCGTCCGGGCCGCCTATGACGCCGTCCGACGCGGCGGCACGGCCGTCATCGTGGGCGCCGGCAAGATGGACGCCATGGTCGAGTTCAACTGTTTCGAGTTGTTCTTCCAGGAGAAGAAGCTGCTCGGCTCGTTCTGGGGATCGGCCGACGTCCGGGTCGAGTTCGACCGGCTCATCCGCCTCTGGAGAGCGGGACGGCTCGACCTCGAGGGCATGATCACCAACCGGATGGACATCTCGAAGGCCCAGGACGCCTTCGACGCCATGAAGCGCGGCGAGACCATCCGCCAGATCCTGACCTTCTGAGCGTGGCGGGGTCAGGTCACGTCTGACCGCAGCGTGGTCAGCGTTCCCACCACGGACAGCACCACCCCGTAGACCACGAGCATCACGGCCCCTCCCCACCAGGGAAGCAGTCGGGTCGTCTCGCCGAAGGTCGTCCGGCCGGCGTTCTCCAGAGCGGTGGCCGACTGGCCCGGCAGGTACTGGCCGATCGACGGCCAGATGGCACCGATGATGGTCTCCACCACCAGGGTGAAGCCCAGACCGACGACGATGCCGACGACCTGGTTCTTGAGCAAGGCCCCCAGTCCGAGCCCGTAGAGGGCGAAGAGCCCCGTCCCGAGGATCACGCCCGGGGCCATCCGCGACCAGTCGTGCCACAGGGTGTGGGTGGTGGCGACGAAGTACAGGCCGTGCTGGGCCCGGCACATGGCCTGCGACATCCCCTGCTGCACGCCGACCAGCGACAGCGAGGTCAGACACGACTGGACCTTCACGGCCACAAGGACGAAGCCGAGCACCAGGCCCATCAGCATCGTCAGCACCCCCAGCGCCACGCCGCCACCGAAGGCCGTGGTCAACTTGGCCACCACCACCCGGCCCCGACGGGGCTCGGCCAAGAAGGTCGGGGTCACCGTCTTGTGTCGGTACTCGCCGGTGATGATCAGGACCCCGAGCACGAGGGCCAGCAGCCGGGCGTTGTCGAGGACCGAGAAGACGTTCACGAACCACTGGGAGGAACCGTGGGGGACGATCCCGGCCGTCCCGCCGTGTCGTCCGCCGGGAGCGAAGGCGATGGCGAAACCGAAGCCGAGGTCGATCACCACCAGGACCCCGAAGAGCACGTACGTCGACCAGACCGTCCAGAGCTTTCGGATCTCGGCTCGCACCAACCGGCTCATCGCAGCTCACCGGTGTCGCCGCCCGCCGGTGCCGCCGGCGCGGGCGGAGAGGGAGGGGGAGCAGGGGGAGGGTCAACCGGAGCCGGGCGACCGGCCACCGGAGCGGGGCGAACGGCGGGGACGCGCCCGTCGCCGCCCATCAGGTCGGCACCATGAGCCAGATGCATCCCCTCGCCGCCGGTGAGCTCGAAGAACAAGGACTCGAGTGATTCGGTCGTCGACGTCATCTCGTGGACCTCGATCCGGTTCTCCACGAGGATCGGGCCGACGATCTCCGGCTGGGTTCCCTCGCACACGACGTAGCCGTCCTGGACAGTGCCGGGAAGGTGGGCGGCGTGGAGGGCCTCCACCAACCGGTCGGCGTCGGGCGTCTTCACCCGGACGGCCCGCTTGGTTCCCGACAGCAGATCGGTCAGCTTGCCCTGGGCGGCGAGGCGGCCCCCGGCCAGGACGACCACGTCGTCCACCGTCAGCTGGGCCTCGGAGAGCAGGTGCGACGAGACGATGACGATCCGCCCCTCGCCGTTGCCCGGGTCTTGCGCCGCGTAACCCTTCAGGAAGTCACGCAGCCAGGCGATCCCTTGCGGATCGAGGCCGTTGGCCGGTTCGTCGAGGACGAGGATGTCGGGCTGCCCGAGCAGGGCCCGGGCCAGTTCGAGGCGCTGGCGCATGCCCATCGAGAAGCCGCCCACCTTCCGGTTGGCCACACCGTCGAGGCCGACGAGCTCCAGACACTCGTCGACTCGGCGGAAGGGGATCCCGGCCACGGTGGCCACCAGCTTCAGGTGATTGGCCGCTGTCCGGGCCGGGTGGAAGCCGGACGCCTCCAGGACGGCACCGACCCGCGTCGTCGGGTTGGCCAGATGCCGGTAGTCCTGGCCGTCGACCAGGACCGATCCCGACGTCGGGCTGACGAGGCCCAGGAGCATCCGCAGGGTCGTGGTCTTCCCGGCCCCGTTCGGTCCGAGGAATCCAGTCACCCCACCGGGTAGGGCGTCGAAATCGAGGTGGTCGACGGCGAGGACGTCGCCGGCGAAGCGCTTGGTCAGACCCCTCGCCTGTATGGTCGGCATCTCCGGTACGGCCTCCGTGGGGTGGGTGGATGTCCGACTTGGGCCGGGCGCCGCGTGACCCTACTTCCCTGGCTTACCGGCTCATCGTCGGCCGGACGGACCAGGCCATGCCGGGAACGGTCATGAGCCGGGAACGGCCTGAGTCGGGAACGGCCTGAGTCGGGAACGGTCATGGAAGATCACCCTGCGTGCCGGTGGCTCCGTTACGCCTATAGGCGCAACGGCGGGGCGCCGATACCCTGACGATGGAGCGACCGGGCGAGCGGCGGGGGAGCGCCGTCGCCGTCGGGAGTCGGCTGATCGCCGTCGACGGCGCTGTCGAGGAAACGTCCGACGCCCCGTTCGAGGTGCCGGCCGGGGCCAGGAGCGAGGGTGACGGTCGGGGACCCTCGAGCGTCGACCCGTTTCCGGCCCCCTGGGTCCGTTCCGCCGGTTGGAGCCTGCTCGGAGTGCAGCTGCTGGCCATGCTCGCCTTCAGCACCTTCCAATACAGCCGCTTCGCTCTGAGCGAGGACTTCGCCAACTATTCCCAGGCGTGGTGGTCGATCGGCCACGGCAATCTCGATCCCTTCATCAGTGGTCTCGGAGTGCCGTTCTGGCGGGACAATGCTGAGTTCATCCTGTATCCGCTGGCGCTGCTGTCGCATGTCGACCCCCATCCCCTCACGCTGCTCTGGCTCCAGGACGCGGCGGTGGTGGCCACGGAATTGGTCACCTTCCGGTGGATCCTGTCCGCCGTCGAACGCTCCCGGGGCCGGGTCCCGCGGCGCTGGGCCGCCGCCGTGGGCCTCGGCGCCGCCGTCGTCCTGGTGGCCAATCCCTGGGCCTACGAGACGATCGCCTTCGACTTCCACTTCGAACCCTTCGCCGCCCTGTTCTGCGTCCTGGTCGGCTACGACCTCTGGGCCGGACGGACCCGGCGTCTGTGGCTGTGGGTGCCGTTGGCCCTGGCCTGCCATGTCCTGGCCGGCACCTACCTGGTCGGGATCGGCCTCTCGGGGATGCTGGCCGGGCGGCGGACCCGTGTTCCGGGCGCGGTGATCGCCGCCGTGGGCCTCGGCTGGACCCTCGCCTTCAGCGCGCTCGGTGCCGCCGGGGTGAAAGGCAAGAACGTGGCCGGCGCCTACGGCTACCTGGTCGGCTCCCACCACGGACGGATCGGGCTCCCCACCATCGCCGTCGGCGCGCTCGGACACCTGGGAGCGGCCGTCTCCGTCGCCGCGTCGCACGCGCCGGTGGCCCTTCTCTTCCTCATCCCCGTGGGGGTGGTCGGAGTGGTGTCGCCGTGGGGATTCGGCATGGCCCTGGCCGTTCTGGTGCCGAACGTCCTCGACGCCGACGGGATCTTCATCCGGTTCGGGGCCGCCTTCCAGTCGTGGCCGGCGCTCGTCTTCGTCCTGGTGGGATCGGTGATGGTGCTGTTGCGGCTGATCGAACGGGGAGCGGGCACCGGCCGGCCAGCGCGGCGCGTCGCCGCCGTCCGGGAGGCGCGGCGCTTCGCCGCCGTCTGGGCCGCCTCTCTGGGCGCCGTCTCGGTGGTCGTCCTGGCCACCTTCCCCCACTACTGGCTGACCGTCGACGCGCCCGCCGCAAAGGCGTTGGCCCACGTCGACGCCGTGATCCCGGCCGGTGCCGAGGTGATCGCCTCGGTCGGGGTGATGGGTCGGTTCGCCCAGCGTGATTCGGTCTACGGCTTCACCACCGGCCACCAGCAGTTCCCCGTCGATCGCCGGCTCGTCGTCTTCGTGTTCACGACGCAGGGCGGCCCCGACGACGTCCTGCGACGTCACGAAGGCCGGGAGGCCGTCGACTTCGTCCGGAACCGGCTCCACGGGCGCGTGCTCGGCGCCGGTTCCGGTGTCAGTGCCTTCGCCTGGTCGGCACCGCCGGGCACGACCAGGGTCAGCCTGCCCTGATGGCCGCCGTCGCCGTCACCGCTGAGGTTCCGGCCCAGGCGCGCCGCGTCCCGGTCACCGCCGGCGAGGTCCTGCCCCGGTGGGTGCGGTTGGCCGGCCGGAGCGTGCTCGGCGTGCAACTGCTCGGGATGTTGGCGTTCAGCACCCTGCAGTATCAGCGCTTCGCCCTGACGAAGGACTTCGCCGCCTACAGCCAGGCCTGGTGGGCGATCGGCCATGGCCGGCTCGACCCGTACAGCACGGTCTTCGGTGTGTCGTTCTGGAGAAGTGACGCCGAGTTCGCCATGTGGCCGCTGTCGTTGCTGTCCCACGTCTATCCCCATGCCGTCACCCTTCTCTGGGTGCAGGACGTGGCGGTGGTGGTGACCGAGCTGGTCGCCTTCGCATGGATCGTCAAGGTCATCGAACGACGGCCCGGCGCAGTATCTCGTCGGACGGGGCCACTGCTGGCCTTCGGCGCCGTCGTCGTTCTCGTGATCGAACCGTGGGTGTACGACACCATTGCCTTCGACTTCCACTTCGAAGCCATTGCCGCGCTGTTCTGTGTGCTGGTCGGCTACGACCTCTGGTCGGGCCGGACGCGTCGGCTCTGGCTGTGGGTGCCCCTGGCTCTGATCTCGAACGCACTCGGAGGGGTCTATCTGGTCGGTGTGGGCATCTCCGGTGTGTTGGCCGGCCGGCGGACCCGACGGTGGGGACTGGCCGTGGCCGCTGTGGGCCTGACATGGGTCGTCGTCCTCTCCACCTTCGCCGGTGTCGGCCTCGGGGAGCATCTCGGTTCGTCCTACGGCTACCTGCTCGGGCCGCACCACGGCCGGGCGGGCCTCTTCGCCATCGTCGTGGGCGCCCTCGGCCATCCGGGGGCGGTCGCCCACATGGTCGTCTCGCACGGGCTCGTGATCTTCGACTTCCTGGTCGTCGTCGGCGCCATCGGGGTGGTCTCGCCGTGGGGATGCGGTATGGCCGTGGTGGTGCTGGTGCCCAATGCCCTGGACGCCAGCGGCCTCTTCGTGCGAACGGCCGCCTCGTTCCAGACCTGGCCGGCGCTGCCGTTCGTCCTCATCGGGTCGGTGA
>Ga0307372_10006763_pt1 | contig 16635 bp, 13 predicted proteins | sample OX1MG_FD_202533 | JGI IMG/M metagenome (GOLD analysis project Ga0307372, IMG submission 202533) | Soil microbial communities from Risofladan, Vaasa, Finland - OX-1 | ecosystem: Environmental > Terrestrial > Soil > Coastal area > Acid sulfate soil | place: Finland: Risofladan, Vaasa | collected... | reverse complement strand
GCGTGAATCGGACCCCGAACCCCCTTCGCCATGTCCTTTCTCACCGACCCCAATGCCTGGATCGGACTGCTCACGCTCACCGCGCTCGAGGTCGTCCTCGGCGTCGACAACATCGTGTTCATCACGATCCTTGCCGGACAGGTGGAGCCCGACCATCAACTGCGCGCCCGGCGGCTGGGATTGATCGGGGCGTTCTTCACCCGCATGCTGCTGCTGGCGAGCATCGTCTGGATCGTCCGGCTCACGCGCCCGTTGTTCACCGTCCTCGGCGTGGCGATCAGCGGGCGGAGCATCATCCTCGTCGCGGGCGGACTGTTCCTGATCGCCAAAGCGACGTTCGAGATCCACGGCAAGCTCGAGGAATCCGGCCGCCCCCAAGGGGTGAAGCCCATCGTGAAGCCCCTCATGGCCGTGGTGCTCCAGATCATGCTCATCGACATCGTGTTCTCGCTCGACTCGGTGATCACCGCGGTCGGCATGGTGGACAGCATCTGGATCATGGTCGCCGCCACGCTCCTCGCGCTCGGCTTCATGCTCGTCGCAGCAGCTCCGGTCGGCGACTTCGTCGAGCGCCATCCCACGGTCAAGATGCTCGCCCTGTCGTTCCTGGTGCTGATCGGCACCAATCTCGTGGCCGAGGGGCTGGGGCAGCACATCCCCAAGGGGTACACCTACTTCGCGATGGCCTTCTCGGTGGGCGTGGAGATGCTCAATCTCCGCATCAGAAAGGGGCCCGCTGGCGCCGCGCCCACACCCAGTACACCGGCACCCCGGCCAGCATGATCAGCACGCCGACGCCCGAGGCTTTCGGGAACTGGATCATCGTGCTCGCGGCGAGCGCCCAGAACGCGGCCACGAAGGCCAACGTGGTCCACGGATGGCCCGGCATGCGCAGGCCCACGGCGCCCATCCCCGAGTTGGCCGCGCCGTCGCGCCGCTCGCGCCGCCGGAGCACGAGCAGCGCCGCGCCGGTGAGCCCGAAGAACACCGCGTCCATCGACACCACATAGTTGAGGATCTGCTCGTACCGCCCCGAGAGGGCGATCACCGCGGCCCACACCCCCTGCAGCACGATGGCCACGGTCGGCACGCGCGAGCGCGGGTCCAGCCACCCCACGGCGCGAAAGAACACGCCGTCGCGCGCCATGGCGTAGTACACGCGCGGCGCGGTGAGCATCCCCTGGCTCAGGAATCCCACCGTCGAGATCGCGATGCCGGCGGCGATCAACTTCGCGCCCGGCGCGCCGAGCGCGCGCCGCATCACCTCCGACGCCGGGGTCGTCGTGGCTGCCAGCCCGTCTGGCCCGAGCGCATGCAGGCAGACCACATTCACGGCGAGATAAAGCAGGATCACGCCCGCGACGCCGATCAGCAGGCCCCGCGGCAGGTCGCGCGTGGGGTTCTTCAACTCCCCGCTCACGAAGCTCGACGTCTGCCAGCCGCCGTATGCGAACAACACCGGCACCATCGCCGCCGCGAACGCGATCGGCACCGGCTTGTCGCCACCCGGCGCCACGGGCGCCGCAACGCTCGGCGGCGCGCCCACCGCCAGCCACCCGATCGTCACCAGCACCAGCACGGCGACGATCTTGGTCACCATCAGGGCGCTCTGCACGTTGCTGCCGGAGCGCACGCCCAGACAGTTCACGATCGTCAGCGCGGCCAGCGCCAGCACGGCGAGTGTTGCCGGCGAGACGCCCGTGCCGGTCAGTTCGCGGAAGTAGTTCGCGAACGTGACGGCCACGGCGGCCATGCCGCCGGTCTGCGTCACGAGCAACAGCCCCCATCCGTACAGGAACGCCACCATCGGATGGAAGGCGTCGCGCAGATAGGCGTATTGTCCGCCCACCTGCGGCCGGAGCTGCGCCAGCTCGGCGTACACGAACGCGCCGGCGAGCGCGATCAACCCGCCCGCGGCCCACGCGCCGAGGATGAGCGCCGGCGTGTGCACCTGGCGTGCGACGACGTACGGATTGATGAAGATCCCGGCGCCGACGATTCCGCCCATCACGATCATCGTCGCGTCGAACACGCCCAACCGGCGGGCCAGGGCTGGCCCTGCCGTGCCGGGCGCCGCGTCTGATTCGGTCACGCCATGCCTCCACGCGCCCTGTGTGCCCGCCGGCGCGCCCAAAGATGCACCCGCTTCGAGGGCCTGTCAGGGGGCGCGCATCACTGGGTCGAGATCCGCAAGCGATGTCGCGTTGCCGCGGGGCTGCTTGCGGATCTCGCGCAGAGCGAGCCGGCCCCCGCAGCCGATCCGTCTACGCATCATGCTCCCGGAAGCATGACGATCCCAGGATGACGACGCACCGCGCGTGATGTGCAAACGCGCGTCACACGCCAGAACAATTGTCGTTTCTGCGCGAGAACACAAGATGCGATTCAGTCCGTGTTGTCGGCCGCGTAATCGCTGTCCGACCACCGCGCGCGCTCGAACGCCGACGCCCGCATGCCGTCGACGATCGCCGGCACCGCGAACAGTGCGAGCAATGCGAGCAGGACGAGGTATGGCCAGCGCTGTCCCAACACCGTGTTCGGCGCCGCGAACAGCGCGCGCGCCAACAGTGCCGCCGCCACCGGCACCGCCAACCAGAGCGCGCGTACGCGGCCGGCGCGCGCACGCGGCGCGTCGGTATTGGGCTCGCAGGGAAAGATCCCCGTGGCCTGCGGTGCCGCTCCCGGCAGCGCGAACGCATGCCAGACCACCGCGGCCGGCAGATACGCGCCCACCCACCACCCCGTGGCGTCGGGTGAGACCTCTTCCGAGAGCATGCGCGGCGGCGCTACGAAATCGCGCGACGTGACGCGGTCCCCGCTCCGGATCTGCCAGGGAAATTCTCCGAGAATGAACACGGTGGTCACCGTGGTCGTGCGGAAGTGGCGGAAGAGCTCGCCCTGGTAGGTCACGTACGGTTGGCGGCCGCTCACCATCTCCGACGGCGCGATACGCGACGCGGCGAAATCGCACCAGTGGCCGTTGTACTCCATGAGGTACCGGTAGCCCTTGTACGGATTCCACAGCGTGTACTCGCGCCAGAAGTACTCGACCTCGTTGTGGCGGACGCTCCGCACCTGGAAGCCGCTCACCTCGTACGCGTCCCCCCGCAGCGTGCCGCGCGTGCCCAGCGGGATGTCCGGGGAAAACGTCATCTGCGCTTGATACGCCTGCAGCACGCTCAACTGCTGGTCCTTGGCGTCGAGCACGGCGTGGCAGGCGGCGCACACCACGGTCTGCGTCTGCTGGAGCGCGCGGATCGTGATCGCGGCGCCGCAGTTCGGGCAATTGAGGCCGGCTAGGCTGGGCGCGGCCATCCGGCCACCTCGCGCAGGCCATCCAATTGCAGCGCCTCGAACGACGTCCATTCGCCCAGGTACAGCGTGGGCGGTGACTCGCGGTAGTCGATCGTCGCGAAATGACCGTCGTTCGCGTCGAGCATGGCGTGCGTGGCCTCCCGGCGATCCCACGTGGTGAACGGCAGCTCACCCTCCGCCGCGCCATAGCGCGCGGTGGTCACCGACATGACCTTGTAGATGCGCTTCTCCCACGGAAAGTTCGCGCCCGGATGCAGATGGTCGGGCGCCGGGATGTCGTGGCTCGGGGCTTCCTGGGAGAACGCGTACTCCCCCCCCGCGTCGCTCAGCCATCCGCCGCTCTCGTCGTCCAGGTGGACATGCCACGCGTTCCACGAGCCCCGCTCGTACTCGTAGACCACGCGCCCCACGACGGTGAACCGGTGATGGTGCACGACACCGGTGGCCCCGAGCTGGAGCGGAGAACTCGTGGCCGGAAAGTCCCCCACCTTGCCCACCGTCTTCAGATCCACGTCGCCGCGCACCAGAACCGACCCGCAGTAGGGGCAGGTGGTCTGCACGGCGCGCGACCACTCGAAGCGAATGGCGGCCCCGCAATTCGGGCAGTTGGCAGTGGGCGCTGGCATGCCAGGTCAGCCCTGCGTGCCGCCGCACTCCGGACAGAACTTGGAACTCCTGGGAATCGCCTTGCCGCACGCGATGCAGAACTTGGTCGCCGTCGCATCGCCGGCGGCGGCGGCCGGCGGCGGCGCCCCGCCTCCGCTCACCGCGTCGACCATGGCCTTGCCCATAGCCATGCCGGCACCCAGCCCCGCACCGAGCCCCGCGCCGCCGCCCTGGTTGGCGGCCGCGATCGGCATCGACTGGGCCACCTGGTACTGCGTGTACTGCTGCATGTTGCCCACCATGTTCATGCCGATCCGCTCGTCGAGCTTCTGCTGCAGTTCGTCGGGCAGCGAGAGGTTCTCGACCACGAACGAGTCGAGCATCAGGCCGTATTCGCCGAATGCCGGCGCCGCCGTCTGCTTCATCTTGTCGGCCAGCATCCCCTGGTTGGCGGCCATGTCCAGGAACGGCACGCCGCTCGTCGCGAATGCATCCGCGAACTGGCCCAGGATCGTGTTGCGGAGCTGCCCTTCGAGGTCGGACACGGCATACAGCTCTCTCGTGCCGCTCAGCTTCTGGTGGAATTTCAGCGGCTCCACGAGATGATACGAGTAGATGCCGAATCCCCGCAGACGCACCATCCCGAAATCCTTGTCGCGGATGGTGATCGGCTGCTGCGTCCCCCACTTCTGGTCGGTCTGGATGCGGGTCGAGAAGAAGTACACGTCCGACTTGAACGGCGACTTGAACAGCTTGTCCCAGTTCATGAGGTTCGTGAGCACCGGCAGGGTGCGGGTCTCGATCGTGTAGAGGCCGGCGCCGAACGTGTCGGCCGCCTTGCCCTCGTTCACGAACAGCGCCATCTGCGACTCGCGCACCGTGAGCTGCGCGCCGTACTGGATCTCCATGTCCCGCATCGGATACCGGTACGCCAGGGTGCCGTCGGCGTCTTCCGTCCACTGGATGACGTCTATGAATTGTTTCTTAATGAAGTCGCCCAACGACATCGTGGAGCCTCCGGAGGCGGAGGGGGAGGGGGAGGGAGGGATCCGCCGGGAGTGACGCCCGGTGGCTCCACATTAAGGAATTGCTGGGGTCACAGCAACGTTGCCCATGGGCGTGGGCCGCGCCCGGCCGGGGCGAGCCGGCGCGTCCAACACTCGCGCCCCGCCTGCCGTATACGGTATTGTCGTGTCAGGCGCCGACCCGCCCGGGTCGCCGCGGCTCGGCCTCACCGAGCGGTTCCGCCACCTCACAGGACCTACCATGTATCGCTACCGGCTTCTCCCCTTCCTCGCCGGAGCCCTGCTCGCTGCCGCGCCGCACCTCGCGGCCGCCCAGAGCGTGGACTCCCCGACCATCGCCGGCATGCGCTGGCGAGAGATCGGACCGGCCAACTTCGACGGCCGCGTCAACGCCATCGCCGGCATCCCCGGCCCCTCCAAGACCATCTACGTCGGCGCAGCCGCCGGCGGCGTCTGGAAGTCCACCAACGCCGGCACCACCTTCCGGCCGCTGTTCACCAACGAGCCGGTGGCGTCCATCGGCGCCCTCGCCATCGCCCCCTCCGACACGAACGTGATCTGGGCGGGCACGGGCGATCCCAACAGCCGCAACACCATCGAGCCCGGCGACGGGGTGTACAAGTCCACCGATGGCGGAATGACCTGGAAGCTGATGGGGTTCAAGGACGGGCAGATGATCGGCAACATCGCCATCGACCCGACCAACGCCAACGTGGTCTTCGTCGCCGAACTCGGCCACGCCTGGGACACCAAGGGCGAGCGCGGCCTCTACAAGACCACCGACGGCGGCGCCACATGGAAGCGCGTCAAGTACGTCAGCGACAAAGCCGGGTTCGTGGACGTGAAGATCGACCCGTCCAACCCGAACAACATCTTCGCGGCGAGCTGGGAGCGCATTCGCGGTCCCTACTTCCTCAAATCCGGCGGACCGGGCTCTGCCCTCTGGCACAGCACCGACGGCGGTAACAGCTGGACCGAAGTGAAGGGCGGCGGATTCCCGTCCACCGAGAAGGGCCGGATGACGTTCGCGTTCGCGCGCAGCAACCCCAGCGTCGTGTACGCGCTGGTCGAGGCCGACTCGTTGCGCGGCAAGGACCACGCCATCCTCGCGCCGGCCAGCGATTCGGTCGGCGAGAAGCCCAAGGCCCCGGTCAAGCAGCGGCTGCTGAGCGGCCTCTACCGCTCCGACGACGGCGGCAAGACCTGGCGGTGGATGAACGACCAGGACACGCGCCCGTTCTATTACTCGCGCGTCGATGTCGACCCGCAGAACCCCAACCGCGTGTACTTCTCCTCCACGCCGTTCCTCTTCTCCGACGACGGCGGCAAGACGGCGCGGACCACCACCGGCAGCGTGCACGTGGACGACCACGCCATCTGGATCGACCCCACCGACGGCCAGCACTGGCTCATCGGCAATGACGGCGGTGTGGCGCAGACGTGGGACCGCGGGGGCAACTTCGACTACCTCAACATCCTCCCGCTCGCCCAGTTCTACGACGTGAGCTACGATTTCGACACGCCGTACAACGTGTGCGCCGGCGCTCAGGACAACGGCGGCTGGTGCGGTCCGAGCCGGCGCAAGCAGGGACCGGTCACCAACGCCTACTGGTTCACCATCTCCGGCGGCGACGGTTTCTATACCGCGCAGGACCCCAACGATCCCAACATCGTGTGGGGCGAGTCGCAGGAAGGCGGGGTGGTGCGCACCAATCTCAAGACGGGCGAGCGGACCTCGCTGCGCAAGCCCGACTGGCACGACAGCCGCCGCATCTACGAGGATTCCATCCTCGCCGTGCGCGGGGACACCACCAAGCCCGAGACGGCCGCGCAGAAACAGCAGATCGCCCAACTCCGCACCGCCGAGAAGACCGACTCCGCGGCGCTCGACATGCGCTTCAACTGGGAGACGCCCTTCATCATCTCGGCGTTCAACCCGCGCGTGTTCTACATGGGCGGCAACCGCGTGCTCAAGTCCATGGATCGCGGCGACAATCTCTACCCGATCTCGCCCGACCTCAGCATGCAGGACCAGGCCAAGATCCACGTCAGCCTCGTCACCACGGGCGGCATCACCAACGACGCCACTGGCGCCGAGAACTTCGGCACCGTCGTGTCGCTGGCCGAATCGTACATGAAGCCGGGCTGGCTGTTCGCCGGCACCGACGACGGCAACGCCTGGATGACGCGCAACGACGGCGCCACCTGGGACAAGCTCAACGGCCGCTTCCCCGGGCTCCCCGAAGGCGCCTACGTCAGCCGCATCGAGCCGTCGCACTTCGACAGCTTGACGTTCTACATCGCGTTCGACAATCACCGCACCAACGACTTCGGCGTGTATCTCTACGCCACGAACGACGGCGGCAAGACCTTCCACTCCATCGCCAGCGACCTGCCCACGGGCGGCACCGACTGGGTGCACGTGATCCGCGAGGATCCGTTCAACCAGAACCTGCTGTTCGTCGGCACCTCCCGCGCGGCGTACGCCTCCATCGATCGCGGCGCGCACTGGACGCGGTTCATGTCCGGCATGCCCACGGTGCCCGTGTACGACCTCAAGATCCAGCCGCGCGATCACGATCTCATCGCGGCCACGTTCGGCCGCGGCATCTGGATCGTGAACGTGGCGCCCCTGGAGCAGACCGACGCCAAGGTGCTCGCCTCGGCCGCGCACCTCTACAAGCCGGTCACGGCCTACGAGTACGGCCAGGGTCCGGCCGTGGGCGCGTCCGCCAACGGACAGGGCCAGAAAGTGTTCGAAGCGCCCAGCCCGGAATACGGAGCGGTCATCGGCTATCGATTGGCCAGCGCCGTGCACGGACCGGTGCACGTCGTCGTCACCGACATCGCCGGCGACACCGTCGACTCGCTCACCGGGCCGGGTAGCGCCGGATTCCACACGGTCACCTGGAACTTCCAGTCTACCAAGCGGGCCCCGGCACCCAAGCTCTCGCCGTCGGAACTTCGCGACAGCGTGGTGCAGGCGCAGCGAACGGTCCGCGTGATCGACTCCCTCGAGAAGGCGGGCATGGACACGGCGGTGATCAGTCGACTGCGCACTGCCGTGACGAGCGGTAATCTGACCAGCCTGTTCGGCCGCGGCGGTGGAGGCGGCGGACGCGCCGGCCGTGGCGGGGAAGCCGGATTCGTGGCCCGTCCGGCCGAAGGTCCGGTGCCCGGTGCGCCCGCTCGCGGCGGACGCGGCGGCGCTGCCGTGGATGTCATGGGGGCATTCCCGGGCGGCTTCCGTCAGATGTCGGAGCTGTTCGGCATGCGCGGCCGTGGCGGGTTCGGTCGCGGCGCCGGCGGGAACATCGTTGACTCCGGCGACTACATGGTCTCGATCACCGTCGACGGCCAGACGCAGAAGCAGATCCTTCGCGTCGACCGGCTGAGCGGCGGCGGGGCCGCGGGCTTCGATTTCGGCACCGGCGACCGTCGCGATCCGTAGTTGTCGTCGCAGGCCAGGTGAATCACGAAGGAACCCGCCGGCACGGTTCGTGCCGGCGGGCTCTTTCTAATCGCTCCCTTCACGAGGACCCATATGCATCGAGGTGTTCGTTTCGTAGTGCCGTTCCTGCTGGCCACCGGACTCTCCTGTCGCTCGGCAACGCCCGCCCCGGCCCCGGCGCCCGCTCCGGCCGCCGCCGGAAACCAGGCCGTGGCTCAACGCGGCGGAGACGAAGGTCCCCCGGGTGGCCGCGGCGAGCTGCCGCCCGGCGAGCGCTTCCGCTTCCGCCGAGTCCCCCTCACCCCCGAGCAGCGTGCCGCGCGGCGCGACTCCGCTACCGCCGATCGCCAGCGCCTCGTGGACGAAGTCATGAAGACGATCGCCGGGCGTGAGAACGAGCCCGCCGGCAAGGTCTTCAAGAACGTCAAGCTGCTCAAGGACATGCCGGCCGGAAAATTCCTCGAACTCATGAACAACGACTACGGCAAGGCGCTCGGCCGGAACTGCAACTTCTGCCACGTTCCCGATCACTGGGACAGCGACAAGCGCAAGGAGAAGCAGACGGCGCGGATGATGATCCAGATGACGGATTCGATCAACGACGCCTATCTGGTGAAGTTGAAGAACCCGCGCGGCATGTGGCCGCACATCGATTGCGTCACCTGCCACCGCGGGTTCAACGAGCCCAACAAGGCGCTCCTCGCCCCGTAGTCGGTTGGTGCGTTGCACGACAGGCCGCACGCCGGGCGCCATCCGCGCCCGGCGTGTCGGCTATGTGGCGGCGCTAGTCCAGCTCGAGCACGGCACGCGCATCCTTGAGCGCCGCCTCCGGCACGAGCACGTCCACGCCCCGCGCCGTGGCCCCCTGGAACCCCGGCCCGAAGAGGCCGACGATGTCGTTGCCCCGGGCCAGCGCCGGAATGTCCGCGGCCTCCAGCTGCGATACCGCCACGTCGGCGTCGAGCGCCGAGCTGTACGTCGTGAGCTTCACCCACGCAGATGGTCTCACCATTCCACTGGCCCGCCGGGGTTCGAGACTGCAAGATACGGGGCGCTCGGTACGCACCGCCGGTTCAACGCTGGCCACCTTCAACCCAGGGCTTTCGCCGTGCATCGGTTCATTCTCGGGTCCCTCACAAGTTGCGTCCTGCTGGCCACCGCCGCCACGGCACAGACCGCCGCGGTGCCGCCGCGCCCGGGCCATCTCTATCACCTGATGCCCACGCCCACCACGGTCGCCTGGGGCTACTACGACGCCGCCGCCAAGCCGGTGCTGCGCGTCCAGTCGGGAGACGAGGTGGACGTCGGCACGCTCATCACCTCCACCCCGTCGCGTCTCGAGGGCGCCGGCGTCGATTCCGCCGACGTGCAGCAGTCCCTGCGCGACATCGTCGACAACGTCAAGGACCACGGACCCGGCGGGCACATCCTCACCGGCCCGATCTACGTCGAGGGCGCCGATTCCGGCGACGTGCTCGAGGTGCGCATCGAGTCCATCGACCTCTCCATCCCGTACGCCTACAACGCCTTCGGACCGCGCAGCGGCTTCCTGCCCGAGGATTTCCCGTATTCGCGAATGAAGATCATCCCCCTCGACCGCGACAAGATGGTCGCCCATTTCGCGCCGGGCATCGACATCCCGCTGCACCCGTTCTTCGGCAGCATCGGAGACGCTCCACCCGCCGCCATGGGCCGCGTGAGCAGCGCGCCGCCGGGCATCTTCGCCGGCAATCTCGACAACAAGGAACTCGTGGCCGGCACCACGCTCTACATCCCGGTGTGGACCAAGGGCGCGCTGCTCGAGATCGGCGACGGCCACGCCGGCCAGGGCAACGGCGAGGTGGACATCACGGCCATGGAGACGTCGCTGCGAGGCCGGTTCCAACTGATCGTGCGCAAGGACCTCCACGCCCAATGGCCCCGCGCCGAGACGCCCACGCACTACATCGCCATGGGGATCGACAAGGATCTCGTCACCGCCACCAAGAACGCCATCCGCGAAGCCATCAACTTCCTGGTCACCACCAAGGGCCTCACGCGCGACGAGGCATATATGCTCGTCAGCGTCTCGTCCGACGTCGATATCACGGAATTGGTGGATGGCAATGTGGGCGTCCACGTGATGATTCCCAAGGCGATCTTCACGCACTGACCCGCCGGCGGCAACGGTCTTTCCCGCCGGCGTGTCGAACGGGGCGTCACTCTCCATCCCCTCATTCCATGTCGATCCTCTCCCGACGGCTCGGCTTCGCCGTCGCCCTCTCGATCGCGCCGGCGGCGATCGCGGCCCAGACCCCGGCCACGCACCACGACGTGATTCGGGGCACCGTGACCTCCGACAGCGGCCGGGCGCTTGCCGGCGCCGAGGTCATCGTGACGCGCGCGCCGGACCGCGCATATGAGTCCACGAATACCGATTCCGTGGGCCGGTACACGATCACCTGGGATCAGGGGACGGGCGACTACCTGGTCCACGTATCCGCCGTCGGCTTCCAGACCTTTCGCAAACGCGTGACGCGCGTCGGCGCCGACTCGGTGTTCGTGGTGGACGTGAAGCTCGCCCCCCAACTCAAGGCCCAGCAGCTCGAGACCGTGGTTTCCCGCGCGAGCAATCCCAAGCCCACCCGCGGCGCGCCATTCGGCGCCGGCGTCGGTGCCTCGGAACAGATCGCGTCGGGCGTCGATGGCGCGCTGCCCCCCGACCTGGCGGGCGACCTCGCCTCGATCGCGAGCACCATTCCCGGCGTCATGCCCACGAGCGGCGGCATCTCGGTGCTCGGCCTCGGCCCCGGGCAGAACAGCACTACGCTCAACGGCATGGCATTCGCCGGCGCCGACATTCCACGCGACGCCAACACCCGCGTGCGCGTTTCGGCATCGTCGTACGATCCGTCCCAGGGGTGGTTCAGCGGCGCTCGCACCAACGTCGAACTCGCCCCCGGCAACATCTTCAGCTCCCGGCGGTCGCACCTCACGCTCGATGCCCCGGCGCTCCAGTATTCCGACCCCATCTCGTCGCGACTCGGCCAGCGGTTCACCAATGCGCAGGCGAGCGTGGGCGGCGACGGCGAGCTCGTGGACAACACCTTCTATTACAACTACGGGCTCCAGGGCAGCCGCCGTTCGGCCGACGTCGCGTCGCTGGTGACCGCCGACCCCGATCTGCTCGCGCATTCCGGCGTGGCCGCCGACTCGGTGGCGCACTTTCTCCAGTTGATGCAGGGCGCCGGCATCCCCGTCAGCGCCGCCAACGTGCCGTCGGCCTCGATCAACGACAACGTGGCGTTCATCGGTCGCATCGACCACGCGCCGTTCGACGCCGTGAGCCTGACCCAGGCCAAGAACACCTGGGGCATCACCGGCTACGCCAAGTACGCGCACGCGCAGGCCCTCACCATGGGCCCCACCAGCACGCCGGCGCATACGGGCGACTCCAAGCAGACCATCGGATCGCTGCAGGGCGAGTATTCGTTCTACTTCGGCCGCGACTACCTGGGCGACGTTCGCAGCAGCGTGTCATACAACCGCAACCAGTCCAATCCGTACCTGCAGCTTCCCAACGGCCAGGTGTTGGTGTCGTCCGCCTTCCCCGGCGGCACCGGCGGGGTGAGCGCCCTCCAATTCGGCGGCAACAGCGCGCTGAACAGCGATACACGCAACCTCACCTGGGAGACGACCACCGACCTGCAGTTCTATCCGCAGGGCCTGGCGGCGCACCGCGTGAAGCTCGACGCCGACGCGCGCCTCGACACCTACTCGCAGGACATGTTGGGCAACCAACTCGGGGCGTTCGCGTACAATTCGCTCGCCGACCTGGCCGCCAACCGGCCGGCGTCGTTCTCGCGCACCCTCAACGCCCCCACCCGCACCGGCGGCGAGTGGAACGCCTTCGCCGCGCTCAGCGATCTCTGGCGCGTCAACCAGACGCTCCAGGTGATGTACGGCGCGCGTCTCGAGGGCAACGCCTTCACTGACGCGCCGGCCTACAACCCCGCCGTGGCCTCCGCATTCGGCGCCCGCACCGATCATGCGCCCAACAGCATCCACGTGAGTCCTCGCATCGGCTTCACCTGGATCCGCAGCGGACAGGCACGGAACATGATGATGGTGAACTCCTTCGGCCGGTTCCTGGGCGGCCCCAGCGGCGTGCTCCGCGGCGGATTCGGGGAGTTCCGCAACATGATCGCCCCGTCGCTGCTCTCCGCCGCCTCGGTGTCCACGGGACTGCCCGGCGGCGTGGAGCGGCTGTCGTGCATCGGCGCCGCCGTCCCCACGCCCGACTGGAGCGCGTACGACAACAATCCGGCCGCCATCCCGCAGCAGTGCGCCGGCAGCGCCGGTTCGTCGTTCGCCGACGCCGCGCCAAACGTGCAGCTCTTCGATCCGGCCTACACGGCCACGCGGAGCTGGCGCGGCAACCTCTCGTGGTCATCCACCTGGCACAAACTCACCTATTCGGTGGAAGGCATCTACTCGCTGAACCTGAATCAGCCCGGCACCGTCGACCTGAACTTCACGGGCGCGCCGCGGTTCGTGCTGCCGGGCGAAGGCCGGCCCATGTTCACCGATCCCGCCAGCATCGTCCCGTCCACCGGACTCGTCTCGCCCGTCGACGCCCGCGTCACCGACGCCTTCGGACACGTGGTGAGCAATCGCTCCGACCTGCGCTCAGTGAGCAAGCAGGCCACCATCACGCTCACCCCGGACCTCTCGGCGTTCCTCAGCCGCTGGTACTTCTCGTTCGGCTACACGCTGTCGTCCATTCGCGCCCAGCAGCGCGGATTCGACGGCTCCACGTTCAGCAACCCGAACGATCGCACCTGGGCCCGCGGCGACCTCGATGCGCGGCATCAGTTCGTATTGCAGTTGGGCTACGGCATGAAGGGCGTGAGCCTGTCGCTCATGGGACGGCTGCAGTCGGGCACGCCGTTCACGCCGATGATCGGCAGTGACGTCAATGGCGATGGGCTCGCCAACGACCGCGCGTTCATCTTCGATCCCAACACCGTGGCCGATACCGGCCTGGCGAATGGGTTGCGCCGCCTGGAAGGTTCGTCCGCCGCCAACGTCCGCGGCTGCCTCGCGTCACAGACCGGGAGCGCCGCGGGTCGTAACAGCTGCCAGGGACCCTGGACCACGGCCCTCAACGCGCGACTCGGCCTCACGGGCCAGTTGCTCCACCTCGGGCGGCGCGTGAACGTCGGCATCAACCTCGCCAATCCACTCGGCGGCCTCGACCAGCTCCTGCACGGCAGCAACAATCTTCACGGCTGGGGAACGCCGGCCATGCCCGATGCCGTGCTGTACACCGTGCGCGGCTACGACCCGGTTAGCAGCCAGTTCCGGTACCAGGTGAATCCGCGCTTCGGCAGCACCGACCCGGCGCTCAACACCGTGCGCGCGCCATTCCGCCTCACGCTCGACGTGAGCATCGACATCGGCCGCCCCATCGACGAGCAGCAACTCGACAAGTGGCTCAATCCCGGACGCGACGGACACCGGGGCCAGAAGCTCACCGCCAACGATCTCAAGCGGCGCTACGAGCGCGACGTGCCCGACCCCTATACCAGTGTGCTGCAGCAGAGCGACTCCCTGCTCCTCACCCGCGACCAGGTGGACGAACTGCGCGCCTCCCAGCTCAAGTACCGACAGCGCATGGATTCCCTGTGGACGAACCTCGCGCAATACCTGGCCGATCTTCCAGACCACTACGACGCCGCGCAGGCGCTCAAGCGCGCCAGCGATGCCACCGACGCCGCATGGGAGATCACGCGTCTCGACGTGCAGAAGACCTTCAAGGGCGTCCTCTCGCCAGTCCAACTGCAACTCCTTCCCGGCATGGCTTCGATGCTGTACAACGCCAAGGAGCCGCTGCACATCCGGATGTTCATCGCCACCGCCGGGGGGTAGCCGGATGCCGGCGGTCCCGGGTTTCGCAATCCGGCCGAACGCTTAGCTTCGAGGCATGCGCGGAGTGCCGCCGGACCCCGAAGCCGCTGGTGACGAGTTGTCGCGACTGCGCGACCGCATCGAGGCGCTCGATCGCGAGATCGTAGCCCTCGTGGCGCAACGCGTGCGCCTGGCCCGCGAGGTGGGAACCGTCAAGCGCGCCGCCGGTCTTCCGCCCCGCGACGCGGCGCGCGAACAGGCCGTTCTCGAGCGCACCGCCGAACTCGCGCGCGTCGAGGGGCTGCCGGAGGCCGAGATGCGCCGCCTGTTCACGCACCTCATCGAGATCTCCCGCCACGCGCAACAGGCGTCCGATTGAAGCGCGTCGGATGGGGATTGTTGCTGTGCCTCGCCGCCGTGCCCCTCGCCGCTCAGGCCCCGCGTTCACCACACGACGCGCAGCCCGAACGGCCCACCGTGGCCACCCACGCCGGCACCGTCGCCCCCGGATGGTTCGAACTCGAAACCGGGGTTGAGCGCGACCGTGTGGACGCGAGCGCCGTCTCGCTGGCCACGCCCACCACACTGAAATTCGGACTCACCGGCGACATGCAGTTGGGCGTCGTGCTCACCACCACCCGCCCCACCACGTCCGCGCCCACTGCGCTCGGCGATGCCGCCATGGACATCAAGTGGCGGCTCCTCGACGACGCGCCGCTGATCGGCGATTTCGCAGTTCAGCCCGGCATCAAGCTGCCCACCGGTTCGCCGGCTCGCGGTGCCGGCACCGGCACCACCGACTTCTCGTTGCTCGCGATCTCGAGCCATGAGCTTGGCCCGGTGTCGCTCGACATCAACGTCGGGTACACACGACGCACGCACGGTGCCGCGGCCGGCAACGCCGCGCTCTGGACCGTGTCCACCGGCACGTCGGTGGCCGGCCCATGGGCCTGGGACGCGGAGATCTTTGGCTATCCGGGATTCTCCGCCCTGCCCGCCGTGGGTTTTCTCACCGGCCCCACCTACACCGTGCACCCCTGGTTCGTGGCCGACGCCGGCATGATCGCCAACGTGTCGGGGACGCAGCCGCCCGCGCTGTACGCGGGGCTCACCTGGAACGTGGGACGCCTGTGGTAGCGGTTCAGGTGGACCGCATGTACTTGCAACCCGCTTCCTGAGCGCGCATCACGGCAAAGATCCCCGACGGCGCCAGTTCGAGCCCGGGAATCAGGTGTTGCCGCAGCTCGTCGAACACTGCGTCCGGCTTCTGGTTGGTGCGCTTGGCGAGAATCGACGCCATACCGCGCGCGGCAAGCGAACATCCGAGCAGCACCGTCCCGCGCTGCTGCAGCGCATCGAGCGTGTACGCGGCGTCTTGCGGATCTTTGGGGCTCGCCTTCCAGAACGGATTCCGCGTGGCCCACCGCTCCGAGCCCTGCTCCTTCACCTTGGCGTATTCGCCCAGCGCGTAGGCCGCCCAGAATTCGTCATCCAGCGCCATCGGAATGGCCATGTGGCGCATGACGATGACCGCGCTCACGTCGGCATCCTGCAGCGTGTACATGTCCTTGAAGCCCTGCATGTACACGTAAGCGTTGAACACCGCCGTGCCGTCGTCGATCTCTGGCGAATCGAACACCGCCCTGTAACGACCGGTCAGTCGCGTGGTCCACGAGTCGTCAAATTGCAGCGGCGGCAGAGTCGGGACCGGCGCGAGCTTGGGCCCCGCCTCGGCGGGGGCGGCGCTCGCCGCGGCGGCGCCCAGCCCGCCGCTGGCGCATGCAGTGGCCGCGAACGCCGCGGCGACGGTGGCCAGCTGGCCAAGGAACTCCCGCCGCGGAGTGGCGGAGGTGGAAATCGAGGGCTCGGTCACGGAGGCTCCGGAAGGCGGATGGCGAGGACGACCGTTGCTGGCATCGTTGGGAGGACGCGAAGCGCACGGTCTGCGAAACTACGTGCTTCGCGCGAAGACGTCCATTCGGGGAAGTGCCGCGACTTACTGCCCGCATCGGGCCCGCCGGATCGGATGGCCATCGACCGCGACGCCCACAAACACGCCGGGCCGCGCGGTGTCCCCCGCGCGGCCCGGCTATGCTTCTCAACGATGTTCAGGGCCAGAGGCGCGGGCGGGAATCGAACCCGCGAATAGCGGTTTTGCAGACCGCTGCCTTACCACTTGGCTACCGCGCCAACGTGGGGAGAAGTTAGCCGCCACACACCCCCCACTCAAGCCAACCGCCTCGGCCCGCTCTACGGCGGGCTCGCCGCCGTCTTCTGCTCCCACCCCTCACGCGTTAGTCTCCGCTGGCCCATGTCCCCCAGCGCCCCTCCGCTCCCACCACAGCCAGA
>Ga0307372_10006762_pt1 | contig 16635 bp, 11 predicted proteins | sample OX1MG_FD_202533 | JGI IMG/M metagenome (GOLD analysis project Ga0307372, IMG submission 202533) | Soil microbial communities from Risofladan, Vaasa, Finland - OX-1 | ecosystem: Environmental > Terrestrial > Soil > Coastal area > Acid sulfate soil | place: Finland: Risofladan, Vaasa | collected... | reverse complement strand
GCCCTTCGGGCCAAGGTCGGCCTGACCCAGCAGGGACTGGCCGACGAGATGTTCGTGCACGGCATCGGGTGGACGCGCGAGACGGTCGCCCAGGTGGAGACCACCAACCGGCGCATCGGACTGACCGAGGCCATCGCCGTCGCCGCCTGCCTCGACGTCCCGCTTGCCCGTCTCACCTCGACCGGCGCCGACTCGGTGGCCGTGGGCGACAGCCGGTGGACCACCTCGTACCTCTCCGCCGCCATCGCCGGCACGGCCGGCGACGTCTTCCCCCTCGAGAGCTACGCAGCGCCGGTCCACGCATCCGTCGACGACTGGAGGACGGCGTGGGACGACGTACCACCGCGGACCGTCCATCCCGGGGACTCATCCCTGGACCTCGAGCGCCGGCGCCGGTCGCGCAACCGCCGACTCGTCGACCCGTCCGAGGCGGTCCGCGCTCCCGACGTGCGTGCGCCGGCCGAGGCGTCCGATGCCCCGCACCGGGCGGCCGAACGGATCGAGCGACGACTGCGGCTGCGCGTCACCGCAAGCGATGTCGACAGCACGGCCCAGCACCTCTACTCGCGGAGCCTCGAAGCCGAACGGGAGCGCCGGGTGAACGACCGGCACACGCTGACCGGCGGCTCGCTCCCCACCATCCGCGGGCACGTGTCCCGCGACCTCGACCGCGAGATCGCCCACGAGATGGAGAAGCGGGCCGAGCGGTTCGAGGAGCCCGAGCGGGCCGAGCGGTTCGAGGAGCCCGAGCGGGCCGAGCGGATCGAGGAGCCCGAGCGGGCCGAGCGGATCGCCGCACCGGCCCCCGGGAGTGGCGGCCCGTTGACCTCCGACGAGGCGGCGTGGGAGGCCACACGGCTCAACATCATCCTGGCGAACAAGGGATACAGCGACAGCGACGTGACCCGGTGGTGGAACTTCACCCGTCACCGCGAACTCGGGGACCAGACCATCGCGGAGGCGTGGCGGGACGGCCGCTACACGGCGGTCAGCCGGCTCATCCAGTCGCTGCCCGACAAGAACGACACCGACCGCGGTCAACCCAGGGCGTAGCCGGACCCACCCCGCCCGGCAGAATGGGGCCGGCAGGCAGGCACCCCGCGCCGCCGACCGGAAGGGAACCCCATGGACCGCGACCGCCTGACCGCACTGCTCGAGGCCGAACGCGCCGCCCATCGCGACCGCAATCCCGGTTCCCGCGCCCAGTTCGACCGGGCGGAGCACCTCTTCACCGGCGTGCCGATGACGTGGATGACCCACTGGTCCGGCGGGTTCCCGCTCGCCCTGGCCGGGGCGCGGGGCGCCCGCATCACCGACGTGGACGGACACACCTACGTCGACTTCGCCCTGGGTGACACCGGGGCGATGGCCGGCCACTCCCCCGCCCCGGTCGTCGAGGCCGTGCGCCGCCGCATCGACGAGCTCGGCGGGATCACGACCATGCTCCCGACCGAGGACGCCGAGTGGGTCGCCGCCGAGCTCACCCGCCGGTTCGGCCCGAGCCGGTGGTCGTTCGCGCTCAGCGCAACCGATGCCAACCGATGGGCGCTGCGGCTCGCCCGACTGGCCACCGGCCGTCCCAAGGTGCTCGTCTTCTCCTACTGCTACCACGGGAGCGTGGACGAGACCTTCGTCGTGGCCGGCCCGGACGGAACCACCCGGTCGAGGCCGGGCAACGTGGCACCGGCCGTCGACCCGGCGACCACCACGGTTGCCGTCGAATTCAACGACCTCGAGGCCGTGACCCGGGCACTGTCCACCGGCGAGATCGCCGCCGTGCTGACCGAGCCGGCCCTCACCAACATCGGCATCGTGCTTCCCGACGACGGGTTCCTCGAGGGCCTGCGGGCACGGTGCGACGACGCGGGCACCCTGCTCGTGATCGACGAGACCCACACGGTGTCGGCCGGACCCGGCGGGTGCACGGCGGCCTGGGGACTCGACCCGGACATCGTGACCCTGGGCAAGGCCCTGGCCGGCGGGATCCCGATCGGCGCCTACGGCCTGCGCGCCGACCTGGCCGACCGGATCCTCACCCGGGTGGCACGGCAGGACGCCGACATCGTCGATGTCGGGGGCGTCGGCGGCACCCTCGCCGGCAACCCGTTGTCGATGGCGGCGGCACGGGCCACGCTCGACCGGGTGCTGACCGAGGAGGCCTTCGCCCGGATGGACACCCGGTGCGAGCGCCTCACCGACAAGGCCCGCGAGACCGTGGTACGGCACGGGATGCCGTGGACGGTGACCCGGCTGGGGGCGCGGGCCGAGTACCGGTTCCGCCCGTCGGCGGCACAGGACGGGGCCGGGTCCGCGGCGGCCGGCGACCCGGTCCTCGACGAGTACCTGCACCTGGCGATGAGCAACCGGGGCGTGCTCCTCACCCCGTTCCACAACATGGTCCTGATGTGCCCGGACACCAGCGAGGCGGACGTGGACCTGCACGCCGAGCTGTTCGAGGACGCCGTGGCCCGCCTCGCCGGCTGACCGCACGTCCGGCACCGGCGGGCGGGACGGGCAGAGCTGCGTCCGGCGCACCCGTTCGGTCCGGACGCATCCCCGCCACCCCGGCGCAGGGCGCCCGGGCTGGGTAGCCTCGCGGTATGGGAGCGGGAAGCGCGGGACTCGGCGAGGAGAAGTACCTCCTGCTCACCACGTTCAAGCGGGACAGGACGGCGGTCGCCACGCCCGTGTGGGCCGTCGCGCTCGACGACGGTGCCGTCGGGGTCGTCCTCACCCCCGATCCGAGCGGGAGCTGACGGACCCCGTTGGCGCGACCGAGGGATGACACCGCTGCCGCCCCGGAGTCGGCAGCTCCGCGCCCTGCGTCACGGAGGCGGAGGGCGTCGGTCGGATCCATGAGTGGGGACCGGGCCCACGGGATTGCCGCCGTCGCTGTACCGGACGTCGGTCCCTGCGCGCTCGGACAGCTCCGTCGCGACATCGCCGTGTCCGCCGGATGAACGGAACGCCTCCGGGTGCGCCCGGGCCCTCCGACGACGCCCACGACGCGGTCGGCGCCGCCGGCGCCGCGCTCCGCGCGGACGCCGGGGAGGTCGAGCGCCTCCAGGCGGAGCGGGATGCCCTGGCCCAGGAGGTCGAGCGACTGAAGGCTCCCCGCAGGCGGAGGTTCCGGCGGCAGGTCGTGGGCGTCCTCGTCGCCCTGTCCTGCATCGTGGTCGTACTCTCCACCGTCGTCGTCTGGGCACATCGGACCGTGCTCAACACCCACGCCTTCGTGGGCACCGTCGGACCGGTCTTCCAGCACCCGGACGTGGATGCGGCGGTCGCCAACCGGGCCACGGATCAGCTGTTCACCCAACTGCAGCTGCAGGAACGTCTGCGCGAGGCACTGCCGGAACGGGTCAGCTTCGCCGCCGGACCCATCACCGGTGCCACCCAGGGCTATGTCTCGGACCAGCTGGCGAAGGTGCTGGGCTCCGAGCGGTTCCAGACCCTCTGGGTGGACATGCTCACCACGACCCACCAGACGGTGGTCGCCGTGTTGCGGGGCGAGAGCACGTCGACGATCTCCACCTCCGGCGGCTACATCGTCCTCAACACGGTCCCGGTCATCAACTCCGCGCTGGGATCCGTGTCCGGACTCGTCTCCAACCTCACGGGCAGGAACGTCACCCTGCCCACCATCACCTCGGCCGAACCGCCGAAGCAGGCGGTGGACAGGCTGTCGAAGGCACTCGGGGTACAGCTGCCCTCCGACTACGGCCAGATCACCCTGGTGCGGTCCAGCAATCTCGCCGTCGCCCAGCGGGCGGTCACGGCCTTCGACCGTGCGACCGTCGTCCTGCCGCTGCTCGCACTGGCACTGATCGCCGTCACCCTGTGGCTCTCGGTGTCCCGGCGACGGACACTGATCCAGCTCCTGGTCGGCAGCTCGCTCCTCCTGGTCGTCGTGCGACAGGTCGTCCTCCACGAGCAGCGTGTGCTGGCCGACGACGCCGGCAACCGCCAGGTCGCCCAGACCGTCCTCGGGGACCTGCTCCACGGATTCTTCGCGCTCACCGCCTGGCTCCTGGTCATCGCCCTGACCATCCTGGTGGTGGCCCTGCTCACCGGGCCCTATGCGTGGGCCGTGAACCTGCGCCGGTTCGTGGGCCGCACCTGGCACCGGGGCGTGGAGGCCGTGAGCGGTGAGCGGCGGGCCCGGTCGGTGGCCCGGGTGCGGGGGCATGCCGACGCCCTCCAGGTGGTGGGGGCGTTCGTCGCCGGGGCGCTCCTGCTCATCGTCAGCATCTCCTGGTGGAGCCTGCTGATCATCGGCGCCCTCCTGGCCGTCTACGAGGTCGCCCTCCAGTGGGTCAAGTCCCACCCGGGCGACGAGGCGCCGGCGGCCACCGGCATCGACCACGACGGGGAACTACCGGCCCGGGCCGGCAAGCCGTGAACCGCCGCCGCCCGCGCACGGACCGCGGATCGTCGGCGCTCACTGCCCGCGACGACCGATGTCCTGGAGGGCCTGGTCGATGCTCGTGTAGAAGTGGTCGCGGTCGAGGGACTCGCTGAGGCCGTACCGTTCGACGAGATCCTGCAGGTGGCTCCGCAGTTCGACGAACGCCAGGTGGATGCCGTGGTCGTTCAGGTCGTCGTCGAGCGCCTTGATCATTCCCGCGGCCGTGACGTCGAGGTCGGTGACCGCCGCGCAGTCGAGAACGATCCACCGGGGGTGGCGGTCGCGCACGAGCTCCCGGATGTTCCGCTGGAACGTGCTCGCGTTGGCGAAGAAGAGCGGCGCCTCCCATCGATAGACGACGATCCCCTCGACCTCCTCCGTCTCGGGGTAGCGGTCCACGTTGTGCCATCCGCCGACTTCCTCCACATGGCCGAGTACCGCGTCCCGGGGCATCCAGTAGCGCCGGAAGAACAGGATGATCGACAGCCCGATGGCGATGAGGATGCCCTGGAGGACGCCGAACAGCATCACGCCGACCGTCGCCACCACCGACAGTGCGAAGGCGCTCCGGCGTACCCGCGCATAGTGCCGGAGCGCCGGGAGATCGATGAGCGACAGCGCGGCGGTGATGACGATCGCCGCCAGCGCCGTCTGCGGCAGATCGGCCAGGAGCGAGTTGAAGGCGAGCAGCAGGAGCGCGACGAGCCCGGCCCCCACCAGGCCGGTGACCTGGGACTTCGCACCTGCCTGCTCCGCGACCGCCGTGCGCGACGCGCTGGTGGAGATGGCGAATCCCTGGAAGAGTCCCGCCGCGATGTTGGACACGCCCATCCCGATCATCTCGTGGTCGGGATCGATCTCGTCGCCCCGACGCGCCGCGAAGCTCGTGGCCGTGGCGATGGTGTCGGTCAGGGACACCAACGTGATCCCGAGCGCGGCGACGAACAGCGGCCCGATGTCCGACAGGCTCGTCCACGGCACGCTCGGCGACGGGACGCCGTGGGGTAGCGGCCCGATCACGGACACGCCCCGGGCCGCGAGGTCGAGCAGCGCCGACATCGTCGTCGCGCCGACAACTGCGATCAGGACGGCGGGGATCGTGGTCGTGAACCTCGGCAGGACGAGGAGGACGGCGAGGACGGCCAATCCGACGACGAGCGTCGTCCCGTTCGTCTTGTCCAGGTTCGCGAAGAACTGGCGGATGTCGTCGACGAACCCGCTCCCCGACGTCGAGAACCCGAAGAGCTTGGGGAGCTGCCCCACGATGATGGTGATTCCGAGACCGTTCATGTAGCCGACCTGGACCTCCTTCGACAGGAGATCGGCGACAACACCGAGCCTGCCGAGCCCGAGGCCGATCTCGATGAGTCCGACCAGCACGGCCAGCATGCCGGCCAGCACGATCGCCTTGCCGGGGTCGCCCCCGGACACGAACAGCGGTGCGATGGCAGCGAGGATCAGTGGCGACACCGAGGAGTCCGGCCCGAGGACGAGGATCCGGGACGGTCCGAAGATGGCGTACCCGACAAGGCAGGCGATGGTCGTGTAGAGCCCGGTCACCGGTGGGAGCCCGGCGAGCTCGGCGTAGGCCATCCCCTGCGGCACCAGGATGGTTGCGAGGACCAGGCCAGCCACCAGGTCGAACCGCAGCCAGTCGCGCCGGTACTCGTTCGCCACCCGTGTGCCGGGGACCCAGCGCCGCAGGCCGAGAGCTCGACCGGTCGGCTCGGGCTCGATCGTCACGAACCCGTGCCCCGTCGCCCGATTGCCGCCATCGAGCGCACGTTCCGGCGGTCCCTCAGTCGTCCTGCACTGCGAGGCGATCCGCTCCGGGGGTGAGAGCGACGAGGTGCGGACGCGTTGGCATGACGACGATCCTCGCACCGGTCGGCACGGTTGTCGATGCGTCCGCACGACGGAGACCGGTGACCGGCGCGTCCCGCGTTGGGACCAATGGCCCTGCCGGGGGTGGGGGGCCACTCCCACAATGAGGGTGCAGGAATCGGCGTGCGCAGGGCGGGGCCCTGGGTCGGCGCCTCCTCCACCGAGGGTGGTGGAGGACGAGTCGTTCGGAGGTTGCCGTGGTCCAGGTCCAGCCAGCGTCGGACGCGGACGGTCCCCCGCCGAATCCCCGGGGGTTCGGCGTCACGACGGCGACGGCACTGGCACTGGCCGTCCCGCTCGCCGACCGGGGGCGCAGGACCGTGCCCGACCCCGTCCCGGACGACCGATGACCCCGACCGCACCGGTCCGCCGGCGAGTGGTGCGGTGAGGATCCTGGTCGCCCTCGGCGGCAACGCACTGCTGCGCCGGGGCGAGCCGATGACGGTGGAGCGTCAACGGGCCAACGTGGCCCTGGCCTGCGGACATCTCGCGCCGGTCGCCGTCGCCCACGAGCTGGTGATCAGCCACGGCAACGGTCCCCAGATCGGCCTCCTGGCCCTCGAGGGTGCCGCCTACGAGCCCGTCCCGACCTACCCCCTGGACGTGCTCGGGGCGGAGACCCAGGGGATGATCGGCTACCTCATCGAGCAGGAGCTCGGCAACCGCCTGCCACTCGAGCGACCCGTGGCCACCCTGCTCACGATGATCGAGGTAGACCCCGAGGATCCGGCATTCGGCGAGCCGACCAAGCCCATCGGACCGCGCTGCCGGCCCGACGAGGCGGCCGCGCTCGAACGGGAGCGTGGCTGGACCTTCCGTCCGGACGGCGACAGCCTGCGCCGAGTGGTGCCGTCGCCGACCCCGCTGCGGATCTTCGAACGTCGACAGATCGCCTGGCTCCTCGAGGCGGGCTGCGTGGTCATCTGCGCCGGGGGCGGTGGGATCCCGACCGCCTACGGGCCGGACCGGCGACTCGCCGGGGTGGAGGCCGTGATCGACAAGGACGCGGCGAGCGCCCTGCTGGCCGGCGATCTCGACGTCGACGTGTTCGTCCTGGCGACCGACGCGCCCGCCGCGTTCCTCGGGTTCGGGACCGACCGGCAACAGGCCGTCCGGGCCGCCGAGCCCGACGTCCTGCTGGCCGAGCACCACGGGGAGTTCGCCGTGGGTTCGATGCTCCCGAAGGTCACCGCAGCCGTCGACTTCGCCCGTTCGACCGGTCGGCCCGCGGTCATCGGGCGGCTGTCGGACATCGAGTCCCTCGTGGCCGGCACGGCGGGAACCCGGATCGCGACCGATGTCGTCGGCATCCAGCTGGAGCCGGGCAATTCGACGAAGGAGAACTGACATGACACTGGGCGTACATTCCGAGGTGGGGCCGTTGCGGAAGGTGATGGTCCACCGGCCGGGCCTCGAGCACACCCGGCTGACCCCGTCCAACGCCGAGGACCTGCTCTTCGACGACGTGCTGTGGGTGAGCCAGGCCAAGCGCGAGCACGACGCCTTCTGCGAGGTGCTGCGCGAACGTGGAATCCAGGTCTTCGAGGCCGAGACGCTCCTGGCCGAAGCGCTCGCGGACGAGGCAGCCAAGGCGTGGGTGAGTTCCCACATCCTGACCGAGCGCCAGGTGGGCATCGCAGCCGCCGAGCGGGCCCAGCGCTGGGCGACCGAGTCCGACCCGACCCTGGTGGCGGAGTTCCTCATCGGCGGGATCATCCGCGAGGAGGTCGAGGGCGACCTCGGGCTGATCTGGTCGGCTGCCGACCCGAACGCCATGCTCCTGCCCCCGCTGCCGAACTTCTTGTTCCAGCGCGACCCTTCCTGCTGGATCTTCGACGGCGTCACCATCAACCCCATGACCAAGCCGGCTCGCAAGCCGGAGTCGATGATCGTCGAGGCGATCTACCGCTTCCACCCGATGTTCACCTCCACGGAGTTCCCGATCTGGCTCGGTGGCGCCGACGAGGACTGGGGCCAGTGCCATGTCGAAGGTGGGGACGTCCAGCCGATCGGCAACGGGACGGTGATGATCGGCATGGGAGAGCGCACCACGCCCCAGGCCGTCCTCTACATCGCCCGGGCCCTGTTCCGGGCGGGCTCTGCGACCCAGGTGCTGGCGGTGCACCTGCCGAAGTCGCGCAGCTACATGCACCTCGACACGGTGATCACGATGTGCGACCGGGACCTCGTCACCGTCTTTCCGGAGGTCGTCGGCGGTGCCCGGACGTGGCGGATCCGGCCGGGCACGTCCCCGGACGATCTCGTGGTCGAGGAGCTCACCGGCTCGCTCGTGGACGCCATGGCCGAGGCGCTCGGCGTCGGTCAGCTGCGCGTCGTCCCCACCGGCGGAGACCACTTCGAGGCCGAGCGGGAGCAGTGGGACGACGGCAACAACGTCGTGGCTCTCGAGCCCGGCGTCGTCGTCGCCTACGAGCGCAACACGGGCACCAACACGGCACTGCGCAAGGCCGGGATCGAGGTCATCACCGTCGAGGGCTTCGAGCTCGGCCGCGGGCGCGGGGGCTCCCACTGCATGACCTGCCCCCTCGAACGAGAGCCCGCGTTCTGAACGACACGAATGCGGGGAGACATCGAAGTTCGACCTCCGGAACCGCAGCTTGCTCAAGGTGGTCGACTTCGAGTCTGCCGAGGTCGGGAAGCTCGTGGCCCGACGGATCGCATCGAGGAGGGTGAGGACCGGACTCGCTCCTCGCGGGAGTCCGATCCCTTCGCCACCCGTGACCGTCGTAACCGTCGTGACCGTCAGGACCCGCCCCGCTCGAGTTCGACACGGCCGATCCCCACCTGGGCGTCGACGACGAGCTGCGGACGGGCCGGGCCGAACGCCGTCAAGGGGCGGCGAACGCCTCCGGCCCGGACGAGCCGTAGGTGACCGTGCCGATGCCGCTCTGGGCGTTGACGTCGACCACCACGCCCCGGGGGACGTCGACGACGAGCTGACCCACGGCGACCGACGCGGTGACGGTGCGGGTGCCGGTGCCGAGTGGGACGTGGGTCAGGTCGACGGTCAGGCTCCCGGCGGCCATCCGATAGGACGGCCGCAACTCCGCGCGTGAGGTCGGTTGGACCACGCGTTGGCCGATCCCACCGGTGAACGGCACCCCGGTCATGGCCACCGCGCCGAAGAACGCCGCGGTGACGAGAATGACCAGGCTCAGGACGATCAGTGCCAGGGCGAGCAGCGCCCGCCCGATCGTGGGCCGTCGCACGGGCCGCCGTAGCGCCACCACGACGACGGCGAACAGGACGACCAGCCAGGCCAGGCCCAGACCGCCACCCCACTGTGGGCCGCCCCACCAGGACGTACTGAGGACGAGCCCGAGGAAGAGCGCCGCGGTCAGCAGGACGTACGACATCCAGGGCGGCCCGGGCGGTTCCACGGGGGCGAGCGGGTCCGCGGCCCGATCGGTGTCGGCGCCCGCCGGGACGAGCGCCCACAGTGCCAGGTAGGCCACGACGCCGAACCCCCACAGGCAGGCCGCCACGACGAAGGCGACGCGCACGATCGTGGCGTCGACCTCGAATCGCTCGGCGATGCCGCCGCAAACCCCTGCGACCAGGCATTTCGTCGTACTGCGGCGCAGTGGCAACGGCTCCGACGACCCGGGTGTCGCCTCGCCGGGCGTCCCGGATGGCCCTTCGCTCGGCGGTCCGGTCGGCAGTTCATCGGTGACGGTCATGCAGGCACTGTGCGCCGCGTGCCGTCCATCGACAATCCGGTACATCCCCCGGTAGGGAGCGGGTCCGCCGGGTGGGGTCCGGGTTGTCCCCCATCGCTTCGCCGGAAGTCCCGTGCGACAATTGGGGCATCGCACGCAGACGACCGTCCCCATCCGCCGACACCGTGTCCGCCCCGTCGGTGCCCGTCGGGCCCGCCGCGGCGGCAGCACCGTCCCGGCGACGCCCGCTCCGTCCGTTCCGACGCTCCCCCGACGACAGCATCCTCGGAGGCGTCTGCGCCGGACTCGCCGCACGGCTGGCGGTGGGGACGACCGCCGTCCGGGTGGCCGCCGTGGTGTCGATCTTCCTCGGTGGCGTCGGCATCCTCGCGTACGTGGCGATGTGGGTGCTCGTGCCCGTCTCCGGCGAGGACGAGTCGATCGCGTCCCGCGTCCTGGCCGACCGACGCGAGCTGCAGATCGTCCTCGCCCTCTCCTCGGCACTGTTCGCCGTCCTGCTGGTCACCCGTTCGCTCGGAGTGTCCGACCTGGGCGTGCCGACGCTCACCCTGATCGCCGGGGCTGTGGGCGCGCTCGTCGTCTGGCGCGGCGCGTCGGTCGCCGAGTCGGTCCGGCTGCGGGAACGCCTCAATGCGGCGCCGGGTCTGGCCGGTGCGCCCTCCGGCTGGCGACACATGGCCGTGCGCACCGGAGCGGGGATCGTCCTGATCCTGGTGGGTGTCGGCGAGCTGTCGCGGACGGGCAGCTTCTCCGGCGCGGCGCTCGGGGTACTGGTGGGCACCGTGCTGTTCGTCGGCGGATTCCTCGTCCTGTTCGCACCGTGGTGGGTCCGGACCCTGCGCGACCTCTCCACCGAGCGTCGGGAGCGGGTCCGGGCCCAGGAGCGGGCCGACATGGCCGCCCACGTCCACGACTCGGTGCTCCAGACCCTGTCGCTCATCCAGAAGGCGGCGGGTGACCCGCGTGAGGTGGTGCGCCTGGCCCGGAGCGAGGAGCGGGAACTCCGTCACTGGCTCTTCGACCCGGAGCGCCTGGGCCGCCACGGCCAGCGACCCGAGACGGTGGTCGATGCGGTCGCCGCCATCGAGCGGGAGGTCGAAGACAGCTACGGCGTCGGGGTCGAACTCATCGTCGTGGGGGACTGCCCGATGGACGACGGTGTGGCCGCACTCGTCGGCGCCTGCCGTGAGGCCACCGTCAACGCCGCCAAGTGGTCGGGCTGCGCCGAGGTGGCCGTGTTCGTCGAGGTCGAGCACGGCACCGCTTCGGCGTACGTCCGGGACCTGGGCGTCGGGTTCGAGCCTGCGCTGGTGCCGGACGACCGTCAGGGGATCGCCTGTTCGATCGTCGAACGGATGGCGCGCGGGTGGCAGCGTCACCGTGCACAGCGCTCCGGGTTCGGGCACGGAGGTGGAGCTGGTCCTGCCGCGCTCCACGTCGGCGAAGTGACGGGCCCCGCACGCCTCCGGGTGTTCGTGGTGGACGACCACGCGTTGGTACGGTCCGGCATCCGGGCCGAGCTGGGTGATGCCGTGGACGTGGTGGGCGAGGCCGACGAGGTGGGAGCCGCGGTCGAGATGATCCTGGAACGCATTCCGGACGTCGTGCTCCTCGACGTGCACATGCCGGGGGGCGGGGGCAGGGCCGTCCTGGAGCAGGTGCTCCAGAAGGCGCCGGCGATCTCGTTCCTGGCCCTGTCGACGTCCGATGCGGCCGAGGACGTCATCGACGTCATCCGGGCCGGGGCGAGGGACTACGTGACCAAACACATCTCGGGTCCCGACCTGGTCGACGCCGTCCGGGGGATCGCCGAGGGCGACGCCGTCTTCTCCCCCCGCCTGGCGGGCTTCGTCCTAGACGCCTTCGCCGACGGGGCGCAGGCGACCTCCCCGGCTCCGAGTTTCGATCCCGAGTTCGACCAGCTGACCCCCCGGGAGCGGCAGGTCCTGCGCCTCATCGCCCGGGGCTACGCCTACAAGGAGATCGCACGGGAACTGGGCATCTCGGCGAAGACGGTCGAGAGCCACGTGTCGGCCGTGCTCCGCAAGCTGCAGCTGGCCAACCGCTACCAGCTGACCAATTGGGCCGCCGAGCGCCGGGTGCTGTGATGCCCGGGTGGATGCCGTCGCATCCCGGCCCCCGCCTTGCCGGTGGGCCCATCGGGGCCTGATCCGCCCGCTCTCGGCGCCGAGGGGCTTGCCGGCGGGTGGGCTTCACATCGAGGAAGGAACCGGGCTCGGCGCCAGGTCTGCGCCACCATGGGATCCGATGCGGTGGCGGGGTACGTGCCGCACCCGACGGGCCGGGGCGGTCAACCCTCCACCGGCGAGCGACCAGATCTGCCAGCAGACCAAGAAGGCCAGCAGGATCGAGGCGAGGCCGGCGGGGTTCTTCGCATACTCGAGCCAGTAGCCCACCTGGCGTGGAGCCGCCACGACGCCGCCGATGATCTGGCTCTTGGGGACGTGCCAGGGGTCGGCGGTCGGGTTGGCGTCACCCTTGGTGGTGATCAGCCCATCGGGACCGATTGCGATGAGCCGGTGCGTCACCGTCAAGCCGTGCTCGGTGAAGGTGACGACCTGTCCCACGTGATACTCGTCGTCGCGGACGATGACTGCGCTCTTCGAGGGAATCGTAGGAGTCATCGAACCGGTGTGCACCACGTACACCCGGTACGGCAGCACCCCCGACGCGGCCACGACGAACGCCGCCGATGCCAGGAGCGGCACGAGCAGCACGAGCACGACCTTCAGTGGCTTCACACGTTGTCTCTTTCGCCTGGGTGGCTACGGCTTGGTGCCCACCGCATCCGGGCTGATCCCGAGCTGGGTGGCCACAACCGCGTACGGCAGTCCGGCACCCGTTCCATCACTGACGTTGACCGTCGTCTGACCATCCGGGTTCGTCGGCGAATACTGCCCCGCCGGGACCGGGTAGCTGTTCCAGACCCCCGTGCCGGGAGGGGGTTGCGTGCTCAGTGCGCTCGCGTACATGAACGAGAACGTCACGGATCCGCTCTGCGTCGGTCCGACGTTGTTCGCAACCTTCAACTGACCGGGCAACGGCCAGCAGCCCGTCTGGGACAGTGTCCCGCACGTGGCCACCCGGTCGTTCAGGTTCGCCGAATCGAACACGTCACCGACCGCTCCGGCCCCGGCCGAGGTGACGTGGACGGTTCCGTACTTCCCCAGGTTGTTGAGCGCGCTCAACGCCGTGGCGTTGGGGAAGGTGATCCACACGTCTTCCGCATTGGTCGGGCACGTGTTCTGGTAGTTCACGGTGATGGTCTGAGCTGCACCCGGCAGCAAGTTGGAGAACGCGAAGTCCTGCCCACTTCCGTGGCCGTTTGCCGTTCTTCCGGACGCTGTCACCAGGATGCAGCCGATCGTCCCGCTGATCGTCCCCGGCTGGGTGTCACTGAAGTATGCGCCCGTCGCGCCGGAGGCAACGAATGCCGTTCCCCCCAAGGAGCGCCACTGTGGCAGTCATCGCTGCCACCCTTACCTTCCAATTCCCTTGCATGTTCATTCCTTTGTGTGATGTCCGCCGCGGATGGCTTCCCGTTCGGCAAGCAGCCGCATACGTTCGTTGGTGATGGTCTCCCGAGGTTGGCCGCCATCTCCACCCCCGGCCTCGGGCCGGAGGTCGTCACAGGCGCGACGCCGCCCGCGGATGTGTCGTTCGTCCGCCGCATCAGCCCCCGCCTGTTCCGCCGATCCGCCCCGTTCGAGCGGTTCGACCGCTGGAGCGGGACTCCGCTATCGGGATGCCTCGAGGTACCTCTCGTGTCCCCTCGATCTCCCGCCGATGACGTTCGGAGCGGAATCCCCCACCGTGAGGAGCCGCGCCCGCCCGCAGAAGCGAAGCTCCGGATCAACAACCGTTACGTCAGCGGCGATCGCAATGAGGCCACGCTGCGTGAACACTGTGTGGCGCAGGACGTTCTGGCGGTCCACCGAGGGTGGTCGCCGACGGCGTTCGCCCCAGGCTCGTGCACCTGGAATGCCTCGGTCCGAACATGATCAATGGCCCGGGATCCGAGGAAGAAGGCGCCCGGAAATGGCTCAAGGACGTACCGACTGCCTTTGGTAGGGTCGCCCGATGACAGTGCTGGCGACACCGTCGCAACCTCGCCGCGACACCCGTCTCTGGCTGTCGTCATTGGCGGTCCGACTCCGCCCTTCGTCGTGGGGCGCGAACTGGCCCGTGTGGACCTGCATTCTGGGAATCGGGATCGTGCTCAAAGCCGAGCTGGCACCCCAGTACTTCTACATCTCCTCGGATGACGACCAATTGATGGTCCAGATGGCCAAGGGATTCCTCGATGGTCACTGGTCCAGCAACTGGGCCACGACCGGTGTTGCGACCCTGGTGAAGCCCGTCGGCTATCCGCTCTTTCTGACTTCCGCTCATTTCCTGCCGTGGTCGCCCGTGCTGACCGCCTACCTCCTCTACCTGATCGGCGCGGTGCTGATTGCATGGAGTTGGTGGCTGATTGCCGGATCTCGTGCACAGTCGACGGTGATCCTCGCCGTGCTGGTGTTCCAACCCGTCATTTTCGCCACGGGGAGCCAGCGGATCTACCGGGACAGCTTCATCGAGTCCGTTGCCACCATCGCCATCGGGCTCTCGTTCGTCATCGCCGCACAGATGCGCACGTCACCGTCCCGAGTCACGCCTCCAGGTCTCCCTGATCATCCCTCCGGAGTTCGCTCGCTGTGGAGGCATTGGGCCGGCCGGATGCGCATCATTCTGCTCTATCTGCTCGCATTGCTCGTCGGGGTACTCATCGGCGTGGTGATGATCACGAAGCCGACCTGGCAGTGGCTGGTCATCGCGGTCATCGCGCCAGTCGCCTTCCCTTTGATCCAGAAGATGCGCCAGTGGCACTGGCAACGATCCATCATCGTCAGAGCATGCGTAGCCGGAGTGCTCGCCGTCTCGGGCGCATACGGCGTCGTTGCCACCACGATTGCGATGAACCAGAGGACTTACCACGTCGCCTTGGTGGAGGATCTGTCGGCGGGGGCATTCGCCCGGGCTTGGAAGGCCTGGGCCAGTGTCGAGGCCGGACCACCGGAGCCCCACGTAGTGATCACCAGGGACATGCGCATGGCCGTCTACCGCGTGAGCCCGGCCGCTTCCCGATTGCGGCCCTACCTCGAGTCCCCTACGGACAAGTGGAAGAGGCAGGACTGTTCATCCCTCAACGTCTGCAACGATTCGGGACCCTGGTTCGAATGGGACCTCCAATACGCTGCCGTTTCCGCGGGTGCCGTCCATTCCGTCAAAGATGTGCAGACCTACTTCAGCCGGTTGGCCGACGAGATCACCACGGCGTGTGCGTCGAAGCGCCTGCGGTGTTCTTCGATTCCCGTACTCGCGCCGGGGCTACCTACACTCGACCGGATTCCCCGGGGAGCATTGCTCGACTACGCAGTGTCCGGACTCTGGCAGATGGTCAGCGCCGATGTGTCCGTCGGACCTCCGAAAGCTCCCGTTGCCGCACCGGACCCGGTCACCTATGCCTACTGGGCTTCAGTAGTCCCGGGGATGTCCCCCAGTTCCGGTTCAACTGCCGCCGCAACAACGCACCGGTGGACTGACGCAGTCGTCCGGATGATGACCAAGTTGTTCGGGATCGGAAATCTCGCGTTGTTCGTCCTCCTGTTGCTCGGGCCACTGACGTGGCTGCTCCGTCGGATACGCCGACGCCACAGGGCCGGACGCGGGGTCGACTGGCGAGCGGCGACTCCTTCGCTGCTCTTCCTGGTTTCGACATTGATCGGCATGGGCACATTGGCGGTATTCGCGGCAGCCTCGGGGGATTCCGGGTACACCTCGCCGCTCTACTGGTCGGACTTCGCCACGCCCGCCGAACTCTGTCTGGTCCTGGGAGCGATCGCGTCCTTACCGATCCTCCGCGATGAGCTGGGTCGACGCAGGGTGAACCGGGTGCCGATCGAGACCGACGACGTTGATCCGTCGCGAGGAGTGCTCGAACCACTGTGATCGTGGCGTCACCGTGTCCTCGCGGCCAGTCAAGGCTGCGGCGGCAGGCGCGCACTCCCCGGCTTTCGCATGGCCGTATCCCAAATGTCCGCCTCCGGCGTCGTCGACTCGACCTGGCGACCGCCATTCCGTGCACTTGACCGGACCTTGCGTCGGGGTGCCAGGTCACACGAGTGAGCAATGCCAACATGGAGATTCCGGACGTTCGGCACGGACGGATCACCTCTCCCGCACCTCCGACATTCCCAGGGATAGGTGATAGGGACGCGCAGAACGTCCGAATTCGAGAATTCTGCCACTCCGTGCGGTCGATCCGCCACCGGCATCGGGGATCCCTACCCTCGCCCGTGCAGCCCCACATTGCACGTTGCTACTGTTCCGCGACTGTTGGTCGTGCGGACGGCCGGGGGAACTGGAGGCGGACAGTGCATACCTCGATTCGATCAATTCACGTGCGGCGCATCCTTGTCCTCGTCGTTCTCTTGGCGGCCGTAGCCGCTGCGTCTGTTGGTGTCGGAGCCAAACCAGCTTCTGGTTGGCCGATGCGGCGGGAGGAGTCTCCACCCATGGCAGTGCCGTCAACTACGGCTCGATGTTCGGCAAGCCGCTGAACTCGCCCATTGCACATAT
>Ga0307372_10006760_pt1 | contig 16637 bp, 18 predicted proteins | sample OX1MG_FD_202533 | JGI IMG/M metagenome (GOLD analysis project Ga0307372, IMG submission 202533) | Soil microbial communities from Risofladan, Vaasa, Finland - OX-1 | ecosystem: Environmental > Terrestrial > Soil > Coastal area > Acid sulfate soil | place: Finland: Risofladan, Vaasa | collected... | reverse complement strand
CCAGCTTGGAGAAGAGCGGCCCCGACGAGCGGCTCATAATCCTGGCCGGCCTGCGCCGTGCCCTGCACCGAGAAGTTCACTGATGTGTTCGTGACGACAGGTTGGTCGGCGGTGATGATGAATGATGCGGCCTCACCCTGGGCGATGGAGGCGGTATTGACCGAAATGGAGAGTTTCGGAACCACCGACGACGCCATGGTGACCGAAACGGTGTTCTGGCTTCCGACTTGGTACGAAGAGCTGGGGGCGAGGGTAACGCTGAGCGTTCGGTTCGACTCGACCACATTGTCGCTGATGGTGGGAATCGTGACCGAGGTGGATGTCGCATCAGCCGGGACCACGACGGTCCCTCCGGGCCGCGTGTAGTCGACTCCCGGGGCTGCGCTTCCGCCGTATGTCAGCTCGATCGTCAACGGGGTGCTGACTGCCTGGCTCAGGCTGATGACCACATCATAGGGCTGTCCCTTTTGCATGTAGGCGGTCGCCGAACTGAGTGTGACGATCGGAACGGCATTACTGCCACTCAACGTGACCACGGTGGAACTCTGTACCCCGACGCTGTAATCCGAAGACGGGGCGATGGACACCACGATGTATCTGTCGGGTTGAATGACCTTGTCGTCAAGCGTGTCGATGGTGACGCTCGTAGCCGTACTCCCGGCGGTCAGGGTCGCGACGGGAATTACGGGGTCATAGTCCGTCCCCTGGAGTGCGCTCCCGGAGATATTCAGCTCAATCTGGGTGTCTTGCAACGGAGCCTCATTCGCCGTAATCGTCAGCGTTGTGTCGCCGCCCGGTGAGACCGTTGTCCCGCCGGCAATTTGAAGCGTCGGCACGTTGTTGTTCTTAATGGTCGTCTGCGCCGACGCTGGTGTGCCGACCACGTATTCAGACCCTGTGGCGATCGACATCACGACCGTGGGATCCTGTTCGATCAGCGTGTTGACACGGGTCTGCACCGAGAATGTTGTGGAGGATTGGCCCGCGGGCAAAATTATCGAGGTGGGAGGGGTGACGATATCCGAACTCCCCGCGGTCCCGCCTGAGTCCAAATTGACGGTGATGTTGTTGTACGAAGTCGCGGATGCGGTCACCACGAAGGTGGCTGCCATGCCCTGCGAGACGACATCGTCCACCGACTGGATCGTGATGACCGGAGTGGTGGTGGAGTTGACGACGGAACGCATGTCCATCAGAGAGGCATGGCTGATACCCGTCGGATGCGCCGCCGCCGTCTGCGCCGTTGGCGGACCAATGATCAGGCCGGCGGAGACATCGTTGCCCAAGGCGTACCCGGGTCCTTGTTGCAGCGCCACTGTGACGGACTGAGGGCTGGCGGGAGCGGAATTCGGGTATTTGTGCTGTGCCTGCCACTGGGCCAGAGCGAATTGCGTCTGTTCAGTGAACAGCGGTGTCATGGGCCCCGGATCGTCACCCGCTGCTAGGAGTATCTGCTTGAGTTGAAGGACATCGTTCCCCTCGTCGCCAGGAGCGAGTGCGCGGAAGAACGGCACCAGACCGCCTTCGGCGATGGCGTCACGACCGTCCAGTGCGAACAGGGGCTGGCCGGATTGCGCCGTCGAGTTGTCCGTGGAATACACGGCGCTGACGAGTCCTTGTGTTGCTGCCGTGACGTTGCGGATGTCTTTGCGAGCGAGAGTGCCGCTCAAGGCCACGGTGGACTGCAGGGTCCGCCGTTGCACCGTGTTCAAAATGACGACCTCGCGGTTGTTGGTGGACGAGCTCCCTCCGGTTTGGGTGTAGATCACGATGCCACCAGCGAGGACGATGGCAACGACCGCGACGGCCAAAATCTTCGCGCGGCGCGACTTCATCAGCTTCTTTGGCGGCATCGTCAGGTCCCTTGGGTCTTCATCAGGTCTTTCCTTTCTGCGCCAGCTCTACGCAGGCTTGGATATCCGGGCTGGACGAAATGCTCTGACCCGGTGGCGGGGTTAACTGCGCACCCCCTCCCGATGTACCGAATGAGAAGAGCGCACCCTGTGCATTCGGAGTCGGCTTGGGCACACCCCAGCCGCGAGAAATCATGCAGGCGCGCCATTTGACATACACCTTGTTCTCTTTGGCGATCTGCTTCGGGGTCAAATCGGCTTGCGCCGTCTGCTCGGCCTTAAGGGCTTGAAGAATGTTGCTTTGAGCTGCACAGGTCGTCAAGCTCTTGATATACGACGGGTTGTTCGTGGGTGAATTCGGATTACCGGCAGTAGGTGCACCCGCAAACGTGACCCCCAAGCCTTTCAGGCAGGATTGAAATGCTCCAATCGCGGTGAACAGCGCAGTGGTGGGATCCTGCTTGGCCAACGGAATGGTGGTGCCAGTCGCATTCTTGCCGGAAGCTCCACCGACGAGGACGGCGGATCGGGGAAGTTGGCCCGAAGAGATCAGTGCCGGTCCGGAAGTGGGGGAGCCCGCATTGGACCCACAGCCTGAAGCGACCATCGTCAGGAACACCAGAACGAGGACAGGCCGCCCTTTGGAGCGGAAAACGATCACCTCTCCGTGTCCGCGAAATCTTTCACAGATACCGGTCCGGAAAAGACCGCCGCGAGGTCGGCGTCACCGGTCATCTCGATCCTCCCCCTGGCACTGAACGCCGGATCCCCACCCCGCCACGAGGTGCCCCAGCGGGTATTCCGTCGGCGTCTCCAGTCCGTCAATCCGGTGACCACCAAGGATACCCAAGGACAAGAATGGCACACCGCTGCATGCCGTGTCGTGAACCTCCAACGAGGAATACGGCGAGCGTACGTTCAATCGCCGCAGATCCCGAGGGCGTGTATGCCGGTTCATGGCGTCGCGCCCTGTGGGGTCTATGGTTCCAGGCGTGTTGGAGTCACTCGACGTCTCCTCCGTGGCTGCGTATCGAGATCGGCCCTACGAGTGGGTGATCGCGACAGCGCGCTTCGCGGTCGACCCTGCGAATGAAGCGAATGCCCGGATCGTGGATCTGGGCCGTGTCGCTCGGGGTACAGATGAACCGGTCCATTTCGAGTCAGATGTGCGGCTTCTCCGTCCGACCGGCCAGAGCAACGGAAAGGCCTTGGTCGTCGTTCCCAACCGGGGCACCCTGGGTGGCATTCCGTTCAGTCTTGATGGGGTGATGAGGCCAGGACCCACTGAGGATCCTGATCCTGGAGATGGGTTCCTCTTGGATCAGGGCTGGACGATCGCCTGGTGCGGTTGGCAGTGGGACGTCCTGCGCGGGCGGGGATGGATCGGACTGGAAGCTCCGTACGCCGATGTCGAGCCGGGCTGGATGCGGGTCGAGTTCAGGCCCGATCTCGAGCAGCCGGATCACCGCCTCTCGGATTCCTCTCTTCTCTTCGAGTTTCGGGACTACCCTCCGGCCGATCTCGACGACGAGGAAGCCCGTCTGACCATACGCTCATCGCCGCTCGGGGAGAAGCGGGTATTGCCCCGGGAGGCGTGGAGGTTTGCCGATACCTCGCGCGTGGTCCTCGACGGTGGGTTCCAGCCCTTTCAGTGGTACGAGTTGGTCTACCGGTCTGCAGTGTCGCCGGTGGTCGGGGTCGGTCTTCTCGCCCTGAGGGACTTTTCGTCCTGGATGCGCGAGTCGCACGACTCGATGTTCTCCTTCGGGGTCTCGCAGTCCGGACGCTTTCTTCGCGAGTTTCTCTTTGACGGTCTGAACCTTGACGAAAGCAAGCGTCGCGTGTTCGACGGTGTGTTCACTCACATCGCTGGTGCCCGTCGAGGCGAGTTCAACTGTCGGTACGGCCAGCCCTCTCTCACGCATCCGATGATGCCCGCGTACGGGCCGCCCTACGACCTGTCCGGGTTGCTCGTTACGCAGAGAATGACGGGTGGGGTCCCCAAGGTGTTCTCGACAAACAGCTCGTGGGAGTACTGGCGCGGCGATGGGGCGCTCGTTCATCAGCATCCCGAGACAGGGGAAGATCTCGCTGAGGATCCCGACGCACGCACCTTTCTTCTGGCTGGCACCGACCACTTCGGTGCGACTCCGATCAAGGACTTTCTTCCGGTGGCTAACCCAGTGCACCATATCGATATCTCTCCTGTGCTGCGCGCACTCTTCGTTCAGCTTGTGGAGTGGGCTTGCGAGGGGGTTGAACCGGCTGGCAGCTGTGTGCCGCGCCTCTCCGACGGGAGCGCAGTCACTCGTGAGGAGGTGTTGGCCCGGTTTTCTGAGGTTGCTCTGCCCGATGTCGCCCACCTTCCGGTGACCCCCGAGATCGATCCTCTCTCCACGTCATGGCCCCTTGAACTCGGAGCGTCAAAGGTCGCACTTGTGTCGAATGTCAACGCAGGCGGGAACGAAGTTGCCGGAATCGCCTTACCTGCCGTCGCAGCCCCAGTCGCTGCGTACACTGGATGGAATCCAAGGATCCGGCAGGCGGGTCTCCCCGACGTGCTCTACGAGTTTGTCGGCAGCCGGCTGCCCCTCCAATCAGCGACTGGGATTCCGGACCGTGACGAGTACGAACGGACTGCCCTGCACGTCGCACAACGACTCGTCGAAGGACGCTTCCTTCTTGAGAGAGACCTCCAAAGGAGCGTCGCCGAAGCGATGCAGATCCACGACGAACAGCGGTAGACCCAGTCCGGATTCCGGCAGCGCCCCGTGCGATCCGGTCCTTTACGTCGGTGACGGATGGTACGTGCAAATCTGGACGCCCGTGCTGGCCGTGGTGCAGCGGATGAGCTGCAGCGGCCGTGCCGCTCCGTCTTCGGGAAAGACCCTCTTGCCGCCACCGAGCAGGATCGGTTCGATCATCAAGTTGAGCTCGTCGACCAACTCTTCGACAAGCAGGGTCTTCACCAGACTGACGCTGCCCCAGATCAATACGTCACCGCCATTTTGGCGCCGTAGCGCAGCGATGTCAGCGACGGGATCGTCGGGCGACAACAACGTTGTGTTGTTCCAGGTCAGATCGGCTTGCGTCAGCGTCCCTGACACCACGTATTTCTTGATCGCGTTTATCTGGTCGGCGTACGGGTCGCCGGCCCGCTCGGGCCATGCCGCCGCCATACCCTGCCAGGTCCGCCGCCCGAACAGCAGGGCGTCGGCCGCATCCATTTCTTGACCGATGATGGAGCCCATTACCTCTGGGTCGAAGTACGGCATAGACCACCCGCCGTGGGCGAAGCCACCTTCGGTGTCCTCTTCGGCGCCGCCGGGCGCCTGCACGACGCCATCCAGACTCATGAACTCATTCACAACGATCCGCATTGCACTGGCCTCCGTTTCGGTACGTGGAGCTTTAGACGGGACGTGCATCCCTAACTCATCGGGTCCCTCGGGACCAGAGCCGTGAACCTAGAATCCACATTGTGTGGTACCCACCAGATAATGAAAATCGTACGTCCTTATCGACCCGTATTGGAGTGGCCACATGAATGAACCCGAATCATCGCCACGCCGAGTCGTCGCCATTTCGGGCGCCGGCACGGGCATCGGTCAGGTGGCCGCTGTCAGGTTCGCCGCTCTGAACTGGCTCGTCGCCATCGGTGGGCGCCGAGTCGATCGTCTCGAAGAGACGAAGGCCCTGATTGAGGACGCAAGCGGTACCTGTATCGCCAAGGAGCTGGACGTGGCGGATGGAGGATCGGTCGACCGCTTTTTCGATACGGTCGAATCCGAGTTCGGCGCGGTGACGGCTGTCATCAACAATGCCGCAACGGCTCGCTACGGACCGCTCCAAGATTTCAGCCCGGAAGACATCGGTCTCGAGGTGAGCACAAAGCTGACCGGGTCCCTTCTCATGGCGGCACGTGGCATTCGCGGAATGCGTCATGCCGGGGTAGGCGGCGATGTCATCTTCGTCACGTCCGCCGCCGCCGTATGGCCATGGGTGGAGCACCTCCCATACGCCGCCGCCAATGCAGGCGTTGAGCACGCGGCCCGTATCCTGCGACTTGAGCTTGAGGGTACCGGCATTCGGTCGGGGGTGCTTCGGGTGGGGGAAACCTTCGGCACTGAGTTCGCAAACCGTGGGATGGAAATCGGTGTCATGCCAAACGATCTGTGGTTTCGCCGCGGTTTGCTGCGACATCACGGGCTGATGACCCCTGCCAACGTCGCTGATGCCATGGTCGCCATGGTCACTCTTCCTCCCAGTTATCAGTACGAAGTCGTGTCGGTCATGCCGACGGCACCCGTTGGTGACGTCCCGACGACTCTCCAGGAATGGCAGGAGGGATTTCTGAAGCTCTTCTCGTCGTAGCTCCCATGACAGTGTCGCGTTAGTGAGGGATTGCTGCGTGCAGGCGATCTATCACCTCCGAGCACGCAAACCCGTCGACGAACGACGGTTGGATCTGACGACCGTTGGATACCGCTTCACGAACCGCAACCGCCCAGGGGCGCATGGCGGGGAGATGACCGTCGCCTTCAAAGGGACCTATTCGTTCCACCTCCACGTTGCCATCCTTCAGCAGGGTGATATGGGTATCCCGTACCATCGGAGGGGTATAGATCTCCACCGCCTCGGTCACGTCGATGATCCCATCAGTGCCGATAATGCTCCAGCGATCGGGCAGGGTGCCTGAGACTGCCCAGGCCGTGTCGATCACCACCGATGCGCCGGTATCCGTAGTGAGGATGGCGGTGAAGGCGTCCTCGGCGGTTGAGGTCTGCATCTTCCCGTCTTTGTCCGGCCGTTCCCCGACGTCGGTCCTGACGCGGCAATCGACCTCGACGATCTCACCGACGAGCCACCGAATGGCATCAACCATATGCGTGCCATTGATACGGAGCCAGCCTCCGCCCATTCTGTCGAATTGCCAGCCGTGTTTCCTGAGAGGGATCCGCGAGAAAGAGTTGTAGAAATTCCAGTTCATATGGACGACGCGACCAATGCCGCCCGAGTCGATGATCTCCTTCACCCGCTGGCGCCCAGGGTCGTGGCGGAACTCGAAATTGAGCAGATGGACAACACCAACCTCACGTGCACGCGTCAGCATCTGCCGCGCTTCGTCGGCGGACACGCCGAACGGCTTGTCACATAGGACGGCATGACCATGGTCCAAGGCAAGATTGACGTGCTCAGCGTGCAGGAATGGCGGCGAATGGACCGAGACGAGATCGAACGGCTCGGCGCATGCGGCTCGCACGGCCTGCGGGTCCCGCGGGGACACGACCTGCACCGTCATGCCGGCCTCTTCGTAGCAGCCGGCCACCACGCGGGACCCGAAGCCGGTGCCGATAATTAGGGCACGAAACATCGCTCTTCCCCCCTTGTTCGACGTGATTGTTGGCCGACCTGGTCGACAAGGGTACCCGCCGTGCCAAGTCCCGCTCCTTGAGCCGGGGGTCGACGTGGATCGCAATGGAGTGGGTTCGATCACGAGGGCGGAGCGCCACAACGCAAGGCGCGGCCTGGGCACGCGGGTCTTGAGCCCTCGTCAGCGCTGGTGAAGCAGCTGACCGCCGCTTCGTTGACGGTGCGGGAATCCGTGAGGTACCGTGTTGGACCAACCGGTCAGTATATGAAGTGTGAGAGTGATGCGGCCGAAGTAGACAAGCTTCGGAGCAATGAGGGGACAAGGTAGGTACCAAAATTGTCGAAGGAATTTGTCGTTTCGGGTGATACGCACATTATCGAGCCGGTCGATCTGTTCAAGACCCGCCTTCCGAAGAATCTGAGAGACCGGGCCCTCTGGGAAGAGGAATTCACGCTCGATGAGCCGTTGGTTCCGGGCGGGCACACCGAATTCAAGAAGTTGCACACGGCAGGGTTCGACGGGTGGACGGTCTCCAAGTACCGGCAATTCCCCGGACCCACTCCCGACGGGGAACCCGAAAACATCCTCAGGGACATGGATATCGACGGCGTCGACGCCTCTGTGATGTTTCCGAACCTCTCGTTGTTCGTGCTCTTCACCGATGACCATGAGCTGTCGATGGCGCACGCTCGTGTCTACAACGACTACATCGTCGAACGGTACCTTCCCTACAAGGATCGGATGCGTCCGACAGCTGCGATTCCCATTACCGATATCGACGACGCCGTGGCCGAGGTCGAGCGGATCGCCCGCGCCGGGCTGGGAGCCATCCTCTTGCCGGAGATACCACCCGTGCCGTACTGGTCTCCGCAGTACGATCCGCTGTGGGCTGCGGCGCAAGCCAATGGGACGCCCGTGTTCATCCATGTGGCGACAGGTGGGGTCAAGGTGAGCGAAGGGCAGTCCCGAACGGCCAGCACTGTCAAGGGAATGATGGAAGCGGTCAATATGGGGAAGAACGCTCTGGACGAGAGCGGCCTCGCGAACCGTTCAATGGCCGCCGGGCCGCCCGGAGGGGCCAGTCCGCAGCGCATCATCGCCCACCTCGTGAGCGCGGGCGTTTGCGAGCGATTCCCGGATCTTCACTTCAACTTGATCGAGTTCAGCGCCGGGTGGCTGGTCTCGTACGTGGGGGCCATGGACAAGGCCTGGAAGACCGGGACGGGCCAGGACAAGGATTGGTGGCTCGGGTTCTGGGACGACAGCCGTCCGTCCAACGACCAGCCCTACATGGGGCGGCTTTTCAATGTGAACGACATGTGGCCCTGGCCGCTCAAGCCCAGCGAATACGTTCGGCGCCAGTTCCACGTCCAGTTCGCGGATGACCCAGTGGCCGTCGCCGCTCGCAACATCACCGGACTGACGACGATCATGTGGGGCAACGACTACCCGCACGCCGAAGGAACCTTCCGCCACAGCAAGGAGTGCATCGCCGAGAATTTTGTCGGAGTTCCCGACGACGAGCGGGCTGCCATCCTGGGCGGCACACTGGCCGACATCGTGGGCTTTGACAAGGCCGTCAAGAAGATCCCGGCGGGCGCCTAACTCGCTGCGATCGGGGGGCGCGACGGGTGACGGTACGCCTTGATGACCTGGTTGTTCTCTTCGCATCGATGGGAAAACTTGGGAAGATTCATGCGGTAGCCAGTACCTGTGCACGGAGGTCGTGAATGACACCCACCGTGCTCGTTCATGGTGGAGGTCTGGACCACCGCTGCTGGGACCGAATCCTGCCCTATCTTCACGGTCCGTGCTGGCGGTCGACCTCCCTGGCCGCGGGCTACACCCAGCGACCCTCGACGCTGTGTCTCTGGCTACGTGTGCATCCCCGGTGCGCGCCGATATTGATGCCGCCGGCTTCGATGATGTCGTGCTGGTAGGCCACTCGCTGGCAGGGTGCTCGATACCTGCGACGATCGCACTGTTGGGCGAGCGCGTCCGCCATGCCGTCTTTGTTGCGTGCACCGTGCCCGAAAGCGGGCGGAGCGCGCTCGACACTCTGGACCCCGAGATCCAAGCGATGATCAGGGAAGCCGGTGAACCGCTCGAACCGCGCCCGATGGACGAGGTGATGGCTCGACTCGTTCTCGGCAATGATCTCACCGACGAGCAGTTCATGTGGTGCGTCGAGCGACTTGTGCCGGAAGCGCCCGGTCTGACGACGGAACCAGTTGACTTATCGCCGTTGCGCATACCCATGCCACGTACCTGGGTGCGCACGCTGCAGGACATGATCGTGCCCGCCGACAAGCAATTGCGCTTCGCCCAGAATGTGGGTGATTGTCCGGTTATCGATCTTGACAGCGGTCACATGTGCATGATCGGCCAGCCGTCGGCACTGGCGACCATCCTCAACGACGTTGCGACCTGACCCGTCATCAGGACGTGATTGAGCAACCATGACGGACCGGCTAATGGCTCACGACACTCGCATTTGTCCTTATGTGCGCCGCAGCCCGCTCCTGCTCATTGTGGTCGACCTTGACGGTGCTCGGTCCCGGCTGGAGTTGGAGTGACGAAGAGGACCTTGGACGGGCTCAGTACCCGAGCGCTGTGCCAGATGTTTGTCGGAACGATTGCGCCCGTTCCTGGCGTCAGTGGTACTGACCATCTGCTGCTGCAGTTGCCGAGAAGGAGTTCCATCTCCCCTTCCATGAGAAAGGCCAGCTCATCGCCCGAGGGATGCCGTTCCCACCAGCTCCAGTCCCGTGAGTATTCGAACACGCTGAGAATGCGCCCGTCGTGAAGCTCCGGTCGATCAACCATGTCGACCAAGTCCTGCGCATCAATGGAAAGCGGCTCCAGAGCGACGCCCGACGGTAGGTGCACAAGGTGAGACCGATCCAGCGTGAAAGAAGCAGTGCGTGCAGTCGACATGAAACCAGCATCACGCAGACCGGACCGATGCGATAGGCATCAATATCCTTGTCATAGTCATAGGATTTGCCTATGAGTATCGAACCCGAGGATGTGAGCACTTTCTTGGCCGTGGTCCGGGAGTGCAGTTTCGGCAGAGCAGCGAGCACTATGTTGGTATCGCAGCCCACCGTGAGCGATCGAGTTGCGCGCCTCGAATGTGTGCTCGGCTCCCGCCTCTTCACCCGTGGCCCTCGCGGGGTGGTGCTCACAGGAGCCGGCGAGCGTTTCGCCCCCTATGCGGTGAGGTTGACCGAACTCGGGGCCGAGGCAATCGGTGCGGTTCGGTCCATTGATCAACCGCCGCCGTTTCGTGTCGGGGTCCACGCCACGTTCACCCACCAGGTCGTGCCGCTTGTCCTCGGTGCACTTGGCGACACAAGTAGGAACGTCCGGATACGCGATGCACACTCCGACCAGATCATCGCCATGCTGCTGGACGGCGTCCTCGACGTGGGATTCGTTCTGCCTGGGGCCCGGCCGCCCGGACTCCGATTCGCACGGCTACCAGCAGACCCGGTTGTCGGCGTTTGTTCCCCCGATCATGAACTGCGAGGAGCCAGGTCAGTATCGATGAGCACGTTGGCCCGTCAGCGGCTGGCGCTCAACCTCTGGGGGAGCGGAGCCCAGGCCTTTATGGACTCGCTCCTAGGTGCTGACACCGTGGTCGCGGCGAGCGTCGAGTGCAGCGATGTGGCGTCTGCCCTTCGACTCGCCCGAGACCACGGGTATGTGGCACTGGTGGCTCAATCCGCGGCCGGACGCCATCTCGACCGTGGGACGTTGCGCCCCGTCGCCATCCGACCTCACTTGGACTGGACGATCAATCTTGTTCTCGCCACCCGGTGGGCGAGCGACAGTGATCCGGCCGTGGAAGCCGTTGCGCGCACCGTGCGGGATCTGGGTCCGGGTCGCTCCGGGTCTCTCTGAGATTTGGCCCCCCGTGGTGGTGTTGACCGGGCCGCGGTCAGATGCTAAGCAACCGCTCAGCATCTGACCCAGACCGATTGGATCCTCCATGCCCGCGTATGACTCGATTGACTACTTCTCCGACCAGTCGCTCGTGGAGGACCCGTACCCGTACTTCGACCACCTGCGATCGCGGTGCCCGGTGCTGCCGACCGCCAACCATGGGGTCGTTGCCGTCTCCGGATATGACGAAGCGAGCGAGATCTACCTCGACAGCGACACATTCTCCTCGTGCAACTCGGTGATCGGCCCGTTTGCAACGTTCCCTGTCCCCCTCGAGGGCGACGACGTCAGCGAGATCATCGACCGCTACCGTGATCAGCTGCCGATGAACGAGCACATGGTGACGATGGACCCGCCGATGCACACCCAGGAGCGCGCATTGATCATGCGGTTGCTCACCCCGAAGCATCTCAAGGAGAACGAGAAATTCATGTGGCGCCTCGCCGATCGGCAGATCGATGAGTTCATCGGGGACGGCCATTGCGAATTCATAGAGGCGTACTCACAGCCGTTCGCCATGCTGGTCGTCGCCGACGTGCTTGGGGTGCCAGAAACCGATCATCAACGCTTTCGCGAGTTCTTCGGGTTGAGCGCCTCGCCCGGTGAGATTGGTGGGGGGGCGCAGATGGGGTTGAACGCGCTCGGAGGGCTCGACGACTGGTTCGCGCGGTACATCGAAGACCGCCGACGAGATCCTCGTGACGACGTGCTGACGCAGTTGGCGATCGGGAAGTATCCCGATGGGAGCACACCCGAAGTGACCGCTGTGGTGCGAACGGCAACGTTTCTCTTTGCGGCAGGGCAGGAGACAACCGCCCGTTTACTTGCAGTGGGATTGAAGTACCTCTGCGAATATCCGGAACTCCAGGACGAGCTGCGGGCGCACCATGAGCGCATTCCGAATTTCATCGAGGAGGCCCTGCGCATCGAGAGTCCGGTGAAGTCAGATTTCCGACTGGCGCGGCGTTCGACCAACGTCGCCGGGGTCGATATCGCCGCCGGGACACCCGTGATGTTGTTGAACGGCGCTGCGAATCGCGACCCCCGACACTTCGAATGTCCCGACGAGTTCCGCCTCGACCGCCCGAACGCCAAGACCCACATCGCCTTCGGGCGCGGTACCCACAGTTGTCCCGGAGGCCCCTTGGCCCGAGTAGAGGGCCGTGTGAGCATTGCGCGGATCCTCGACCGAATGCGTGACATCCGACTATCCGAAGAGCACCACGGGCCACCGTCGGCCCGACATTTCGAATACGAGCCAACGTGGGTTCTGCGTGGACTCCACAAGCTGTACATCGAGTTCATCCCGGCAGAAGGTTCATGAGGACTTGGCGTGTGGCCGAGTACATCTGACCATGCCAAGAAGCCACGAAAAAGGACCCCGCCGGATCGGCACCGATACCTCCAAGACCCGCGCCGCGTTACTCGACGCGGTTGAGAAACTCATGCTCGAAGAGGGCTATGCGTCGGTCTCCTCTCGCCGTGTCGCGGCCAAAGCCGGATTGAAGCCCCAGCTGGTCTACTACTACTTCCGCACGATGGACGACCTCTTCCTCGCAGTCTTTCGGCGTCGGGCTGAGCAGGGTCTCAAACGCCAGACGCTCGCGATGGCCTCAGTTCAACCACTGTGGGCATTGTGGGACCTCAGTCGCGATCCACGAGGTACAGCACTGACGATGGAGTTCATTGCCCTGGCCAATCACCGCAAGGCCATTCGAGCCGAAATCGCCTCCGCGGCGGAGCGTTTCCGGGCCGAACAGCTCGAGGGGCTCAAAGCCGTGCTCGGGCGGTACGGGATCAGCGCCGAGCATTGCCCGCCTGTCGTGTTCGCCGTTCTGTTATCGAGCATCTCGAGGTTTCTGGTCATCGAGCGCGTGACACTCGGCATGTCGACCGGTCACGTGGAGACGGTCACATTTGTGGAGGACTATCTCTCTCGCCTGGAAGGAGAACGCCAGCTCCCGTCGATGAGAGCGATGCGAGTCAAATGAACGGGCGACCTTTCGGTGACCTCGGCCCCTCCGAGGTTGCTATTCGTACCGGGCAGTGATCTCGCCGAGGAGGCCGGCAAGTGGCGCAGGCCACGAGCGGGCGACATTGTGGCCTGCGTCGACCGTGATGACCTCGTTGGCACACATTGCTGCGGCAAGCCGCGCTTGGGCGTCAGCGGGGTAGAGGCGGTCGCGCAGGGGCTGGATGAACGTGCGACCCATGGTGGGATCGACACCGGCCCACGAGGTCGGGACGCAGCCGAAGTTCAGTGAGTCAATGCGGGCAAGGGCGGCGCGATCGTTGGTCGATCGCCATTCCGCGGGTGCAGCAATCTCGTCGTCAGTGAAGGTGGCCCCGTTCAGCGTCCGGCGCAGTGCGTCCGCATCCGCGAGGAGCCGGTCAGCGAACTCCTGTGAGGCGGTCGCCAACGGCAGTTCTCCGTCGGTGGCGGCCACCGCGGCAATGTGCACGAGGTGTACGACTCGATCGCTGAGTTGTGCGGCGATGCCCGGTGAGACCGCACCCCCGATGGAATGTGCGACGAGCACTATCCATTCCGCCCTCGACCAGGCAGGTCGAGGGCGTGGGACGGCACGGGCAGAAGCTGCTGGACCTCGTGCCAGACCGCTCCCGTATCGCCTGCACCATGCACCAAGATGAGCGTGACCACCGCGGTGACGTTAATGGAGTGGGCGGGCCCATATGGATGTTCGTCCGGTCCACGCCTTGCGACAACAGTATCCTGGCGCGTATTCGAACGGTGAGGCTCCGGCGGTTTCCAAGCGGACGATTGTGATCGAAGGTGATCGCGTCGTGTCCGTCGGCAGCCACCCGCACATCATTGAGGAGGACGACCGTGTCGTCGACCTCAATGGGCGCACGGTCATGCCGGGCATGGCGACCTGCCATTATCACTTGACATCTCCATCTGGCATGCACGAGGGCTTTGCACCGTATGGCTACGAGTACCCGCCGGGGTACCAGGCTCTCATCGCCCAGCGCAACCTGTTGACAACACTCCAACAGGGCTACACCCTCGTCGTCGGTGCTGGGGCCGCATGCGACATTGACCCGGCGATCAGTCAGGCCATTGACGATGGATTCGTCCAGGGCCCGCGGTTCACACCAAGCTTGCGGGAGCTCAGCACGACTGGACACGCCAATGACTTGTTGGCGCCGTGGTATTGGCGCCTACGAACTCTCGGTGCAGCCCGGAACTGCGATGGACCCGATGCGTTCACGCTCGCCGTTCGCGAAGAGGCGAAGATCGGCCTCAAGGTGATCAAGCTCTTTGTGACGCGAGGTCATCTGGTCCCTTGCGGCAATGCAATCATGATGTCGATCGAACTCGGCATCGACATCATCGACCACTGCGACGAGATGGACGACGACGTCATCGCCGCGCTCGCCGAGACCGGCACCTTCGTCGTACCGAGCGTCCACTACCCGAAGGTTGTGGCCGAACTCACTGAGGCAGAAGCCCCAGAAGCAGCCGCTGAAATGAAGCGGGGGCCTGCAGTTCATGTACGACGCCTTGCCGAAGGCGGAGGCCGCTGGCGTCCACCTTCTCCTCGGTGACGACTACGGTGGGGTGCGACTGCGGCACGGTGATTACGGGGCCGAGCTCCACACCTAGGTGGACAATGTGGGCCTTCCATCCTTGTCGGCGATCAAATGGGCCACGCGTCACGGTGCAGAGCTCATCGGGCGCAGCGACGATCTGGGCACCATTGCTGTGGGGAAGATCGCCGACCTGCTGGTGATCGATGGCGACCCTTCCGCCGATATCGGCCTGCTCGCGGATACGAACCCTGTAGCCGTTTTGAAAGGCGGTGAGGTCGTCAGTGGAGCGCTCCCCGGCTGATCCAGCCCTGGGTACTCGCTCACGTAAGGACATCGTATTTCTTGGAGCGGCTAACGGGCCAGGCGTACGAGGTCCTCAGACACACACGAGATGTCAGGGATTCCGCACTGCGCCATCAGCCGGCTGAGGTCGGCTCTGAGCTGTTCCAATACGGCGAAAGCTCCGCTCTCTTCGCCGACGGCCAGTCCCCATAAGATCGGCCTGCCGACCATGACTGCGGTTGCCCCCAGGGCAAGAGCTTTCAACACGTCAGCTCCTGTGCGGATGCCGCCATCGACGTATATGTCACCTCTTCCAGCAACGGCGTCGACGACATCCTGAAGAGCCATCGCCGTAGGAATGCACCCAGGCACCTGTCGACCTCCGTGGTTGGAGACCGCAATAGCATCAGCTCCGCTGTCAAGGCAGCGCACGGCGTCGTCGCCCCGAAGGATTCCCTTGACGACGAGCGGCAGGTTGGTCCAACCCCGCACATCGTCCAGATCCTCGAATGTCACGTCCGCTGCATAGTCGGCGGCGACACTGAGCACGTCGGGCCGGCTCTGATCTGGCGCAAGATTTGGAAGTGGTAGGCCACGATTGAGCGATTCTCCCGGTCGGGACCGATAAGAGGGAGTACCGGGAGAATCGACAGTCAGCACAACGGCCTGGCAGCCGGCGGCAGCGGCTCGCTCGAGGCAGGCACGTGTTATCCCTCTGTCGCGCCTGATGTAAGCCTGCATCCAGTGTCGACCATCAGGCGCCGCCTGAGAGATCTCCTCGATCGCCGTCGTGGCGGCCATAGAGACGACGTACGTCACTCCCGCCCGCGCCGCGGCGCGGGCAGTGGCAAGCTCCCCGGCCGGAAGGACGAGCCTATGCATGGCTGTCGGCGCAATGAGGATCGGCGCCGCCGTTTGGTCACCGAGGACCCTCGAGACGGTGGAAACGTGGGTGACGTCCCGGAGCATGCGGGGACGAAGTCGAAATTGCTCCCAAGCCGCCAGGTTGGCAGCAACGGAATCTCCAGCGCCTCCACTGATGTAGGAATAGATCGCCGGGTCGAGTTTTGAGGCGGCCATGGATTCGAGCTCACTCAAGTCGATCGTCGGCTGGTTCAGCCCAGAATGTCTGAAGAAGTCGTTCGCTGAATGCGGGGAAGGCGCTGTCATGGCGTGGTCGCTGGCGCCGCAACGCACTGCGGAGCGGTCAGCCTGCGGCTCGAAGAGATGGAAGGCGGTCGACTCCGCGGCAGACGCTGCCACAACTGGCCCCCACGACACGTCACCAAGTTCGTCGTCACCCCCTCAGGAGAAGAGTCTCACCCACCGATGTGCCAGTTCGCAATGTACACCGTGACCCATGGTTCAACACCCGTCTCACCATTGCCTGACCTCTTACGCGGGCTATGGACCCCTTCACGGGCAAGGTGAGAGGGTGACGGAAGCGTCGGAGCGGTCATGTCACGGAAAGGATGCAGTGCGCCGACACGTGATCGGCAGCCTTGGACTAAGTTGCGACCGATGACGGATCTGGAACCGTGCGTGCTGAGCGAACGGCGGGGCCCCGTGCTGATCATCACGCTCAACCGACCTGGTCGGCGCAACGGCATCACCGTAGACATGTG
>Ga0307372_10006756_pt1 | contig 16648 bp, 16 predicted proteins | sample OX1MG_FD_202533 | JGI IMG/M metagenome (GOLD analysis project Ga0307372, IMG submission 202533) | Soil microbial communities from Risofladan, Vaasa, Finland - OX-1 | ecosystem: Environmental > Terrestrial > Soil > Coastal area > Acid sulfate soil | place: Finland: Risofladan, Vaasa | collected... | reverse complement strand
TCTTCGATCGAATTTGACGAAATGCCAATCAGATCGATGACCTTTTCGACCATAGCAGACGGCTCCTGAATGGGGATAGTGGCGTCCCGGAGTTTGACCTAATCGCATACCCGGCGTTAGGGTTGTACTCCGCGAGTCATTAGCGCACAGGGCGGCTTCAAACTCAAGGCAACCGGACGCGCATACACCGGGGGCCGCGCGCGGAGAAGCCGTATCGCGCGGCGCCGGAGCGGCCGGACGCCCGCCGGGCCATCCAGCCGCGCGCGTGGCCGGGCGCGGAATCGAATGAAAGGCAGCGGAGGAGTTCATGAGTTACGATCGGGCGTCGGTTAGGGCGGTTCTCGACCGGGTCAAGGCGCAAGGACGCGGGTCACTCAACCCGGCCGAATGCCGCGCGCTATGCACCGCGTACGGTATCGCGATCCCGCGCGAGGCAATTGCCGCTTCGGCGCGGGACGCTGCGCGGATGGCCGCGGAGTTAGGCTTCCCGGTGGTGATGAAGGTGGTTTCGCCCGAAATTCTGCACAAGACTGAGGCGGGCGGAGTGGTCGTCGGCGTCAAGAGCGCGGCCGAGGCCGAGGCGGCTTATGCCGCGATCGTGCGCAACGCCAACGCCTACAAGCCCGGCGTGCGCCTCGAGGGTGTGCAGATTCAGCAGATGCTGGCCGGCGGATGCGAAGTGCTGGTCGGCGCGCTGACCGATCCGAGCTTCGGCAAGGTGGTCGCCTTTGGCCTGGGCGGAATCCTGGTCGAGGTGCTCAAGGACGTGACGTTTCGGCTGGCGCCGGCCAGTGAAGCGGACGCGCTGGCGATGCTCGACGGGATCGCGGCGGCCGAGATCTTACGGGGCGTGCGCGGCGGCGCGGCGGTCGATCGCGCGGCGCTGGCGCGGATTATTGTCGCGGTGAGCAACCTGGCGGCCGATTTCCCCGAGATTAGTGAGATCGACCTGAACCCGGTCTTTGCGCGGGCCGACGGCGCGACCGCCGCCGACGTGCGCGTGCTGGTCGATTTCGCCCCGCCCAAGGAGCGCTTCAGGCCCTCGCAGGAGGAGATCCTGCGCGCGATGAACCGTATCATGCGGCCCGACGCGGTGGCGGTTATCGGCGCCTCGCCCGAGGACGGCAAGATCGGCAACTCGGTGATGAAGAACCTGATCAACGGCGGCTACGCCGGCGCGATCTATCCGATCCATCCGAAGGTGCCCGAGGTGCTGGGCCGGCGCGCCTACAAGAGCGTCAAGGACGTGCCCGGCAAGATCGACGTGGCGGTCTTCGCGATTCCGGCGCCGCTGGTCGCGGGCGCGCTCAAGGAATGCGGCGAAAAGCAGATCCCCGGCGCGGTGCTGATCCCGTCGGGCTTCGCCGAGACCGGCAACGTCGAGCTACAGGAGCAGATCGTGGCGATCGCGCGCGAGTACAACGTGCGCCTGATGGGCCCCAACATCTACGGCTTTTACTACACGCACAAAAATCTCTGCGCGACCTTCTGCACCCCGTACGACCTCAAGGGCACGGCGGCGCTCTCGTCGCAGAGCGGCGGCGTGGGCATGGCGATCATCGGCTTCAGCCGATCGGCCAAGATGGGCGTGTCGGCGATCGTCGGCCTGGGCAACAAGTCGGATATCGACGAGGACGACCTGCTGACCTTTTTCGAGCAGGATCCGAATACCCAGGTGATCGCGATGCACGTCGAGGATCTGAAGGACGGGCGGTCGTTTGCCGAGGTCGCCCGGCGGGTCTCGGCGAAGAAGCCGGTGATTGTGCTCAAGGCCGGACGCACGGCGCTGGGCGCGCGCGCCGCGCAATCGCATACCGCGGCGCTGGCCGGCAACGATCGGATCTACGACGACGTGCTGCGCCAATCGGGCGTGGTCCGCGCGATGAGTCTCGGCGACATGCTCGAGTTCGCGCGCTGCCTGCCGCTGATTCCAACGCCCAGGGGCGAGAACGTGCTGATCATCACCGGCGCGGGCGGCTCGGGCGTGCTGCTGTCGGACGCTTGCGTGGACAACGGGCTGGGCCTGATGGCGATGCCGGCGGACCTCGACGCGGCCTTCCGCAAATTCATTCCGCCGTTTGGCGCGGCCGGCAATCCGGTCGATATCACCGGTGGCGAGCCGCCCACGACCTATCAGAACACGATCCGGCTGGGGCTCGCCGACGAGCGGATTCACGCGCTCATCCTGGGCTACTGGCATACGATAATCACGCCGCCGATGGTCTTTGCGAAGCTCGCCGCGGAGGCGGTCGAGGAGGCGCGCGCCCGTGGCATCCATAAGCCGATCGTGGCGTCGCTGGTTGGTGACGTCGAGGTCGAGCAGGCCTGCGAGTACCTGTTCGACCGCGGGATTCCGGCCTACGCCTACACCACCGAGAAGCCGGTGGCAGTGCTCGGCGCGAAATATCGCTGGGCGCGCGCCGCCGGGCTGCTGTAAGGCGCCCTCACCGATTCATACTTAATGCTACTGAGAGCTACTGTTTTAGCCAGTCCGTAATATAGCGGCAGATGCCGACCGGGTCGGCGGCGGCGAAATTATGGCCGGCGCCGGGAATCATGAAGACCTCGGCCTGCGGGATCTTCTCCTTGATAAGCGCGGCGTTGCCCGGCGGCACCAGGATATCCTTGTCGCCATGCACGATCAGCACCGGGCATTCGATCACGTGGAGGCGCTCGGCGGTGTCGAACTGCATGATGCCGGCGATCGCGCGATCGGCGGTGGTGGCTGGCGTGGGCGGCGCCAATTGCATCCCGGCCAGCATGAACTGCTTGATCTCGGGATGGGCGGCGGTGAAGTCCGGCGGAAAGAGCAGCGGGATGATCAGGTCGAGCCCGGCGCCGGCATTGGTCGCCATCAGGCGCGAGCCGTCGATCAGCGTCTGCACGACTTCATTGGCGGCGCGAATCGCGGTTGGTCCACCCGCCATCGTGCAGCCCAGCACCAGCTTGGTGACCTGCTCGGGATGGAGCAGGGCGAGTTCCTGCGCGATCATCCCGCCCATCGAGATGCCGTAGACGCTGGCCTGTTCGAGCCCGATCGCGCGCATCAGGGCGCTGGCGTCGTCGGCCATCGCGGGCACGCTGTAGAGGCCATCGGGTTTGTCGGAATAGCCGGTGCCGCGGTTATCGAAATAGTAGCATTTGAAGCCGTTGAGAAAGGGCAGCATCGGCATCCAGGCCACCCCGGGCATGGCGAAGCCCATGATGAGCAGCAACGGAGGGCCGTCGCCGAAGGTTTCGTAGTTGATATGGATCGCGCCGGCCTTGACTTTGGGCATCGTGGAAACTCCGCCTGGTATGGGCTAACCGCCGCGACGATCCTACATGCGATCCGCGTGTGTGTCGCGCCGCAATGATCGGCGCGTGGGTGCTTAGGAACCGCCCGCAGTACGATCGGCGCGGGCGGCCATGCGGGGCGATGCGCGGCGCGCGCGCGCCGCAGTCAGGCACACGGGCCTAATGGATCGTGGGTTGGCCGTTGCCGATGGCGGCCGGGGCGGCCCGATAGGATCCCGGAGGTGCCGAATAGGTGCCCGGGGCGGCCGAATAGCCACTCGGGGATTTGGAATAAGTGCGCGGCGCGCCCGAATAGACGCTCGGTGGCACCGGCGGCAGGACGTTGCGGTCGTAGGTCTCGAGCGGCGTCGCGCTGGATTCCATCGAGTTCGGATTGGCGGGCATCTCGAACGGTGCGAAGGTGCCAAGCGGCAGACGATCGGCGTTGGAGTTCTCGCCGAAATACTTGATGTCGACGTCGCCGCTTAAGATCGGTGCGAGCGGGGTCCGGGTCGCGAGATGATAGAGCGGACGGGTGACGGTCCATTCGAGGGCGTAGCCGAAGGGCGCCAGGATGTAGCTTGCGACCTGCAGCGCCTGGCCGTTTTCGACGTCGTTATAGTCCGGCGCGGCGCCGTAATTTGCGTCGTCCTCAACATATTGCGCGCGCGCCCGCCGCGGCAAGCCGATCGCGAGCAGCATCGCGAGAACGATAAGCACGCGTTTCATGGGTAAATTTGGCCGCATCGCCGAGCGCATGTCAATGGCGCGCGGGGGACGAAACACCGCTGCGAGTCTTTGAATTGCGGGATAGAGCGGAATCCGTATAGTGAGCGCGCCTGAGGGAGGGGTGAATCTTCCTCAGCCACAGCGGCATTAATTCGCCGCGAATCTGAAGAGGAGGCCGTAATGGAGAGCCATTTAATTTCAATCATGACGACGACCGGAACGTTTGCCACGGCTGCAATCATTTGGTGGCAGGCGAGGCTATTGCGTACTCAGAATCAAGTGCAGGCACTGCTGCAACTAAATAGTGTGTGGGAATCTGATAGAATGGTGAGACTGCGGGCGCGCTGGGCCGAAAACGAGGTCAGCGGTAAGAGCGATCTTGAAATAATCGAAGAAGTTCTCGAATTCCTTGAGGAATTTGCAGGATTGGGGTTGGGAGTGTCGAAGGTTCTCAAGGCGGAGTTGATTTGGGATTCGACGGTTGGCTGGCATGCCGCACGCTATTATTTTTATAATCAAGTGAACGGCAACATCGAGAGACTAAGGGGCAAATGGCTGGACGAAACTTTTTACTCTAATCTCGAGCTATTATGGCCGAGCTATCTGAAAATTGAGGCGCGAAGGCGGAAAGGAACAGATGAGCGGAGCCTGGAGGAGCAGATTCGACAGACCCGGGAAAAGTTTTTGAAGGACGAGATTGCGCGCCATGCACATCGTATTCCCCAAAGTCCTGATTGAACTTCGGCGATCGGCAATTGCGGGTGTAGGGGTCTATGCGGCCGCAGGGCTCCGGCGCGATCAACGCATCGCCGACGGTATACACGAATCGGACTATCGGCGATTGATTTCGTGGAGCTACCTTGAAGCATACGATCGCGCGGTTCAGGAAAAGATCGGTGCGTTTTGCGTCGGCACACCGACCGGTTTCATTCCGCCCGAGAAGCTCGATTTCAATCGCCTTTCGATTGAGTGGTATCTGAATCATTCCTGCGCTGGGAATGTCGGCTTCGACGCCAAGGGCGACTTTGTTGCGCGGAGACCAATCGAGCGGGGCGAGGAACTCACCTATGACTACGGACTGGCCGAGTCGAACCCGCGCTTCCGCATGGAGTGCAAATGCGAAGCCAGTGCTTGTCGGAAAACAATCACGGGGGATGATTGGCGGGACGCCGGGTTTCGCGATCGAAATCTGAACTACATGCTGCCACGATTGCGCCGAGCGGCTCGGTCGCTAAGCGAAGTATCAGTTCGGGTGGACGCCCTGCGGCGCTAGAGGCGTACCCGGTCGCCGCTGATAAGGTGAATCGCGCCGACCAGGATCACCGCGCCGACGACGGCCATCGCAATAAAGCCGATGCCGCCTTCAGCGGGGATGCCGAGACGCGAAAATATCGCCTGGCCAATTACCGCGCCGACCAGGCCGAGCACGATATCGACGATGATGCCGAAGCCGCGACCGTGCATCAGTTTGCCGGTCAGCCATCCGGCGATGAGGCCGGCAATCAGAACTCCGAGCACGCGATACTCCTTGCAGTTTTGCGCGGCGCGTACCAAACGGACGTGGCCGTGCGGCGCGATGCGTCACGCGATGCGTCAGGGGTGGTGCGTGGGGCGTCCGGCGGCAGGCCCGGACGCACGCGCGTCACTTTTTTTGTTCCATCGGGGCGCCGCAGCATTTCAGGCCGCCGGCGCCGCCCTTGGTGACGATCACCTGGGAGCTGCACTTGCCGCAGATGTAAACTTTGCCGAGCTGGTTAGCCATGTCGTCCAATCACTCCTGCCGTTAAATGATTTTATCGCCGATCACGCGCCTTTGAAGAGCGGTTTGCGCTTTTCCAGAAAAGCCCGCACGCCTTCGGCACGGTCGGCCGTGGTTTGTAGCAGGGCATACAAGTCCTCTTCAAGCCTGATGCCCTGCTCAATCGTCATATCATACCCCTTGCGGACGGCATCTTTGACCATGCGGAGGCCGAGCGGGCCGCGGCTCGCGAGGGTTGCGAGCAGTTCGCGGGCGACGCGGCCGAGTTCCGTGCGGTCGCCGGCCAGATAAGTGACCAGCCCGACGCGCAGCGCCTCGTCGCCGGCGATCGGCGCGGCCGTGAGGATCATCCTGAGCGCATGCATCGCGCCGACCAGCCGGGGCAGGCGCTGGGTGCCGCCGAAGTGCGGCAAGCTACCGCGCGCCAACTGGGTGAGGCCCATCCGCGCGCCAATCGCGGTTGCGCGCAGATCGAGCGCCAGCGCGAGTTCGAGCCCCTCGTCGAGCGCGTCGCCGTTGATGATCGCGACGGTCGGCTTGGCGACCAGAGCGAGCGTTTCGACGAGGCGCGGGTCGACGCCGTCGTCGAAGCCGGCGCAGAAGGTGGCACCCGCACCGGTGATCGCGAGGGCCAGGATCGAGTCGTCGTCTTCGACCGTGACAGCCAGGTCGATCAGCTCGCGGGCCATCGCATGGCTGACGCGATTGCCGACGGCGGGGCGATTAAGGGTTGCGATCAGTGCGCCGCCCTCGAGCGCTATCTCGATCGCGCCAGGGCCGCCGGTCGCGGCCGGCGCGACGGCTTTGGCGGGCCGGACCGGCCGGGCCAGCGCGGCGGCTTTGCGACGATCGATTGCCACGTGTGCGGGGATCGCGCGCGGGCGGTCAGGCGTCGGCCTGTTCGCGGGCGTGCAACTCCTTGCGCAGGATCTTGCCGAGCGCATTTTTCGGCAGCGCGTCGATAAATTCGATCTGCTCGGGGCGCTTGAAGCTGGCCAGCCGCGTGCGGCAGAACTCCTGGATATCCTTGGCACTTGCGGACTGGCCGGGGCGCAGCACGACGTAGGCTTTGACGGTCTGGCCCCATTCGACCGAGGGTGTGCCGATGACCGCGGCTTCATCGACCGCGGGATGGCTCATGAGGACGGTTTCGATTTCGGCCGGGGCGATATTTTCGCCGCCGCGGATGATCATGTCGTCCTTGCGTCCGGCGAAAAAGACGTAGCCCCCCTCGTCGACCCAGCCGAGATCGCCCGTCGCGCGCCATCCGTCGGGCAGGGCGGCGTCGTCCTTGCGGCCGGCGTAGCCCTTCATGATGCGCGGGGTGCGGATGATGATCTCGCCGACCTGGCCGGCCGCGAGGAACTTGTCGTCGTCGTCGCGCACGCGGATTTCGACGTCGGGCAACGGCTTGCCGATCGAGTTGAGGCGCCGCAGCTTGAGCTCGACTTCGGCCGGGGTGCCGGAGATGCGATGGTCGTCGGGGCCGAGAATGGTCAGCGACGAAGTGGTTTCGGTCTGGCCGTAGGCGTTGACGAAGCCGACTTTCGCGGGAAAGGCCGCGATCGCGCGGCGGATTACCGCAATCGGCATCGGCGCGCCGCCGTAGGCGAGGTTGGTCACGCTCGAGAAATCGGTCTTGGCGAAGTTCGCGTCGTCGAGCACCTGCTTCATCATCGTGGGCACGATAAAGGCGTGGGTGACTTTTTCCTTGCCGATCAGCTCGAGCCATCCGCGCGGCTCAAACTGCGGCATCACGATCATCTTGCGGCCGGTCCACAGGTTGGTCATCAGGGCGGTGGTGCCGGCGATATGGTAAAACGGCGCGCAGACCAGGAAGGTGCCGCGTTCGGTGCCGTCGGCCATCTCGACGTTGGCGGTGACGTAGGCGGTGAAATCGCGGAAGCTCAGCATCACGCCCTTGGGCAGCGAGGTGGTGCCGCTGGTGTACATCAGGACCGAGACGTCCTCGTCCTCGACTTCGGCCTCCTCTTCGTCGGGCGCGGCCTTGGCGATCAGATCGGTGAGGCGCGCCATCGAGCCGTCGCCCTGGCCGATCGCGACACAGCGGACGTTTTCGAGCTTGGTTTGAATGCGCTTGACCAGGTCGATGTAGCGATCGCCGACCAGCAGCACCTTGGCGCTGGCGGTATTGATCATGTACTCGAGCTCGGCTTCCTTGGCGCGGTAGTTGAGCGGCAGGAAGGTCAGCCCGGCCTTGGCGGCGGCATAGTAGCTGGCGACGTAGAGATGCGAGTTGGTGTCGAGCACCGCGACGACGTCGCGCTGCCTGAGGCCGAGGCCTTTGAAGACCGTGCTGAGGCGCGCCACCAGGTCGTTGAGTTCGGCGTAAGTCAGGCGCGTATCGCCGAAGACCAGGATCTCCTGATCGGGCACGATCGATCCCGGGATCGAGATGAAGTTGACGGTATTCATGGACTCCCTTACCTCCTGCGCGGCCTAAACCGCGCGGCGCCCGCCTCCACGGCCGGCGCCGAAAAAATCTGCTCGAGCCGCGCCGCGAGCCGCCGTTCGAGTTCCAGCCCCTGCTCGAGCGACGCGTTCAGCCCCTCCCAGATGGCCATCCGGGCCATCGCCACGCATTCGCGCGGCAGACGGCCGAGCGCGCGGGCTAACGCCTGCGCGCGACGGTCGAGGGACTTTGGCGGCACGACTTCGGCGACCAAACCTATAAATAAAGCCTGATGGGCGTCAATCCATCGGCCCGTTAAATTCAGATCCAGCGCCCATCCGAACTTGAGCCGGCGCGGCGCGGTCTGCGTGCCGGCAACCCCCGGAATCATGCCGAGACCGGTTTCCGGCAGGCAAAAGCGCACATCCTCGGCCGCGATCGCCAGGTCGCACAGCAACGCCATCTCGAGTCCGCCGCCCACCGTAAAGCCGTGGACGGCGGCAACGGTGGGAATCGCGAGGGTGCGCAGGCGGCCCCAAACGTCGCGCCGGAAGCGAATCCAGCGCGCGGCGATGGGCGAGGGCGCCGAGCCAAACTCGCTCACGTCGCCGCCGGTCGAAAAGGCCGGGCCCGCACCCGCCAGGACCATCGCACGCAGCGCGCCGTCGTTGGCCACCGCATCCAGGGCCGCGAACAAATCGTCACGCATCGCGACGTTGTAGGCGTTGAGCCGATCGGGGCGGTTGAGGGTTATCCAGGCGACGCCGTCGCGCCGCTCGAGCAGGACGGTGCCGGAGCCTACGGCGGTGCCGCGATGTGCGGGCTTTTTCACTGAGTGACGCTCGCGCTGCCCGGGTCCGCGGCCAAGGTCTCGCGGTAGTAAAGAAACCGGTCGATTTGAAAGACTTCTTGGTCTCTTCGGCCTGCTCCGATGGCCGAAGGACTTTTCAACCAATCCACGAATCCACGAAAGGAAATCTAGTCCTAATCAGGGAGAATACAAGTTCGCGATATCGCTGTTGGCGACGGCCGGCCGGCCGCGTTCGTAGACCGCGCGCCCGCCGACGATCGTCATATCGACGGCGAGATTATGTAGCTCGGCGGGCGTGAGCGCCAGCGGGTCGGCGGGGAGTACGATCAGGTCGGCGAGGCGGCCCGGCGCGATCTCGCCCGCGCCGAGGCGGCTCAGGCGCGAGGCCTGGGTAGTGAACAGGGCAAAGGCCTCGGCCAACGAAATTTTCTCGGCCGGGGCGAGTTCGTCGCCGTCGATCGACAGGCGCGTGACCGCTGCGGCGATCGCCATGAGCGGGCGCGGCGGGGTCACCGGCGCGTCGGTGCCGGCGGCGATCGCGACTCCGGCCGCGGCCAGGCTGCGCGCGCGATAGAGATAGGGCACCAAGCCGGGGTCGGCGGCGTATTTCGCGCCGCGATAATAGAGAAACCCGGGATTGCATACCACCCATGCGCCGAGCGCCGCGATCCGCTCGGGATAGTCGGGCGGAATCAGGCCGCCGTGCTCGATCCGGCAGATCGCGCCGGTGGCGGACTTCAAGCTCACGTCGCGATGGGCCGCGGCGATCGCGATGAGCGCGGCCTCGAGTTCGTCGACCTCGGTCGCATGGAAGGCGACGTCGATACCCTGGCCAAGCGCGTCGGCCACGCGACGGGCCAGGCGCGGCGGGTCGCTACGCTCGACGCCCATGAACTTGACCCCGGCCAGGCGGATGCCCGCAGCCTCGGCCACGCGGCGCGCCTCGCCGAGGGCGTCGCGATGGTCCTGGCCGATCATCGCGGCGGTGCGCTGGCAGATCGCGCCGACGCCCGCCAGCCGCGCGAACATCGCGAGGTCGTCGGGCGCGTTGCGCACGGTCGCGTCGGTGAAGGCGGTGATGCCGGCGGCGGCGAGTTCGCGGCTGAAGAGCCGCGCGCGCGACTCCAGTTCGGCCGCCGTGACCAGCGGCAGCCGCGCGGACAGCCATTGCTCCATCCCGGCGACCAGGCCGGTCAGCCGGCCGGTGGCGTCGCGCTCAAGCGTCGCGCCGGCAGGCGGCGTGAAGCCCGGCGCCTCGAGCCCGAGGGTCGCGATCGCCCGCGAGTTGAGCCACGAGCCGTGGAGCGTCTGATGGCGCAGACGCAGGGGATTGCGCGTGACCGATTGATCCAGCTCGGCGCGCGTGGGGCCGCGCCGATCGCGCATCAGCGCTTCGTCGCAGCCAAAGGCGCGCAGCCAGTTGCCGGGCGGCGCCTTGCCCGCGGCGACGCGCAGGTCGGCCAGCAGGTCGCCGATGGTGCGGCAGCGGAATACGCTGACGCCAGTTGCGGCCGAAGCGCCCTCCATGAAATGGAGATGGCAATCGATGAAGCCGGGGGCGATGGTGCGCCCGGCCAGACGGATCAGATGGGTACGCGGGCCGACCAGCGGCTTGAGTTCGGCGAAGCGCGCGTGGGCGATAATCCGGCCGTCGGCGACCGCCACCGAATCGCTTTCGGGATGGCCGAAGACCGCCCCCTCATGGAGGACCAGGTCCGCCTTCTCGGCCGGCATCAGTGCGATCGTGCGCGCTTACTCAAGCTCGCACCCCCGCGGCCCGTTGGATATTCGGCGATCGCGATTCGCGATCGCCGCGCGACACCGTCGTCAATCGGACGACGGCAGCGCCTTGGCTTCCTTCAGTTTCATTTCGCCCGCGCAACATTCGAGCGCGCCGGTGCCGGCCTTGTTGCATAGCACTTCGGTGCCGCAGGTGTCGCAGATGTAGCGTTTGCCCAGCGTGTTAGCCATCGATCGTTCCTCCGAATCGATCCGGTCCCGCGCGCCTGCCTCACAGTGCGGCGGAGCCGAACGTAATTATTGCAAGCCAAGAGGGCGGAGTATCATTTTGCGTTGCCACTTGAAAGCGGGTGCGGCCTATCCAAACGGCAATTCGCTGACCGCCGCGCCGATCGCGCCGGACTCTGCGTCGATCGTGACGCGGGTGCCGGGGCTCCATGCGCTGTGATGCAGGATGGCGAGCCCAAGAATTCCCGCGCGCGGGGAGCCGACGATACTGCCGAGCCGTCCGATCTCCTTGCCGTCGAGCCGGATCGCGCTGCCCGCCGCTGGCCCGGCCGCGCCGTCGATGCGCAATCCGAACAGGCGCTTCTTCAGGCCGCCGCGGGCCGTCGCCCGCTCGATCGTCTCCTGCCCGAGGTAGCATCCCTTGGTGAACGAGATTGCGCCGTTGAGGCGCGCTTCGAGCGCGATAGTCTTGTCGGTCGTGTCGGCGCCGACCCGCGCGATGCCGTTTTCGACGCGGATTATCTCGCGCGCGCCACTCGATCCACGATAATTATCGTTGCGGCCGATTTCACGCACGCCGAGCGCCTGGTTGCGCGCGCAAAGTTCGGCGACGAGTGCGGGAAGGCGATCGCGGGCGGCGATTAGCGTGAAGGCCGGGGCGCCGATTCGCGGCAGATTGGCGACGCGCAACTCGTCGATCGCGGCGCCGTGCAGCATGTCGAATTCGACATGCCTCCACGGCGCCAGCGCGCCGGCGGCGCTATCGGTAAGCGACGCGATCGCCGCGCCGGCCGCGGGTCCAATGACCTCGATCAGGCCGAGGTCGTCCCGTTCTTCGATCTCGACGTCGTCGGCGACGAGAAATTTTTCGATATGCGCCCGCGTCGCCGGCCAGCGTCCGCGATCGACTTCGAGGAGCAGCGCGTCGGCGGTCGCGTAGAGATAAAGTTCGGCGATGAGATGGGCGTGCTCGGTCAGGATCAGCGCCGGCTCGAGCGCGCCGGGCTTGAGCCCGGCGACCTCGTTGGAGCACATCCCGTGCATGAAGGGCGCGCGATCGTCGCCGGTAATCCGCACGATGAGACGATCGGCGAGGGTCGCCACGCCGGCCGCGCGGGTCAGCGCGGCGTAATCACGCGCGAGCGCGTCGCCGTCGGCCGCCAAGTGGGGCGGAATCGTCGTACTGACCGTAGCGGGATTGGACAAACTCACGATTCTGTGTGCGCCGGGAATCCTGAGCGGAGACCCGTATTCTATGGAAACGCTAACAGATTCGCGGCGGCCGCCACAACTGGCCGGGCGCCGACGGGGACCGTTGGGCGGGTCGCCCGCGGATTGGCGGCACGCCACTTCGATGGTTCTAAGCGGCCTTGGCTTTGGCGTATAATGCGGTCCGCGATTGCGCGAGGTGCATGACCGGCCCTGCCGGAGACTCATCTCATGCGCCAGTTCCGCCGATGCGAACCAAGCGCCGATGCGAATGAAACGCCGATGCGATTAAACCGCCAAGTGATGCGGGCGATGCGGGGAGCGCGGCGGCGCCGGATCCGCGGTGCGATCGCGCTTGGCACAATTATGCTGGCGCTCCTCACCGGCGCGATCGCGACGCGCGTGGCGATCGCGGCCGATTCGGCGGCGACGGCGGAGCAGATCAGCGACCAATCGTTTACCCTGCTCAATTTGCTCAACGCCCAGAGCGGCGGCGGCAAGTCGAATCCCGCGCTCGGCGCAATCGCGATCTTCGCCGGCGACGCGCAGACCTTAAGCCATGCGCTCACCGCTGGCGATCGCGCCGGTGCGGCCGCCGCGATGGCGACGCTCGAGGCCGATCGTGCGAGCGTCGATCAGGCCGGCGCGGCCAATCCCGGCGCCTTCGATCGCGCGCAATGGACCGGGATCACGAAGCAACTCGACGCGCTGGCCAAACAGATTCCCGCGGCGCCGTCCGCGCCGCGCGCCGCCGCGATCCCCGCGGCCGCTTCGTCGGCCGGCGTCTCGTCGTCATCGTCGATCGCCGCGACGGCGCCTGCCGCTGGCCCGGCGGCCGAACCGGCCAGCGCGCCGCCGCGCGTGGTGATCGATTCGCGCACGCCGGACGGCAGTTCGATTCGGATCAAGGGCTACCTCGAAGGCACGCATCTGACGCGCGGCGGACTCTACGACGGGGCGCGCGAGGATCGCGACTTCAACGTGGCCGGCGTGCTCGGCGAGCAGCGGCTCAACTTCGAGATCGACGTTGGCAATCCGACACCCGACGCAGCGATCCGGGTCTACGACGCGGCCGGGCGGATGGCCGAGGCGCCGGTCAATGACGCTGCGGGTGTCGCGCTGGGCGGCGCCGCGTCGGCGGGCGACGCGAGTGCGGCGGCCCCCGCAATACCGCCGCTGCCGGCGCCTTCGATGGCGCCGCCGGCCAACGCGCCGACCGAAGAGGGCGGCGTCGAGGTGTTTCGCAATCGGGGTTCCGGCGGCGCCGCGGCGGGCGGCCCGGGCGGCGCGAATATCGCGGAGATTCCGAGCCACGGCGCACCGCGGCGTTCGCCGTCGAAGCGCCGGACGATCGGCAGCCAATTGGCCAACGTGCAGATCGACGTAATTTCGACCAACGAGCTGCAGACGATCCCGCCGACCTACGAAGTGATCGGCCAGATCCACGGACGCGGGATCACTCACGCGGGGATCTACCTGGACGGCCGGCCGGTCGCCAGAATCGCGGTCGCCGACATGTCCGACAACACCAGCTTCGACCAGCGCTTCGTGATGGAGCGCGGCACGCCGACGATTCGCGCGTACGGCGTCGGCGATCAGTTTATCGAGACTTCGCTGGACCTCGGCAACGGCCTCGCCTCGGCCGACAGTCCGATGAGCCCCGACGCGCCGGACGCCGCGATGCCCGGTGGCGCGATACCCGGTGGCGTCGTGCCCGGCCCGATGGTCGGAGGAACCCCCGGAGTGGTCGTGCAAATCGCTGCGGTCGGCGCGATTACGCCCAACCTGTACGTGGTTTCGGGCGTGATCTCGGGCAATCGTCTGTCGGCCGCCGGGCTCTATCAAAACGGGATGCTGGTGCAGAATATCCCCGTGCGCAGCGGTGGCCTGGGCGGGATGCTCGGCGCGCTGATTCCCGGCTCGCACAACGTCAATTTCAACGTGCGCTTCAATCCGCAGGCCGGACCCGCGTCGATTCGCGCGTTCGGCGCCAGCGGCGGCTACGCCGAGCAGCCGGTGGTCGCGGGCGGCGGCTACGGGGTCAATCCGTATGCCGGCGTCAGTCCTTACGGTTCGCCATACGGCGCGTACGGTCCCGGCATGAGCCCCTACGCGAATCCCTACGGCACCACGCCCTACGCGACCAATCCCTATTCCAGCGGCACCTTCGGCGCGCCGCCAATCAACAACTACACGACGCCGACCAATCCGTTCGCGCCGCCCGCTGGAGGCTCCAGTTGGTGACGGCGGATGGGCCGGCCATCCAGGCCGCCGATCGCCGGCGACGCCTTGCCGACGCTTCGCGCCATACGCTAAGTTGAGAGTTTAAGTCCAAGCTCTGCGAGTGAACGGAAGATGTTGATCCAGGCGACGCAACTCCGGCCCGGAATGATCGTCGAATACAACGGCAGTCTGTGGCGCGTGATGACCATCCAGCACATCACGCCGGGCAACTGGCGCGGCATGGTGCAGACCAAGCTGCGCAATATACAGACTGGATCGCAGACTGAAAACCGTTTCCGCTCTGAAGATCGCGTCGAGCGCGTGATCCTCGATCAGATCGAGATGGAGTTCCTCTACCAGGAGGGCGACGACTTCCATTTCATGAATACCAAGACCTACGACCAGATCACCCTGCCCAAGGACCTGATCGAGGACGTGGTCGGCTACCTGACGCCCAACCTGAAGGTCGAAGTCGAGTTCCACGGTGCCACGCCGCTCAACGTCACGCCGCCCAAGAGTGTCGCGATGAAGGTGGTGCTGACCGACCCCGGAATCAAGACCGCCGCCGTGACCAATACGCTCAAGCCGGCCACGCTCGAAACCGGGCTGGTGATCCAGGTGCCGCATTTCGTCGCCGAGGGCGATATCATCACGATCAACACCGAGAACAACGAATATATCTCGCGCACGAAATGACCCGACGGGCCGCGCGCCCGATCGCGGCCGCATCGCCGCGATAGCGTGGCTCGGGCCGATTGTGCATCGCGCGAGCAAATCGCTCGGCGCGCGCTGAAATCGCATGCAAAAACCTGAAATTCGTTCAGCCGCGCCGATCGCGATGGGGCGGCCGCGACCGCATCCGCGCCGCCGCCCGATGGAGCCGCCGGCACCCTTTCGCTTCGGTCCCGGCATCTACCTGGCGCAGACCCAGCCCGGCTTCGAGGCGATCGCGTGGGGTGAGATCGCCGCGCGCTACGCCGGCGCCCGCGTGCATGAACTCGCCCGCCGCGTGGTGCCCGATCGCGTCGGCATGACGATCTTCTCCGCGGCGCGCCCCGATCCGCTCAAGCTGCTTCGCACGGCCGAGGATATCTTCGCGGTGGTCGGCTACCGGCGCTATCCGGCGATGGTCGCGGCGGCCGCCGGCGCCGCGCCGGGTGCGACGACTAAAATCGCCACCGAGACGCTCGCCCGCGTGCAGCGCACCGCGCGCGACGCGCGCTATATCGACGAGGCGATTGCGGCGCGCGTCGGCTTCGTGCCGGGCAGCCGCGGCGGCCGTCGCATCCGCTTCCGCGTGGTCGCCCGGATGGCCGGGGATCATCCATTTCGCCGCGTCGATTTCCAGCACGCGGTCGAACGCGGCATCGCCGAGCGCGGCGATCGCACGTGGCGGCTGTCGGAGGAGGAGGCCGACGTCGAGGTGTGGGCGACCATGTTCCCCGGCGAGACGATCCTCGCGCTGCGCCTGAGCGACGAGCGCATGCGCGTGCGCGGCTACAAGGTCGCGCATCTGCCGGGCTCGTTGCGCCCGTCGGTGGCGGCGGCGCTGGCCTGGCTCTCGGAGCCGGCCCCGGAAGACGTGATGCTCGATCCGATGTGCGGCGCGGGGACGGTGCTGATCGAGCGGGCGCATCTGGGGCGCTATGCGGCGCTGATTGGTGGCGATCGCGACGCCACCGCTCTGGCCGCCGCGCGCGAGAACGTCGGCCCGCGCTACAAGCCGATCGAACTCCATTCGTGGGAGGCGACGGCGCTCGCGCTGGGCGACGCCAGCGTGAGCAAAATCGTCACCAACCTGCCGTGGGGGATGCGCCACGGATCGCACGCCGACAACCGCCGGCTCTATCCGCAATTGCTAGGCGAGTTCCGCCGCGTGCTGAAAAAAGGCGGCCGGCTGGTCATGCTGACCGCCGAGACCCGCCTGATGTCGGACCTGATGCGTCGGCGGCTGTTTCGCGCCGAGCGCATCTATACGGTCTCGATTCTCGGCGCGCCCGCGGCGATTTTTATCGTCCGCGCCGAATAGCACTTCTCCCACAGTGGGCTGTTCGCTGCGCGGCGCCGGATGCTACAACGGCTTGGCGCGCATCAAAACGCCGGTGGCCGCGTATCCAACGATTCAAGGAGAATTGCTTACTCCGAATGTTGGGAACCCACAGGCCAAATGATTAGTAGGATTATGTGCTGACTCGGAGAACTGAGTATGCGCAAGTGCATGTTGCTAATCGCGACGCTGGCCTTTTCGTTCGTCGGCGCG
>Ga0307372_10006754_pt1 | contig 16648 bp, 12 predicted proteins | sample OX1MG_FD_202533 | JGI IMG/M metagenome (GOLD analysis project Ga0307372, IMG submission 202533) | Soil microbial communities from Risofladan, Vaasa, Finland - OX-1 | ecosystem: Environmental > Terrestrial > Soil > Coastal area > Acid sulfate soil | place: Finland: Risofladan, Vaasa | collected... | reverse complement strand
CCGGGCTTGCCGTCGCTGAACGCTGAGCGACCCGCTTGCGCTGCGCGTTCCGCAGCAGTGCGAGCAGCAAGCCGAACGCTATGAGCACGAGCGCCCACGGGATCACGGCGGCGGCGATCTCGGCGGACCGGTGCGGAACGCGAATGCCGGCAGCGTGTACGGTACCGGCGGCGCCGAGCATGGCGAGCAGCGCGAGCAGGCACAGCCAACCATAGATCCGGCTGACCACTCCTGCCCCGCGCAACGCGAGGACCGAGCAGCCGGCCACCACCAGCATCGCGTCGAACGTCAGCGGGTAGATCCTGGCGAGCGACCCGGATACGCCAGCGGCGAGCGCGAGCGCGTGCACGCTCGCGTAGGACAGGACACACGCCGCGGCCGTGAGGATCACCAGGCCGGTGACGGCAGCGACGAGAGCCAGGACTCGCAACGCCCGCCCGCCGTCGCGGCCAGTCGCAGCGACATCGCCGGTGTAGTCAGTGACTCCCGGCTGCCTGCTGCCGCCGTCCGGTGCCCGCTCCAGAGCCGCCCGCTGGTCACTCCTCCTGGACACGGCATTCCTTCCCGCGTGGTGCGAAGTCCTATAGTCGATGAGGTAGGCCCAGAACATCGTGGCACACCCAGACCGCGCAGGCCCGTGAGGTGAGCTGGGCCGCGGTCGCGGTCGCGGTTGAAGGAGAGCGCGCGACAGGTCAGCGACCTGCGGCTGCGCGTCCAGCCTAACGATCTTGGCGTCAAGGGAGACGATATGCCGTACTACCGGGTGACAGGGGAGATTCCCAGAAAGCGCCACATCCGTTTCAACCGGCCGGACGGCGGGCTGTACGCCGAAGAACTGATGGGCGAAGAGGGTTTCTCCGCCGACTCTTCGCTGCTATACCACGTCCATCCGCCAACGGCGATCGTGAAGAGCGAAGCACTCGCCGACTACGCGGAGCGGGTGCCGTTGCAGCCCAATCACCCGCTGCTGCCGCGGCATTACCGGACGCAGGACTTGGCCGAAACCGGTGACCTGGTGCTCGGCAGGCAACTGCTGATGGGCAACGACGACGTCCGGATCTCATTCGTCACGGCCGACTTTCCTTCGGAGCTCTACCGCAACTCGACCGGCGACGAGACGGTCTACGTGCACGCGGGATCGGTCCGCTTCGAGTCCGTCTACGGCACGATCGACGCCGCCGCCGGCGACTATGTGGTCGTGCCGCGCGGCACGATCCACCGCTGGGTACCGGCCACGGCAACGCCGGGGCCGGTACCCAGCGAGCCGGTGCAGGCGCTGGTGATCGAGGCCCGCGGCCACATCAGACCGCCGAAACGTTATCTGTCGGCGACCGGACAGTTCCTGGAGCACGCGCCCTACTGCGAACGCGACCTGCGCGGGGTCGCTGGCCCGCTGCTCGCCGACGGCGAGGACGTGCCGGTGATCGTCCGTAACCGAGGCGGCCTGACCAGGCTCACCTATGCCCAGCATCCGTTCGACGTGGTCGGCTGGGACGGATTCCTCTACCCCTACGCCTTTAACATCTCCGACTTCGAGCCGATCGTGAAGCGAACGCATGCGCCGCCGCCGGTGCACCAGACGTTCGAGGGGCCGAACTTCGTGATCTGCTCCTTCTGCCCGCGCCCCCTCGACTTCGATCCCCAGTCCGTGCCGATTCCGTATAACCATCACAACGTCGACTCTGACGAGATGATGTTCTACGTGGCCGGCGACTACTCGGCGCGCAAGGGGTCGGGAGTCGGCATCGGGTCGGTCACGCTGCATCCGTCAGGCTTCACGCACGGGCCGACCCCCGGCGCGGCGGAGGCCGTCATCCGTGGCATGGAAGCCGGCCGTATCACTACCGACGAGACGGCGGTGATGATCGACACCTTCCGGCCGCTGCTGCTGGCACCGCAGGCCGCTGTCGCGGAGGACCCCGAGTACGCGTGGAGCTGGGCGAGGGCATACCGGGGCTGAGGAGTCCGGCAGTCGCCGGAGCGCGGCTGCGAGTCAGTCGAGGCTGATAATCGTGGTCCGGGTGTCGGTCATGTCGAGCAGTTGCGCCAGGCCGCCGACCCTGCCCCAGCCGGTCCTCGAGCCGCCAGCCCCGCCGAAGGGCTGTGCGTTCTCGAAATAGTCGGTGGAGTCGTTGACGACGACCGAGCCCACCCGCAGTTCCTCGCTGAACCGGAAGGCCCGGGTGAGCGACTGCGTGAACACGGCTGCCTGCAGCCCGAGCTGATCGGAGTTTGCGATGCGCAGCAGTTCGTCGTCGCCGTCCGCGGCGATGATCGGGACGACCGGCCCGAACGACTCTTCGCTTGCGGCCAGCATGTCCGTGCTGACGCCGTCGAGCACTCGGTGGCGCAGCAGACCTGGCCGGCGTTCCAGTACGCGCCGTAGACCACGGCCTGCGCCGCCCTGGCGAGGTCGGCATCGGCGAGTACCACGACCGGACCGTTGCCGGATGCCTCGATGATCGAGCGCTTCAGGCCCGCTGCCCGCACGATCTTTTCTGCCGTTGCCGAGGACCCGACGAAGCCGATGGCGTCGACGCCCGGGTGGGTGACCAGCCGCTCGCCCACCTTCCCGTCGCCGGGCAGGATCGAGACGAGCCCGTCCGGCACGCCGGCCCCGGCGAGGATCTCGCCAAGGGCGAGACAGGCCAGCGGAGTGATCGACGGCGGCTTGGCGACGACGGCGTTGCCGGTGGCGAGTGCCGGGGCAATGAACTCGGCCGCGATCATCAGCGGGAAGTTCCACGGGGTGACAGCGGCCCACACCCCGACCGGAGCACGCCAGGTGAGCATCCGCTTGCCGCGCTCGGACGACGGGATGGTCTGGCCGTACAAGCGAAGCGCGTCCTCGGCACTGACCCGGAAGAGGGCGGCCGTGTCCTCGACGTCGCCGTGCGCCTCAGAGTGGTACGGCTTGCCTTGCTCCAGCGTGGTCAGCCTGGCGAGGGTGTCGGCGCGGGCCTCGATCAGGTCGGCCACCGCGTGGCAGAGCGCCGCCCGTTCGTACGCCGACCACTTCCGGTACCCGTCGAACGCGGACCTGGCCGCGGTCACGGCGGCCCCGATCTGGTCGGCGGTGGGCACGGGCAGATCGGCGAGGTGCTCGCCAGTGACCGGAGAGCGGACTGGCACCGACTCATCGCTGGCGGGCGCGACATAGCGCCCGGCGAGGAACAGGCGAGCGTCATGGCTGGGCAAGGCGGACTCCGATCACTTGCGGGAGGCTCCCATCAGGGTAAGGCCGGTCAGGGCAGGGCCGGCCAGAATGTCTGTCATGACCGAGCTTCCTGACCGGGACACCCTCCCCGCTGATCGGACGATCAGCTCCGACCGCGCTGCCCTCCCCGACCGCGCTGCCCTCCCCGACCGCGCACGAGCGCTCTTCGACGGACCGCACCACGTCACCGTGGCGACCATCGATCCTGGCGGTCGGCCGCAGACCAGCCTGGTCTGGGCGAAAACTGACGGTGCGGATGTGCTCTTCTCCACCATCAAAGGCCGCCGCAAGTACGCGAACCTCACCAGGGACCCGCGGCTCAGCCTGCTGGTGTTCGACCCCGCCGACCCGTATACGTATGCCGAGGTGCGCGGCACCGCGACGATTACCGACGACCCCGAGGCCGAGTTGATCGAGGAACTGGCGCTCAAGTACACCGGCCAGTCGTTCGGGTTCAGGCCAGGCGAGCAGCGGGTAATCGTCCGCATCACGCCCGACTGGGTCGTGGTCTATGCAGACTGACCGGTCCAGTCCGGGCGCGGTGGACGGGATCCCGTCCGGGCACGGTGGACGGCCGCTCATGGCGCATGAAGCCGCAGCACTGGCTGCGTCCCGTAACCTTGAGCGAGTCCATGATCGCGGTCGATTCTCAGGCTGAATGACTGACTAACGTCCACGGTCATGAGATGGCAGACGCGATCGAAGATCAACTTCAGGAGGCGGGCATCGTGGTCGAAGTCACCTCGGCCGGACCGCGCTGGGAACTCGCACGATGAGCGGCGAGGGCAGCGGCAGGAGCAGGGGTTCGGCCAGATCTGGGGCAGGCAGCCGTGCCAAGTCCGGCAAGCCGCGGCCTGGCACGGGCGGATATGGAAGGCGCAAGCTCGAAGGCAAGGGACCGACACCCGCCGCCGAGCTGCGACCGGGCCATCCGGCGCAGCGCCGGGGGGCGGCAGCGGCGGCTGGCTCCGCCCGCGGCCGGTCAGGTGCCCGGAATGATGGGCCGGGTGCCCGGCAGGGCGGGCCAGGTGCCAGAGATGGCGGGTCAGGTGCCAGGCAGGGCGGGCCAGGTGCCAGAGATGGCGGGTCAGGTGCCAGGCAGGGCGGGCCGGGTGCCAGGGATGGCGGGCCGGGCGGAGCGGCGGCCGAGCGCGCGCCCCGAGGCGCTAGCCGGTTCGCCGCGAGAGGCGCGCGTTCGGGCGGTGCTGGCGCGGCGGGCACGGCCGAGATCGTGGCCGGCCGTAACGCGGTGCTTGAGTCGCTGCGCGCGGCCGTGCCGGCCGTGGCGCTGCATGTCGGCCCCAGGCTCGATCCGGACGAGCGGATCAACGAGGCGGTCAAGCTGGCCGCCGACCGCGGCGTCAATGTGGTCGAGGCCGGGAGGGCCGAGCTTGACCGGCTCACCGGTGGTGCGGTGCATCAGGGGCTGGCGCTCCGGATCAGGCCCTACGAATACGCGCACCCGGACGACCTGATCGCCACTGCAACTGGCGGAGCGTCCGCGTCCGGGCAACCGCCCCTGGTCGTGGCACTCGACGGCATCACTGACCCGAGAAATCTGGGCGCCGTGGTGCGCTGCGTCGCCGCGTTCGGCGGCGACGGCGTGCTGATCCCGGTGCGGCGTTCGGCCGGAGTGACCGCCGGGGCGTGGAAGGCGTCGGCCGGAGCGCTCGCGAGAGTCCGGGTCGCCCAGGCCTCCAACCTCGTCAGGACCCTGGTCAGCTATGCCGAAGCTGGCATGTTCATCGTCGGCCTCGACGCGGAGGCGCGCGACGACATCGCTACGCTGCCGCTGGCTGACGGTCCGCTCGTGCTCGTGATCGGCTCCGAGGGCAAGGGCCTGTCCAGGCTGGTGACGCAGCAGTGCGACGCCGTGGTGAAGATCCCGATCAGCGGCGCGGAGTCGCTGAACGCCGGAGTTGCCGCGGGGATCGCGCTGTACCAGGTATCGAGGCTGCGGGCGGGCCGGGACTAGCCGGCGTCCGCGCGGCCGGACTAGCCGACGTCCGCAGCGAGACTAGCCGGCGTCCGCGCGCAGCGATACTAGCGATTCCCCCGCCCGCCCGGCCGGCATCGCGGCAGGCTCTATCCCGGCGCGTCTGACCGGCCCGTGCCGTTGCTCGCTCGCCGGATCCCCGGCTCGGGGGATCGGGCTGAGCGGCACCTGGGTCGGCGCGGTCGCGCTTTCCTCCCGTCCCAGTTCCGGCAGCGTGCTGACCGGTCCGGCGATCAGCGGATCGGGATGACCGACGACCTCCGGCAGCTTTCCTTGATACGGAAAAAGCGACAATACATAACGAATAACTTCGAGCCGGGCTCGCCTCTTGTCGTTGCCCTTGACCACGGTCCAAGGCGCCTCGGGAATGTCCGTGTGCCGGAACATCGCTTCCTTGGCTCGGGTGTACTCGTCCCACCGGTCGAGCGATGCCAGGTCCACCGGGCTGAGCTTCCAGGTCTTAAGCGGGTCGGCATGCCGGTCGACGAAGCGCCGCAACTGCTCGGCGCGGGTGATCGAGAACCAGAGCTTGACCACGGTGACGCCGTCCGCGACCAGAGCGCGCTCGAATGCCGGGGCGTCGGCGAGAAACCGGAAGTACTCCTCGTCCCGGCAGAAACCCATCACGCGCTCGACTCCGGCCCGGTTGTACCAGGACCGGTCGAACAGCGCGATCTCCCCGGCCGCCGGCAGGTGCGGCAGGTACCTGCGCAGGTAGCTGTCGCCGTGCTCGTCGCCGGCTGGTTTCTCCAGGGCAACTACCCGCGCACCGCGAGGGTTCAGGTTCTCGGTCAGACGGCGGATGGTGCCGCCTTTGCCCGCGGCGTCGCGGCCCTCGAAGATGATCAGCAGCCGTTCACCTGACGTCTTGACCCACCGCTGCAGCTTCGCCAGCTCGATCTGGAGCGAGCGCTTGGCCTGCCGGTACCCGGCCTTGTCGAGCCGCTCGAGGTACGGGTAATTCTCCTGCCACGGCGCGATCGCCTCGCCGTCCGCCCGGACGAGCACGGCGCGGCCGTCCGCGCGGACAGCGAGCCGCAGCCCCAGTTCGGCGGCGAGTCGGCTGAGCAGCGCGCTGGTGGTCTGCGCATCGGGCAGCTGGCCTGCCTGTGCAGCACTCACGGCCCTCCCGGGACTTGCGTTCCGTCCGATGCTTCCTCACCTGATGCCCTGCGCTGGGTCATGCGATGCCAGGTGGTCGGCAATGTCCATGCCACAGCCGCTGCCCGCGAACGATCGGCGCGACCGGTCCATAACTGGAAATTTGATAACGGCCGCAACTGGAGGCTGGCGATAGGCGTCTTAATCCTGGAATAGTTACTCTACTGGGCATACCAGGCCAGGGTCCGCGAAGGCGAGCGGTCCGTCCGGCCACGAGGGAATCCAGGCAAGACGCGGGAAACAGGCAAACGGATCGTGCGCGCGTGCAGCGCGCCACCGGACGGGAGCGGCACGATGGGGCACGGAGCACGGCGATGGCTGATCGGCCTTGGCACGGCGGCGGCGTTGGGAGCCTGCGTCCTTAGCCAGGCTGGCGCCGCGGGCGCGGCCAGCGACGGGCCGTTGCGGGCAACCGGCCTGGCCGAAGTATCGAGTGGTGTGGTGCCCGGCTCGGTTTACGTGCCGACCAGGGCGACTCTCACTCTCGGTATGCGGGGCGCCGCGGTCAGGGCATTGCAGCTGCGGCTGAACTTCCTGCATTACTACGCGGGCCGGGCGAACGGCGACTTCGGCTGGCCCACCATGGAAGCGGTCTGGGCGTTCAAGGAGGTGCAGACCGGCAAGGCCATCCCGGCCAACCCGGACATCGTCGGGCCGGCCATGCAGCGGCAACTCGTGCATCCCCGGCTGCCGAAGGTGCTCAAGCCGCACGCGGAAGCGAACCGGATCGAGATCAACAAGAACGTCGGAATCCTCGTCCTGTACCGGCACAGGAAGATCAAGCTGATCAGCCACGTGTCGACGGCGTCCGCGTGCCGGCCGGATGGCTGCGGCTGGATTACCCCGGACGGCCGCTACCGCGCACTGTGGTTCGCCGCGGGCTGGGTGGGCGGATCGCTGGGCTCGATGTACAACCCGATCGTCTTCACGCCCAACGGTGCCTATGCCATCCACGGCGAGCCGAACCCGACCACGCCGATCAGTTACGACGGCGTGCCGCTGAGCTCGGCGTCGCACGGCTGCGTGCGGATCCCGATGGACGTCGCGAACATCCTGCACAAGATGATCCCGATCGGCCGGACGACTGGCATCGTGATCTACATCGGGGGCCGTCCCCAGCCGCACTAGCGGTCGTCCCTTATCAGGTCGTGAGGACGGGGAGTGCCCGGGACGGACAGTCCCGGGCACTCCCCGTCCTCGGTAATGCAGGGTTCACTTGGGGAATCAGTAACGATTTTTCGCGCTGAATCCGATAACAGATTTCTCGGCGAGCCAGCGCAGTTCCGCGTGCTGTTGCCAGTCACAGCATCCGGCTATAGTCCTGCGCAGCGGAAAGAAAGAGTCTCACACCCTCTGTAGGAAGGTGACTCGTGCTTGGCATCCCCCGAAAATTGACGGCAGCGCTTGCTCCCGCGCTGCTGCTGGCGTCCGTTGCGCTGCCGGTCGGAACGGCCGTCGCGTCGACTAGTACACCTGCTTGCGCGGCTCCGATCATGGCCGGCGATACCGTCTTGTGCGGGTCACTGGCCGATGGCGCGACCTACCTGATCGAGGTCCCCGCGCACTGGAATCGCACGCTGTTCCTCTACAGCCACGGATATGTCGTCCCCGGCAGTTCCAACCCCGCTCAGGACGTCGGCGACCCGGTCACCGGCGGCTGGCTGCTCAGCCACGGCTTCGCGCTGGCCGGCTCGTCATACGCGATTACCGGCTGGTCGATCGCCTTCGCCCTGCCTGACCAGATCGCCACGCTGAACACGTTCGCGCACCTGGTCGGCAGGCCACACCGCACGATCGCGTGGGGTCACTCGCTTGGCGGCATCATCACCGCCGGCCTGATCCAGCGTTACCCGCACCGGTTCAATGCCGCGCTGCCGATGTGCGGCGTGCTGGCCGGCGGCGTCGCGACCTGGAACACGGCACTGGACGCCGCGGTCGCTTTCCAGCAGCTGGTCGCATCCTCGGTGCACGTCGTCGGCATCACCAACCCGACCGCGAACCTCACTGCCGCCGAGACCGCGCTAGCGACGGCGCAAGGGAGCGCACAGGGCCGGGCCAGGCTCGCGCTGGCCGCCGCGCTCGGCGACACGCCGGGCTGGTTCACGCCGCTGTCGGCTCAGCCGGCCGCCACCGACTTCGCGGCCCAGGAGGCGAATCAGTTCCAGTGGGACGCCCAGGTGGACTTCCCGTTCATCTTCGCCTTCCGTGCCCAGCTTGAGGCCCTGGCCGGCGGCAACCCGTCGTGGACGACCGGAGTGGACTTCCGCACTCAGCTCGCCAAGTCGGTCGACCTGCGCGAGGTGCGCGCCCTCTACAAGACGGCGGGCCTGAGCCTGCGAGGCGACCTGCGCACGCTGAACCGTGCCACCAGGATCGCTGCCTCTCCGGCAGCGGTGAAGTACCTGGCGGCCAACATCAGCTTCAACGGCCGGATCTCGATGCCGGTGCTGAGCATGCACACCACGGGAGACGGCCTGGTCGTCCCGGAGAACGAGCAGGCTTACGCGAACGTGGTCCACCGGGCAGGCCGGTCGTTCCTGCTCCGCCAGGTCTTCGTGCACCGGGCCGGGCACTGCGCCTTCACCCCGGCCGAGACCATCACCTCGGTCAAGGTCCTGCTGCACCGGATGCGTACCGGGCACTGGACCGGCCTCTCGCTGCGGCCGGCCGCCATGAACGCCGCGGCCGCCGCGCTCGGCGCGACCTTCAACATCTTCGTCAGCAACAAGATGGTCGTTCCGGTCGCGCCCGCCTTCACGGGATTCCGGACGGGGCTCTACCTGCGGCCGTTCGATTTGTCGTTCCGGCTGCGCAGGTAGCGCCGACCGGATGAACGAGCTAGGGGCGGCGAGGAGATCCTCTCGCCGCCCCTAGCTCGTTGTCCGCGGGCTTACCCGCGCTTGACCGGCCCCAGCTTCAGCAGCCGCCACCAGGTCAGGAGCGAGTAGAACGCGAAGAGCCCGACCATCGCTCCCATGTCGATCAGCCACGCTTGCTGGGTGTGCTTCCAGACCGGATCGGGGCTGCTGCTCGGCGGGCCGATCACGTTCAGGTCGACGGTGGACGCGCAGGCCGCGAAGCCCCACCGGGACGGCGTGAACCACGCGATCTGCTCCAGCACAGCCTTCCCGTGGATCGCGAAGATCCCGCCGGTCGTCACCACCTGCACCATGACCAGGAGAAAGACCAGCGGCATCGCGCGCTCGGCCGTGCTCACGACCGAGGAGACCAGCAGGCCGATCGCCATCGATACCACAGCCACCAGCGCCGTGGCCAACGCGATCTCCAGCAGGGGTATCGGCAAGGCCGAGCCGTGCGGCGGGAACTTCTTACCGGTCAGGCCGACGAAGACGAGCAGGATCGCCTGGAGCGCGCTGATCACGCCGAGCACGATCAGCTTGGACCACAGGTATGCCCCGGCCGACAGGCCGGCGGCCCGCTCGCGCGAATAGATCGGCCGTTCCTTGACGATCTCCCGTACCGAGTTCAGCGCACCGGCGAAGCACGCGCCCAGGATGAGGATGAGCAACTCGGACTGTGCACCGGTGTTCGGTTTCAGCGGCGATCCGGTGAAGCCCTGTTTCAGCGGGAACAGCTGGACCATCGCGCCGAGGCCAACCACCACCCCGACGAGCAGGGCGAGGAAGCCCCGGTCAGAGCTGATTACCGCCATGTAGCGGCGGACCATGGTGGACATCTGCGCGAACCGGTTGCTGGTCTTCGGCGCCGGAGCGGTGGCGACCGCCCGCGGTGAGCGGTGGTGGATCGCGCCCGCGCCTTCCATGCCCGAGGCTATGTACTGCTGGTAGTAGACCGAGTTGCGGAACTCGCTCGCCCAGTCGCGGTCGGGCTCGGATTCGAAATTCTGGAAGACCTCCGCCCAGCCCGGCTTGCTGAAGTGCTTCAGGCCGTCCTTGGGTGCGCCGAAGTACGCGATCTTGCCGCCTGGCACGAGCACGAGCAGCCGGTCGCACAGGTCGAGGTTTGCCACCGAGTGGGTGACGACGATCACGGTGCGCCCGTCATGCGCCAGGTCGGCCATCTGCTCCATGACCGACTTGTCGAGTCCGGGATCAAGCCCGGATGTCGGCTCGTCGAGGAACAGCAGCGACGGCTTGGTCAGCAACTCCAGCGCGACGTTGACCCGCTTCTGCTGGCCGCCGGAGAGCGCGGCGGTCTTGGTCTCGGCGTGCCTGGTGAGCGCGAGCTCTTCGAGCACCTCGTCGATCCGGTGATTGCGCTCTGCCTTGCTCGTGTCCTTGGGGAACCTCAATTCCGCGGCATAACCAAGCGCTCGGCGGGCCGTGAGCTGCGTGTGCAGGATGTTTTCCTGCGGGACCAGCCCGATCCGGTGCCTGAGCTCGGCATAGTGCAGGTAGAGGTCGCGGTCGTCGTACAGTACGTTGCCCGTCGTGGCCGGGCTGATCCCGGTCAGCGCGCCAAGCAGGGTGGACTTGCCGGCGCCGCTTGGCCCGATGACGCCCATCAGGCAGCGTTCGCCGAGCGGGAAGCTGACGTGGTCGAGCAGCACCTTGCCGCTGGGCAGCGTGACGGTCAGGTCCCTGGCGATGAAAGAGATGTCGCCGGTGTCGAGGAATTCCTGGAGTTCCTCGCCTACCAGCCGGAACGTGGCCGGCCCGATGCCGATGACGTCACGCTCGGTGACCGGTGCCGATCCGACCCGCTGGCCGTTCACGAACGTGCCGTTGTGGCTGCCGAGGTCGAAGATGACGTACCCGCCTCGCGGGTCCTTGCGCAGCTCTGCGTGGTAGCGCGACACGCTGAGGTCCGCGACGACGATGTCGTTCTCGGCCGCCCGCCCGATTCGCAGCAGGGTGGTGGGCAGCCGGAGCACGGCGCTCGGCATCCGCTCCGCACTCAGCCGCGGTGCCGGGACCGCACCGCCGCCGTCTTCGGCCCTGGGTACGGGCGGAGCAGGCGGCGGCCCGCCGGGTGCCTGGGCGAACCTGGTCGGCTGTACGCCGCCCTGGGCGCCCTGCCGCGCGCCGTAGTCGGGCCGGGCGGACGGCGCGGCTACCGAGAAGGACACGGCAGGCCCGTCGTCCGGATGGCCGAGCCGGACCGAACACGATCCGGCGATGGTGACCCGCTGGACTCGCTCGGCCCCCTGGAACGTCCCGTTGGTCGAGCCGGCGTCCTCGAACACCCACCTGGTGTCGTCGAGGCGCAGGACGGCATGGTGCCACGAGACACGGGAGTCGTTCACGATCAGGTCGGATCGCGGGTCGCGGCCGATGGAGTAACTGCGGCCGGCGGACAGCGAGCGCTCCGCATCCGGCGTGCGCACGAGCAGCGCCGGGCCTGCGGGCGGGTATGCGGACTCAGGCGTCATGGAGCAACTCTAGAACGGTTTGCCGTACACAGGTATGGAGCTTCCAGGACCGTTCAGTTCCTACATATCAGTGATATTGCAGACATAACTGGAACGCAGGTCGTTGGCGCGCTGAACTGCATGGTAGGACGGCGGATATCTGTTGACTGGCGGCGCCGTTGATTACGGGCGTGCCTGCTTGTGGAAGGCTGGCTGACAAGACGGCTGACGTCGCCACTCGTGCAGGTTGCGACGGGCAACGTCAAACCAGATACTTGGAACGCCCATGTGACGGACGTACCTGGTTTCATCATTTCCCTAGAACCTGCGTACTAATCAGCAGAATACGGAAATGGTAAACACGTGATGGCGCGGGGGCATCCGTACGGGTTGTGAGCACGGGTTGTAAGCACGGGGCTGTGAGCACTGGGAGGCACGGTGAGCGAGGACCTATCAGCGGTGCCGGGCGGCTTCGGACCCGGTTCGCGCATCGCCGGGTACCTGCTTGAAGAGCAGATCGGTCACGGCGGCATGGCCGTGGTATTCCGTGCTCACGACGAGCGGCTCGACCGCACGGTAGCGCTGAAGATCCTGGCTCCGGCGCTCGCGGCGGACGAGGCTTTCAGGCAGCGGTTCATCAGGGAGTCGCGGGCAGCGGCCGCCGTGGATGACCCGCACATCATTCCGGTATTCGAGGCGGGCGAGGCCAGCGGCGTGCTGTTCATCGCCATGCGCTACGTCCGCGGCGGTGACGTCCGGTCCCTGGTGGGCCAGTTCGGGCCGCTGCCGCCCGGCCGGGTGGCCGAGATCGTGTCACAGGTCGCGACCGCGCTCGACGCCGCGCACGGCCGCGGCCTGGTGCACAGAGACGTCAAGCCCGCCAACATGCTGCTCGACTCCAGTCCGGGCTCGGGGCGGCCGGACCACGTGTACCTGTCGGACTTCGGGCTGAGCAAGGGCTCGCTCCAGGCGAGCGGGCTGACCGGCACGGGGACGTTCCTCGGGACGCTGGACTACATCGCGCCCGAGCAGATCGAAGGCAGGCCCGTCGACGGCCGCGCCGACGAATACGCGCTCGCGTGCGCGGCCTTCGAGCTGCTCAGCGGCACGCCGCCGTTCCAGCGGGAAGAGGCCATGGCGGTGATGTACGCGCAGCTTTCCGAGCCGCCGCCGGCGCTGACCAGCCGCAGAGCTGATCTTCCTGCCATCGTCGACGGCGTATTCGCCAGAGCGCTGGCCAAGGCTCCCGCCGATCGCTATCTCACCTGCCGCGAGTTCGCCGAAGCGCTGCGCGAAGCGTTCGGCATCCGGCCATACGACTCAGGGTCTGGGCCGGTTCCCAGCGCCGAGCATCCGGCGACGCAGGTCGTCCGGCCGGCCGCCGGAACCGAGATCGCCGGTCCCGGTCGCGGCGGCGCTCCCGGGGGCGGCGGCGCTCCCGGGGGCGGCGGCGCTCCCGGGGGCAGCGCCGGGGGCGGAGGACGCGCGGGGACCGGCAGGCCCGCCGCGGACGTCGGCGCTGGGGCTGGCGGCACGGCCAGAGCCGGGACGCCGACCCAGGCCGTCGGCGGTGAGCGCAGGACAGCGCCCGACCTGACCGCCGCGCACTATCAGCAGGACGCCGGCCAGGACTACGGCAGGCGGCCGCGAGCCTGGTGGCGGTCGCCGATGACGCTGGCCGCGGCGATTATCGTGCTGCTCGCGCTCGGCGCGGGCGGAACGTTCCTCGCGCTGCGCGGAAGCGGCGGGGGAGGCGGGGGCGGCGGCGGGACTACCGCGCTGACCGCTCCGGGATGCAGCGCATCCGCCGCGAGTGCCGCCAAGCTGACACCGCCGAGCAGGCTCGCGGCGGTGCCGAACGGCAACCCGTTCGGCACTCAGGTCAGTAACGACGGCAAGTTCGCTTTCGCGGTGACGCCGACCACGGTCGAGGTGTTCGGCGTAGGGCCGGGACTGAACCTGACCTGGAAGTGGTCGTACACCATCGCCGCTAAGCCGTACGTCGCGGCGGGCGCCACCCTGACCACCAGCGGCAAGTACCTGCTGGTGGCGGCTGGCAACGGGATCGACATCCTGAGCGTCGCCGCGATGGAGGCGGACAGCTCTCCCAGCGTCGGCACGATGACAGTGCGGAACATGAGCGGATACGGCCGAGCCGTCGAAGTGGCGGTGTCGCCCGATGACAGGCATGCCTTCGTGACCATGCAGTTCCGGCGGGAGATGGCGGTCTTCGACCTGGCCAAGGGCGTGGCAAGCGGCGGATCTGGCTCGTCGGCTTACCTCGGAGCCGTGCCGCTCGGCGACCAGCCGGTAGGTGTCGCGGTGTCCCCGGACGGCCAGTGGGTGTATGCGGCCAGCCTTACCGGGCGGCCAGCGAACGGGAACGGTCCGGGTACCGTCAGCGTGATCAGCATGGCCAAGGCGGTCAGCAATCCGCACCAGGCGGTTGTCAGCCAGGTGAAGGCGGGCTGCAACCCAGCCAGGGTGATCACCTCGGCCGACGGCGGCACGGTGTGGGTCTCGGCCAAGAACTCGAACTACCTGCTCGCGTTCTCCGCGTCGGCGATGCGGTCCGATCCGGGTCACGCGCTGACCGCGAAGGTCCAGGTCGGCCAGACGCCGATCGGGCTGGCGCTGGTGAACGGTGGCAAGCGGCTGGTCGTGGCGGACACCAACGTCAACTTCGTCAACACGCCGAATGCGACTAATCTGGCGGTAGTGAATGTCTCCGCCGCGCTGGCTGGTAAGAAGTCCCTGCTTGGCTTCGTCCCGAGCGGGGCGCTGCCGCGCGAGTTCGGTCTGGTCCCGGGCGGCAGGTACCTGGTGGTCTCAGACAACGGCTCCATGCAGCTCCAGCTCGTCGACCTGAGCAAGCTGCCCTGACTCAACCTCGCCGGTGCGGCTGATCTGCGCGGCCGGGCCGGCGAGTGCAGCCCAGACCGGAGAGGCGGTTGGCTTGTACAACTATCAGGCACCGAGGAAGCGCCACCGGGGGCGCAAGCTGGTGATCTGGGTCGTCATCCTGCTCGCCTTGCTGGTCGGGCTCGACTTCGGGGCCAAGTCCTTCGCGGAGAGCCAGGCTGCGACGGAACTGCAGAAGCAAGGCTTTCCGAACAAGCCGAGCGTGTCGATCGCCGGATTCCCGTTCCTGACGCAGGTCATCACCCGGCATTTCCAGGAGATCACGATCGGCTCGGCCGACATCCCCGCCGGACCGGTCACTATCACCAGAATGCGGGTCGTGGCGGACAACGTCCACCTGAACTCGAGCTTCAATGCCGGCACCGCCGGCCCGCTGCACGGCACGATCTTCATCAGCCTCGGAGCACTCGGCAACGCCCTGTCGGTCGCCGGCCCGCTCGCCTCGTTCCTGGGCGGAGGATCGCAAGGGCTGAGAATCGTCTCGGTCGGCAGCAACCAGGTGAAAGGCAGCCTGAGCCTGGCAGGCGGGATCGTCTCCTGGTCGGCGACATGGCAGGTCGTGACGTCCGGCTCGAACCAGATCGAGTTGCGCCTGGTATCAAGCGACGGCTTGCCGGCGGGGGTGAAGAGCGCCGCCAGCAACATCAAGCTGCCGCTGTCCGCGCTGCCTGCCGGGTTGCGGCTGACCGGCGGACTGAACTCCTCGGCGAACGGAATCACCGCGCAGGTCTTCGCCAACAGCCTGTCCTTCGGCGGCTAGCGTCCTACGGTGTCGAGAATCCGCTCGCGGGTGTGACTCCCAGATGAGCGGCGCCACCGGGCGCGGCCCGACCGGGAAGGACAAGGCTATGCGATTCATGCTGATTCAGAACTACGGAGCGACCGAGTCGGACTGTGCGCCGATGCCTGAGTGGAGTCCAGCGGAGATCAAGGCCCACATCGAGTTTCAGCAGGCACTGAACGCCGAACTCGCCCAGCGGGGCGAACTGGTCGACGCCCAGGGTCTGGCGGGGCCGGAGCAGGCCAAGTTCGTGGTCTGGGGCGGGAGCGGTGCTCCGGTCGTAACCGACGGCCCGTTCCCCGAGAGCAAGGAACTGCTGGCCGGATACCGGCTGGTGGATGTCGAGATGGCTGAGCGGGCCGTCGAGATCGCCGCCCAGGTGTCGGCCGCGCCCGGGCCAGGCGGGGAGCCGATCCGCCAGCCGATCGAGGTCCGGCAGGTCCTCAGCGCTCCCGACCCTGAGCTGTGAGGATTGCCGCCGTGCGCACCGAGGACCTGCTGCGTGAACTGGCGCCGCGGGTCCTCGGTGCGCTGGTGCGCCGCTACGGCGACTTCGCCGACGCCGAGGACGCCGTGCAAGAGGCGCTGCTCGCCGCCGCCACCTCCTGGCCGGCCACCGGCCAGCCGGACAGCCCGCTCGGGTGGCTCATCCAGGTCGGCTCCCGGCGCCTGGCGAACTCCTACCGTGCCGACAGCGCCCGCCGTCGCCGGGAGGAACTCGCCGCTTCCTGGTCCCGTACTCCTGCGGAACCCGTGCCGGGAACGGACGACACGCTGGTCCTGATGCTGATGTGCTGTCACCCCAGCCTGACGCCGGCGACGGCTATCCCGCTCACCCTCAGGGCAGTCGGCGGCCTGTCCACCCGTGAGATCGCCGCCGCGTTCCTTGTCCCCGAGGCGACCATGGCGCAGCGGATCAGCCGCGCCAAGGCCGAGATCAAAGCTTCCGGCGAGCCGTTCGAGCTGCCGCCGCCAGATCAGCGTGCGGACCGGCTACGCCTGGTGCGCCATGTGCTGTACCTGCTCTTCAACGAGGGCTACACCAGCAGCGGCGGCCCTGACCTGTCCCGTACCGACCTCTCCGGCGAGGCCATCCGCCTGGCCAGGATGACGTGCGCTGCCCTGCCCGACGACGCGGAGGTCAGCGGGCTGCTCGCCCTGATGCTGCTCACCGACGCACGCCGCCCGGCGCGCAGCGGACCTGACGGCGAACTGATTCCGCTCGCCGAGCAAGATCGC
>Ga0307372_10006753_pt1 | contig 16651 bp, 11 predicted proteins | sample OX1MG_FD_202533 | JGI IMG/M metagenome (GOLD analysis project Ga0307372, IMG submission 202533) | Soil microbial communities from Risofladan, Vaasa, Finland - OX-1 | ecosystem: Environmental > Terrestrial > Soil > Coastal area > Acid sulfate soil | place: Finland: Risofladan, Vaasa | collected... | reverse complement strand
ACCAAGAAGATGGCCGAAGACCTCACGACGTTCCTGACCAAAGCCGGGTACCGGGTGCAGTATCTGCACAGCGATATCGACACCATTCAGCGCATCGAGATACTTCGTTCCTTGCGACTTGGCGAATACGACGTCCTCGTTGGCATCAACCTGTTGCGCGAGGGACTGGACCTGCCCGAAGTCTCGTTAGTCGCTGTACTAGACGCCGACAAGGAAGGTTTCTTGCGCTCACGCAGCGCCCTGATTCAAACGATGGGGCGTGCCGCGCGCAACGCCAATGGTCAGGCCGTGCTCTACGCCGACCGCATGACCGACTCGATGCGCTCGGCGATATCGGTCACGACGCGCCGTCGGATGGCCCAGATTGAGTACAACACCGAACACGGTATCGAACCGACCACGGTGATGAAGAACGTGGCTGACATTTTGGGTCGCCTGCGCAGTGAGTCGGTGCCCGTGCCCAGTGACCGCGTGCACGGGATTGCCTCGCTCGAAGGGGCGTGGCCCGACGACCTCAGCCTCGAGGTCGCTCGTGTCGAAAAGGCGATGCTGGTCGCGGCCGGGGAACTTCGCTTCGAAGAGGCCGCGGCGTTGCGGGACCTGTTACATACCCTCCAACGCCATTCGCTCGACGTCCAGGGCGAACCGATGGACGCGGAGTAACCGGTAGATTCCCTTTATGTCGTCGACGATTCGCGTGCAGGGCGCCCGAGTACACAACCTGAAGAACCTTTCCGTCGAGATTCCCCGCGACCAATTGGTAGTTTTTACCGGACTTTCGGGATCGGGCAAGTCGTCCCTGGCCTTTGACACCATCTACGCCGAGGGCCAGCGTCGTTACGTCGAGAGCCTCTCGGCCTACGCGCGCCAGTTCCTGGGCCAGATGGACAAGCCCGACGTCGACTTTATTGAAGGTCTCTCGCCGGCAATCTCGATTGATCAAAAGACCGCTTCGCGAAACCCACGTTCGACGGTCGGCACGATCACCGAGATTCACGACTACCTGCGCCTGCTCTTCGCGCGCGTGGGCGTCCAACACTGTCCCCAGTGCGGCAAGGTCGTTACCCGCCAGACCCCTCAGCAGATCGTCGATCAGGTTCTGAGTCGCAAGGACGGCGAGCGCTTCATGGTGCTGGCCACGGTGGTGGATGGTCGAAAGGGCGAGTACTCGACACTCTTGAACGAGCTCGTGGGGCAAGGCTTCTCGCGAGCACGCGTCGACGGGACGGTGATCGAACTGTCGGAACGCGAGGAACTGAACCTCGCGCGCTACGAGCAACACTCCATTGACGTGGTGCTCGATCGTCTAACCGTGCGCGCCACTAACCGCCAACGATTGACCGAGTCCGTCGAGGCGGCCCTCAAGCTCACCAAGGGAACGGTCGTCTTTCACTTCTTGGACGCTGATGAAGAGGTCAAGTTTTCCGAGCGCATGGCCTGTACGGAGTGTGGCATTTCCTTCAACGAACTCGCCCCACGCGACTTCTCGTTCAACTCGCCCTACGGCGCGTGTCCCACCTGCACGGGACTCGGCACCCGTTACGAAGTGGACCCCGATTTGGTGATTCCCGACCCCACGCTGTCACTGAGCGACGGCGCGTTGGCGCCCTGGTCCGGCGCTCGCTTCAAGTACTTTGAGCGTCTGATCGGCGGCATCGCCGACATGGGTGGCTTCAGCGTCGACACGCCCTGGAACAAACTGCGCGCGAAGGACCGAAAACTGATCTTGTACGGCGTGGACAAGAAGTCGGTGCCCGTGAAGTATCGCAACCGCTACGGGCGAGTGCGCACTTACGAGACCTCCTACAACGGCATCGTCGAGTGGCTGGAACGAAAGCGCAACGAGGCCGATGGCGAATGGTCGCGTGAGCAGGCTGAGCAGTTCATGCGCGAAGTCGAGTGCACGGTTTGCAAGGGTCGACGATTGCGCCCCGAGGTGCTGGCGGTCAAGGTTCACGGACACGACATCGCCGCCGTTTCGGCGATGACCATCGACGAGACCGTCGCGCTTTTTCGCACGCTCAAACTCACCAAGCGCGAGCAGACCATTGCCCACCAGGTGATCAAGGAGATCCTCGAGCGATTGACCTTCCTCATCGACGTGGGGCTGGACTACCTGACACTCAGTCGAGCGTCGGCGAGCCTCTCGGGCGGCGAAGCCCAGCGAATCCGCCTCGCCAGCCAGATTGGCAGCTATCTCGTCGGCGTGCTTTACGTCCTGGACGAGCCTTCTATTGGTCTTCACCAGCGGGATAATCGCCGTCTCATCGCCACGCTGGAGCGGCTACGCGACCTCGGCAATTCGGTCATCGTGGTCGAACACGACGAGGAGACGATTCGCCTCGCCGACTTCATCGTCGACATCGGGCCCGGTGCCGGCGAGTTTGGGGGACGCGTCGTGCACGCGGGTGACTACCAGTCGCTGCTGAAGAATCCTGACTCGCTCACGGGACAGTACCTTTCGGGCAAGAAGTCAATCGCGGTCCCTACCAAGCGTCGCTTGGGTGACGGCAAGACCCTGACGATTAAGGGTGCACGCGCGAACAATCTCCAGAACGTCGACGTCGACGTGCCGCTCGGCAACTTCGTGGCGGTGACGGGCGTCTCGGGCTCGGGCAAGTCCTCGTTGATCAACGGCATCTTGCTCGCGTCACTTGAGCGCCAAATCAATCGAGCCAAGACGACGGTTCTCGAACACGACCGCATCAATGGCGTGGCGAACATCGACAAGGTGGTGGCCGTCGATCAGCAGCCCATCGGCCGCACTCCGCGTTCGAACCCCGCGACGTACAGCGGCGTTTTTGACAAGATTCGAAAACTCTTCGCCGAGACCCAAGAGGCGAAGGTTCGTGGTTACCAGCAGGGTCGATTCTCGTTCAACGTCAAGGGCGGACGGTGCGAAACCTGTGCCGGCGACGGCACCATCAAGATCGAGATGCACTTCTTGCCCGACGTGTACGTCAACTGCGAGGTCTGCAACGGCGCGCGTTACAACCGCGAGACCCTTGAGATCACCTACCGCGGCAAGTCCATCAGCGACGTCTTGAACATGCCCGTGGCCGAAGCGCTCACGTTCTTCGAGCGTCAGCCCTCCATCCTTCGCCACATCCAGAGTCTCTCGGACGTTGGTCTGGGGTACGTGCGCCTGGGGCAACCCGCGCCGACGCTCTCGGGTGGCGAAGCTCAGCGCGTCAAACTTGCCACGGAACTCGCTCGACGTCCCACGGGTCATACGCTCTACGTCCTTGACGAACCCACGACTGGTCTGCATTTCGAGGACGTGGCCCGGCTGCTCGAAGTCTTGCATCGACTCGTCGACCAGGGAAACACGGTGCTCGTGATTGAACACAATCTCGACGTCGTGAAGACCGCGGACTGGATTCTCGACCTCGGACCCGAAGGTGGGCGTCGCGGCGGACGCCTGGTGGGTGAGGGAACGCCCGAACAGATTGCCAAACTTGACACGGCAACCGGCACCGTTTTGAGAGAGGTCCTGAAGCCGTCGAGCCGCCGCTGATGCTCGCCAAACCCGCCGGTATCCCTCGAAAGAGCGGTTGCTATCTGTTTCGCAATGAGCGCGGTGTCATCATCTACGTCGGCAAGGCTCGCTCCCTGGCTCAGCGACTCTCGAGTTACTTCCAGCGACCCGAGGGGCTGACGCAAAAGACGCAGTTCTTGATGGACGAGGCCAGCTCGGTGGAGTGGATCGTCACCCCGAGCGAACTCGACGCGTTGGTGCTCGAGAACGAACTGATCAAGGAGAATCAGCCTCGCTACAACCTGCGATTGAAAGACGACAAGAGCTTCCCCTACGTCGCCCTTGATGGACGCACGGCGTTTCCCGCGCCCTACATCACGCGCGGCGCGCACCATAAGGGAGTGCGTTACTTTGGCCCCTTCGTGGACGTGCGAGCCCTGCGCGTGACGATTGATGAGCTCTTGCAGGCGTTTCCCCTGCGGACGTGCTCCAAGCACAAGTTCCAGTACCAGGCGCGAATCAAGCGACCGTGTTTGCTCTACGACATCGGCAAGTGCAGCGGACCGTGCGTCGGAGCAGTGAACCAGGACGAGTACGCGGACATCGTCCAGTCCTGGGCACGGTTCTTCGAAGGCGACGTGCGCCCGCTGCGTGACCTCTTGAGCCATCAGATGCGCGAGGCGTCCGAGCAAAAGCACTACGAGGCGGCGGCCAAGGCGCGAGACGGTCTCGCGGCGCTCGATCGCGCCGCGGCCAGTCAAAACGTGGTGCTCGATGACTATTCGAACTTGGACGTTATTGCCGTGGCGATTGAAGGGTCTCGAGCGGCCGTGGTGCGCTTTCGCGTTCGATTCGGACGAGTAATCGGACGAAGCGTTCACCTCGTCGATCGCTCGATGGACGAAGACGAGACGGAAATTCTCGAGAGCGTTCTGACTGAAATGTACCTCGACTCGACCTCAGTGCCCGAAGAGGTGGCCGTGGGCACTCGCGCCTCGGCGAGCGCTCTCGTATCGTCGTACCTCAGCGAACTGCGAGGAAAGAAGGTGCGCGTCGTCGCGCCCGAGCGCGGCAAGCGTCGCCGCGTGCTCGAGGTGGCGCGCAACGACGCGCAGGCGGTTATCGAGCGCGACTCGTTGCGCCGCCAAAGCGACCACAACGTGCGCTCACGTGCCCTGCAGGAACTCGGTGAGGCGCTCTGCTTGCTCGAACCGCCCTATCGCGTGGAGTGCTTCGACATGAGTCACCTCCAAGGCACCAACTACGTGGGCTCGATGGTCGTCATGGAAGACGGACTGCCGATGAAGAGTGAATACCGTCATTTCAACGTGCGCGAAGTGCTCGGAAACGACGACGCGGGCGCTATGGAAGAGGTCCTACGCCGCAGGCTCAGTCACTGGCACGACGAGCAGGGCGCGAGCAAATTCCGTCGCGCCGACCTGATCATCATCGACGGGGGCCTACCTCAACTGCACGCGGCACAAAAGGCCGCCACGTCGCTCGGGCTTGATCAAGACGTGGAGTTCGTCGCGCTCGCCAAGCGCGAGGAGTTGCTCTATCGTCCCGGGAGCAGCGAGCCGATCGCGCTCGAACGCGGTTCCGAGGCCCTCTACTTGGTCCAACGCGTTCGTGACGAGGCGCATCGCTTCGCCGTGAGCTTTCATCGCTCGAAACGGGGCAAGTCAATGGTCGCCTCGTCGCTCGAGGGCGTTGTCGGGCTCGGGCCTTCGAGGCGCGAGCGTCTGCTCGAGCGTTTCGGATCGCTCGACGCGATGCGCCAGGCGACGTTTGATGAGTTCGACGCACTCGCGTGGCTGCCGAGCGACGTCGCGCGCAGGCTCTACGATCATCTGCAGGCGCCGTCGCCGCCACGAGCCACGAAGGAGAATGCCCTCGATGAGTGAGGTCCTGTTGGTGACCGGCATGTCCGGGGCGGGCCGCTCCACGGTCTCGGCCGCCCTCGAGGACCTGGGCTGGTTCGTCATCGACAATCTGCCCTTGCAGCTGGTCGTGCGCGTCAGCGAACTCGCCGCCGCGGGTTCCCTCGACTACACCGGCGTCGCCTTCATCGTCGGCCGAGATGGTCGGGTCCAACCCGACGCCTTGCTCGCGGTCGAGCGTGAACTCCAACAGATGCACGCCAGCGCGAAGATCCTCTTTTTGGACGCGCCCGACGAAGTCTTGATTCGGCGCTTCGAGGGTAATCGCCGCCGCCACCCCTTCCCGGCTCCGACGTTGGCGGATTCAATCAAGGGCGAGCGCGCGCGACTCCAGACGATTCACGACGCCGCAGACCTGGTTATCGACACCGGATCGCTCAACACGAACCAACTGCGCCGGCGCATTGTCGAGACGTTCGCCGACGCCGACGGGGGCGAAGCGATGCGCGTGTCGATCGTCTCTTTTGGTTACTCCTTTGGCATTCCTCGTGACGTGGACCTCGTCTTTGACTGTCGCTTCTTGCCCAATCCGCATTGGGACGAGGACCTTCGACCCCTGACAGGACTGGACGATCCCGTCGTCGCCTTCGTTCTCGAGCAAGAGCCGGCCCAGCATTTCTTGCAAGACGTCACCAACATGCTCGAATGGCAGATTCCGGCCTTCGCGGCGGAGGGTAAGTCTTATCTCTCCATCGCGATTGGCTGCACCGGCGGACGCCACCGCTCCGTGGCGATCGCCGAAGAGCTTCGTCGACGCCTCGGCATCGACAACGCTGTGTTTCACCGCGACGTCAGTCGATGAAACTGGTCGCGGTGGGCGGAGGACACGGCACTGCCGTGTCGCTGCGCGCCCTGCGCCGCCTCAGCACTGACGTGACCGGTGTCGTTTCGGTCGCCGATGACGGGGGCTCTACCGGGAGACTGCGCGCGCTCTTGAACGTGGCGGCCGTGGGGGACTTGCGCAAGTGCCTCGGGGCTTTGGCTGACCCGGAGAATCCACTCACGGCCTCGCTCGAACATCGATTCGACGTGGGCGAGTTGGCCGGGCACGCGGTGGGCAACCTGCTCTTGGTCGGACTGCTCGACGCCACCGGCGACCTCGAAGAGACGGTACGCGCGGTGGCTCAGGTGCTCGGGGTGACCGGCGCGATCATTCCCGCGAGCTGCGAAGGCGTCGTCTTGACCGCGACGACCGAGGAGGGATCTTCTCGTGGCCAGAGCGAAGTCGCCCGGTCTTCGAGCATTCGTCGTCTGCACTTAGAGCCGGTCAACGCGGCCGCCCCCATCGACGCCGTCGAAACCATTGAACGCGCCGACGCGGTGCTGATCGGGCCCGGATCGCTGTTCACCAGCGTGCTGGCCGCCTGCATCGTGCCCGGGATCACTCAGGCGCTCGCCGGCACCGCCGCTACTAAGATTTACGTCGCGAACCTTCGTCCCCAGACCCCCGAGACCGTCGATTTCACGCTGCAGGACCACGTCGACGCTCTGGCGCACCACGGCGTCTACCCCGACGTCGTGTTGGTCGACGAGCATTCGCTCTTTGCCTCGCAGGCGTGCACCATCGATACCCGCGTGATCGCCCTGACCCACCACAATCGCCTGGTGCACGATGTGGCAAAATTATCCGACGCCGTCCGCGAGGAACTCGAACGTCGATGAGTGAACAACGTCAAGGAGAGCGCGTGAGCACACGAGTAGGCATCAACGGATTTGGACGCATTGGACGCAACTATCTGCGAGCCTCGCTCGATCGAGCGGGAATTGAAATCGTCGCAATTAACGATCTCACCTCGCCCGCGACCAACGCCTACCTCTTAAAGCACGACTCGATCCAGGGCTCGCTTGACGTATCGGTGCGTGTGGGAGACGACGAACTGATAGTGGGCGAGCGCCGTATCAAGGTTTTGGGCGAACGTCGCCCGAGTGACTTGCCTTGGGGCGAACTCGGCGTCGACGTGGTGATCGAGTCAACGGGGCTGTTCACGAGTCGCGAGGCGGCCGCGCAGCATCTCGACGCCGGTGCGAAAAAAGTGATCATCTCGGCACCGGCGAGCGACGCCGACGTGACGATCGTCATGGGCGTGAACGATGACACCTACGACCCGGCGGCGCATCACGTGATCTCGAACGCGTCGTGCACGACCAACTGTTTCGTCCCGATGGTGAAGGTCCTCGACGACGCGTTTGGCGTGCAAAGCGGGCTGATGACGACGGTGCACGCCTACACCAACGACCAAAACCTGCACGACCTCGCGCACAAGGACCTGCGACGAGCGCGCGCGGCCGCGATCAATATCGTGCCTTCGTCGACGGGTGCCGCGCGCGCCACGAGCCTCGTGCTCGCGGCCATGAAGGGCCGCCTGGACGGAACGTCGCTGCGCGTGCCAATCCCCGTTGGTTCCATCACGGACTTCACGGCGGTCGTGAGCACGACGAGCGTCGAGGCGATCAACGCCGCCTTCGCCAGCGCGGCGAAAGGAGCCCTCGCCGGAGTGCTCGTCTACACCGACGAGCCCATTGTCTCATCGGACATCGTCGGCACACCCGCCTCGTGCACCTTCGACTCGTTGATGACCATGGTTCAAGAGCTCGACGCCGAACGTTCGCTCGTCAAGGTCTTTGGCTGGTACGACAACGAGTGGGGCTACTCGAACCGCCTAGTGGATCTCACGACCCTCGTCGGTCGCTAGGGGTGGTGTACTCGCTCCCCTCGCACGAGCGTTGGGGACGCCTCGACGGCAAGCGTGTCCTGGTGCGGGCGGACTTGAACGCGCCGGTCGCGCTGGTCGAAGGGAAGCTTCGCGTGACGGAGGATTTTCGACTGCGCGCTACCGTGCCGTTGCTCGAAGACCTAAAGGCCCGAGGCGCCCAAGTCGTGGTTTGCACGCACTTTGGCCGTCCCCATGGCGCGTTCGTCGAGAAGTACCGCGTCGAACCGCTTCGACGACGTTTGAACGAGCTCTGCCCGGACGTGACCCTGCTCGAGAACCTGCGCTTCTCACCCGGGGAGGAGGCGAATGATCCGGTGTTTGGGGCCGCCCTCATTGAAGGCTTCGACTACTACGTCAACGAGGCTTTCGGCGCCTCACATCGTGCCCACGCGTCGATCATGATTCCCCCGACGTTGGTGCCCAGCGCCGCCGGGCCGAATCTTAAGCGCGAGAGCGAGACGATCCTGGCGTTGCTCGAATCACCGGCTCGTCCTTTCTTGGCGATCGTGGGAGGAGCCAAGGTGAAAGAGAAGCTCGCCCTGGTCGAGATCCTGGCGTCCATGGCCGACACCGTGATCGTCGGGGGAGGTATGGCGTACACCTTCGGTGTCGCGCAGGGTCGCAGCATTGGCGACTCACTCTTTGACCCGACGTTCGTCGACGCGTGCGCGCGGCTGCTTGCCAGTGAACGGGTGTTGATTCCTCGTGACGCGAAGGGTCTACGCACGGGCCAGGCCTTTGGCAGCGGTGGCGATGACCCGGTGCTGGACTTCGGAAGCGACATCCCCGAGGGTGCCATGGGCCTGGACCTCGGACCCGAAAGCATCGCCGACTTCGTCAACGCGATCGCCCAGGCGCGAACGATTCTTTGGAACGGACCTATGGGCGTCTTTGAGGATCCTCGCTTCGCCAGCGGTACCGAAGCAGTCGCGCGAGCCGTGGCGGCGTCGGAGGCGACGTCGGTCGTCGGAGGCGGCGACTCGGTGGCGGCGCTGAGGAGTTACGGCCTCGAAGACCAGGTGAGTTTCGTGTCGACGGGCGGCGGCGCGTCGCTTGAACTGGTGGAACATGGCGATCTGCCCGGCCTGAGGGCTCTACGTGAAAGCAAGTGGAACTGATGAGCGAACGACGCGCCCTGGTGGTGGGCAATTGGAAGATGAACCTCGACTTCGTCGAGGCCGTGCACCTGACCCAACAGATGGGGGTCTTGTTGCGCCACGAACCGGTGGGCCACGTCGACGTGCTGGTGGCCCCGCCCTTTGTTGACCTGCGCAGTGTCGCTTCGGTCCTTGACTCCGAGCGAGTTCCTGTGGGCCTGTGCGCCCAGCACGTCAATGACCACGAGTCCGGGGCGCACACGGGGGAGATTTCGATTTCGATGTTGACCCGTCTCGGCGTCGCCACGTTTCTCGTGGGCCACTCGGAACGACGCACGCACTATGCAATGACTGACGACGTCGTGAGCGCCACGTTGCTCGCGGTCGTGCGTGCCGCCCAGCGCGCGATACTTTGCGTGGGCGAGGACTTGGCGGTGCGCGAGGCCGGTGAGCACGCCGACTTCGTCACTGATCAACTCGAGAGCGCGCTTCGCGCGCTCACCCCCGCGCAACGAGAACTCGTCACGGTGGCCTACGAGCCCCTCTGGGCGATCGGCACCGGGCGAAGCGCGACGGACGAAGAGGTGCGCGAAATGGCCCAGGTGATGCGCGCGGTGCTCTTGGCGCTCGACATGGGCGGCGCTCGCCTGCTCTACGGCGGCTCCATCAACGCCGAGAACGCCTCTGAGCTCATTGGCCAAGGGGTGGACGGATTTCTCGTCGGGGGAGCGAGTTTGAAGGCCGAAAGCTTTGTTGCCATACTGCGAGCGGTCGACGACTGCTACGCTGAACTGCGCTAATCGGAGGATTTTGATGCTTACCTGGACCATCATCGTGATTGAGGCCGTCTCGGTCGTCAGCTTGATATTCCTGGTCCTGCTCCACTCGGGGCGAGGCGGGGGCATCTCGGACCTCATGGGTGGTTCCATGGGCGCCGTGGCGTCTGGTTCGACCGTCGTCGAAAAGAACCTTGACCGCATCACGATCGCCGTCGCGTTGATCTTCACCTTCGCCACGCTGTCGCTCGACCTGCGCCTGCAGTAGGGCGTTGATGCATCGACGTGGTTCGCTGCGTCTCGTCACGTTAGGTGTGCTCGCCGCGGCGAGCGTCGCGGTGCCCGTGGGACTGTCGGGTGCGAAGGCGATTTCGACGGCGAATGAGAACGCGCACACCATCATCATCTCCCTTCCGGGGCCCTTTGACGGCTGCACCTTCCTCAACGCGGCGCCCGGATCGAGCAGCGACGCGATTCTCGACTTGGTGCGGCCCTCGGCCTTTCAGACCACGCCCGCGGGCGGTCTCGCGGGCGAGGGTGGAGCGATCTCGTCGGCGGAATTGACCTCGCTGCAACCCGAAACGGTGCGCTACACCCTCGCGGCGAACCTGCACTGGAGTAATGGCGCGACCCTGAGCGGCGTCGACCTAGTCACGTGGTGGCAACGCGCGAAGCACATGGCGAGTGTGTTTTCGGACGGATACCGCGCCATCAAGTCTCTGAGAGTGTCAAGTGATGGACTGACCGTGACGGCCGTTTTCGGAACCAATTACGCCGACTGGAATCTGCTCTTTCGAGACTTCGAAGAACGTGGGGTCTCGGGCGGTTGCGGCATCGAGAAGCTCGCGCGCGATCCATCGCTTGGCCCCTACGAAGTTCGAAGTGCGACACCGAGCCGAGTGGTTCTCACCATGAACGACGCTTGGCCTGGGTCGCCGAATCGTTTCGGCCGTTTGATTATTACGACGAATCCCACCCCACCCACGAGCGCCCGCGCGATCTTCGCGGGATACTCGCTCGACGTCTCCAGGAGTTACGTTCAGTCGCTCAGCTCGTACCCGACGCTCTCGAGCCGTATCGGGAGCTCGGCGCGAATCGAAGAACTCTTCTTCGCCCCGAGGAGCCGTTTGACGAGAAGGATTCTGGTGCGTAAGGCTCTCAGTTGGTCGTTGAACCGCCAAGCCATGATCAACACTCTTTGGGGTTCGGTGACGTTCCTGCCGTCTGTCGCCCAGTCGGCTCTTTTCTCGCAGGCGCAAAGTGCCTATCCGGGCGGGGGAGGAACGGGACCCGTGGGCCAGAGCACGACCACGACGACGCCCACCGCCGCCACGAATGGTCTCAATGACTGCTTCAGTTGTGCCGTCGAAGCCTTGAAGAGCGCAGGCTACGTGCACCGCGCTTCGACGTGGTTTGACGCCAGTGGTGCGCCGCTCTCGGTCGCGCTGGCGATCGGCCCCAGCGCCCTTGATCGAGCCGTCAGCCGACTCGCGGTGAACGCGTGGCGCCACCTAGGAGTAGTGGCTCGTGTCGTTGTTGAACCGAGCGAGGACGCTGCCTCGGCGGCCGTCGCTCAAGGTGTCGTCGACGCCTCGATTTTTGCGAAGCCCACCTCGACCGCACCCTCCACCTCGGCGCGCTCCTGGAGCGGTGCGCCCTACTTCGACAGTTTTCCCAGCGGAGTTCGAATGGCTCGCGTCAACGCGCTTTTCAATCAGGCACTGGGAATCTTTAATCCTGTCACCGCCGACGTCACGTGGCTCACCATGGACCAGGTCTTACTCAATGCGTACTGGGCTCGTCCCCTCTTTACTGTTCCCATCGTCCAATCGTGGACCAGCACACTTTCTAACGTGGTGGGAAGCTTCTTAACTACGGGATTTGTCGATGAAGTGCCAAACTGGTCGATCACACCTCTCACACCGGCGAATTAGCACAGCGGTTTCGGCTAAAGTGGGAATCCGCGTCGGAGTGGCGGAATAGGCAGACGCGCCAGCTTGAGGGGCTGGTGCCCTTAGGGGCGTGTGGGTTCAAGTCCCGTCTCCGACACCAACAAGAATGAGTCCGTTGTTGTTAACAGCCCACTGCGTAGTTGATTGCCGAGCAGACTCTGCGCATGACTTCTTCGCCTACTCGACCAAGTGGACCCGTGAGGGAACTCTGAAGGACAGTGTGAAGCCCGTCGCAATTAATGACCGAAACTTGGTCGATTCCCACTTCGTCGTGATCGAACTCGACTTCTGCGGCAAGGCCCCTCATTGACGCAGAGATTTCGGCAACCGTAGCGAGACTCCGAACGTCGATCACTTCGGATCGCGTGAGTATCAGAACCGGTCGGCGCTTCCCGCCGACCTCGGCCAACCAGATTTCGCCTCGCTTCACGGCTGGCCCCACGCTTCAGTTTCCGTCCAGTCGGAATCAACATTCTCAGGATATTTTGTGTACGCCTCTCGGTCTGATTGCTCGAGGGCGGCACGGACAGCGTCGCTGACCCCTTGACGAGCCGCAGCCGAGATGTTCACACCGAGTCTGCGGGCGCGTTCGGCAAGATCTTCGTCCAAAGTGAACGTTGTCCGTAGAGATGCCATACTGAGATGCTATCAGTTTTTGAGTGCGTAAAATGATGTACCTTTCGACCCATCCTGCCATGGCAGCAGACGCCATCAATCCAGTTGAGAAGTTTGAAGGTGATCCCTAGGTTTTCAACCGCCAATGCTCGGTACCAAATCCGTTGCGTCGAGTCTCCGCCGTCAACAGTCTCCGAATCATTCGATTGCCGTCAATTACGACGTTCTCAAATTGACAGATTCAAAGATGCAACTTGCGTCGACCATCTGAACCCTCGCTCGTTGGGGAAGTCGCAAATTGAATTTGGACCCACTTCAAATCAATGGTCTCGATGGAAGGACTTCTCCATTGGACGTTGATCATCGGTGAAGTGGTGGCTTTCGTTGGATTTTTTTGGACGTCCACGCTCGTCAAACCACAACTGATTAACGACGAAGTTCCTGGGTTCAATCAGCCGTCGATTAGTCCGCCAGCTCGGGGTTCCGAGCATTTCTCATAAGAGGAGTGTAGAAATTCGTCGGAGCACTTTGAGCACTTCGTCCATCAACGATGACGCAGCCATTGCAAAACAAGCTTTATTGAACTTCCATCTAATCTCATGATGCGTTGACTGCTAGAACTGATTGCGGTCCTTTTGAAGGTGGGGCCTGAAGGAGCGTCGATGGAGTTCCCCGACTCGTTTGGTTTGGGCCACGTCATGTTCAGCCGACTTGAGCGGATGATCGCCTGATGGCCAATCGATCGTTCGGTCCAGCACACGTGGAGATGAACGAGAGGCGAGCGATTGACGGGGGCGAGGCGTTGGACCATCGTCGCTGGGCCGTTCTCGCGGTGCTGTGTCTGACGCTATTGATCATCAATCTCGACGGCACGATCCTGAATGTGGCGCTGCCAACGATTGTGAAGACGCTGCACGCGACATCGAGTCAGTTGCAGTGGATCGTTGACGCTTACATCATCGTTCTCGCCGGTCTTCTGCTCATCGCAGGTTCTCTGGGAGACCATTTGGGGCGAAAGTGGGTGTTCCTCGGTGGACTCATCGTGTTTGCGGCCGGCTCGGCGGCGTCGGCGTTCTCGGCGAGCCCCGACCAACTCGTCGTCGCTCGGTCCTTCATGGGTATCGGCGCCGCCGCAATCATGCCCTCGACGTTGTCAATTCTCACCAACGTGTTCACCGAACCACTTGACCGGGCTCGCGCCATTGGGTTGTGGTCGGGAACAAGCGGCCTCGGATTGGCAATCGGTCCGGTCGTCGGAGGTTGGCTCCTCGCGCACTATTGGTGGGGTTCGGTTTTTCTGATCAATGTGCCCATTGCCGCGGCCGCCTGCTTGGCCGCCATGTTCGTCGTGCCGGACTCCCCGAATCTTTCCGCCAAGCGTCCCGATCTGGTGGGTGCGGGTTGCTCGTTACTGGGAATCGCCCTTCTGCTTTGGGGGCTGATTGAGGCGCCCACGCGGGGATGGACCTCCTGGGCCATCCTCGGGGCGATATTGAGTGCGATTTTTGTCATTGGCGTCTTCATTATGTGGGAGCGTCACACGAGTCATCCCCTGGTAGAAGTGTCATTCTTTCAATCGCGTCGATTCTCGGTGGCGATGGGCGCGCTGGGTCTCGTGCTCTTTGCTCTCTCGGGCGGGCTATTCCTGTTCACGCAGTATTTTCAATTCTCGCTTGGGTTGAGCGCGCTTCAGACCGGTTTGCGCATCGCCCCGATCGCGGCGGCGTTGCTCGTCGCGGCGTTGCTCTCGAGCACTTTCGTTCGTTACGTGGGTACCAAGGCCGTCGTCTTCGCCGGCATGGTACTGATCACCATTGGTTTCGTGATGCTCACGTCGGTCACGATTAACTCCACGTACTCCAACGTGCTCCCGGCGCTCTTCTTCCTCGGCATTGGTACTGGACTCGTGGTGGCTCCCTGTACGGAGTCGGTGATGGGTTCGGTGTCCGTTGACCTCGCCGGCGTCGGTTCGGCGACCAATAGCACCGCGCTGCAGATTGGCAGCGCGGTGGGCGTCGCGGTGCTGGGTAGTTTGCTCAATACCCGCTACCAAGTCGACATGCGTTCGTTGCTGGGCCATCTCTCGGTTCCGGTACCAATCGTGCGAACGACCGTCGGCTCGCTCGGCGGTGCCCTCGACGTCGCCCACCGACTGGGTGGCACGATTGGCGTCCAACTCGCTACGTCTGCCCGTCAGTCGTTCATCAGCGGGATGGTCCTCGCCGTCTCGGTGGGGGCGGTAATCTCCGCCGCCGCCGCAATTGTTGTGGCGGTCTTTTTGCCGGCTCGCGGTGAGGACTCTTCGAGGAGGGTGTGATGTTAGACGTAACGAAACAGGCATCGTGCATCAGGCTCGTGCGATGGATACGGGTGCTCGCGGTGGCGACGCTCGTAGCGACGATTGGCCTCATCGTGCTCGGCAGCGCCGTGCGGGTGACGAACTCGGGGATGGGCTGCAAAGGATGGCCACTGTGCTCGGGCCAAGTCGGCCCGATAGCGCGCTTCCACCCCCTGATGGAGCAGTCTCATCGCTTTCTGGTGTCAATCGTGACGGTGCTCATTTTGTTGCTCCCTTTCTTGATTCGCCGCGCCGGCGCGTTCGCGCGTCACGTGCGCGGCCCGGCGCTGGTGTCGGTAGGGGTGATTGCGGTGCAGATCGTGCTCGGAGCAATCACGGTGTTGACGAACAACGCGCCCGTCACCGTCGCCCTGCACCTCTTGGTCGCCACGTTGTTTCTCGCCGCCGTGACGGTGACCGCGGTCGCGTCGTTCATCGACTCAGATCGGTCGTGGTCGTTGCTCCACCGACCCGGACGACTCGCCTGGGTCGCCATTGGTGGTCTCTACCTGGTGGTCATCTCGGGTTCGATCGTGGTGAACGCGGGAGCCCAGTCGGCGTGCGCGTCGTGGCCGACGTGTTTGTCGAGCCCGGCGGCCACGGGGCTCGGGGCGGTTCAGCTGATTCACCGCTCGATGGTGCTCGTAGGGTCACTTCTTGTCGTGGCTTTCGTGGTGAGTATGTGGCACAAGAAGGGGACTGACTCGGTTGAGCGAAATCTTTCTCTGTGTGCGATCGCACTACTGGCCGCGCAGGTTGTCGTGGGCGCGCTGAGCGCTCTCTATAGTTCGCACAGTGAATTCGCTGACCTGCATCTGGGCCTTGCCTCGGCTCTCTGGGCGACCGTCGTCGCGGTTTTCGCTCTCTCAGCGAGGGAACGAATGGCGGGAGAGCCGATTCCACGACGGGGCGATCACTTGCCAAGCGATCGGCCAAAGACGCGCGTACTGAGATAGGTAAGACGCCAGTAATGGATGCCGGCAACTTTAAGTCACACTGACTGGTCGTAATCAGGCAAGAGAGTTTGTCTTGGCGTCAGATTTGCGTCTCGCCTCCGTCACCAATCAATCCGTGGTTTACGTTACGGCGCCAATGCGGGGCATTTCTGTCGCGTCGGGTCTCCGCCACCAACAATCGGCGATTGGCTTGATCACTAGTCGTTGCAGGGTCTTAACGACGTCATCTTCGTGGGTGCGGTGTGCGGGAGTTGTGATACAAGAAGTGCACTCACTTGTGTCTTTATCGGGACTCTCTTCGCGAGCCTCCCACGATGCGACCTCGGGGTTCGCACGAATCAGCGGGGTACTACGACCACTATCCCTAGAGATAGTCGCCGAGATGCCTGACCTTGATCTCCCGCACCTCCTTCGAACTGCACTGCAGGAGTAGGCGAACGTGGTCGCCGAGAGAATGTTTACGAATCGCGGATTGAATCTCGACAACGGATTCGACGCGCTGGCCGTCCACTTCGAGCAGACGGTCACCTCCTCGGATTCCGGCGAGATCGAGCGGACTTCCCGAACGCGGTGGCTGTATCAGGAACCCGGGTGCCGCGTCGTCGGATAGAGCCATTTCGCTCCACGCCGCCGTTAGCGTGACGCTACTCATCGAGACGCAACCACAGGCACCAATACTGCACATGGGGCAAATACAGCGGCACGCCAGGCCCGCGTCAGTCAGTTCGCCGGCGACTATATCGATGATGAGTTGACCGATCGTCTGGGCCGCTTCGGTGTACCTT
>Ga0307372_10006752_pt1 | contig 16653 bp, 12 predicted proteins | sample OX1MG_FD_202533 | JGI IMG/M metagenome (GOLD analysis project Ga0307372, IMG submission 202533) | Soil microbial communities from Risofladan, Vaasa, Finland - OX-1 | ecosystem: Environmental > Terrestrial > Soil > Coastal area > Acid sulfate soil | place: Finland: Risofladan, Vaasa | collected... | reverse complement strand
GGAGTGCATGTCCACCAGATACTCGCACTGGTCGATGACCTGGGTGGTGATGGCGTGGGCGATGCGCTCCGAGGCGGTGCCGTGGGGCGATCCGGGAAACACGCGGTTGAGGTTCTTCTGGTCCCACGGACCGCGGTAGATGGTGCGGTGCGCGAACGAGGGGACGTTGGCGATCTGCACGATGATGACGGTGCCGCGGAGGACGGCCGGATCGAGCTCGGCGCGCACGCGCTGCAGCGCGACGATGGGCGATGGCTCGGAGCCGTGCGTGCCGGCGACGAGGGCGAGCACCGGGCCGGGATCGGCGCCGGCGACGATGGTGACCGGGATCTCGGCACCGGGATCGGCGGCGTGGGGTACATGCAGGAAGCCCGAGACCTTGGCGCCGGGGCGCGCCGTGGCGGAACCGACGACGAGGGAAGGCATGGGACGCGGGCCTCACGAAGGGGTGGCTCGAAGATCGCCGCCGGTGGGGGACTGGGCAAGCCACGGCCGGCGGCCGCGTGGTTATCGTTCATTGTCAGCCATTCCCGAGAGGAGCGCACGATGTCCACCACCGTCAGCCGCGAAATCCGTCTGCTGTCGCGCCCGCGCGGGATGCCAGCCGCCGAACATTTCGCGCTCGCCTCGGTGGAACTGGGCGAGCCGGCGCCGGGGCAGGTGCTGGTGCGGAACACGTTCATGTCGGTGGACCCGTACATGCGGGGCCGCATGAACGACGTGAAATCGTACGTGCCGCCGTTCCAGGTGGGGCAGGTGCTTGAAGGGTCGGCGGTGGGCGAGGTGATCGCGTCGCGCGCGGACGGGTTCGCCGCCGGCGACGTGGTGACCTCGATGCTCGGCTGGCGGGAGGCGTTCGTGGCCGACGCGACCGCGGTGCGCAAAGTGGACCCGGCGGTGCAGCCGCGATCGATGTGGCTGGGGGTGCTGGGCATCACGGGGCTCACGGCGTGGGTGGGGCTGAACCTCGTGGACGTGAAGGCGGGCGATCGCGTGTTCATCTCGGCGGCCGCCGGCGCGGTGGGCAGCGTGGCCGGCCAGCTGGCCAAGCTTCGCGGATGCTTCGTGGTGGGCAGCGCCGGATCGGCGGAGAAGGTGAAGCTGCTCACGGGCGAGCTGGGGTTCGACGCGGCGTTCAACTACCGCGACGGCGATCTGCCGGCGCAGCTGGCGGCCGCGTCCCCGCCGGGGATCGACGTGTACTTCGACAATGTGGGCGGGGAGCAGTTGGAGGCGGCGCTGACGGCGATGCGGCCGTACGGGCGCATCATCGCCTGCGGCGCGATCTCCATCTACAACGAACAGACGCCGCCGCCGGGGCCGCGCAATCTGGCGCTGGTGATCGGCAAGCGGCTGACCATGAAGGGATTCATCGTCAGCGACCATCTGGATCAACTGCCCCGATTCGCGAAGGACGTGGGCGGACATCTGGCCGCCGGGCGGCTGCAGGCCAGGGAGACGATCGTGGAGGGCATAGCGAACGCGCCGGGGGCGTTTCTCCGATTGTTCCGCGGCGGGAACACCGGCAAGATGGTGGTCAGGCTCGGGTAGGGATCACGAATTCGGAGGCACCGATGAGCGACAGATCCGGCTTCTCGCGGGTGGAAGTGGCCAAGACGGGGGTGGGGTTCGGGACGGCGCTGGCGATCACGATCTCGTGGTCCCAGTCGCACTCGATTCTGTGGGCCATCGTCCACGGGTTCTTCTCGTGGCTGTACGTGATCTACTACGCGGTGACGCGCTAGCGATGTCGGACCGTCCCCAGACGCTGGGCGAGGAGATCGCCAATTCGGTGAGCCACGGCGCTGGATTCCTGGCGAGCGTGGCGGCGCTGCCGCTGCTCGTGATCGCCGGCGCCCGGCATCACAATGCGTGGCAGGTGGTGGCGGGCGCCATCTATGCCAGCACGCTGGTGCTGCTGTACGGCGCGTCCACGCTCTACCACGCGGTGCCGGCGCGGTCGCATGCCAAGCCGGTGCTGCGCGTGGTGGACCACGGCGCGATCTACCTGCTCATTGCGGGCACCTACACGCCGTTCGCGCTCGGCGCGCTGCGCGGTCCGTGGGGCTGGAGCCTGCTGGGGACGATCTGGACGCTGGCGCTGGCGGGGATCGTGCTCAAGGCGGGGGTGGGATTCAAGTACCCGCGCCTGTCCACGGCGGTGTACCTGCTCATGGGCTGGCTGGTGGTGGTGGCCATCCACCCGCTGGCGGTGGCGGTGGGTCCGGCGGGCCTCGCCTGGCTGCTGGCCGGTGGCGCCTTCTACACGCTCGGGGTCCTCTTCTATACCAGGCCCCGGATGCGGTATGCGCATCTGGTCTGGCATCTGTTCGTGCTCGGCGGCAGCGCGTGCCATCTCGTGGCCGTGGCCGGCTACGCGAACGGGATTCCGCGATAGGCGCGATCTCCACGCTTCACCCCAATGGTCCTCCATGCCTCGTGACCTTCCGCTCGCCAACGGCGCGCTGCTCGTGGCTTTCGGCCGCGACTACCTGATTCGCGACATCTACTTTCCGAACATCGGCAAGGAGAATCACGCCACCGGGCACCCGTTCCACTTCGGCGTGTGGACCGAAGGCCAGATGGCCTGGATGGGTCCCGAGTGGGCGCCCGACCTGCGGTTCGCGGCGGGGACGCTGGTGACCGACGTCAAGGCTCGGCATGCGGGGCTGGCGGTTTCGCTCGCGTGCGCCGACACCGTGGATTTCTTCGAGAACGTGCTGGTGCGGCGCATCGTGGTGCACAACGAGGCGGCGCGGGCGCGCGATATCCGCGTGTTCTTCCATCATGACTTCCACCTCAGCGGGACGGAGGTGGGGGACACCGCGTTCTTCGATCCCGAGACGCAGGCGATCATCCACTACAAGGACGACCGCTACTTCCTCATGAACTGCGCCGTGAGCCACCAGGTGGGCGTCACGCAATATGCCTGCGGCAACAAGGAAGTGGACGGGAAGGAAGGCACATGGCGCGACGCGGAGGACGGCGTGCTGCAGGGGAATCCCATCGCCCAGGGTTCGGTGGACTCGACGATGGGCGTGACGCTGCAGGTGCCGGCGCAGGGCTCGGCGGAGCTGTACTACTGGATGGCGGCGGGCACCGACTACCGCGCGGTGGCCACGATCGACCAGGTGATGCGCGCCAAGACGCCGGACCGGCTGCTGCGCCGCACGCACAACTACTGGGGCCTCTGGGGAAGCCGCGGGCTGGGCGTGGACACCGATCTGTCGGCGCGGGCGCTCGAGCGGTACGCGCAGAGTCTGCTCATCATCCGCACGCAGATCGACCGCAACGGCGCCGTCCTGGCGGCCAACGACACCGACATCACGGCCGAGGCGCGCGACACCTACTCGTACGTGTGGCCGCGCGACGGCGCGCTGGTGTCGGTGGCGCTGATCCGCGCCGGCCACGCCCAGGCGCCGGAGAACTTCTTCGGCTTCTGCTCGCGGGTGATCTCGTCCAAGGGATTCCTGCGCCACAAGTTCAATCCGGACGGCACGCTGGCCTCCACGTGGCAGAGCTACATCCGCGACGGCAAGCCCGTGCTGCCCATCCAGGAGGACGAGACGGCGCTCGTGGTGTGGGCGCTGTGGCAGAATTTCCTGAAATTCCGGAACGTGGAGGGCACGGCGCCGTTCTACCGGTCGCTGGTCACCCGGCCCGGGGATTTCATGCTCGCGTACGTGGACCAGAACACCGGGCTCCCGCAGCCGTCGTTCGACTTGTGGGAGGAGCGCTGGGGCGTGCACGCGTTCACGGTGGCGGCGGTGATCGCCGGCCTGCGCGCCGCCGCCGAGCTGTCGGACGCGTTCGGCGAAGGTGAGCGCGCCGCGCGCTATCGCGCGGGCGCGGAGCGGATGCTGGATGGATTCCGCAACGTCATGTGGAACGATCGGGAGCAGCGGTTCGCGCGCATGGCGTCGGTGACGCCGTCGGGCTACACCCTGGACATGACGATGGACTCCAGTCTGTTCGGGCTGGTGGAGCTGGACGTCCTGCCGCCGGACGACGTGCAGCTGCAGGCCACGGTGCAACAGATCGCCGAGCGGCTGCGCGTGCACACCGACATCGGCGGCATGGCGCGATACGAGAACGATCGCTACCACCAGGTGGAGACGCAGCGGCTGGACATCGCGGAGGGCAATCCGTGGTTCATCTCCACGCTCTGGCTGGCGCGCTACCACATCAAGCGGGGCACGGGGGACGATCGGGCAATCGGCCGCGCGCTCATCGAGTGGGCCGCCGAGCGGGCGCTGCCGTCGGGCGTGATGGCCGAGCAGCTGAACCCGTACAACGGCGACCCGCTGTCGGTGTCGCCGCTCACGTGGAGCCAGGCGGCGTACGTGCTCGCGGTGCGCGACTACGTGGATCGCGCGGGTCCGGCGGCTACCTGAGGGAGAACGCGGCCTCGCCCGTGGCGGCGTCGAACAACGGCGTGACCGCCTCGCCCTGCCGCACCCGTTCGATGCCGCGCTCCGACTTGGCGGTGGTCGCGATCTCGTAGCGCCAGACGTCGCGCGCGCCGGGCGCGTCGAGGGCGAGCGGATACGCCAGCGACAGTTCGGGCGCGAACCGCGCGCCTTCGGGGAGCGCGCCGGCGTCCCAGGTGTAGCGGGCGTGGACCTCGCCGTCGGCGGCGATGCGCCAGTCCACGGTAAAGCCCGGCGCCTCGCAGTGCACGATCACGGCGTCGTCGGCCACCTCGACACGCGCGGCGCAACGCGTGCGCGCGAACGACGCCACCGGCTGGTACGCGGCGGCGGCGTAGGCGTCGGCGGCGAGGTGGCCGGCGATGATGCGCGGCACGCCGATGGCGCGGTCGTCGAGATCCACGGGCGGCTGCGCGTCGAACACGAGGGCGGCTTCGAGGTCGTGGATGCTGGCGGTGCCGTCGTGGGCGGGCGTGCCGGCGTGGCCCGGCCGCGACAGGTGGTACGCCTCGAGCCGGCGGGTGAGGGTGTCGGCGTGATTCCGCCCGGTGTCGAAGCGCGTGTACTCTTCCAGCGCGCCGCCGCGGGCGGGCGCGATGATGGCCGAGAAGTGCGCCGAGTGGACCCAGACCTCATCGGAGCCGTCGCCGTTGATGTCGAGCGTCTCGGCGGCGATGGGTTCGCCCTGCCGGAGTTCGCGCTCGGCGATCGCGAGTTGGCTCCACACGCCGGCGCGCAGGTGGGGCAGGTAGAGGCCGCCGAACACGCCGTGCCAGAGGGCGTCATTGCACTGCGCGCGACCCACGGCGCGGCGCGCGACGGGTGGGTTGCCGCGCTGCCGGCAGAGCGTGCTCAGCGCGAACATTTTCTTCTGCATGCGGTTGGACTCGGCGTACTTGGCCAGGAAGTTGCGCCAGTGCGCGCCGCGGACGAGGGCGCCGTCGGGGCCGGCGATGCGCTCGGTGCCGAGTTCGGCTTCGAGCGCGAGGAGCCGGTTGGCCGCATCGGGCGGCAGCGCCCAGCCTTCCATCTCGCGATACGACGCGGTGGGCAGGTAGGCGATTCCGCCGCACGGCACCTCGTCCAGCGCCTCGCGTCCGCTGCACAGGCGCACCACGCCCTCGTCGCGCAACCGGTCGAGCATGTCGCAGAACTGGTCGAACCAGCCGCGGTCGTACACCCACTCGCGCGTGCCGGGCCACCCGCCGAACTTCTCGCCGTCGTCGGCGAACACGGCCAGGGGCTGGCGCGCGGCGTGCAGGGCGCGCAGGTAGTCGGCCATCTCTTCGGGGGGGCGGAACGGGATGAGGTAGCGCAGCCGTTCGTCGATGGCGAGCAGGGTGAGGGGTTGGCCGTCGCTCTCGGTGCGATAGGGCACGTGCAGCTGATCGCGGCGGAACCCGGTGACCAGGAAGTGCCGGTCGTCCACGAGGGCGTAGCGGATGCCGGCGGCGGCGAGATCGGCGGAGAGTTCGGGTTCCCACACGCGCTCGGTGAGCCAGAGGCCGTCGCCGGCGATCCCGAATCGCGCCTGGAGCGCCTGGCGCAACCAGGCGATCTGCTCCACGCGGTCGGGGCGCGGGATGGCGGCGAGGATGGGCTCGTACATGCCGGCGAGCAGGAATTCCACGGCGCCGTCGGCGGCGAGCTTGCCGAGTTGATCCACGAGCTGATGGTCGTGTTCCTCGATCCATTCGAGCAGCGGCCCCGAGATGTGGAGCAGCGCCGGGCCGAGGCGCCGGCGTTCGAGCTGGGCGAGCAGGGGCCGATACACATCGCGGGCGTGGGCCGCGAACACGTGGTGGAAGTTGCCCACCGGCTGGTGCAGGTGCACGCCGAACACGAAGCGCACCGGCGGGAGCGGGACCGGATGACTCACGTGGCCGCCCTCGGGCGCGCCGCGAGGACGCGGGTGCGATAGACGCGCTCGCCGTCGCCCTCGGCGGGATCGTTGCTCATGGCGGCGGCCAGGCGGTCGCGCAATCCGCTCTCGAGCGTGGCGTCGCGCATGCGCTCGATGGCATATGCGGCGAGCCAGAGCATGAGCACCGTCTCGTGTCCGGCGACATCGTCAAAGAACCAGGCGCACGATCCGAACATGCCGAACCGCGCCCACATCGCGTCCAGCAGTTCGAGGGCGCGATCCTCGTTGGCGCCGGGCGCGAGATGGGCGCGCACGCAGGCGCGGCGTTCGGCGTCGAGCCGGGTGGCCACGCTGCCGAACGCGTCGAGGGCGGGCCATGCGTCCACGAACAGCGTGGCGCCTTCGGCCTCGAAGCGGGCGTCCATCTCGCGGGCCAGCCAGTTGAGCGCGGTGCGCAGCGGACGCCGCCAGGCCTGCGACGTGCCCGGCACGATGCGGTCGCCGCAGTCGGAGCGCCACCGTTCCACGCCATGCGCGCAACTCCACGACGACGGTTCGACCACGAGCGCGTTGCGCGTGGGCGCATGGCGAGCCAGCACCGAGGCGAAGTTCTCCACGCGCACGTCGGCGCGCGCGGCGAGGATCGCGAACGCGCGGGCCATGGCCATCTCGCCGAACTTGTGGTGGTGGCCGAAGGTCTCGCCGTCGGTGGCCACGCTGGCGAGCGAGAATCCGTCGACGGCAGAGTCGGGAGCGAGGGCCCGGGCCAGGAGATCCCCGTGTTCCAGCAGCCGTCCGAAGGCGACGCCGGTGGCGAGCGGTCCGTCGTAGACGAAGAGCGCGATCTCGCGTCCGCCGCCGGCCGAGAAGCGCAGCGGCTGGCCCTGGGTCGGCGCCTGGCCCACCTGGCGCGGCGCGACGATGGTGAACTTCACGCCGTGCTCGGCGAGCACGACGAGCGTCTCCTCGTCCATCGCGGTCTCGGGCATCCAGAACCCTTCGGCGTCGCGGCCGAACCGGCGGCGGAAGTCGGCCAGTCCCCACCGGATCTCGGTGGCCTTGTCGCGCCGCGACGCGAGCGGGAGGATGACGTGGTGGTAGGGCATGGCCAGCGCGTTGCCGTGCCCGTCCAGGCGCCGGGCGCTCTCGGCGTCGGCGGTGAGGATGGCGCGGTAGACGTCGGGGGCGTTGGGCTCCAACCAGCGGAGCAGCGTGGGGCCGGCGTCGAAGCTCATCCACGAGAACAGGTTCATCCGTCCGTCCACGTGCCCCTCGGCGTCGAGCAGTCGCGCCGCCGTGCAGGGCTCGTAGCACTCGTGCGTGATGCGCTCGTTCCAGTCGTGGAACGGATCGGCGCTCGCCTCCACGTCCACGCGGCCGAGCCAGGGATTCTCGCGGGGTGGTTGATAGAAGTGACCGTGGACGACAACCGAGTGCATGGATGATCAGGCGGACGCGGCGGAGGGCTTGAGCGCGCGGGCCACGGCATCGAGCACGTCGGGAAAGAGGCCGTCGCGCGCGCGCAGCGCCTCGGCGCGCACGGCGGCGCCGGCCAGATCGCTGCCGCTCTCGAGCGCGGCCACCAACTCCGCGGTGGCGTCTGCGTGCACGCGGAACCGGCGCTCGCCGTAATCCACCACCTCGCCCGTGGAGATGATGAACTGCCAGTCGGAGGCCTGGGCGAGCAGCAGTTCGCGGGCGGCCTGCGCGAGCACGGCATGCGCGGCAGGGAGCGCCAACGCGGCCGGCGCGGCGCGCCAGAAGCGCGTCTCGAGATCCCACAGCCGCTCCCACGTCCAGGCGGTGCCGGGATTGAGCCACATGCTGAAATCACCGTTCCTGCCCCACGATCCCGCGGGCAGCTCGAGCGACGTGGGCGCGCCGGCCGCATTGACGTGCGTGGAGCCGGTGGTGGGCCGGACGCTCGGGTGTCCACGCAGGGCGCGGTAGGTGTCGGCGAGAAAGTCCGGACCCTCGAACCACCAGTGGCCGAACAGTTCGGAGTCGAAGGGGGCGACGATCAGCGTCTCGGCCGGCGTGGCGTCGCGGGCGATGCCGTCGAGCAGGCCGGCAAAATGGCCGGCGTGCTCGCGGGCCAGCGCGCGGGCGGCCGCGGCGTCGTACGGGCGCTTGTCGCCCAGCGACACGCCGGCGCCGGTCACCTCCCAGAGCTTGAGCCCGCCGGGCCAGCGAATCTTATGGAATTCGAGATATCGGAACGCGCCGGGATATCCCTCGTCGCGGCTCCACACGTGGCGCGTGGACGCGGGGTCGCGCACGAGGGCGCGCACCGCGTCGGCGTCGTGCCCCACGGCGTAGTCGCGGTACGGCGACCGCAGCGCCTCGTGGGCCGCGGACTCGGCGCTCGAGTGGTAGGCTTCGAGCGGGCGGCCGGCCCGCGCGAGGTGCGAGTCGATGACCGTGTAGCGGTAGCCGGCCTCGGCGACGTGGGTCTCGATGCCGGCGCGGACGCCCGTGACGGGCGCGCCGGGCCACGGGGCCCATTCCCCGCGCGGGCGGTACGCGCATTCGGGCAGCCAGAGCCCGGCGGGCTCGCGGCCGAACAACCGCGTATGCTCGGCGCGGCCGGCATGGAGCTGCAGGCGAATGCTCTCGTCGCGAGCCAGGAGCGGCAGGAAGCCGTGCGTGGCCGCCGAACTCATCAGCTCCAGCCGGCCGGCCGCCTCGAGCGCGCGCAGGGCGCCCACGAGGTTGCCGTCGAGCGACTCGAAACGCGCCTCCAGGCGGCGGAATCGGTCGCGCCAGACGTGGACGATGGGAATGAGCTGGTGGTCGCCGGTGTGCGCGAGTTCGCGCTCCGCCTCGTCGCAGGCCACCAGGCGCTGCGCGAAGAATGCGCGGAGCTCGGTGGCGAACAGCGGATCGGCGAGTTGGGCGGCGAGCACGGGCGTGACGCCGAGCGTGACCGGCGCGGCCACGCGCTCCTCGTCCAGCTGCTCCAGGGCATCGAGCAGCGGGAGATACGAATCGAGGGCCGCTTCCATCAGCCAGTCGCTGCCATGGGGCCAGCGGCCGTGCCCGAGCACGAAGGGCAGATGCGAGTGCAGAACGAGGACGAAGTCCATTAGCTGCAGAATGCGTTCATGGGCGTGCCCGCGCCAGGCGATCGGCCTCGGCGTACACGCGGCCATACGCCTGGGCGGCGCGTTCCCACCCGAAGTCCGATTCCATGGCGCGGCGCATCATCGCCGTCCAGGCGTCGGGGTCGGCGGCGCAGGCGAGCGCGCGGTCGATGGCGCCGTCCAGCGCCTCCGCGGTGAAGTCGTCGAACAGGAAGCCGGTGCGGTTGTCCTGCACGGTGTCGCGAATGCCGCCCACGCGTCGCCCGATGACCGGCGCGCCGTAGCGCTGGGCGCGCAGCTGCGTGAGCCCGCACGGTTCGTACAACGACGGCATGAGGACGATGTCGGAGCCCGCCATGAGCCGGTGCTCGAGCACATCGGTGAACGCGAAGTCCACGGCCACGGTGTGCAAGCGCCCCGCGGCCAGCGACGACAGCGCCGCGCGGTACCCCGGTTCGCCCTCGCCGAGGAAGACGAACTGCGCGTCGTACGACCGCACGCGCTCGCTCTCGAGAATGAGGTCGAACCCCTTCTGTTTCACCAGCCGGCCGGTCATGCCGAACAGCGGCACGTCGGGGCGTTCGGCCAGTCCGAACGAGTGCTGCAGCGCCGCCTTGCACGCCGCCTTGCCGGAGAGGTCGTCGCGCGAATAGTGCGCGGCGATGTAATCGTCGGTGGCGGGGTCCCACACGCGCTGATCGATGCCGTTGATGATGCCCACCAGCCGGTCGCCCAGGTCCTGGAAGGTGTGGTGGAGGCCGAACCCGCCTTCCGGCGTGCAGAGCTCCCGGGCGTGCGTGGGACTGACGGTGACCGCCATGTCGCAGAAGCTGAGGCCGCCCTTGAGCACGTTGAGCTTGCCGTACCACTCAAGGTAGTCGAGCGTCCACAGTTCCCAGGGAAGCCCGAGTTCCTCGATTGCCGTCTCGGGAAAGTGCCCCTGGTAGCCGGCGTTGTGCACCGACACGACGATCGGGCTGGCCGCGAACCGCTCGGCGAGCGCGCTGTAGGTGCGCGCGTACACGGGCGCCAGCGCGGTGTGCCAGTCGTGGGCATGGAGGAGCACGGGGCCGGGCACGAACTGGACGATGCCCTCGAGCGCGGCGCGGGCGAACAGCGCGAACCGGCGATGGTTATCGGGGTAGTCGGCGCCCTGCTCGCCGTAGATGCCGGCGCGCTTGAAGTAGGCGGGCGAGTCCACGAAGATCACTTCCGGACCGTCGGCCGCGTGCTTGTTGTGGAAGAAGCGCACCTCTTCGAGGCGTGGTCCGACGGCGATCGTGAGCGCGGGGCCCAGCGGCTCGAGGTCGGGCGCCACCTCCCGCACCAGCGCGTAGAGCGGCATGAACACCACCACGCGTTCGCCGCCGCGCGCCTGGAATTTGGCGAGGCCGGCCACCGCCTCGGCGAGGCCGCCGGTGCGGGCGTACGGATAGTACTCCGCCGTCAGGTGGACGATGGTGCGCCGGTTGGCATCGGACGCCGCCCGCGGCGGGGAGGCGGCCCGCCGCGGCTTTGCCGGTGCCGGAGTCCTTCGAGTGGCCACGCGCGCCGCCTATCCTGTGGGCGGGACGTCGGCGCCGGCATCGCCGACGATTGCCGGCACGTAATAGTCCCGCACGTATTCCGTGAGCATCCGCTGACCGGTGAAATGCATGCCCGCCGCCCGGATGGCGTGCTTCATGACTTCGATCCAGGCGTGCGGCACGCCCTTGCTGTCGCGATCATAGAATGCCGGCACGACATGCCGCTCCAGTAGATGATACACCTGTGCGGCCGCTTGGGGACCCACCTCAGCATCCGGGGCCGCCGGATCTTCCACCACCGACCAGCCGTTGTGCCCGTTGAATCCCTCTTCCCACCAGCCGTCCACCGTGCCGAGTTGCGGCACGCCGTTGAGCGCGGCCTTCATGCCGCTGGTGCCGGACGCTTCCATGGGCACCCGCGGGAGGTTCATCCAGAGGTCCACTCCCTGGACGAGGACGTGCGCCAGGTGGAGGTCGTAGTCTTCGACGAAGGCCACGCGTCCCTCGAATCGGGGATCGCGCGTGGCCTGGTAGACCTCCTGCAGCACCTGTTTGCCGAGATTGTCCGCCGGGTGCGCCTTGCCGGCAAAGACGATCTGCACCGGGCGCGCCGGGTTGGTGACGATGCGCAGCAGACGCTCGGTGTCCTCGAAGATGAGGTGGGCGCGTTTGTACGTGGCGAACCGGCGGGCGAAGCCGATGGTGAGCGCGTGCGGATCGAGCAGCACGCCGGAGCCCACGAGCTGATCGGCCACCTGCGCGCGCCGCGCGAAGGCATGCCGCGCATGCTCGCGCACGTGCATGAGGAGGGTTTCCTTGAGCCGCCGGTGGACGCGCCAGAGCGCTTCGTCGTCCAGCGTGAGCACCTGCTCCCACAGCTGGGGGTCGTCCACGCGGGCGCCCCAGTCGGGGCCGAGGTGGCGCTCGAGAAGCGCCATGACCGAATTGGCCATCCAGGTGGCGAGATGCACGCCGTTGGTCACGTAGCCTACTGGCACCTCGTCCTCGCGGCGGTCCGGCCAGAGAGAAGCCCACAGGTGGCGCGTGACCGCGGCATGCGGCCGCGACACGGCGTTCACGCGGTGGCTCAGCCGGATGGCGGCCGCCGTCATGTGAAAGGTGTCGTGGTCGATCAAGGGATGGTGACCGAGCATCATGAACGTGTCACGATCGATCCCCAGCGCGTCGGGAATCGGGCCCGTGCATTCCAGCACCTGGTCCATGCGGAACATGTCGTGGCCGGCGGGCACGGGCGTGTGGGTGGTGAATACGCTCGTGGCGCGCACGCGCCGGATCGACTCGTCCAGCGGCACGCCGGCCTGGTGGAACTCGCGCAGGCGCTCCATGTGCATGAACGCCGCGTGGCCCTCGTTGGCGTGCCACACCGCGGGCCTGATGCCGAGGCTGCGCAGCACGCGCACGCCGCCCACGCCGAGCAGCCATTCCTGCTTGAGGCGCAACTCCGGTCCGCCGGCGTACAGCTTGCTCAGCAGGGGTCGGTCGTCGGGGTGGTTCTGGTCGAAGTCGGTGTCGAGCAGGTACACCGAGACTCGGCCGGCGCGCAACCGCCACGCGCGGATGAACACGTCGCGCCCCGACGTGCGCACGGCCGTGAGATACGGGGTGGCGTGGGGGGCCTCGACGGGCTCGAGCACCGTGTTGTGGATGTCGAATGGATCGTCGGCATCCTCCTGCCAGCCGTCGGAGCGGATGCGCTGATCGAAGTAGCCGTGGCGGTACAGGATGCCGACGCCCACGATGGGCACGCCGAGGTCCGAGGCCGTCTTGCAGTGATCGCCGGCGAGCACGCCGAGCCCGCCCGAGTAGATGGGCACGGAGTGGTAGAAGCCGAACTCGGCACAGAAGTACGCGATGGCCCGGCGGCGTTGGTCGGGATACGTCTGGGCGAACCAGGTGACGTCGTCCGACTGTTCCGACGCGTGCCAGCGCATGAGCGCGTCGTACTGGGCAAGAAAGTCGGGATCGGCGGCGCACTGGGCCAGGCGCTCGCCGCTCACCTCATTGAGGATCCGGATGGGATCATGCCGGCAGCGCGTCCAGATGAGAGGATCGATGGTGCGGAAGATCGCGCGCGCGTCGCGATTCCAACTCCAGGACAGATTACCGGCGATGTCTGCCAGCCCGGAGAGGCGCTGCGGCAGGAGGGGAAACCGTGGGGGCATGGCGTGGGACGGCGCTGCCAGGTCCGGACGCGAAATCACGCCGCAGTGCGGGATTGCGGAGCCGGGAAGGGAACGCCGTGGAAGGAGACGGCGGGCCGGGCAACGAACCGGTTGCGAACGGCTGGTTGAATGTAGGGTCGTGCGGGAGCGACTACCAGCCTTCCGGCCGGCGCCGCATTTCGCGTACGTTCAGACTATGGAGGGGACCGCTCGCCGTTCCGCGGCGCGCCGGCCCATGGTGGGATCACGCATCGGAAGGAGCGCGCTATGGATCGCAAGGCTGAAGCCCGCTGGAACGGCGACCTGAAGGGGGGCCGCGGCAACGTGAAGCTCGGGAGCGGGGCGTTCGACGGCCCGTACTCGTTCGCCAGCCGGTTCGAGAGCGGGAGCGGCACCAATCCCGAAGAGCTGCTCGGCGCGGCGCATGCGGGGTGCTTCTCGATGGCCCTCGCGGCGGCGCTGGCCACGGCGGGGCACCCGGCCACCAGCGTCACGACCACGGCCACGGTGCATCTCACCAAGGGGGAGGCCGGCTTCTCGATCAGCGGCATCGACCTCGTGACGCGCGGCGTGGTGCCGGGCGTGTCGGATGGGGAGTTCAAGAAGTTCGCCGAAGACGCCAAAACCGGCTGCATCGTGTCGCGGGCGCTGTCGGCGGTGCCGATGACGCTCGACGCCCAACTGGCGGGGTGACCGTGCCGGCGGCGGGCCAGCGGGCCCGGAAGCGGTCGCTGCCGTTGTCGCGGGTGTATCGCCTGCTCGAGCCGGGCCCGGTGGTGCTGGTCACCACGGCGCGGCGGGGGCGGCCGAACGTGATGACGATGTCGTGGCACACGATGATGGAGTTCGAACCGCCGCTGGTGGGGTGCGTGATCAGCGAGCGCAACTATTCGTTCGGGGCGCTGAAGGCCTCGCGGGAGTGCGTGATCAACATTCCCGCCGTGGGGCTGGCCGACCGGGTGGTGGCGTGCGGCAACACGACCGGGCGGCGGGTGGACAAGTTCGCCGCCTTCGGCCTGACGGCGGAGCCGGCGGCGCGCGTGGCGCCGCCCCTGATCGCCGAGTGTTTCGCGAATCTGGAGTGCGTCGTGTCCGATACGCGGCTGGTGGCCAGGTACAACTTCTTCGTGCTCGAAGTGGTGAAGGCCTGGATTCGCCCGTCGCGCGTGGCGCCGCGGACCCTCCATCACCGGGGGATGGGGGAATTCATGGTGGCGGGGCGCACGCTCAAGCTGCCGTCGCGGATGAAGTAGGGGGGAGCCGCCGGGGCGGGCCGCCATTAGCCGGGGACCGGGGCGATGTAAAGGCCGGCGCGGATTTCAAACGTCTGGGCCCCCTCATCCGTATGTTGGGGTGCAGGCGTGGCGAGCGGCGGGTTGCCCTCCCGGATCGGGGGCCCGCGCGCCCTCCGCGTCCGTCTCACCGCGATCCCCACTCTCGGCTCAACCAATGCGGCAATTGCAGCAATTCGTGCGTGTCTCCCGCGTCGCCCCCGCCCTGTGCGGCGCGCTCGTGCTCTCCGCCTCGTGCGCCAAGCAGCAGGCCCGACCCCCGAAGCCGCCGGTCACGGTGGCTGTGGTCGCGGCGCGGCGGGCCGACGTGCCCTACATCATCGATGCCAACGGCGTGGTCACGCCCATCCAGTCGGCGGCGGTGGCCTCGCAGGTGGACGGGATCGTCACCCGGGTAGCGTTCCAGGAAGGCCACGAGGTCACCACGGGGCAGGTGCTCTTCCAGATCGATCCCCGTCCCTACGAGAACGCCTACCAGCAGGCCCGGGCCGCGTACTCGCGCGACTCGGCCACGGCGGCCAACGCGCGATACGAGCGCGACCGGTACCGCAGCCTGGTCGCCGCCAAAGTCATCACGCCCGAAGAGGCCGAGCAGTACGAGACGACGGCGGCCACGAGCGACGCCACGCTCCGCGCCGACGCGGCGCTGGTGGCCACGGCCAAGTTCAACCTGGACAACACCACGGTGCGGGCGCCGATCGCCGGCAAGACCGGCAGCGTGCTCGTGCGGGTGGGCAATCTGGTGCGCGCCGCGGGCAGCCAGCCGCTGGTGGTGATCAACCAGATCCGTCCGATCATGGTGCGATTCTCGGTGCCGTCGTCCGAGCTGCCCAAGCTGCTGCGCTATGCGCCGCGGGGCGGCCTGCCGGTGACGGCGATGCCGGGCGGGGGCACGCCGGCATCGTCGCCGTTCGACTCCACCACGCAGCCGACGGTGGCGCCGGAGTCGTCGTCGCCGGTGGCGGAGGCGCTCGCGGCCCAGCAGGGGAGCGGCACGCAGCCCGAGCTGGGGACGCTGAGCTTCATCGACAATGCGGTGGACACGACGACCGGCACCGTGCAGCTCAAGGCCACGTTCGCGAACAAGGACGGCGACCTGTGGGCGGGCCAGTTCGCGTCCACGCGCATGCGGTTGTACGTGGAGCAGGGGGCGCTGGTGATCCCGGCCCAGGCGGTGGTGACGGGGCAGCAGGGGACGTACGTGTACACGTTGGGTGCCGACAACAAGGCGCAGCAGCATGCGGTGGTGATCGAGCGGACGACGGGCGGCCTGGCGGTGGTGGCGGCGGGCGTGGCCGAGGGCGACCGCGTGGTCACCGAAGGGCAGTCGCGTCTCACGCCGGGCGCGGCGGCCACGCTGCGCACGGCGGTGGACCCGCCGGCCGGCGACAGCACGCATGTGAGCCGCGGCGCCAAGGGTGGCAGCGCCTCCGGCGGCGGCCGGCGCGGGCGCCCGGGTGCGTGACGGCGACGTCGCGGTGACCGCGATCCGAAGGCGCCGCGCCGGAGCGGGGCGATGAGTCTCACCGGGCTCTTCATCCGGCGGCCGGTCATGACCACGCTGCTGATGATCGGCATCGTGGTGTTCGGCATCGTGGCCTACCGGGGGCTGCCGGTGAGCGACCTGCCGATCACCGATTCGCCGAGCATCGGCGTGGGCGCGAGCCTGCCGGGCGCCAGCCCGGAGACGATGGCGGCCACGGTGGCGACGCCGCTCGAGAAGGCGTTCTCGGCCATCGCCGGGATCGACGAGATCACGTCCAACAGCTCGCTGGGCTCGACCAACGTGAGCCTCACCTTCTCGCCCGATCGCGACATCGACGCGGCGGCGCAGGACGTGAACGCGGCGATCTCGCAGGCCATGCCGGCGCTGCCGGCGGGCATCCATCCGCCGTCGATGCACAAGCAGAACCAGGCGGCGGCGCCGATCCTGTTCCTGGCGCTCACGTCGGCGGTGCTGCCGCTGCAGACGGTGGACGAGTACGCCGAGACCGACATCGCGCAGCGGCTGTCGATGGTGGAAGGGGTGTCGGAGGTGCAGGTGTGGGGGTCGGCCAAGTACGCCGTGCGCGTGGAGGTCGATCCGGCGCGGCTGGCGGCGCGCGGGCTCGGGGTGTCGCAGGTGGCGGCGGCGATCCGCAACAACAACGTGATGCTGCCCACGGGGGTGCTCTACGGGCGCGATCGCACGCGCACGGTGCAGGCCACCGGCCAGCTGGCCAACGCCGCGCAGTTCCGCCAGCTGATCATCGCCTATCGCAACGGCGGGGCGGTG
>Ga0307372_10006751_pt1 | contig 16654 bp, 14 predicted proteins | sample OX1MG_FD_202533 | JGI IMG/M metagenome (GOLD analysis project Ga0307372, IMG submission 202533) | Soil microbial communities from Risofladan, Vaasa, Finland - OX-1 | ecosystem: Environmental > Terrestrial > Soil > Coastal area > Acid sulfate soil | place: Finland: Risofladan, Vaasa | collected... | reverse complement strand
GCGTTTTGCCCGTATGCGTCGCGGGTGCCTTTTGAGACCTGGATCATGCCGCTGACGCACAATCACCAGTTCGAATCGCCGCTGCCGGATGAGAACCGCCGCGATTTGGCGCGTCTGCTGGGACGCACGCTGCGCCGTATCGCGCAGATTGCCCCGAATTACCATATGGTGGTTCACACCGCACCGAACACGCTGCAAACCAAGGGCGAGCTAAGCGAATATTGGCGGACGATTGCCGGCGACTATCACTGGCATTTCGAGATCCTGCCGATCGTGGAAACAGGCAGCAAGTCGTACAGCTTCAAAGAAGTCTACTTCAACGGTACTTTTCCGGAACGAGCCGCGGAACGGCTGCGCCAGCTCGATCCGGCGAGCATGACAATGGCGAAATGACCTCGCGGTCTCGAAACAAGGATTCCGGTAGGTCTTATCCGCGCCGAAGCGCGTCTCAACGCGGCGGAATCTTCTTCAAACTGATTTTTCTGCTCTTTCTGGCGTGCTTCGTTTTTGTAATCTATATAGCGAGGCATCCGCTGATGCGAGTTGCGGGCAATTTCTGGGTGGTGGACGACGGGCCGGCCGCGTCCGATGCGATTGTGATCCTGGGAGATGATAACTACGCCGGCGACCGCGCCACGCGTGCAGCCGAAGTGCTGAAAGCGGGCTGGGCGCCGCGAATCATCGCCAGCGGGCGCTACTTGCGGCCGTATGCCAGCATCGCGCAGTTGGAGCAGCACGATCTGCTCGATAGGGGTGTTCCGGCGTCCGCCATCATTCCCTTTGCGCACCGGGCGGAGAACACTCGGGAGGAGGGCCAAGCGCTGGCGAAATTCCTGAGCGAACACGGTTGGAAGCGGATTATCGTGGTCACGTCGAATTACCACACCCGGCGTGCGCGCTACATCTTGGCACGGGTGTTGCCACCGGGAACTGAACTGCGGATGCTGTCGGCAAACGACAAGAACTACGATCCCGACAACTGGTGGAGGACGCGGCGGGGCACTAAGATTTTTTTTCACGAGTCCGTGGGGATGATCGTGGCCATGTGGGAATTGCGCCACGAGGATCGGCGAACTTCCACCACCGGAGCGTTTTTCGCGGCACTTGTGGTGGTTGGGGCGGGTGTTGACCACTTGGACGCTTTCCCTACGATCCCCTAGTACGCTGGTTTACACCGTTTTCCGCGTATACTATATTTTCCACTACCGCAGAACACGCAACGCTTCGCAGCGTAATCACGGCATCTGTGGGGAGGAATTCCTATGTGGCGCAAACCAGACGGCAAACCATCTTCGGGTGCATCGAACACTCCGAGTTCTATACCGCCTAAAACCCAGCCGCAACCCCCGAATCAAAACCCGATTCAGAATCAGACGGAGCCGAAACCAGCGGCCGTTGAGCGTTTCACGGCAGCTCCAGTGGCGTTCCAGCCGATGGTGGAGACCCTGTCGGCGCAGGCGTCCAAGATCGGGCCAGGGCTGAAAATCCGGGGGGAAATTTCCGGGAACTCTGATTTATACATCGAAGGGCAAGCGACTGGTAAGATTCGCATCACTGGTGCCAAGGTGACCGTCGGTCCGCAAGGCAAAGTGCAGGCGGATATCGAGGCACGCGAGATCGCCGTGAATGGCGAAGTTCAGGGAAACCTAAAAGCCGACGCAAAAATGAGACTGGGCGCGTCCTGCAATGTCGAGGGCGCATTGTCGGCACCGAGCATTGGGATCGACGATGGCGCACGTTTCCGCGGCAAAGTGGAAGTTACGCGCGCTAAGGCGGCATCGGGGCCGGCAGCGGTTGAGACTCCCGCTGCGGCGGAAGCCGAAATGCTTGGAGTTGCGGCGCATGCAGAGAAAGAATAATAGTCGATAGAAGCAACGATGAACTGGATGGCTAAAACGCGGCTGGGATCGGGAGCGGCGAGCGCGCCCGCGCCGTCGAAGCCCGGACCGACGCCCGTACCGGAATCGTCCGCGAATACCCGCATTTCGAACAGCTTGAAGGAGTTCCTGTGGCTGCTGAGCGACATCCCGCAGGCGCGCATCCTGGACTTGGGTCCGATTGCGCAATCCACATTGAACTTTTTTCTGGAGAAGGGTTTCCGGCTTTCGACCGAGGACTTGCTGCGCACGTGGAAGGAATTTTTGAGCGGCGAGGAAGAGCGCTTGCGTATGGCTCCGGCGATAAGCGGCGACCGGCACATTTCGCAGGACCTGCTGGTGGACAAGTTTCTTGAGATTGCGCTTTGCTACGGGGCAGGCAATTTCAATGGCGTGCTGGCCTGGGATCTACTCGACTATTTCGACGTAGCAATTGTCCCGCGGCTGATGGAGCGGATTTTCGATATTATGGCGCCCGGAGGGGTACTACTGGCGCTGTTCCATAGTCGTCCCGCACAGAGTTTCCACAGATTTCGAATTATCGATATGCAAAAGTTCGAAGCTGTCCCCGCACCAACCCTGGCGGTGCATGCGCACGTTTTTCAGAATCGCGAGATTCTTGATCTCTTTGGAAAATTTCGCTCCTCGAAGACGTTCGTGGGGCGCGATCAGGTGCGCGAAGCCCTCTTCCTGAAGTAACCCTATTCAACACGGCAAATCGCCGGCCTCTTGAATGTTTTGAACTTTGAACGGCGATACGATCGAAGCCGCTCAATCGAAGTGTCCATTGTGACAACCAAATCCCGTATCATGTCATCTGCTGACCTGTATTGGCGCGTGTGTTTGGGGTGAGGTTGCTCGCAAATGGATTTCCGAGATGTCGTTCTGAATCGAATGGGTTGCAAATAGCTGTTTGCGATCTGCCCGCTGCGCGGGTAAGCTACGGGTCCCAAGGCACGCCGAACATTCGGGAACTTAAACACGCATCACGGAATCACCAAGTGCCGCCGGCACCCAGGGAGAGAACCGCGCAATGACGAGCAGGAATCCGGGATGGAGATTGAAGGCGCTCCGCAGGAACTGGTTGGACCAGTTGTGCTTCTCACGGATGCGGCGCGGAGGCGCTGACGGGATTCGGCGCGGCGCAGTCCTCGCAATTGCTTGTTTGGGGCTGTTTTGGGTTGCCGGGTGCGGCGGCGGGAGCGGATCGTCAAACGTCCGATCGGTGACGATTTCGCCGGCAACGGTAACCAACCTTCCGCTGAACGAAACGGCGACATTCCAAGCCACGGTTACACTCGATAACTCGACGGTTTCAACGACTACTACAGTGAGTTGGGACGTGAATGGAACCGCGGGCGGCAGTTCCACGCTCGGCACGATCGTGGCATCGAGTGTGGACCAAAATGTCGGCATCTACACTGCGCCGTCGGTGGTTCCGAATCCTAGCTCGGTGAACATCACGGCGGTCGTGACGGAGACGAATTCGAACAGTTCGACGCCTCCCACAGTTACGTCCAACACCGCCACGGTTTCTATCGGTATCGGATTGGGCCTATCGATTTCTCCGACGGGTGCGACGGTTCCGGCCGGTGGCAGCCAGCAATTCACGGCATACCTGAATGGGCTGCCGGATGCGGGCGCGTCGTGGAGCATTACCTCGGCGAGCGGTATCACTGATACTTCGGTGATCGGGTCGATCAGCGCAAACGGGCTTTACAATGCGCCGGTTTCGCCGCCGCCGGGTGGCAGTTTGACGATAACGGCCACCGACGGCACTATAACGGCGATGGGCACGATCGGAGTTGTTTATTCGGATCTGTCCCTGAACGGCCCGTATGCGTTTTCTTACACGGGCAACGATCAATCCGGCTTCTTGGCGGCAGCCGGGAGTTTTGTGGCGGACGGGCAGGGCCACATAGTCAGCGGAGTGGAAGACGTAGACAGCTTCCTGAATGGCGTGGTCCAGGGGGCGACGATTTCCGGTTCCTATTCGGTAAGCGGCAATGGCAGAGGAACTGTAAACATCACACGCGGTTCGACCACGGTAGTGTGGAGATTCGCGCTTACCACAGGCCATCATGCGCAAATGACGCTATTCGAGCAGAACGCCACGGCCGGAGGCACGATCGACCAACAGAGCGTCAATGCGCTCTCGAGTACAGCTTCGGCGATTACCGGACCGTATGTGTTCAGGGCATTGGGAGCCGATGGCAAGAACATCGTGGCGCCTTCCGCGCCATATGCTCCGCGAGGAATAGCCGGCGAGTTCACCGCGAATGGCGCCGGGAGCATTCCCGCGGCGAGCGGAACGCTGCTCGACATCAATGACAACGGCACGATTTCACCGGGTGACACGAGCCTCAGCGGCACGTACGCGTTTGACTCGACTCTTCCAGGAACAGGACGCGGGACGATCACCTTGCAAAGCACTGGCATGGCTGCGCGGAAGTTCGCGTTCTATGCGGTGAGCACCGACCCTAACACTTCAGATGTCACCGAGCTTCACTTGGTCGAAGTAGACGGCGTGGACGCGATGGCGGGCGACATGTTCAGCGCGCCTTCGTCGACGGCGCTGGGAAGCGGGAATTTGGCCGCGGCGAATTACGCCTTCACCTATGGAGGAAACTCATCGAGCGGCGCGTATGCGGCGGGCGGGATTTTGACGTCGAACGGCACCGGCAGCGTGACCGGCGGAGTGCTGGACACCAACGACGCCGGCGTGACGACGCTTAATACTTCGATCAGCAGTTGTACGTCGAACCTCGATCCGACGGCCCGGCGAATTAAGCTCACTTGCACGGCGGGCGGCAGCACTCCGACGTTTGCGGTGTACCAGACTTCGCTCGGCTCGGCGGTAATGCTGGAGATCGATCCCGCCGCTGTAGCGACGGGAACCGCCTATCAACAATGCGGACCGTCGTCGGCGGGCTGCGCCGCCGCAGCGCCGGCTGTCTCCGCCAAAAGTCTGGCACTGGGCCTGATTGGGCAAGGGATATTCCACAACAGCACCTCTTCGTACCAGCAGAATATCGATGGGCAGATATCGCTCGGCGCTAGCGGCATCACCCCGGGCTCACTCGATATTGCGAGCTATCCGACGCCATATGCGGGCGACCCGATCACGGCTGTGACGCTGGGAAGTCCGTCCTCAATCGGGCGCGGCACGACAGTGGTAACTGGCAGCAATCCAGCGGCGACGTACAACCTGATCTTTTACCTGATCGACGACCAGACGGCGCTGGTATTCGACCAGGATAAGACGTTTGTGCTGAGAGGGGCTTTCGCGCAGCAGTATTAGCGTTCGCGGGTGGCACAGTTGGCGCGGGCGCTGATGCCCGTGAATATTGCATAAAATTTCATAGCGCCGTTGCGTCGTCTCTCTGGCACCGGAGTAGAATAGCTGCGCGAGCCGGCTCGTTCACCTGCGCTGCGGCTCAGCCCACCTGAGGGTAGCCAGATGGTTTCACCCGCCTCCGCCGGATCTGCACCACTCGTGCCATCGAATCAGCCGTTGAGTTCCGAAGAGCTGCGAAAGATGCAGGCCTACTGGCGCGCGGCTAATTATCTGTCCGTTGGCCAAATTTACCTCTACCACAATCCGCTGCTGCGCGAGCCGCTGAAGATCGAGCACATCAAGCCTCGCTTGCTGGGCCATTGGGGAACCACGCCGGGGCTGAATTTCGTTTACCTGCACATGAACCGGCTAATCAAGAAGTATGACCTGAACGCCATTTATATTTGCGGACCGGGGCATGGCGGACCGGGGATGGTCGCGAATACCTATCTGGAAGGAACGTACAGCGAGATTTATACGAACATTACGCAGGACGAGGATGGGCTGCAAAAACTTTTTAAGCAGTTCTCCTTTCCGGGCGGCATCCCGAGTCACGCGGCGCCGGAAACGCCCGGCTCGATCAACGAAGGTGGCGAGCTCGGCTACTCCATCGCACATGCGTACGGCGCGGCATTTGATAACCCCGATCTGTTTGTTTGCTGCGTGGTGGGCGACGGGGAATCAGAAACGGGCGCGCTGGCTACCAGCTGGCATTCCAACAAATTCCTGAATCCCGCGCGCGATGGCGCGGTGCTGCCGATTCTGCACCTCAACGGGTACAAAATCGCAAATCCTACTGTATTGGGCCGCATGGACGACAACGCGCTGACACAACTTTTCATTGGGTATGGTTATAAGCCGTATTTCATCGAAGGAGATCAGCCGGATGTGATGCACCAGAAGATGGCCGCCACGCTCGATGCGATCGTCGACGAAATTCGCGGTATTCAGAAAAAAGCGCGCGGCGAAAAGGCGCCCGAGCGGCCGATGTGGCCGATGGTCGTGATGCGCACGCCGAAAGGTTGGACCGGGCCGAAGGAAGTAGACGGGAAGCAGATCGAAGGCACCTGGCGCGCGCACCAGGTTCCAGTGGCGGATTTCGCGGCGCATCCGAAGCATTTAAAAATTCTGGAAGATTGGATGAGGAGCTACCGGCCCGAAGAACTGTTCGACGAGAACGGCAAATTCGTGGCGGAACTCGCGGAACTTGCGCCGAAGGGCGACCTCCGAATGGGCGCGAACCCGAACGCCAACGGCGGACGGTTACTGAAAGATTTGCTGATGCCTGATTTTCGCGATTATGCCGTGGCGGTTTCCAAGCCCGGAACCGAAGACGCAGAAAGCACGCGCGTGCTGGGAAAATTTCTTCGCGACGTGATGAAGTTAAATCTAGAGTCGAAAAACTTTCGCGTGTTCGGTCCGGACGAGACCGCCTCCAATCGCCTGGACGATATTTATGAAGTAACGGACAAAATTTTAATGGAGCCGATATTGCCGGTTGACGAGCATCTGTCGACGAATGGGCGAGTGCTGGAAGTGCTGAGCGAGCACATGTGCCAGGGATGGCTCGAAGGATACCTGCTCACCGGCCGACACGGTTTCTTTTCCTGCTACGAGGCGTTCATTCACATTGTGGATTCGATGTTCAACCAGCACGCCAAGTGGCTGAAGATCACGCATGATATTCCGTGGCGAGCGCGCATCGCTTCGCTGAATTATCTGCTCACCTCGCACGTGTGGCGGCAGGATCACAACGGTTTCACGCATCAAGACCCGGGATTCATCGATCATGTGGTGAATAAGAAGGCTGACGTGGTGCGCGTCTATCTGCCGCCGGACGCGAACACGCTGCTGTCGGTGGCCGATCATTGTTTGCGCAGCCGCAGCTACGTGAATGTGATCGTGGCGGGGAAGCAGCCGGAATTACAGTGGCTGGATATGGAATCGGCGGTGGCACACTGCACGAATGGGCTGGGAATTTGGGATTGGGCGTCGAACGACGCGGGAACGGAGCCGGACGCGGTAATGGCGTGCGCGGGCGACGTTCCCACGCTCGAAACGCTGGCCGCCGTGGATTTGTTGCGGCAGCATTTCCCGGATATTAAGCTGCGGGTGGTGAATGTGGTGGACCTGATGACGATCCAGCCGCCGTCGGAGCACCCGCACGGAATTTCCGACCGGGATTTTGATTCGATTTTCACGGTCGACAAGCCGATCATCTTCGCATACCACGGCTATCCGTGGCTGATTCACCGGCTCACTTATCGCCGTACCGATCACGATAATTTGCACGTGCGTGGCTACAAGGAAGAGGGAACCACCACCACGCCGTTTGACATGACCGTGCGCAACGAACTCGACCGGCTGCATCTGGCGAGCGATGTGGTGGACCGCGTGCCGCGATTGCAGCGCATCGGCGCGCATTTCAAACAATTCGTGCGCGACAAACTCGTGGAGCACCGCGAATACATCCATAAGTACGGGCAGGACTTGCCCGAAATCCGCGAATGGAAGTGGCCGTATTAATCACCGCGTTGAATGAAAGAACTTTTTCGTGGCGGTGCCAGCGGGCATGAATATATGAATATTTTGGTGCTTAATTCCGGCTCCAGCAGCCAGAAGGCTGCGGTGTATCAGCTTGGCGACTCGATTTCTGATGATGCGCAAGAGCCGGTCTGGCAAGGAAAGATTGAATGGGACGGCGCACGCGCGGAAATCAGCGTACGCAATCGCGGCGGCGCCAGAATCGCCGAAACCGTGGACGCTGAGTCCCGAAAGCAAGCTACCGCGCAACTGCTCGACTTCATCTGGAGCGGCCCAGCGGCGGTGATGCAATCGGCCTCGGAAATTTCGATCGCCGGACATCGCGTGGTCAATGGCGGCAGGGAATTTCGCGAGCCGACGATTGTGACGCCCGCGGTGAAGTCGGCAATCGAACGCATGGCGGTGTTCGCGCCTCTGCACAATCGGGCGGAGCTGGATGGGATCGAGATCGTCGCGCAGAAATGCGGCGGGATCTTGCAAGTGGCGGTGTTCGATACGGCGTTTCACCGGCAGATTCCAGAGGCTGCTTCGGTCTATCCCGGGCCATATGAGTGGCTGGAGCAGGGAATTTGCCGCTTCGGATTTCACGGTATCAATCACGAATATTGTGCGCACCGGGCGGCAAAAATGCTTGGCAGGGATCTGAAATCGCTGCGGCTGGTTACTTGTCATTTAGGAAATGGCTGTTCGCTGGCGGCGGTTCGCGATGGGCATAGCGTCGATACGACGATGGGATTCACGCCGCTCGAAGGCTTGATGATGGGAACGCGGTCCGGCTCCGTCGATCCGGGAATTCTGACCTACCTGATGCGACAGACAGACGTGACTGGCGAGCAGATTGACGACGTGCTGAACAAGAAATCCGGACTGCTGGGAATTTCGGGAGTTTCGAGCGACATGCGGCAGGTGGTGGCCGCGATGGAACAAGGCAACGCGCGGGCGAAACTGGCGTTTGATATTTTTGTGCACCGGCTGCGGTCGGAAATCGGTGCAATGGCGGCGGTTTTAGGCGGGATTGACGCGTTGGTATTCAGCGCCGGAATTGGCGAAAACTCTCCGGAAGTGCGGGCGTCGGCGTGCGAGAAGCTCGAGTTTGTTGGCGTGCGAATTGATGCGGCGAAGAACGCCAGCCCAGCTCTCGACGCCGATATTTCGGGTGCGGACGCACGCGTTCGTGTGTTGGTGATTCGCGCGCAGGAGGATTGGGCGATCGCGCGCGAGTGCTGGCGGGTGGCGGCGCGCGGAAAGGATGCCGCGTGAGAGATTTGCAGTGGAAGCCCTGGACTTTTAGTCCGGGGAAGCGCGCGTAAAGAGCCTGTTGATAACGTGAAAATGGGAACTTCAGCGGCTGACGCCGCTTTGAATTCCGCGCTTTATGTCATCGCTGAAGCGATGACCCACAAGAATTCTCCAGTTGTCACGCAGACTCTGAAGGCCCGCTTCCATTGAAGGTCTCTCGCGTAGCGTGGTTCGCGCGCGCTCACGCGAGCGTGGTGGCGCCTGCTAGCGATTCCAGCTTTTTCAGTTGGGCGTCGCCGCCGATCACGATTAGGCAATCGCCGGGACGAATCAGCGCGCTGGGCGCGGGGTTGAATTTCATGGAGCCTGCTGCGTCCTTCACGGCCAGCACGATCACTCCCGCTTGTTCTCGAATCGCGGAATCGGCAAAAGATTTGCCCGCGAGTTCGGAGCCTTCGCTCACGCGAACCTCGCCGATCTCGATGTCCAGGCGCTCGGTGCCGATTGCGGTATCGATGAAGTCCAGCACGTTAGGACGCAGAAACAGCTGAGCGATACGGTTGCCAATGAAGAAGTAAGGCGAGAGCACTTGAGACGCGCCAGCACGCAGAAGCTTAGAAGTAGCTTCCTCTTCGCTGGCGCGCGCGATGATTTTCAAATCGGGGCGCATGCCGCGCGCGGTGAGCACGATGTATAGATTTTCGGGGTCGGAGCTTACGGCGGCGACCAGTCCCATGGCGCGGTCGATATGCGCCTTGGCGAGATTCTCTTCACTGGAAGCGTTGCCGACGATGACGGGAACTTTTTCTTCTTCCGCCCAGTGCGCGCGGTTGGCGTCCTTTTCGATCATGACGCAATTTTGCCCGCGAGCGCGTAACGCGCGCGTGACGGTGCGGCCGACGCGTCCCGCGCCGCAGACGATGTAGTGATTCGAAAGCTTCGATAATTCGCGTTCCATGCGCCGGCGGCCGAACGCCTTTCCGAACTCGAATTCTAGCAGCGACTGAGAAAGTGTGGCAATCGTGAAGCCCGCCGCGAGCACAGAAGCCACGATCAGGAAAGAATTGAAGATGCGCCCAACGTGCGAGAGCGGGTGAACTTCTCCGTAGCCGATGGTGGTCATGGTGGTGAGGGTCATGTAAAACCCGTCGAACCACGACCAGCCCTCAAGGATGTGAAAGCCGATGGTTCCCGCCGCCACCACGATGGTCAGCGAGATGAGCGCCAATTGCAGGCGAAGCCGCGTCGTCATAAGCCGGGAGAATCCACGGGAAGTTGGTCAACTAGCGGAAGCATATCACCATCGCGGGACCGCATGTGCATTGGCGCAGCTACCGAGCACGCCAAAGGTGTGGGACTTTTCGTTCGCTCGCGATCTTGTGGCTTTAGGGCTAAGAAAAATCCACTGAAATTAATCTTGGGCGTCTTTCGCAACAGCAACGGAGGATTTGCGGCGGTGCGATTTCCAGGCGTGGTACGCGGCGGGCATAAAAGAAAGCACAATCACGGCGCCGATAACGTATTGAATGCGCTTGTCGATGTTGGGTACGGTTCGCCCCAGCGTGTATCCCAGCAGCGTCATGCCCCAAACCCACAAGAATCCGCCAACAACGTCGTAGGCCAGATATTTCTGGTAGGTCATTTTTGCGGCGCCGGCCACGGGCGGACAAAACGTGCGGATGATGGGTACGAACCGGGCGATGATTACCGTCTTTGCGCCGTGCCGCTCGTAGAATTTGTGCGCTTCCTCCAGATGGCGTTTTTTGAATATAAGCGAATCCTCGCGGCGATAGAGTCCTTCGCCAGCCTTGCGGCCGATCCAATAACCCAATTGATCGCCCGCAATGGCGCATAGAACCACGGTCGAGAGCAGCCACGCGAGTTTAAGGTGGCCGGCTGCGGCAAACACGCCAGCCGTGACGAGCAGGGAATCGCCAGGCAGGAAAAAGCCGACGAACAGGCCAGTCTCCGCAAAAATGATCCCGCAGATCATCAGCGTTCCGCCCCATTCGATCAGGCCGCGAACGTTGTACAACTGCAACAGCAGATGCTTGATGGTTTCGACCACTTTACCTTGTTCCCTGTGCTTTCTGGTACCCGCGCAAGTAACCCTAGAATTCACAATATCATGAAAGCTCTTCTCGCTTGGCCGCGCGCGCCCCAACCGATAGTACTTTGCTCCTAATGGAAATAGTCACCTGTACCATTGGCCGGGCCAGACGCTCCGGGCAAACTGTGCTTGCTCAAGGCAGCAACCCTGAGGAGGCCCGATGGAAGGCGGTTACGCAGTTTGGATGGGGCAGCCGGTTATCTTGCGAGTCGTTACTGGAAACCTGCGCGTCCCATTGCGCGGGCGTCTGTTGGCTGAAACGAGCGACGTGGTTCGGCTGCGCATAGCCGATAGCTGGGACGTGGATATCTTCAAAACCATGGTGGTGGGTATCGAGCACGACATGCCTGTGTACGTCCTGAACTAAGGGGACCCATGAGCGGACTCGCTTTCGCGGATGGGCATTCGGTTTCCGAGATTCAGGCCGAAGCAGAAACCGTCGCTTCGGCTTACGAGGAAACTTTGATGCGAGAGAAGATGGAAGCGCTACGTGACGTCCTGATCGCACTTGGACTGCAGCTGGTTTTTCGAGCTACGCTTCTGCTGCGGCACTGGAATTACTAGCGGGAGCTGCTCCAAAGAACAAATGAAATAGCCGAGCCCTGAACTTAGCTGATAGACGAAATTCGACGAGATCTTCCGGCCCATAGCCCCTCTCAACCCCCGGCCCCCGGATCTGTACCCCCCAGATCCGGGGACTTCTTTTTTCTGCTTCCTCCCAGCGCACGGCATCCAGTTCCCAACCGGCAGGCATCCGAGGCCATGACAATGCGCGGATAATCGGTCACGATATATCCTTAGTTGGGGCCAAAATGCGCTTCCAATGGTATAACTGTCCATTCGTTTTGTAGAGTACGGTCAAGGAGCGCCATACGTGAAAATCGCCGGGGTCGGAAGTGCGTTTCCGAAGCACTATTATGATCAGGAAGTCCTAGTAACGGCTTTGAAGAACTATTGGCGTGACCGGCTCCCGAACCCGGATATTTTGGACCGTTTAGAAGGCAGCATGAAGGTCGACGGGCGCTACACCGCGCGGCCCATCGAGTTTTACGAAAACATGAAAACATGGGGTCAGGCCAATGACGTGTGGATCGAAGTGGGCCTGGAGATTGGCGAGCAAGCGCTTTGCCGGGCGCTGGCTGGCGCGGGAGTGGAGCCAAATGAACTGAGCGCGATTTTTGTAACGTCCGTGACCGGGATTGCTGCACCTTCGATGGATGCGCGCCTGGTAAACCGCATGGGGCTTTCCAACAACATAAAGCGCATTCCCATCTTCGGGCTGGGCTGCGTGGCTGGAGCCGCGGGCATTTCGCGCGCGGCGGATTACGTTCGAGCTTATCCGGGACAGACCGCGGCGCTGCTCTCGATCGAGCTGTGTTCGCTGACCCTGCAGCGCGAAGACCTCTCGATGGCGCATTTGATCTCGGCGCTGCTTTTTGGGGACGGCGCGGCCGCGACGGTAGTGGCCGGCGACGACGTGGAATCGGATGGCCCGGAAATTTTGGCCACGAAGTCTATTTTGTATCCCAACACCGAACGCACCATGGGCTGGGACATCTCGGAAAAAGGCTTCCGCATCGTATTGTCAGCAGACGTGCCAGAAACGGTGTTGAAACATCTCGGCGCGGATGTGGACGAGTTTCTGGGCGAACAGAATCTGCGCCGCAGCGACATCAAGAGCTGGGTGATGCATACGGGCGGGCCGAAAGTGCTTGAGGCGACCGCCGAAGCGCTGGGCATCACCAAGAAAGACCTGGAAGCTTCTTGGGAGTGCCTGCGGAGAGTGGGGAATCTTTCCTCCACTTCCGTGTTGCTGGTGCTGGAGGATGTTTACCGCAATCGGCGGCCAGCTCCGGGTACGCTGAGCATTCTGGCGGCTATGGGTCCCGGATTCTGCTCGGAGTTGGTGCTGCTGCGCTGGTGAGGGAAACGAGGTTCCAAGGGTCGCGTGAAGCCGGTCGACGTAGTGATTCTCGGAGGAGGACCGGCGGGACTGGCGACCGGTATTGCGGCGCGCCGCAAGGGTCTGAGCGCCACAGTTGTTGACTGCGCGGGACCGCCAATTGATAAGACGTGCGGCGAGGGCCTGCTCCCCGCGGCTGTTTCCGCACTGGCCGAGCTTGGCATCACTCTAGATCCCCACCTAGGCATTCCATTCAAAGGCATTCGATTTTCGGATGAGAAATCGTCGGCTGAGGCGCGTTTCGCCAGCGGCCACGGAATCGGTCTGCGCCGCGATGAACTGCATCGTATGTTGGTTGACAGGGCCGCGGCTGCGGGAGTGTCTCTGCGATGGGGCGCGCGAGTTTCCGAGATCCAGCGTGATGGTTTGAGGATCGAAGGGGAGTTCCACCGATGCCGTTGGCTGATAGGTGCGGATGGACACCGATCCGCCGTGCGAAAAGCGGCCGGACTGGACCCGACGAGACTTGCGAGACGGCTGCGGTTTGGTTTTCGCAGGCACTTCGCGGTGGCTCCATGGAGCGAAATGGTTGAGGTGTACTGGGGCGAACGCGTGCAGCTGTTTATTACTCCCACTGGCGCGGAAGATGTTTGCGTTGTCGCGCTGACGAGCGATCCGCACTTGCGGCTGGATCGCGCGTTGGCGAGGTTCCCGCGCATCGCGGCGCGGCTGCGAAGAGCACGCGCGGTGGGTCGAGAAACGGGCGCCGTCACATGTTTCAGCCGGGCTCGTCGAGTGGCATGGGGGAATATCGCGTTAGTCGGCGATGCCTCTCGTTCGATCGACGCGATTTCGGGACAAGGACTAAGTATGGCGTTTCAAGAGGCGATTGCGTTGGCGGGCGCGATGGCGAGCGGAAGTTTGGCCGACTACCAGAGCGCACACGCGTGCGTCACGAACAATCCGGCTCGCATGACCCGCCTGCTGATGCTGATGCACGGAAACGCGACGTTCCGTCGCATGGCACTCAAGACGCTTTCCAGCTGCCCATGGCTATTCTCCACATTGATGTCGATACACGCGGGCGGCGCGAGAGTTGCGCACAACGATGTGATGGGGCAGCAACTCGGCGGCAAGGTAGCGAACTTAGACGATAGATTATGGGAGCACAATTGATGCGACGAACGTGTGGCGCTGCGGTTGTTTCGGTGCGAGCTGTTGTGGCGTTCATCGTCACATCTGCCGTTTTCGCCGTTTCACCTTGTGCCCTCGCGCAGCAGTCCCCGGCTGAGGTGTTTACTTTCAATCCCTCCGCCACGAGAGTGGCATTTACGCTGGCGGCTACGCTGCACACTGTCGAGGGAACGATGAACCTAAAGAGTGGGCAAATCCGCTTCGATCCGGCCAGCGGTGCGGCGAGCGGCGAAGTGATTGTGGATGCCACCAGCGCGGAAACCGGCAATAAATCGCGCGACAGGCGGATGCACAAGGAAATTCTGCAGAGCGCGAGGTATCCGCAAATCGTCTTCACCGCACAGCGGTTGATTGGAACAATTCAGCCCTTGGGAACATCGCAGGTCCAGCTGTCCGGGATTTTCGAGCTGGAAGGGCGGCAGCATCCGATGACGCTGAGCGTCAACGTAGCTCGCGAGGCGGGAAATAGCTCGATGCACGCGACTGCGGCGTTCGCCGTGCCGTACGTGCAGTGGGGCGTGAAGAACCCGAGCACGCTTTTCTTGCGCGTGAGCGATCACCTGAATATGACGATCGACGCAACTGGTCAGCTCACCCCGGCGCGCTGATCTGGCTCGGCATCGAGCCCACGGCCCGCCAATCCGATTGCCGGTTGGCTTTGCACTCGTGTGCTACACTGGGGCGAGTCTATGGGCAACGCCTTCGACGTCGGGATCGAATCCCTCACGCAGTCCAGCCCGGAACAGAAGTGTGAAGAAACGGTTTTAGCTGCGCCGGCTGGCGGCGGCAAGTCCTTCTACATTGAGACGTTCGGCTGCCAGATGAATGCGCACGACACGGAGAAAGTTGCCGGCGTGCTGCTGGCGCGCGGGTACGCTCCGGCCAAGAATGCCGCGCAAGCCGATTTGATGCTTTACAACACTTGCAGCATTCGCGAAAAAGCCGCGCAGAAAGTGTTTTCGCGGCTGGGCGAATGGCGCGGCGAGCAATCTAAGATTATCGGCGTGCTTGGATGCCTGGCGCAGCAGGAAGGCGAAGAAATTTTCGAGCGCGCGCCTTGGGTGAGCTTGGTTTGCGGGTCGGCCAGCTATCGGAAGCTGCCTGAGCTGATCGATCAGATCGAATCGGGCGGACGCCGCGTCACGGGTCTCGATCTCGATACCGACGAAACCTTCGAAACGGAAATCACGCGCCGCGACAACCCGATTCGCGCGTACCTGACGATCATCGAGGGCTGCGATTACGCCTGCGCATACTGCGTAGTTCCACACACGCGCGGCCCGGAGCGCAGCCGGCCGAGCGAAGCTGTCCTTGCCGAGGCGCGCCGCCTGGCGGACGCAGGCTACACCGAGATTCAACTGCTGGGCCAGACGGTGAATTCGTACGGCGATCCTTCGCCGCGCGGGTGGAATTTCGTTGAGCTGTTGCGGGAGGTCGCGGCGGTTGACGGCATTCGCCGCGTGCGCTTCACCACCTCGCATCCCAACGACTTCACTCGTGAAATCGTGCAAGCCATCGACGAGACGCCCGAGCTTTGCGATCACGTGCATCTGCCGGTGCAGTCCGGTTCCAACGCGATATTGCGCGCGATGCGACGCACGTACACGCGCGAGGAATATCTAGAAAAGATTTCGTGGATCAAAGCGGCGCGACGGCCGATCAGCATCACCTCGGACATCATCGTCGGCTTTCCCGGCGAAACCGACAAGCATTTTGAGGAAACCATCAGTTTGCTGGATGCGGTGGGCTACGATAGCCTGTTTTCATTCGTCTATTCGCCGCGACCTAATACCTCGGCGGCGTCGATGCCTGGAGCGGTTTCGAAGGAAGAGAGCTCACGCCGCCTGGCTCGGTTGCAGGAGCACCAGCGGAAGATCCAATCCGCGCGCAACGAAACCCTCGTAGGCTCGTCGTTCGAAGTGCTGGTGGACTCCCGCCACGCCGCTCGCGGGCAATGGTCGGGGCGCTCCAGCAGCAACCGGATTGTAAATTTCGTGTCGCAGCAGGAAAATCTTTTGGGAGAATACGCGCACGTTCGCATCGAGCGCGCGGGGCCGAACAGCCTCGTGGGCGAACACGTGACGCAATCCAACGGGAGACCGCCATGGAACTCGAAGTCAAGATTCGGGGATTGATGATGGATCCGGCCACGAATCAGCCGGTGGTCGTCCTAAAAGAATTGCAGGGCAGCGGCGTTCTCCCGATCTGGGTGGGAGTTTACGAGGCGCAGGCCATCGCGCTGGAAATCGAGAAAGTTCAGACCGCTCGCCCCATGACGCACGATCTTCTCAAGAACGTGCTCACCGGACTCAACGTTCACGTCCAGAAAGTGGTGGTTTCGGATCTGAAGGACGACACCTTCTACGCGCTGATCTGGATGGAGCGCGAGGGGCAGACCATGTCGATGGATTCGAGGCCTAGCGACGCGCTGGCATTGGCGCTGCGCCTCG
>Ga0307372_10006747_pt1 | contig 16661 bp, 15 predicted proteins | sample OX1MG_FD_202533 | JGI IMG/M metagenome (GOLD analysis project Ga0307372, IMG submission 202533) | Soil microbial communities from Risofladan, Vaasa, Finland - OX-1 | ecosystem: Environmental > Terrestrial > Soil > Coastal area > Acid sulfate soil | place: Finland: Risofladan, Vaasa | collected... | reverse complement strand
TGCCATCGAGCACTCAACGACGAGGGACCCGTTCTCGGCGTTTCTCGAATCCCCTGTTCCACGAACCCGCATCCACGTCGAGGCCGGGCTCGAGGAGACGACCGCCTTTCCTAACCGATGCCGCCACTGTGATCCTGCACCTTGCCAGCAGGTTTGCCCCACGGGTGCGATCACCACGAACGAGGGCTTGGGTGTTGTTCTGGTCGACCCCGGTCGTTGCATCGGGTGCGCCATGTGTGCCGTCGTCTGTCCTTTCGACGTGATCACCTTCCACGCCCTCGCCGCCGGCCGCACCTCCGCCACACCCGTGGCCGTCAAGTGCGACGGATGCGAGGACCGCCTCTCGCGAAGCGAGAAGCCGGCATGCGTGGAGGCGTGCAAAGTCAATGCCCTCGTCTTCGGCGAGCTCAATGAGCTCGTCAAAGACGGACGGCAGCGCGAATCAGAAGCGGTTCTGGCCGCGGGCCCGACGTCGGCCCGCCAGTCCCGAGACCCACTTCTGGCTTGGCACGTCGTAGGTCGGGCCACCACTGCACTTGCCGATCACGCCACGGCACGAGGAGGATCACAATGAGCGTCATCAACGGACACCGATCAAACCGGTTGACCATCAACGAAGACGCCCAACGCATGATCGACATGGCTCGCACCGAGGCCGTCGAGACCGTATGGGACCGTCTGGCCGCCCAGGAGCCACAGTGCGGATACTGCGCTCTCGGTCTGAGTTGTCGCAATTGCGCCATGGGTCCGTGTCGGATCGATCCATTCGGAGAGGGTCCCCAGAAGGGGGTGTGCGGGGCCGATGCCGATGTCATCGTGGCGCGGAACCTCGGCCGGACCATCGCCGCCGGGTCCTCCGCCCACTCGGACCACGGGCGCGACATTCTCGAGGTCTTTCGGGCGACCGCCCGGGGCGAGACCACCGGCTACCGCATCACCGACGAGGCCAAACTCACGCGCCTGGCCAGCGAGCTCGGTATCGCCACGAACGGCCGCGACATCAACCAAGTGGCCGAGGAGGTGGCCGACGCCCTCTACGAGGACTACGGCAGCCGGAAGGAGTCGTTGGCGCTGGCCGGCCGGGCCCCCGATGCCCGGCGCGAGCTGTGGCGCCAGCTGCACATCACCCCGCGAGGAGTAGACCGCGAGCCGGTGGAGATGCTCCACCGGACCCATATGGGAGTGGACAACGATTATGTGAACATCCTTCTCCACGCCTTGCGCACCGGATTGGCTGACGGATGGGGAGGCTCGATGATCGCCACCGAGCTCTCGGACATCATGTTCGGAACACCCTCACCTGTCATGTCCGAAGTCAACCTGGGTGTACTCAAGACCGACCAGGTGAACATTGCCATGCATGGACACAACCCTTTGCTCTCCGATGTGGTGGTGGCCGCCGCCGCCGATACAGAACTGCTCGATCTGGCCAGATCGTACGGCGCCAGCGGCATCAACATCGTCGGACTGTGTTGCACGGGCAATGAGATGATGATGCGTCGCGGCGTCCCCATCGCCGGCAATCACCTCATGCAGGAGCTGATCATGGTGACCGGCGCTCTAGAAGCCATGGTGGTCGATTACCAGTGCATCATGCCGTCAGTCACCGACGTGGCGCGGTGCTACCACACCCAGGTGATCTCCACCTCTGACAAGGCCAAATTCCCAGGGGCGACCCACGTGTCCTTCGACCCTGCTCATGGCGTCGAGATCGCCCGCCAAATCGTGCGCATGGCTGTCGAGGCGTACCCGAACAGGAATCCCGATCGGGTCCGTATCCCGGTGGAGCCCGTCCGCATGATGGCCGGATTCTCGGTGGAGGCCATTCTGGCGGCGCTCGGCGGGACGCCCAAGCCCCTCATCGACGCCATCGCCTCGGGCGCCATCCGCGGGGCGGTGGCCGTCGTGGGGTGCAACAACCCAAAGATCCCCCAGGACTACGGCCACGTGGAGCTGACCCGGCGGTTGATCGAGAACGACGTGCTGGTCATCGTGACCGGGTGTGCTGCCGTCGCCAATGGAAAGGCCGGCCAGATGCTCCCCGAATCGGCGGCCCTGGCCGGTCCCGGTCTGCGAGGCGTGTGTGAGGCGATCGGGATCCCGCCCGTGCTCCACATGGGATCTTGTGTCGACAACAGCAGGATTCTGGTACTTGCCGCCGCCCTGGCCGATGCGTTGGGGGTCGATATCGACAAGCTCCCTCTCGCCGGGGCCGCTCCTGAGTGGTACTCGGAGAAGGCCGTGGCCATCGGGACCTATGTGGTGGCCAGTGGTGTGACCACGGTTCTCGGGGTGCAACCGCCGATCTTCGGTAGCCCCCACGTCGTCGATCTGCTGGCCAGCGGGCTCGACGGCGTGGTGGGTGCGACATTTGCCGTGGAACCTGATCCCGAGAAGGCCGCACTGCTGATCAGACGGCACATCGAGACCAAGCGCCAAGGCCTGGGGCTTCCCTTTGTGGACACCGATGCCGCCCCCGTGGCGGCTCTGCCGGTTGAGCCATAGCGATGTGCGGCACCTGTCACGACCACACCGGTCACAGGTCTGAAGCTTCGGCGGCGCCGATGGATGGCGACGGCCCTGAGGCCCGGATCGTCATCGTCGGGAAAGGCGGAGTGGGCAAGACCACGGTCACCGCCGTGATGGCCCGGCTCCTGGCCCGACGCGGGTGCTCCGTGATCGCCGTCGACGGCGACGAACAGTGCAATCTCGGCCCAGCCCTCGGGGTCACCCCGGAAATGCTGGTCCAGGTGACACCGATCACGGAAGCCGGCGATTACATGGCGGAAAAGACTGGTACTCGGCCCGGCGCCAACGGCGGGGGGATGCTTCGCCTCAACCCGGACACCACCGATGTCGTCGACAGACTCAGCGTGATAGGTCCCGACGGAGTCCGCTTCCTGATGATGGGTGCTGTGCGGCGCGCCGGTGGCGGCTGCTTCTGCCCCGAGACGGCACTTCTGGCTGCTGCTCTCCGCGATATGCGCAGCCACCACGGCTCCGTCGTACTCCTGGACACGCATGCCGGTGTGGAACACTTCGGTCGAGCCCTGGCCCGGGGTTTCAACCAAGCGGTCGTCGTCGTTGACCACACGGCCAACGCCGTTCAGGTGGGCATGGACACAGCGAGGTTGGCCGGGAGCATGGGGATCGATACCATCCACCTGCTGGTCAACCGTGTCCGGACGGACGAGCATCTCCAGCGCGCCATGCGATACGTGGCCGAGCAGGGTGGATATCCCTTCGCCTCCATCCACAACCTGCCGTACGATGAAGTTGCCCTGGAAGCCGAGCCTGCCGTTGATGCGCTGCTCGAAAGTACGGCACTGGCCGGCGGTATCGGCTCACTGGGAAGCGAATTGATTCCCTTTCCCACCCGTGGCACGTTCCTGGTCGGTCAACGATGACGCGGGCCGTGATCATCGGAACAGGTCCCGCCGGGATCACCGCGGCGGAGACGTTGCGCAGGCTGGACCCCGCGGGCACGGTCACGGCCCTGACATTGGAACCGTTTCCCCCGTATTCCCCGGCGGCGATGGCCGACCATTTCCTGACCGGCCGGGATACCACCTTGTACTGGAAGGGACGCGATATCTCCGAGCGCCTCGGAGTCGAGGAGCGGCGGGAAGCGCCGGTCATCGGTGTCGATGTCGACAACAACGAGGTCGTCCTGACCGGGGGAGACCGGATCCCCTACGAAGTGCTCATCGTCGCCTCGGGCAGTCGCTTGCATGCGCCCATCGAGGGAGCAGAGCTTCCCGGGGTGCTTGATTTCAAGTCACTGCGCAAAGCCGAGGCACTCATGCTCCGGGTACGCAGCGGCGAGGCCCGCAACGCCCTCATCGTGGGCCATGGATTCATCGGCGTTGAGCTCGCGTTGATGCTTACCGACCTCGGGGTATCGGTCAGAATCGTCGGACGACGGCCATGGGTCATGCCCCGAGTCCTCGACCGACCGACATCGGAATTCGCCCGAGCGGCGCTCGAGGGCCGCGGCGTCGAATTGTGCCTCGGGACGCCCGCCGAGGCCTTTGTGGAGACACCGACTGGGACTGCGGTACGCCTGACCGGCGGCCAGGTCCTGCACGCCGACCTCGTCGTGGCGGCCACCGGGGTGAAGCCCCATATCGAATTCCTCGACGGAGCCGGGATCGTCACGAACTGGGGCGTCCACGTTGACGACCACATGCGCAGCGGCATCCCTTCGATCTATGCCGCCGGAGATGTTGCCGAGGCGGCCGACTGGTTGACGGGCGAGCGCTACGTCCATGCCATCTTCCCCAATGCCGTAGCCCAGGCGAAGATTGCCGCGGCCAACGCCCTGGGTGCCGACATCACCTATGACGGCGCCGAGTCGATGAACAGCCTCAAACACCTGGGCGTGCCCATCGTGGCCATGGGGACTACGGACGGTGCCGACGATGTGATTCACAGTGAGAACCCTGGCATGCGGCGATCCGTGTTCCTCAGAGAGGGGCGGATCATCGGCGCTCAGCTGGCCGGCGACATCACATCCGCCGGCGTCTACCACTCCCTGATGCTTAGGCGAGCCGACGTCCGCCCATACGGGTCCCACCTCGCTTCGCCCAGCTTTGGGTTCGCGTCGGTGGTCTCAGGCGCCCTCTGGCCCCCGCTCGCCTCGTAGGGTTCCCCAACGCCGGGAGGATCGGCGGTGGTGCCTTGAAGCTCGCTCTGGGGGATCAGACGGAGGGTTCGGTCGTCTCTATCAGATATCCGACGAACCAGTCCCGGGCGAGCTGGGCGACGGTCTCGAGGGCGCCCGGCTCCTCGAAGAGGTGCGTCGCACCCTCAACGATGACAAGGCGGTTGTCACAGCGAAGATGGGCCTGCGCCCGGCGGTTGAGGTCGATGACTTCGTCGTCATTGCCGCCCACGATCAGCAGAGTGGGTGCCACTACCGCACCGAGTCGGGATTGGGCGAGATCGGGACGTCCGCCGCGCGAGACAACGGCGGCCACGTGGTGCCCCGCTTCGGCCGCCGCCCACAGGGCAGCGGCGGCGCCCGTACTGGCGCCGAAGTAACCGACGCGAGGAGCAGGACCCTCGAACTGCTCGCCCAGCCAGCGGGTGACGGCGACGAGCCGGCCGGCGAGAAGCGGGATATCGAACACGTTGGACCGGTCTCGCTCCTCGTCCCGGGTGAGAAGATCGAAGAGCAGCGTTCCCAATCGGGCCCGGTTCAGAGCAGCGGCCACCAGTCGATTACGGGGACTATGCCGGCTGCTGCCGCTGCCGTGAGCGAAGACGACGACCCCTATCGGGTCCTCGGGCATCGTCAGATGGCCGCTGAGGCGCACGGGACCGAGGTCGATCAGGACCTCCTGATCACGCCCTGGAGGATCATCGGTGACGGTCAACTCCGCCGATGCCGTCGCGACGCTACCGTTTGCCCGGCTGAGGCACGCGGTCACCTCCTCGTCGGTGGTGGCCGAGAATTCGGCATAGAATTGACCGACCGCATAGAAAGGCTCGGGAGTCTCCAGGGCCACGAATTCATCAGCGTCCCTCGCGATCCTCGACGTCCATCCCGGTGGAGCCACCGGCACAGCCACGACAATACGGCGGGCGCCGTGAGCCCGGGCGACCTGGCACGCGGCTCGAGCGGTGGATCCCGTGGCGATGCCGTCGTCCACGATGATCACCGTGCGCCCCCAGACCGAAAGGCGCGGTCGATCTCCGCGAAAACAACGCGCCCGTCGTTCCAACTCGCTCCGCTCCCGACGTTCCACGATGGACAGCTCTTCGAGACTCACCCCGGCCATGACGACCACGCCTTCGTTGATCACCCGCACACCATCCTCACCAATGGCGCCCATAGCCAGCTCGGGTTGAAAAGGAATGCCGAGCTTGCGCACCACGATGACGTCGAGTGGTGCCCCCAAGGAATCGGCGACCTGCCGGGCGACCGGAACACCGCCCCGGGGCAGGCCCAGTACGACGGGATCTTGGTCCTTCAGATAAGCCAGCCGCTGAGCGAGACGTCGGCCTGCCTCTGCCCGATCGGCAAATCTCACTCTCTCCTCCTTCCGCGGTCCCATCACCATGTTCCGTCGACAGGGCACGGTGCACCAGGGTCGATGGTCACTTCCGGCCTGGCCGAGAGGCCGTCAGTTACCAGTCGATGCAGCGGGCAACAACCTTGCACCAGGTGTTTATGGCCTCGAAAGGCAAGACACAGCCAACGACCCCCGTCAGATGCCACTCGGGAAGGTCTCCGGAGGTTCCCGGTCCCACAGCGATCTCCCTTCGATCGGTTCAATAGCCCAGGTGTGGTCGAGATGGACAACGGCGTCGAACTGTTCGGCCAGACAGGCACCGAAATAGTGGCTCTGACGCTCGGTTTGCGGTCGGTAGATGACTCCGATTGCCCGCTCCAGACGCGGTGCGGTCACAATGTCACAAAGCAAAGCCATCGAAGTCTGCAACCAGAATCGAGTTATTCCGGTCTCATGAAAGAGCGCTTCGTAACTGTCGGGGAGGGCGGGACCCACTCGCTTCCGTTCCGCCGGTCCACCCCAATCCGTCGCCGCCGTGACGGTGCCTTCGAACGTCGTCACACCCACCAAGGCACATTGAAAACCGTAACACTGACGGGCCAGTCGGCCAACATTCAGCTGGCCACGCCGGCCCATTTCCGTGGCGCGGGCATCGCCCACGTGCGAATTGTGTTCCCACGCCACGATCTTGGCCAAGGCCACCTGGCCGTCCAGGTGCTCAAATAATGCGTCGAGGGTTCCAGCCATGTGCCGATCGCGCAGGCCCCACGATGAGACCTCGGCTCGGTACATCTGTTGTTGGTAGTACTCCTCCGCGTTTAGAACGAGCCTGGCGTTCTGCTCTGCGAAGAAGTACTCATCATCGGCGATCCACCCGTCTCGTCGCAGGTACATCTCTGGCCGACGCCGCAACTCGATGAGCTGGGTCACGACTTCGTTCTCGCAAGGAATCGTCTTCGAGGTCGCGAGCCCGTACCCGTAGACCTGTCCTTCGCCGCCCACCTGGTCACAGCACGAGTACCGTTCCCGGGCACGGCCCGCCTCGACCGGATCGACACGGTCGAGATAGGCCACGACGGCCTCCATGGAGGCGCGGAGACTGTAAAGATCGAGCGATTTATCCGGTAGGCATCAGGCCAATCTGCCTCAACAGCGACGGCAGTACAGCCGCACTCGTGGATCAGGCGGCGCGTGATGCGCGCTCGTTCCCGGTAGAACTCATGAATACCGTGCGACGCCTCTCCGATCATCACCAAGCGCCGCTCCCCCACGAGATCGAGAAGGGCCGAATAGTCCGCATTCTCACCGGTGATGACATGACATCCCTCGGCTACAGCCGCGGCCGATGTCGTCAATCGCAGACTCACGGCGCACCAGACACGGGTCTGAGTTGTTGCGCAATGCCTTCCAGGGCCACGCGCCGACGCCGCAATCCCCGGAGGAACTCGGGATTGTCGGTGTCCGCGATCTCATGACTCAACTCGCTCAGTGTTCCGTCGAGCAGTATCCCGAGTTCTGTGACTTGTTCGCCCAGTCAATTCGACCTGCGTACTCACACCTCCCGACGTCCGGTCATCGAAGACCGACATGCCTCGATGTTTCCAAGAGGGAACCGAAGCGGAGCGCCACCCTCCGGACGCCACGACTCCAGAGAAGCAACAGGAATCAGCTTTGGCTCGACGGCACAAAACAGATCCCCCCGACGCCAGCCACCGGTGACCCCGCAGACCCGGCGGGAGGTGGACTCCCCTGCCTTCGCTGCAGGATCACCGGGGCCATTGCCAGGATTGACCAGACGCGAAGTCATGTGCGCGTGATTGGGACCTTTCTGGCCTCGGCCTTCTCCCCGTCGATGGGGACTCGGACCTCCAGAATGCCGTTCTCGTAGGTGGCCTTCACATCCTCTTCTGTCGTTCCGACCGGCAGCGCCATCGTCCGTTCGAAGTGCCCATACCGGAACTCCGTGTGACGCTGCTTCTCGCCCTTCGTCTCCGACTCTTCGCGGCGATCAGCCCGAAGGCTCAAAATGCCATTCTCAACGACGAGTTCAACATCCTTCTCGGGGTCGACACCCGGCAATTCCGCGCGAATCACCAAGATTCCCTCATGAATGGCCTCCTCCACGCGGATGATGGATCCGCCTTCGCATAGATTCTCCCATCGTTCCGGCCAGTGGAGCCACGATCGAGCCGGCCCGACAAGTGCCCGCGTCGTCATCTCTATTCACCTTCTATCGTACGTTCTTCCTACAACCTTGTTCTAGGCACCTCGCGGGTCCTCATACCAGGGACCAAAGTCACAACCGGCAGTTTCGGTAACTGCCAACGGTCACCGTCCGGCACGTTCTGGTCGCGTGCCGGTCGCGTGGTGACCTCGACCGGCGCCATTCCATCCCGTGCGCGAGGACGAAGCACCGGGTACCGTTGAAAGCCCTGGGAGATCTGGTCGAGAGGAATCGGGTCACGGGAACCTGCCACATTCTCGAGAAATGAGGAATCCGAACCGAATGTCCCATTCTGAACTTCTTCTCGACTCGTTCGGCCGGATCCGCGACGCGGTTCATGGCGCCGTTGACGGGCTGACACTCGAGGATCTGACCTTTCAGCCCGATAGCCGGGCCAATTCCATTTCGTGGCTGGTCTGGCATCTAACTCGGATCCAAGACGACCACATGGCCGATCTCGCAGGAACGAGTCAGGTGTGGACATCGGCAGGTTGGGCAGAACGATTCGGGTTGCACCTCGACGTCTCGGACACCGGGTACGGCCACGGTCCACTTCAGGTGGCGAGTGTTGCCGCTCCTGCCGAGGTACTCGGGGGATATCACGATGCCGTCCACGAAGCGACAGTCCCCTTTCTCCTGCGGGTTTCCGACGTCGACCTCGATCGAATCGTGGACGAGCACTGGGATCCGCCTGTCACCATGGGTGTCAGACTGGTAAGCATCTTGAGCGACGACCTGCAACATGCCGGTCAGGCCGCCTACATCCGGGGAATGATCGAGCGCCGATAGGCGGACTCCGGATGGCGTCCGACTCGAGGCATGGTGCCGAATTGTGGCTTACCTGCTAGCCCGCTGCTCCCCCGGGGCCCACCAATAATCTCTCCTCTGGTCTTCATCCCGGTTGCAACGGGTCCGTGGGTCCAAGCGCGCCTGTTACGATCTCGGGCGCCACTCATTGTGCCGGTGACGGACCGCGGCTAGCCTTTGGTTCCGGTGCCGTCGAGTGGGAGCCCATCTGTTGATCGCCCAAGCCCCTGGCGATATCGCGGAAGTGGGTGTCGCTAAATGCCCTTTCGGTCGATCGAGGATCCCGCCAAGCTCCGTCGCGTTCTCGAGGCCACGTTGCTACTCGAGGCTGACCTTGACCTCTCGACCCTGCTCCGTCACATTGTTGATGAGGCGCGCTCGATGGCTGGCGCTCGCTACGGTGCCCTTGGCGTCCTGAATGACGACAGCACAGCACTGTCGGAATTCATCACCGTCGGTCTCGAACCCGATGAGGAGGAGCGGATCGGCCCTCGACCGACCGGGCGTGGGGTCCTTGGACTTCTGATCACCGAGGCCCATTCCTTGCGGCTTACACAGATCAATTCCCACCCCGATAGCTTCGGATTTCCTCCCAACCACCCCCCTATGACCTCCTTCTTGGGCGTGCCGATCAAGGTGCGGGGCAAGATCTACGGCAATCTCTATCTAACCGACAAGATCGGCTGGTCCGAATTCACCCATGACGACGAAGTGCTGGTCGAAGCATTGGCCATCGGCGCCGGCATCGCCATCGAGAACGCCCGTCTGCACCAGCGTGTGCAGGCAGTGGCTGTGTATGAGGACCGGGACCGGCTCGCCCGAGATCTTCACGACAACGTCATCCAGCGCCTCTTCGCCGCCGGCCTGTCGCTTCAGAGCCTGGCGGCGGCAGCGACCGCCGGCATCGGCGAGCGGCTCCAGACGGTTATCACCGATCTCGATGAGACGATCCGACAGGTACGGTCCACCATCTATGAGCTCGGGTCCGACGAGATCAGTCGAGGACCGAGGTCCAGTCTTATCTCGCTGGTGCGCGAGCTCACACCGGTCGTGGGTTTCGACGTCCGAGTGACGTTCGACGGAGCCGTTGACACCATGGTCTCACCGCAATTGGCCGAGCACCTTCTGGCTGTCGTACGCGAAGCCGTGACCAACATTGGTCGCCATGCAGAGGCGACCGCGGCAGGCGTGTCCGTGAGCGTCAGCCACGGAGTGTGCCGTCTTGAGGTCAAGGACAATGGCTGTGGGATGGGCGCCTCCGATCGTGGCGAGGGAGGCCTCGGCCTCGTCAACCTGCGACGCCGGGCGGAGAAGATGAACGGGCAGTTCACGATGGAAACTCCCGATACAGGTGGAACGACTCTCGTCTGGCAGGTCCCTGTCGGCTGACAAAGGCATGACTCTCGGGACGACCTTCACTGGGCCGAGCCTTGGTCGAACGATTACCTTCGCCACATAGTTCCTGGCTGCTCGTCAAGCGGTTCGTCACAACCGGTCACATCCAGGACTTTCGGCCCTACCGTTCGCCACCGCGTCGGGCCGACGCTGACATCAGCGGGAAGAAGGGCGTGATGCGCAAACTGGTCGTGGCGATCATGGCGACGGCATTCCTGGTGGCGTCGTGCGGTAGCACCCCGGCGACTGGGTCGACGACATTATTCACCGCTGCGGCAGCGACCGATGACCGGCTGAACACAGCGGCAGCGGCCGTCGTACCGCGATATCGGCACGACACAGTTGACGGTCGACGAACGGACCACCAATGCTGTGACTGCGGCCGATCCCGCCGCCACGGCACGGACCATTCCCGCCGGACTGCCCCCACATCTGCTCTTGCCGGTGATGTTGGTGCAGAGCGACCTCATGTCGCGTTACTCGGCATTGCTGGGATTTGACCGAGCCATCACCGCTACCTCCGCTGGTGTCGTTTCGGTCTCCGATCAATCGGCCCAAGAAGCTCTGGCGTGCCTGAGCAACGGGACCCAGGCCGCGGCATCCTTCGGGACCGACCTTGTCGCCGCTCGCGCCACGGCTGCAAATACTCCGCCGATCTCGGTGGCGGCACCAGATTCCCGGGCGGCGGCCGACCTCGCCGTGCTAATCCAGAACCTCAACGGCCGGAGTTCGGCCTGCATGAGCTGCGGCCGGTCACGGGAGACCACGCTGGCCACGATCACGTGATACGCCACCCGGATGCCCGCCGGCTTCCACGGTCACCTCTCACCGGTCGACGGAAACGTCAATGGAATCGACTTCCTGGCCAACTACTCGTCGGCCACCGGCTGGGATGTCCAGCCCTACGCCTGCTGAAGAAAGGTCTATGAAGACAAGCAACATTGGCAAGCTAAACAGCCGACAGTGGAGTATGTCGACACGACTGGGTCTCGTCTTCGCTCTGTTGTCGGCTTTCTTTGCCGTGGCGACCGAAGGTCCGGCGGCGGCGGCGCCCCGCCCGGGTTACTGGTTGGAGGGCGGAGACGGGGGTGTCTTCACCTTCGGAGCACCCTTTGAAGGATCGGCCGCATCGGATGCCGGCCGCTGCCGCGCCAATCCGCCAGCACGCTCGATGCCGCAAGGTTCGTGCTGGTCGATGGCGTCGACCCCAGGCGGCGGATACTGGATCCTCAATTCGTACAGCGGGGTCATCTACACCTACGGCGACGCCGTCTCCTGCGGCCAACCGGCTGATACGTCGAAGTTCATGGGCGGTGCCGATACGTGGCCCAACGCCATCGGGATCGTGCCCACACCCGGTGGCAAGGGATACTGGGTGCTGGAGTTGGGGCTCAGCGGACTCGGGTCGATCCAGAGCTTCGGCGACGCCCTCAACTATGGCGATGAGGCCACGATCGCCCACGGCAGTGGTCATGCCGGCGAGCCGGTCGCCATGGCCGCCACCTCTGACGGTCTGGGTTACTGGATCGTCGATTCCGACGGCGGGGTCTTCAGCTTCGGTGACGCCGCCTTCTACGGATCGATGGGCGGCCGACCGCTGCGCGCACCGGTGGTGGGCTTGGCCAGGAGTGCCGAAGGCCATGGATATTGGCTGGCCGCCGCCGACGGAGGGGTCTTCAGCTTCGGTGACGCCACCTTCGGTGGATCGCTGGCCGGAACTGTCCTGGCCAAGCCGGTGATCGGCATCGCCGCCAACTCATCCGGGACCGGCTATTGGATGGCCGCCGCCGACGGAGGGGTGTTCGCCCTGGGAGGGGCCCCCTTCCTGGGCTCTCTGGGTGGCCAGCGCCTCAACTGTTCCGTTGTCGCCATCTCCGCTGTTGCGCCACAGTTCACCTGAAGACATCGCACATGACGGCGGTGTCGGAAGCTAGGGCGATCACGGGCTGGTGGGCCGCCTGCGCACGTTCTCGCACTGACCGCGCCCTCTCCTTTCCGATCGCCGTTGGCGCCGGCCGAAGTGCCAGGTCACGGAGTCGACACTCCTCTCAAATCGGATGGCGCCCTACCGTACTTTGACGCAGTGACCGAGAAAGGCGGTGGTCGTGAGGACTTTGCCCGGGCCCGGACGGGGGCGTTGTCACGGATCACAGTGACGGGTGTCCTCGGCTCGTGATCGACCGGGAGATCCCTCTCACCGGCGGCACCCTAAACGCCGTCGTCCGCGTCGGCATGACGGTGCGCAGGCCCGCGGCACCGTGGACTCCAACCTTCCACGCCCTGCTTCGGCATATCAGTGACCGGGGCTTCGACCTCGCCCCAGAACCTCTTGGCTTTGATGATTCAGGCCGCGAAGTCCTCTCGTATATCCCTGGCGCCACGGTGGGTTGGTCCTTTCCCTGGCCGGACCCGATCCGTGACGAAGGCCTCCTGCGGCAGGTGGCAAAGGCGACCGACCGCCTTCACCGCGCCGTGTTCGATTTTCGACCCGAGGCGCCGGCATCGTGGCAATCAGCCACCGCCAGCCTCGGTGAAGCAGAATTGGTCTGCCACAACGACCTCGCCCCCTACAACATCATTCAGACCCATGGGCGCTTGCCGGGGATCATCGACTGGGACCTTGCCGGCCCCGGGAGTGCATCCTCCGAGTTGGCGTTCGTGGCGTGGCAGTGGGTCCCGCTCCACGGACCGCTTGTCACTCGCTTCTTGGGGTGGTCACAGCCACCGGACCGCCGTCGCAGACTCCGCCTGTTGCTCGACGCCTATGGTCTTCGTGATCGCACCGGTTTCATGGACACCGTGAAGGCGCGGATTACCTACAACCGCGAGGTCATGATTCGAAAGGCGGCCGAAGGTGACCAGGCCTACCAGAACCTGATTCAACAAGGCCACGTCGCCGGAATGGACGAAGCCCTCACGTTCTTGGCCGAGAACGCTACGACGCTGCAGGACGAGCTTACGTAGTTTGGACGTTGATGAAGAGTGGAAGGCCCTTGCTCCGAGCAACCATCCTGGCAGAACGTGCGATCGGTCTGCCCCCGGACATCGATGCGTCCCGCCGGTCACATGACCGAGTGGACCGCGCCTGGGCCGGCGGCGGTCTGTGTGGCCGTCATTGTCATGTCAGGGCTACCATCCGGGCTTCTCGGTAGTTGAAGTTCCGGAACTGGGGAGTCCATGGCTCGTTTCGTCGAAAGCACCATCGCATTCCCGTACAAACGGTCGCTGGGACCGGTGGTCGGTGCCTTCATGACGGCATTGACGGAGAAGCGGATCCTCGGGATCCGTCACGGCCAAGACGTCCTGGTACCGCCCATGGAATGGAATCCGACCACCGGTTCCGAGCTCGCCCACGATTTTGTGGAAGTCGGCCCTATCGGCACCGTCGAGTCATGGACGTGGGTACCGACCCCGTCGGTGCAGCATCCGCTGCACCACGCCTTCGCCTTCGCCTTCATTCTCCTCGACGGGGCGACCACACCCCTCTTGCACGCCGTCGACGCTGGGTCGTCAGGAAGGATGTTCGAGGGACTCCGGGTAGCCCCCCGCTGGAGAGGCACCCGGGTCGGTCGTATTGACGACATCGTATGCTTCGTCATCGGCGAGGTCGCGGAGACCGACGGGGAGGATACCGGCAGTGCCCCGGAACCGGTTCAACGCATGGATTACAACGCGTCGATCACCTACCGGAACCCCGTCCCGGCCGCCACTGATCGAACCGTCCTCGCCTCCCGAGATCACCGCATACTTGGTCTGCGTTGTCCCAGGTGTGACCGGGTGTACGCCGGCGGCCGAGGCTACTGTCCGATCGATGCCGTCGAACTCAGCCCCGAGTGCGAGGTCGACCTGCCGAGCGTAGGCACCATCACGAATTTCGCCATCGTCACTCCCGTCCCGTATCCGGGCCAAACCGAAACCGAACCTTTCGTCCGAGCCTTTGTCCTTCTCGATGGCACGGATGTTGTCGTCGGTTACCAACCCGTGATCGAACTGCCAGCCGACGAGGTGCGGGTCGGACAACGGGTCGCCGCGGTCTGGGCCTCACCGGCTGAAGAGCTTGATCAGGGGGGTGGCATGGGCGGTGCCTGGGGCTCCCTGGTGGGTTGGATGCCCACCGGAGAGCCCGATGTCATCGACCCCGATCTAGTCAACCGGATCTTCTGATGAGTGCTCAGACGCCGGGGAATGCTGTCTCTCGGGACATCGCCGTCGTTGGGTGGGCCCAGACGGAAATGGTCCGCCACACGGACAAGTCCGAAACGCAACTGCTGATGGAGGTCATCACCGACGCCCTCGCACAGGTCGATCTGACCAGAGCCGACATTGACTTCACGTGTCTCGGCAGCTGCGACTACATCACTGGCCAGGCTTTCTCCTTCGTGACCAATCTGGATGCCATCGGGGCCTGGCCACCCAAACGGGACTCCCACGTGGAAATGGACGGGGCCTGGGCCCTGTATGAGGCCTGGCTCCGTCTTCAGGAGGGCGATATCGAGATCGCCCTGGTCACCGGCTCTGGCCGCTCGTCGACGGGTGACCCGACTCTGATCTACCCGATGGAGATGGACCCCTACTTCCTCGCACCCTTGGGCATCGATCCTCTCACGTTCGCCGCGCTTCAGGCCCGGGCCGTGATTTCCGCCGGTGTGGCCGACGAACGATCGATGGCCGAGACCGCAGTGCGTGCTCGGGGCAAGGGCGACGTTGACGCCTTGCTGGCCACGGACTACCTCCGGGAGCCGTTGCACCGCCATGACGTACCGCCGATCACCGACGGTGCGGCAGCGATGGTGCTGGCCACCGGCACGCGGGCTCGTCAACTGGTCGAGCGGCCGGCCTTCATCACCGGCCTTGACCACCGCACCGAGTGCCACAATCCGTCGTTCCGGGCGCTGGACGACTCTCCGTCCACCCGGATCGCAGCACAGGCAGCCGGCCTCGGGGATGCTCCGATCGAGGTCGCTGAGTTGCAGGCGGCATTCAGCCACGAAGAGCTGCTCCTGCGAAAGGTCCTCGAATTGGACGGCAATGTGGTGGTGAACGCTTCGGGCGGCGCCCTGCGGTCCAACCCGATCATGGCGACGGGCCTCTGTCGTATCGGCTATGCCGCCAACCACATCTTCCGAGGGGGCAACCGCGCCCTGGCTCACGCGACATCGGGACCGTGTCTGCAGCAGAATCTCATCTGCATACTGGAGGGGCCGTCATGAGCGCCACGCCGTGTGCTGTCGTCGGCGTGGGACAAACACACCACAAGTCCCGGCGCCTCGACGTCTCCTTCGGCGGCCTCGTGCGCGAGGCAGTCTTCCGTGCCCTCGAGGATGCGCACATGACTCTGGCCGACATCGAGGCTGTGATCCTCGGCAAGGCCCCCGACCTCTTCGAGGGGGTCATGAAGCCCGAGCTCTACCTCTCCGACGCCCTGGGCGCGGTGGGCAAGCCCATGTTCCGGGTGCACACCGCCGGCTCTGTGGGTGGGACAACCGCCATCGTCGCGGCATCCCACGTCCAAGCGGGCAAGCACCGCGCCGTTCTTGCCGTCGCCTTCGAGAAGCAGTCGGAGGGCAACGCCCAGTTTGCCCTCGGAAGTGGGCGAGGTGCGTCACTCGGTGCCGGCGGAGCCTTCGCCCCCTTCATCCGGGCCTACATCCAACGCAGCGGCGCTCCCGAGCACATCGGTTGGAAGGTCGCGGTGAAGGACCGTCTCAATGCACTGAAGAACCCCTACGCCCACCTTCGGATCGAGGACATCTCTATCGAGAAGGTCAAAGCCTCGCCCATGATGTGGGAGCCGACCCGGTTCCTCGAGTCGTGCCCCTCGTCAGACGGCGCCTGTGCGGTGGTTCTGACCGATGAAGCTGGGGGCAAGGCCGCGGCGGCGGCCGGACGTCCGCCGGCCTGGATCCTGGGAGCGTCGTCTCGCTCCGAGCCGTCGAGCTTCCCGGGCCGCGACCCTGTGCGTCCTGCGGCCGCGGTCCAATGTGCGGAGGATGTCTACGCCCAGGCCGGAATCACCGATCCCCGTCGCCAGGTGGACATGGCCGAACTGTATGTGCCCTTTTCCTGGTACGAGCCCATCTGGTTGGAAGCCTTCGGCTTCGCCGAAGAGCGGGAGGGCTGGCGGTTGGTCGATGACGGCACCACCGAACTCGGCGGATCGTTACCTATCAACGCCTCTGGCGGCGTGCTGTCGAGCAACCCCATCGGCGCCTCTGGGT
>Ga0307372_10006744_pt1 | contig 16668 bp, 4 predicted proteins | sample OX1MG_FD_202533 | JGI IMG/M metagenome (GOLD analysis project Ga0307372, IMG submission 202533) | Soil microbial communities from Risofladan, Vaasa, Finland - OX-1 | ecosystem: Environmental > Terrestrial > Soil > Coastal area > Acid sulfate soil | place: Finland: Risofladan, Vaasa | collected... | reverse complement strand
CCGGCTTCAGCAGGCCGCCGAGATGCTCGACCGTCTCCTCGGTGATCCGCCCGGCCGGCAGCATCACCCAAACTGCGCGCGGCTTTTCCTCGAGCGCCTTCACCACCTCCGCGAGCGACCCGACGGCCGTGGCACCGTCCTTCGCCAGCGCCTCGCGCGGCCTGGCATCGGCATCGAACACCACGCAATGGTGCCCGGCCTTCATCAGGCGGCGAGAGATGTTGCCGCCCATGCGGCCGAGTCCGATCACGCCGATCTGCATTTGCTTCACTCCTTACGACAGGGCCCCGCTACAGGAGCGCTGCATCCATTGCGCGGGCCAGCTCGGCGAGCCCGGCGTCGACATCCTTGAAGTGGATGCGCAACGTGCGCCGACCGCGTTCCGCCAGCACCTCGAGATCGCCACGCGCCTGCGCCGCCTTCACCACGCCGAAGCTGTAGGAATGGCCGGGCACGTCGATATCGGCCGGATCGTCGCAGGTGAGTTGCAGGAACACGCCGGAATTCGGTCCGCCTTTGTAGGCCTGCCCGGTCGAATGCTGAAAGCGCGGCCCGAAGCCGAGACAGGTGGCGGCATGGGTCTTGTCGCGGATGCCCGTGCGCATCGCGGTCAACGCCTGCGTGTGTGCCGCGTTACGCTCGATATAGGCCAGCAGCGCCACGTAGTCGCCGGCATGGACGCGGTCGAAATGGCTTTTCAGATAGCCGGACAGGGTGTTGTGGCGACCGAGCGCGACGGCATTGCGGGGATCGGCATAAAGGGCCAAGCCATTCTCGCGGAATATGGGTTCCTCCTTTGGCAAGCTGCGCGACGTCTCGTATTCCTCGGTGAGCGCGCGCGTCTTGTCCTTGCTCGCCTCGACATCAGGCTGGTCGAACGGGTCGATGCCGATGATCGCGCCGGCCACGGCGGTGGCGATCTGCCAGCGGAAGAATTCCTGGCCGACGTGCCAGATGTCCTTGACGCAGATCCGCGCGACCGGATGGCCGGACCGCTCCAGCGCCGCAACCGCCGCGCGTTGCGACGGATCGCCCTGCCCGTCCAGCTCCAGATAGGCGAAGAACCTGTCGCTGCCGTAACGATCGGGAGTGGTGAGCGGTTCGCCGGCCAGCGGAATGAGCCCGCGCCCGTGCTTGCCCGTGCTCTCCGCCAGAAGCTGCTCCAGCCAGGCGCCGAGATCGGCGATGCCAGGTGAAGCAATGATCGTCACCTTGTCGCGGCCGAAGCGCGTCGCCGCGATGCCCATGGCGACGCCGAGCCCTATGCCCGGATTCTCCGCCGGCGGCACGTCCGGGCCGCAGGACCGTTCCATCGGCTGCGTCGTCGCGAGGAGGCGTTTGACGTCGAGACCCAAGGCCGCCGCCGGCACCAGACCGAACTTCGACAGCACCGAGTAGCGTCCGCCGATCGAGGGCACGCCATGGAAGATATGGGCAAAGCGCAGCTGCCGGGCGCGTCGCTCCAGCGAGGAACCGGGATCGGTCACCGCGACGAAGTGATCGCCGGCCTTGTCCTGGCCTCGTGCTGCGCCGACGCGGTCGAGAAAATATTCCATGAAGATGTTGGGCTCCAGCGTGCTGCCGGATTTGGAGGAGACGATGAACAGCGTCTTGTCGAGATCGACCGCCCGTTCGATCGCCGTGATCTGCGCGGGATCGGTGCTGTCCAGCATGTGGAAGCGCGGCCAGCCGGATCGCCGTTCGAAGGTCTCGCCCAGCACTTCCGGCCCCAGGCTCGAGCCTCCCATGCCCAGCAGCACGATATCGGTGAAACCGCGCTGCTTCACCTCATGCGCAAAGTCGTGCAGCCGATGAAAATCGCCAAGCTCCTGCTCCACGATTTGCAGCCAGCCGACCCACTTGTCCTCGTCCGTTCCGGCCCACAGCGACTTGTCGCCAGCCCAAAGCCGCCGTATGCGCCCGTCCGCGCGCCAAGCCTCCATCTCCGCGTCGAGAGCCGTCTTCATCGCCGCGGAGCCCGGCGCGATCTCCAGGCTCGCGCGATCACCCTCGCGCAGCGTGCGACGCCGGCGGGCGACTGCGCCAAGCAGCTTGTCGAACGCATCCGCAAACTGTTGCACGCCGTCCTTGACCAGCTCCTTCGTCACCTCATCCAGCGAGATGCCATGCCGCTCCAGCGCAGCAAGCATCGCGCGGGCGCCCGCCAAATCCTGCGCGATGGCGTCGGGCGTCGCCGTACCATGGTCGCGGAACGCGTCCATCGTCGCCGGCGGGATCGTGTCCACGGTATCGCGACCGATCAGGGCCTCGACATACATGGTGTCCCTGTACGCCGGACTCTTGGTGCTCGTGGAAGCCCAGAGCAGGCGCTGCGTCTTCGCCCCCGATGCGGCCAGACTCTGCCAGCGCGGACCGGAGAACAGCGCCTTGTAGCGGGCATAGGCGAGCTTCGCGTTGGCGATCGCGACCTTGCCGCGGAACCGATCCGCCACAAGCTTGTCACCGAGCTGGTCGAGCCGCCGGTCGATCGCGGTGTCGATGCGGCTGACGAAGATGCTGGCGACGCTGCCGATCTTGGCTACGTCGCCGCCGGACCGCTTCAGGTCTTCGAGTCCCGCCATATAGGCTTCGGCTACCTGCTCGTAGACGCTCACGGCGAAGAGCAGGGTGATGTTGATGTTCAGCCCGCTCCCGATCAGCTTGCGGATCGCAGGAATGCCGGCCGGGGTCGCCGGCACCTTCACCATCAGGTTGGGACGGCCCACCGCCGCCCACAGCCGCAGCGCCTCGGCCACCGTGGCTTCGGTAGCGTTGGCAAGGTAGGGCGAGCATTCCAGGCTGATATAGCCGTCCCGGCCCTGTGTCTCTTCGTAGACCCGATGCAGCACATCGGCGGCGGCACGGATATCGGCGATCGCCAAGTGCTCGTAGATTGCGGAGACGCTGTGGTCCGCGTGTGCCTGGAACTGGTTCAGCGCATCGGCGTATTCGTCGGTCTCGCCGATCGCCTTCTCGAAGATCGAGGGATTCGAGGTGACGCCCTTCAATCCGTCGCGCTCGATCAGCGTGCGCAACTCGCCCGTCCCGATCAGGCTGCGTTTCAGGTAATCGAGCCAGGGCGATTGGCCGCACGATTCGAGCTGCTTCAGCGGGTTCATGCCGCCTTCTCCTTGGCTAGCGCGAGCTGCCGCTTTGCCGCCGCAAGCACCTTCTCGGGCGTGAAGCCGAACTTCGTCAGCAGATCCTTGAGCGGGGCCGACGAGCCGAACGTGTGCATGCCGATCGTGGCGCCGGCACTGCCGACATAGCGATCCCAGCCGATCACCGAGCCCTCCTCGACCGACACGCGTGCCGTAACGACGGGTGGAACCACGCGGTCGCGATAGGCTTGATCCTGCTGCTCAAACAATTCCCACGACGGCATGCTGACGACGCGCGCCGCAATGCCCTCCCGCTTCAGCGCCTCGTAAACCTCCACACAGAGAGCGACCTCGCTGCCGGTGCCGATCAGGATCACTGCCGGCTCGCCATCTTTGGCATCGGCCATGACGTAGGCGCCCCGCGCGACGCCCGCGGCGGAGGCGTAGCGCGTGCGGTCGATGGTCGGGAGCGGCTGGCGGCTCAGCACCAGGCAGGCGGGCTGATGCTTCAGCGCGACGATGACGCGCCAGGCCTCGACGACCTCGTTGGCGTCGGCCGGCCGCAGCGTGATGAGGCCGGGGATCGCGCGCAAGGCGATGAGCTGCTCGACCGGCTGGTGGGTCGGGCCGTCCTGGCCGACGCCAATGGAATCATGCGTGAAGATGTAAACGACCGGGAGTTCCATCAGCGCGCTCAGGCGGATGGGCGGCTTCATATAGTCGGAAAAGATCAGGAAGCTCGAGCCGTAGGCGCGGATCTTGGATAGTGCGAGCCCGTTGAGGATCGCGCCCATGGCATGCTCTCGAATACCGAAATGCAGATTGCGGCCGCCGTATTTATCGGCCGCAAAATCCCCGGCGGCCTCGAATGTGAGCCGCGTCTTCGTTGACGGCGCGAGATCGGCCGATCCGCCGACGAGCCAGGGATAACGCACCGCGATGGCGTTCAGCACCTTGGCAGAGGAATCACGGCTCGCGAGGCCCTTGGCATCGGCGGGAAAACTTGGCAGATCGGCATCCCAGCCGTCGGGGAGTTCGCGCTTCTGCATCCGCTCGAGCTGGTCGGCGAGGTCGGGGTGCGCCGTGCGGTACGCCTCGATCCGCGCCGACCACGACTGCCGAAGTTGCTGGCCGCGCCGCCCGATGCCGGCACGGAAATGCTCGCGCACACCGTCCGGCACAAGGAACCTGGCGTCCTCGGGCCAGCCATAGAAACGCTTGGCGAGACGGATTTCCTCGGCCCCGAGCGGCTCGCCATGGGCGGCGCTGGTATCGTGCTTATGGGGCGCGCCGTAACCGATATGGCTTTCGACGATGATCAGCGTGGGCACGTCGTGGGTGCGTCGGAAACTCGCGATCGCCTCGGCGATCCGATCCGTGTCGTTGGCGTCGCCAACCCGCGTCACGTTCCAGCCATAGGTCCGGAAGCGCGCCGCGACGTCGTCGCTGAAGGCGAGATCCGTGTGGCCTTCGATCGTTATGCGATTGCTGTCGTAAATCCAGCAGAGATTCCCGAGCATCAGGTGACCCGCGAGCGAGGCGGCTTCGCTCGTGACGCCCTCCATCATGTCGCCGTCGCCGCACACCGCATAGACGTCATAGTCGAACACCGCGAAATCGGGCCGATTGAAGTGCTGCGCCAGCCAGCGTTCGGCGATCGCCATGCCGACGCTGGTCGCGCAGCCCTGACCCAGCGGGCCGGTCGTAGTCTCGACGCCCGAGGTCAGGTGATATTCGGGATGGCCCGGGCATTTGCTGCCGAGCTGACGGAAATGCTCGATGTCATCGAGCGTGACCGCGGGCTCGCCAGGACGCTCGTATTGGGCATCGACCGCCGTCACGCCGGTGAGATGCAGCATCGCATAGAGCAGCATCGAGGCGTGTCCGTTCGACAACACGAAACGGTCACGATTGGGCCAAATCGGATTCTCGGGATCGAAACGCAGGAAACCCTGCCACAGCGTGTAAATCACCGGCGCCAAGGCCATCGGCGTGCCGGGATGGCCGGAATCGGCCTGCTGCACGGCATCCATGGACAAGGTGCGGATCGTGTCGATGCAGAGCGTGTCGATCGGACGCTTGTTCTGCGACGGCCAGCCCGCGTCGCCTGGGTCTGTCGACATGGCTGCGTTTTGCGTTCCGGCAACGCTGTGGCGCGACCTCGCCGCCTTCTCGGTGTTGTCGAGAGCGGCGGATGCCTTGGCGTGATCTCGATCCGTCATGCTTCCTCGGTGGCGCAGACAATGATTGAAGTGGTGCCAACACCGGACAACGTGGTATCCGGCTCGGCGCAGTCAATCCTCACCAAAATGAGGAGTAACACCCTGGGTTTCGGCCGAAGGGGCAACATTCAAATTTCACGCGACTGATCACAAATAGCTTCAATGCGAGCATCACCGGGCGAGCGTCACCGGTGGCGCATCACCGCCCTCAGCGCATTCGATCGGTCCGATGATAGGCAGCCGCGGGTCCTGAGCCGTAGCCTCGGAATCTACTCAGATATATCCGCTACGACGTGCCCTCGTGCCGTTCGATCCGAGCCCCAAGCTCCATCGCCTGCGTAGTTTCCGAACCTGCCGGCCCCGACGCTTCAAACGCTATCGTCAAGTGGGTCAGGTGCGGCGCGCGCGACCGCGTAACGATCGACAAGTCCGCACCCTTTGCCTCCAACCCATTAAGCGGGGACGCTGAATGAGCTTGCAACTCCGTGAGCGCCCGATCCCGGCGCCGAACATGCCTTCGCACGGCAGCGGCGATGGGCCTTTGCGGCGGACCTCGATCGGTGCAGCGCTGCGTGCGACGTTGCGCCCGTTGCGCTCCGCGATCAGTCGTGCCTTCAGACCTCGGTCGGCGGCTTCCCCTCGGACTCACGACGAGCCGATCCGTGCGGAACTCTTCGGTATCGAGCGGCTCGAGCAGCATGCCGAAAGCCTCGCGGCCGCGCAACGCGCCATCTCGAAGCCAAGGACCGATCGCCGTTTGGAGAGGCGTCTTCGAGACAACGACCGCGCGCTGCGCACCGCGTATCACGCCGCCATCGCGACCGTCCGCGCCGAAGGCACCATCACGCCGGCGGCAGATTGGCTGATCGATAATTTTCACGTGGTGGAGGAGCAGGTTCGGGCGATCCGGGTCGATCTCCCGCCGGGCTTCCATCGCCAGTTGCCCAAACTGATCGACGGGCCATTCGAGGGATACCCGCGCGTGTTCGGACTCGCCTGGGCGTTCGTCGCCCATACCGACAGCCGCTTCGATCCGGAGATGCTGTGCCGGTTCGTGCGCGCCTACCAGCGCGTGCAGCCGTTGACGATCGGTGAATTGTGGGCGGTCGCGATCACGCTGCGAGTCGTGCTGGTAGAGAACTTGCGACGTTTGGCCGACGACATCGTGAGTTCCCAAGCCGCAAGTCAGCAGGCCAATACGCTGGCCGATCGGTTGCTGGGGGTCGACAGCCGCGACGCCGAGCCGGCGGACACGGTCTTACGAAGCCTCGGGGGATCATTGCGAACGGCTTTAGCTGTTCAACTGCTCCAAAGGTTACGTGAACAGGATCCGAGAGTGACACCGGCACTGCAGTGGTTGGACGAATGCCTGGCCGCGCAAGGCATCACGGCGGATGAGATTGTCCACAAGGAGCATCAGCGGCAGGGCGCGGTGAATGTGACGATCCGCAATATCATTACGAGCATGCGCCTGATGTCTGCCATCGATTGGCGGGAGCTGTTCGAGAGCGTCAGCCTTGTCGATACGATGCTGCGCGCGGAAAGCGATTTTGCGGCGCTCGATTTCGCGACGCGGGATTTGTATCGGCGCGCGATCGAAGAACTGGCGCGCGGCTCAAGCCACCCGGAAATCGAAATCGCGCGGCTTGTGCTCCTCGCCGCCGGGCAAGCCGGGGATGCGGCGCAAACGGAAGACGAGACGACCTTATCTCGTAAGCAAGACCCCGGATATCACCTGATCGCGAAAGGACGGCCGGCATTCGAAAGGGCGATCGGATTTCACCCCTCGATAAAGGAGTGGCTCGCACGCGCCAACGCGATGGTTGGGATTTCCGGCTATCTCGGGGTCGTCGCACTCATCACCGCCATCATCGCCGCATTGATGGTAAGTTGGATCACGGTGCCGGGCGGGGGTTGGGCCTTCTCCGCGATTGCGCTCCTCGCGCTGATCCCGGCCTCGGATGCGGCCATGGCGCTGGTGAATTGCGGCGCCACAAATCGATTTCACGCGATCACCCTTCCGAGCCTTGAGCTTGCCGACGGTGTGCCCTCGGGCCTGCGCACGATGATCGTCATGCCCACGCTCCTGACCTCGCGTGCTGCGATCATCGGGCAGGTCGAACGGCTCGAGGTTCATCATCTGGCAAATCCCGACGGCGACCTCCGCTTCGCGCTGCTCTCTGACTGGACGGACTCCGCCACCGAGTGTGCTTCGGGCGACGACGCGCTGCTCCAAGCCGCTGCCGAAGGAGTCGCGGGCTTGAATCGGCGCTACAGATCGACGCCGGACGGCGACCGCTTCCTGCTGCTCCATCGTCGCCGGCTCTGGAACGACGGGCAGGGAAAGTGGATCGGGTGGGAACGCAAGCGGGGAAAGCTGCACGAGTTCAATCGATTGCTGCGTGGCGCCACCGACACGAGTTTCGTTTCGGCCGGCGGCCGCCCACCGGCTGTGCCGGCCGGCGTCCGTTACGTCGTCATCCTCGATGCCGATACGCAATTGCCGCGGGGAGCCGTCAAACGGCTGGTCGGGAAGATGGCTCACCCGCTGAACCGTCCGAGCCTCGACCCCCGCTCCGGCCGCGTCATTGACGGTTACGCGGTACTTCAGCCGCGGGTGACGCCGTCGTTGGCGACCGGTCGCGAAGGATCGCTATTCCAGCGTGTCTTCTCGAGCACGAGCGGCATCGACCCCTATGCCTGCGCGGTCTCGGACGTATACCAGGATCTATTCGGTGAAGGCTCGTATTGCGGCAAGGGCATCTACGATGTGGATATCTTCGAAGCTGCGCTCGCCGGGCGGATACCCGAGAACACGCTCCTCAGTCACGATCTTCTGGAGGGCATCTTCGCGCGCGCCGGCCTCGTATCCGACATCGAGGTCATCGATGAGTTTCCGGCACGCTACGACGTCGCCGTAGCGCGCCAGTACCGATGGGCGCGCGGCGATTGGCAGTTGCTGCCCTGGATTTTCGGTTGGGGGCGGACCTCGAACGGCCATCGGCGCCAGCGCGCAATCCCGCTCGTCGGCCGGTGGAAGATGATCGACAATCTACGCCGGTCATTGTCTGCACCGGCCGGCTTCGTGGCCCTGGTGGGCGGGTGGACGTTGCCGCTTGCCTCCGCGGCGTTGTGGAGCGTGTTTATCGTGATCGCGATTGCGATCCCTGCTCTCATCCCGCTTCTCACCGGAATCGTGCCGCGACGGGTCGGGCTTTCGAAGCGGATCCATTTGCGGGCGGTTGGCGCAGATGCCAAGCTGGCGCTGTCGCAAATCGGGCTCCTCGTTACGTTCCTCGCGCACCAGGCGTGGGTGATGTCCGACGCGATCCTACGGACGCTCTTTCGCCTGATCGTATCGCGCCGGAATCTGCTCGAATGGGTTACTGCCGCTCAGGCGAAGGTCAGTCCTCGCCTCGACTTGGCTGGGTTCTACCGGCAGATGGCCGGCGGCCTCGCCCTTACCACCGGAGCAACGGCTCTCATCGCGTGGGTCGCGCCGAATGCTTGGCCGATCGCGGCGCCTTTCTTGATTCTATGGCTGATGTCGCCCGCCATCGCGCGCTGGACAAGCCTGCCGACGCCGGTGTCGATCTTCCCTCCGGCCTCCGCCACGGACATACAATCGCTGCGCCTGATCGCGCGGCGGACCTGGCGCTTCTTCGAGACCTTCGTCACGGCGGAGGATCACATGCTCCCGCCGGACAATTTTCAAGAAGAACCGGTGCCCGTGATTGCCCATCGGACATCGCCCACGAATCTGGGCCTGTACCTGTTGTCGGTGGCCGCAGCCCACGATTTCGGGTGGATTGGAGCGCTCGAGACCGTGGAGCGGCTGGAGGCGACGCTTGAATCGATGAACGGGCTCGAGCGCTTCCGTGGTCATTTCTACAACTGGTATGGCACGCTCGATCTTCGTCCGTTGGATCCGAAATATATCTCCTCAGTGGATAGCGGAAATCTCGCGGGACACTTGATCAGCCTGTGGAATGCCTGTGAGGAAATGGCCAAGCGTCCCTTGATGGGTCCGCAGCGGCTCGTCGGCATCGGCGATGCGCTGGACCTCATGCGCGAATCCTTGCGTGGAATTGCCGACGATCCAAAATCGCAAAGCCGGAAGCATCTCGACGACGCGCTCGACATTCTCGCCGCCGTACTCCGACAGGCACCGGTATCTCCGGCGGGTATTGCCGGGCATTTGCGCGAGCTTGCGCTCCACGCCCAGAAAGTCGCGGACATTGCGCGAACACTGACCGAGGGCCGTCATGAGAGCACGGGGGCCGGCACCGAAACGGTGATCTGGGCGGATGCGATAGGCGCGTCGGTCCGCAGTCATCAGCGCGACCTCGAGTCCTTGATGCCGTGGGCGGGACTCATCGCGCATGATTCAGCAATTTTCACGCCGGCACGTGCCGATGGCAAATCCTGCCGCGAAACCGATTTGGCACCGCTGTTGGCCGCCGTGCCGACACTGGTCGATCTGCCCGACCTCTGTAAGGCAGCATTCGCCAGTCTGATGCGCCAACCGCCGGCGCTTGCCGTCCAGCCGGACGCCGGCACGAACGCCGATCCCAAGCTCGACGCCCTGCTCGATGGCTTCAACCGTTCCGCCCGGGCGGCAGCGGCGTTCGAGGGGCGCCTCGTGGCGCTGGGCGAACGCGCTCGGGCGCTGTTCCACGCGATGGCGTTCGACTTTCTCTTCGATCCGGAGCGGGAGCTGCTCTCGATCGGATATCGGGTCGCGGACGGGAGTCTCGACCCCAATTATTACGACCTGCTCGCCTCCGAGGCGCGTCTTGCGAGCTTCGTGGCGATCGCCAAGGGCGACGTGCCGACCCGCCACTGGTTCCGGCTTGGACGTGCCCTGGCGCCCGTTGGATACGGTTCCGCGCTGATCTCGTGGTCCGGGTCGATGTTCGAGTACCTGATGCCATCACTGGTGATGCGCGCGCCGGCTGGAAGTCTGCTCGAGCAGACGAGCTGCCAGGTCGTGCGCCGGCAGATGAAGTACGGCCTTATGCGCGGTGTGCCGTGGGGCGCGTCGGAAAGCGCCTATAATGCGCGAGACCTGGAGCTCACATATCAGTATTCGAGCTTTGGCATTCCGGACCTGGGCCTCAAGCGGGGGCTGGGTGAAAGCACCGTTATCGCCCCTTATGCGACGGCACTTGCGGCCATGGTCGATCCGCAGGCCGCGACGCGCAACTTCGCGCGTCTGGCCGAATTTGGCGGCCGGGGTCGGTATGGCTGGTACGATGCGCTGGACTACACAAAGACACGACTGCCCGAGGGAAAGACCGTCGCAATCGTGCGTGCTTACATGGCCCACCACCAGGGAATGAGCGTGATTGCAATCGGCAATGCGCTTCACGATGGGGCGATGCGCAGGCGGTTCCATGCCGAGCCGATCATCCAAGCGACCGAACTCCTGCTTCAGGAGCGCGTGCCGCACGACATAGCGATTTCCGAACCGATGACCGAGACAGTGGAAACCGCTCCCGGTGCGGGCGAGATCGACTCGTCGACGCAGCGTCGGTTCACTTCCCCACACAACCTTACCCCGCGCACGCACCTCCTCTCCAACGGGAGATATGCAGTGATGATCACCGCAGCGGGTTCAGGCTACAGCCGGTGGGGGAACATTGCGGTCACCCGATGGCGGGAGGACGTCACCTGCGACGGCTGGGGCAGCTACATTTTCCTTCGCGATCTGCGCAGCGGCGCGGTGTGGTCGGCAGGCTATCAACCAAGCGGAGCCGAACCGGACAGTTACGAGGTCGCCTTCTCGGAGGGCCGGGCGGAAATCGTCAGGCACGACGGAACGATCACGACGACGCTGGAAGTGGCGGTCTCATCGGAGGACGACGCGGAGGTTCGCCGCGTGTCGATCAGCAACCTCGGCAGCCAGACCCGTGACATCGAGCTGACCTCCTATGCCGAAATCGTGTTGGCGCCGCATGCCGCCGACGACGCGCACCCGGCATTCTCAAAGCTGTTCATCGAGACGGAGTATATCGCCGATGTCGGCGCCATTCTGGCCACGCGGCGGCCACAATCTCCCGACGAAGCTCGCGCCTGGGCGGCGCATCTCGCCGTCGTCGAAGGCGAGACCGTTGGCGACCTGCAGTTCGAGACGGATCGGGCGCGATTCCTCGGACGCGGGCGCGGAACTCGGACGCCGATCGTCCTCGTCGAGCGCTCGCCCCTCTCCAACACGGTCGGCACCGTGCTCGATCCGATCTTCAGCCTTCGCTGCCACGTGCGGATTCCGCCGCGAACGACGGTTCACGTAGCGTTCTGGACGTTGATCGCTCCCTCGCGCGACGAAGCACTCGATCTTGTCGACAAGCATCATGGCGCGATCGCGTTCGACCGCGCGACCACACTGGCCTGGATCCAGGCACAAGTGCAGCTCCGCCATCTCGGGATCGGCGCCGGCGAAGCACACCTCTTTCAGCGCCTCGCCAATCGTGTGATCTATTCCGACCCGACGTTGCGTCCGGCCTCCGAGGTATTCAAACGGGGCGGCGGCGCAGCATCCCTGCTTTGGGCCCACGGGATCTCCGGCGACCTGCCGATCATCCTCGTTCGCGTCGATGAGACCAGCGACCTCGAGATGGTCCGGCAGTTGCTTCTCGCGCACGAATATTGGCGAATGAAGCTGCTGGCCGTCGATCTCGTAATCGTGAATGAACGGCCGCCGTCCTACGCGCAGGATCTGCAGGTCGCCCTCGAGGCGCTACTGCGGGCAAATCCGTCTCGGCCGAAACCAACGGGAGAAGGCGTGCAAGGAGCGATATTCGTCCTGCGCGCCGACCTGGTCTCGGTCGAAGTGCGCGACCTGCTGCAGAGCGCGGCCCGCGTGGTGCTTGTCGGTCATCGCGGGAGCCTTTCCGAGCAAGTCAGAAGAGTGCCGGAGCCCAAGCCGACGGCCCGGCCGCCAAGGCGCTTGTCGGCGAACACGCCATCGCCAGCCCCGCCGCCCCGCCCGGTGCTCGAGTTTTTCAACGGTCTCGGCGGCTTCGCCGACGACGGACGGGAATACGTTGCGACCCTCGCGGCGGGGCAATGGACGCCCGCGCCCTGGATCAACGTCATCTGCAACCCTTCGTTCGGGTTTCAAACATCGGTCGAGGGCAGCGGCTACACCTGGTCGCTCAATAGTCAACAGAACCACATCACCCCGTGGTCGAACGATCCGGTGAGCGATACGCCGGGCGAGGCGATCTACCTTCGCGATGAAGACAGCGGAGCATTATGGAGTCCCACGGCGCTGCCAATCCGCGAGGAGGGCTCGTCATACGTCGTTCGACACGGTCAGGGCTATAGCCGGTTCGAGCACGTCTCACATGGCATTTCGCTCGAGCTGCTGCAATTCGTGCCGGTTGACGATCCGATCAAGATATCCCGCCTGAAGATCACCGATCGTTCCGGGCGATCGCGGCGTCTCGGGGTTACCGCCTATGTCGAGTGGGTGCTCGGCTCGTTCCGCAGCGCCTCCGCGCCGTTCATCGTCACCGAGATCGATGCGGAGACGGGGGCGATGGTGGCGCGGAACCCCTGGAACATTGAGTTCGGGCGACGCGTGGCGTTCGCGGACCTCGCCGGCCGGCAGCGCTCATGGACCGGCGACCGGACGGAATTCCTGGGCCGTAACGGCACGCTCGATCATCCGGCGGCTCTGGCCGGCGCGGCACCGCTCTCCAATCGGGTCGGCGCCGGTCTCGATCCCTGCGGCGCTCTCCAGACCCGGCTGGAGCTCAAGGCGAACGGTACGGCCGAGATCCTGTTCCTGCTCGGCGAGACGGCGACCACAGCCGAAGCGCAATCGCTGCTCAATAAATACCGAAGCGCCGACCTCGATTCGGTCTTCGGCGCGGTCACCGATCGCTGGGACGACACGCTGGGCACGGTTCAGGTGACCACACCCGACCGTTCCATGGACATTGTGCTGAACCGTTGGCTGCTCTACCAGACCCTCGCCTGCCGCCTATGGGCGCGCGCGGCCTTTTATCAGGCGAGCGGGGCCTATGGATTTCGTGACCAGCTTCAGGACGCCATGGCGCTCTGCGTGTCGAAACCGGAGATCACGCGGGAGCATCTGCTGCGCGCTGCGGCGCGGCAATTCGTGGAGGGCGACGTACAGCATTGGTGGCTGCCGGAATCGGGGCGAGGAATACGCACGCGAGTCTCCGATGACCGGCTCTGGCTATCCTATGTTGTCGCCCATTACGTCGAGGTCACCGGCGATCTCCGCGTCCTGGACGAGACGATCCCATTCCTCGAAGGGCCGGCGCTGCTCGAGGGCGAGCACGACGCCTTCTTTCAGCCCATGGTGTCCGACGAGAAGGCCACCCTGTTCGAGCACTGCGCGCGTGCCCTCGACCAGAGTCTGGCACGCGGCAGTCATGGTTTGCCCCTGATCGGCACCGGCGATTGGAACGACGGCCTGAACCGGGTCGGCGCGCAAGGAAAGGGCGAAAGCATCTGGCTCGGCTGGTTTCTCCACGCCGTCCTTTCGCGGTTCGCTCGCCTCGCCGATGATCGCGATGAGCACGCGCGCGCCGTGAATTGGCGGCGACATACGGCCGCCTTGAGCGAAGCCCTCGAGCGCGAAGGCTGGGATGGGGATTGGTATCGAAGAGCCTATTTCGATGACGGAACGCCGCTCGGTTCGGCCTCGAGCGGCGAATGCCGCATCGACTCGATCGCGCAGTCGTGGAGCGTTATCTCCGGGGCCGCCGATCCAACCCGCGCTGCGCGCGCCATGGCGGCGGTCGAGAAATGCCTTATCCGCCGCGATGACGGCCTGGTCCTGCTCTTCACCCCAGCTTTTGACCGAACGCCGCTCGACCCCGGATATATCAAAGGCTATCCGCCGGGCATCCGCGAAAATGGCGGCCAGTACACGCATGGCGCGCTCTGGTCGGTGATTGCATTCGCCATGCTCGGCGATGGCGACAAGGCCGGCGAGCTGTTCTCGATCCTGAACCCGATCAACCACGCGCGCACGCGAGAGGCCGTTCAGCGCTACAAGGTCGAGCCCTACGTCGCCTGCGCCGACCTCTATTCCATATCCCCCCATGTCGGACGCGGCGGATGGACGTGGTACACCGGCTCGGCCGGATGGATGTACCGGGCCGGCCTCGAGTGGATCCTCGGGTTCCGCCCGCAGGGAGCGATGCTGCACCTCGACCCCTGCATACCCCGGACATGGCCGGGCTTCGGTATCGATTTCCGCTACCGGTCCGCCCGCTACGACATACGGGTCGAAAATCCTGACGGCGTGTGCCGCGGCATCGTCCGAGCGGAGTTGGACGGCGAGGCGCTGGCTGGCAATCAAGCACGGATCCCTCTGGCTGATGACGGCGCGACCCATCGCATACGGATCGTCCTCGGATGATCTCGCTTTCGCGCGCCCTGCGAGGAACGTTGTGCCCGAAAACGTGAACCCGCGCGCCGGCAAACCGATCGAGCCATCGATGCTGGTCAACGTGTCGCGGCTGGTGACAGCGTATTTCGCCGGCCAGCCGGATCCGACGGTCCCGTCGCAGCGCGTTGCCTTCGGAACGTCGGGTCACCGTGGCTCGGCATTCGACAACGCCTTCAATGAGGCGCATATCCTGGCGATCAGCCAGGCGATCTGTTATCATCGGCGCCGCAACGCCATCACCGGACCGCTGTTCGTCGGCATCGACACGCACGCGCTTTCGGAGCCCGCCTTGGCAAGCGCGCTCGAGGTATTTGCCGCCAACGAGGTTGACGCGATGGTCGACGAGCGCGGCTTGTACACGCCGACGCCCGTCGTCTCGCACGCGATCCTGAGCTACAACAAGAATCGCAACAGCGGTCTCGCCGACGGGATCGTCATCACGCCCTCGCATAACCCACCCGAGGATGGCGGCTTCAAGTACAACCCGCCGAACGGCGGACCGGCGGATACCGATACGACGACGTGGATCGAGCGCGCCGCAAATGCGCTCCTCGAGACGGATCTCGATGGATTACGCCGAATTCCTTACGACCGCGCCCGCAGGTCTCCCCGCGTCCACCGCCATGACTACATCGGCGCCTATGTCGCCGACCTCGCGAACGTCGTCGACATGGAGGCGATCCGCGCGTCCGGGGTAAGGATCGGGATCGATCCGCTGGGCGGCGCGAGCGTCCATTTCTGGCAACCGATCATCGAAATGTACGGGATAGCGGCGACGATCGTCAGCGATGCGATCGATCCGACGTTTCGCTTCATGACGGTCGATTGGGATGGAAAAGTCCGGATGGATTGCTCGTCGCCCTATGCCATGGCGCGGCTGATCGGCATGCGCGACAGATTCGACATCGCCTTCGCCAACGACACCGATGCCGACCGGCACGGCATCGTGACCCGATCGAACGGCCTGATGAATCCCAATCATTACCTTGCGGCCGCCATATCGTATCTGTACGGCAATCGTCCCGCGTGGAGCAGCAGTTGCGCCATCGGCAAGACGGTCGTCAGCAGCGGCATCATCGACCGCGTCGCCGCCAAGCTCGGCCGCACGCTCGTCGAGGTGCCCGTGGGTTTCAAATGGTTCGTCGGAGGCCTCCTCGACGGCTCGCTCGGCTTCGCCGGCGAGGAGAGCGCCGGCGCGTCATTCTTGCGGCGGGACGGATCGGTTTGGACCACGGACAAGGACGGGATCATTCTCGGTCTGCTGGCCGCCGAGATCACCGCACGAACGAGCCGGGACCCGGGCGAGGCATACGATCGCCTCACGCGCGCGTTGGGCGTGCCTTTCTACGAGAGGATCGACGCGCCGGCGACACAAGAACAGAAGGAAGCGTTGAAGACGCTCTCGCCCCATCAGCTCGGCATGACGGAACTTGCCGGCGAGCCGATCCGCGCGACGCTGACCGCCGCTCCCGGCAACGGGATTCCGTTCGGCGGAATCAAGGTGATCGCCGAGAACGGATGGTTTGCCGCGCGACCGTCCGGCACGGAGGATGTTTACAAGATCTATGCCGAGAGTTTCCGCAGTGAAGAACACCTGCGCCATATCCAACAGGAGGCGAAAGACGCGATAGCGCGCCTGTTCGACACAGCGAAACCCGCGTGAGGTGTCAAACCTCCAGGCGGCGGGCCGTTTCGAGCGTTGCCATTGCCGGCTGTCGCGGGAGACCGGGCTGAGTAGTTTCCGAGCCTATCTCCACAGGATCGCCGCCGGGTAATGTCGCGTGAACTAGGTAACGGGCATTAAAAGAGGATCCGATGAACACAACTGACACTGTCATCGCCGTCTTCGCAGACCATCAGGCAGCGGAAACCGCCGTGAAAAAGCTTACCGCTTCCGGCTTCGAGATGAAGA
>Ga0307372_10006740_pt1 | contig 16675 bp, 15 predicted proteins | sample OX1MG_FD_202533 | JGI IMG/M metagenome (GOLD analysis project Ga0307372, IMG submission 202533) | Soil microbial communities from Risofladan, Vaasa, Finland - OX-1 | ecosystem: Environmental > Terrestrial > Soil > Coastal area > Acid sulfate soil | place: Finland: Risofladan, Vaasa | collected... | reverse complement strand
TTATCGAGACAGAGCACATCAATATTGCTCAACGCTTCTATAGCGTTGGCCTGCTGTACCAGGGCACCTTTGCCGACGATGCGCACGGCTCCCAGGGCGTAGGCCACGCTCGTCGCCAGCAACAAACCCTTTGGGACGATGCCGATGACGACCACCGCCATCTTCACGCTGTTTACGAGGGAGACGCGGTTGTCATGCACGGCGAGCGCCAGCAGGATCTCAAAGAAGATGGCGACCAGCAGCATAACTTGCAGGATCAGGTTGATCTGCCTCTGCAGGGGTGTATAGACGCGGCGGAATGCCCTGGCTCCCATGGCGAGCTGACCGGCGACGCTCTCGGACCCAACCTTTTCGGCCAGGTAGTAGGCGCTGCCGCTTGCGCAGAAACTGCCCGAATACAGCCAGTCGTGCTGCTGTTTCACCACGGGTTCCGACTCACCGGACAGGAGCGATTCGTCCACTTCCAGTCGCGCATCATTCACCACTCGCCCATCAACGACGACCTGGTCGCCCGGGCGAAGGAGCAGGAGGTCCCCGATCACTATGTCGCTCGGATCGACGACCTGCTCCTGCCCGTCGCGTATGACGGTCACTTTGGGACGGGTCAGCAGCGTGATGCGGTCGAGAATGCGCTTCGCCCGGATTTCCTGCACCGTGCCCACCAACACGTTGAAGAACGCTACTCCGACAGAGATCAGCGCGTCCGAGACCTGTCCCAGGATCATCAGGGCCAATCCCAACACGAACATGATGATGTTGACGGGTACAAGCACATTCTCACGGAGTATCTGCGCGTAGGTACGGGTGGTCTTTACGGGCAACACGTTGCCCAGGCCGCGCCTGCGTCGATCCGCGACCTCGCGTTCCGCCAGACCCTGTACCTCAACTGTTGCGTTTAGCTCTTGCGCGTTCAATAATCGTTGTTCTCACCTTCCCATGTCGTAATCCTGGTGAGCGCCTCGGAAGGCGCGAATGGTGCCGAAATCGTTCTTGACCGCGATATGGAGATGCTCACCCACCACGAAGCGACGCGTCCCTATCTGTGCGGCCATTGTCCTATCCTTTCCACTGTCAATGTAGGCTTTTTCTTTCTATTCAGCAATATTATTATACAATGCGAATGATCGCCACCGGTGTGGCTCCTCAACAGGTCTGCTTGCGAAACAACGCGAGATCCAGCAGGAAAATCGATCTCCCTGACCTCCCAGGGATTAGAGCTATCGTCGAACATCGTACACTCCTTTCCGGTTGCCTCGTTTGAGAGGCAGGCGTTGATCCAGGCTCTTCTCATAGCCCGACTTCAAAAGCGACATACCATTCGTATTGTATGCCTCTCGTATCACGGAACAGTCACAGGGATGCGCAGGTTCTCACGCAAAGGTCACATTCGGGCAAGCCTCCGGTAGAGAATCTGGACCACGCTTTTCATCTCCGTTGCCTGCGCGGACAAGCGTTTTGTAGTTGGAGCGCTGTAGGGGCGTATCGGCCTCACCAGGGCATCAGGTTATGGATGGGGCGTACGCCTGCGCAGACGCTGCGCGATGAGCTTGATGCCCGAGGTATACAGGGTTAGGACATGCCCGATCATCATTTCCCACACCTGCGTGAGTTCTTCCCAGGCCCGCCAGCGATGCACGAGCCAGGGCGGCGGCGATCCCTTCATGCGCGAGGAGATAGCGAGGGCAATTTCGCGCGTCGCGATCTCACGCCGCGACTGCTGGTGCAAGTAGACCGGAATGGCAGGGTACGTCGCGATCTCGTAGCTCGCGCCGGGTAAGGCATCGTACCAGTCATTGGGCACGTATTCTTTAGCCGGATCGAGCAACTGCGTGCAGCCGTAGGTATGCAGGACCTCGTAGGTCACGTCACAGCAGTTATGATGCACGAAGGAGTAGGGCTGCTGGCTTTCCCAGATGACCGTCTTCCAGGCATCTTTCGGGCAGGGCTGTGTCACAAAGAAGAGCTTGTACTCATCGTAGGGATACTCCCGCTTCTGTATCGTCGCCATGGGGTCCAGGGTATGCGTACACCAGAAGTCCATGTCTTCCGGGTTCGCAAAGGGTTTGCTTTTGATGTTTTCGACCGATCCCACGTTAAACCAGCCGTTCATCCATTCAAAGCCCCAGGCGATGTGTCCTAATCCGTCTGCCGCCGCTCGCCGGACGAAGACCACGACGCGGCGTGTTGAGGGGGAAAGATCATCGCTTAGACCAGGGGGAGCCTGGGATGGTTGAGAGGGTGAGGCAGGAAGGCTGCTGGACCTGAAGCGGAGGGAGAGACCTCTCAGCAACAAAAAAAGTCCGGCAACAAACATATAGCCGCCGAGAAAGTCGACCAGCAGGGTAATAGCGAGCAGAGGAAGCAACAATAGAAAGAGGCTCAGCAGCACTAAGAAACCGCTGTAGGCCCAGGGAAGAAAGATAGAGGGGCCGCGTGCCCGTCGAGCGATCCGCATCTCTGAAAAGCTCCTGATGACGAGGCGCACCGCGATGATACCCACAAGCAAGAACAGGGTAACGGTGGGGAAAATGAGGCTGAGCAGTCCCGTGAGGAGACTCATGGCTCCCCCGACATAATCAAGGGGCCTGAACTGAGAGATACCTTTCCTTCTGCGCACATCATAGAGTTCAAGCAGGCCACCGATGACCAGATACACACCAAGGCTATAAATGAAGAGACGAGGGGCGAGGGACCTGGCGATGAGGAAGAGCAGGCCGAATGCGAAGGTAATGAGGCCTCGTGTCAACTCCATCCACCAGAGACGCTGGTGGGGCGCTCGCATCATACTCACCCTTTTCTGTCTACTCGTTCTATCGTTAATGGTACCTGCCTCCATACCTGCCTCGATCGTTTCCTGATGGGAGTCGCTACGGCATAAGATGGTGTGTTCAGCGTCTCTCTTACCCCAGGCGACCGCCGACCAGCCAGCCTAAGGCGAAGGTGATCGCAGAAGCTGCCACACCGAGCAATACCTGTCTGCCACCTGATTTCAGCAGGGGCGCTCCGGTTGTCAAGGTGATCCCTACACCGATGATGAACAAGCCGAGGATGCCCAGGAGTAGACTGGCGAGCACTGCCAGCCACCCGCTGCCGAACACGAACGGGATCACCGGGATGATAGCTCCAACAGCAAAAAGCAGGAATGAGGTGAGCGAGGCTTCCCAGGCAGAGCCGCCAAGCTCTTTGGGGTCGATGCCGAGTTCCTCGCGCACGAGGGTATCCAGCGCGGCTGCGTGCGCGCCACCCTGGGTCTGCCCCCCAATGATGCTTTCGGCCATCTTCCCGGCGGTTTCCGGGTCGATGCCCTTAGCCTGGTAAATGAGCGACAGTTCCTCTTGTTCCTCTTCTGGAACATCGGCTAGCTCTTGTCGCTCGACAGCAATCTGGTGGATATATAACTCGCGGGCGCTTTGCACCGAGAGCCATTCGCCGATCGACATCGAAAGTGCTCCGGCCAGCATACCTGCCAGACCGGTGAACAGGATCGTATGTCCCGGGAGGTTAGCCCCGGCTACGCCCATTACCAGGCTCAGGTTCGTCGTCAGCCCATCACTCGCACCCAGAACGGCTGCGCGTAAAGCATTTCCGCCAGTGTTGCGGTGCCTGCCTTCGAAGCGCGCTAACACCGGCCCGGCGATCCCTCCTGGCGTAGACGTTTGTATGGCGCGAAACAGGCGCGCGTGCGAACGCTCCTCCGCAGGCATCCCGGCAGCCCGCGCCTCAGGTTGCTCGTCGTACTGGCGGCTGGCATCGCTTTCCAGCGTGGAGACCGTCGGCAGCACCGCACTGACCCCGAAGCGTTTTGCCATCCAGACGAGCGCGCGGATGCGCCAGCCAGGCGTATAAGCCGACGCGGATTGTCCGGCGCTGCGCAGGCGCTCGGCCCACACCGCCGCGTGACGCTGCTCGGCTTCGGCCATACGGCGGTACAGTTCTGCCAGGTGGGCATCCGTTTCCACCTTCGCCAGTTCCTGGTAGAGCAGCGCTCCCTCTTGTTCGGCACGATAATTGATACGATAGCGCTCGAGATCACTTTTGACTGCCATGATACCTCCTTTGAATGAAGTATATAAGATAAAAAGAAATGCTCGTCTTGAAGCAAGTTCGTCGTGTTCATACAGGCCACATGTAGAGTCTACATTGAGGGTGTGACAAAACCATCACAATTCCTGGCGATGATATCACGATCAGTTCACATGATTCTTCATGGGCTACCAGATCTGTATCATTCCATCTGTGCCTGCCGAGGCGACGCGCTTGCTATCGGGCGACCACGCTACGGCTAAGACAACAGCATGATGACCACGATAGACAAAAACGGTACTGGCAGTCTTCGCATCCCAGACCTGTACCGTTGTATCCGCTCCTGCCGATGCAATATAACGGCCATTGGGCGACCAGGCTACCGCCATGACCACGCCCGTATGCTTGCGATAGGTCAGTATAAGCTTACCGTGAATCGCATCCCAGACGCGAACCGTCCCATCTTCACTGCTGGAGGCGACGTACCTGCCATCGGGCGACCAGACCACCGCCGTCACCGCTCCCGTGTAGCCGCTCAAAGTGAGCGCTCTCTTTCCGCTTGCTGCATCCCAAATCTGGACGGTCTTATCAGCACTCGCGGAAGCGATGTATTTGCCATCAGGCGACCAGGCCACCGCCGTCACCGCATCAGTATGACCCCGGTAGATGAGCAGATTTTTCTGGTGGGCAACATCATAGATCAAAACGGTTTTATCCAGGCTGGCAGAGGCTATACGCTTGCTATCGGGCGACCAGGCGAGAGCGGTGATCGGTGCCGTATGGCTCCCGCCAGACATAGGACAACTATCATCCAGGCCACACATGGCTGGAGAGTTGCCCCAGACATAGACCTGCTGTGTGGGTGAGCCATACGTGAAACTGGGGGTCCAACCGGCAGCAACGTGCGCGCCATCAGGCGACCAGGCAACGGCGGTAGCGTTTCTATAATTGAATAGGCTGAACACGTCCTCATGATAGAATTGGAGATCACCAAAACTATCGCCAGTGGTGGCATCCCAGAAGCCGACATTCAGGTTTGCGCCATCCTCGGCTGCGATCTGTTTGCCATCGGGCGACCAGGCTATCGCGTGTTCCGCCTGGGGATGTGCCGCAATAGAAGCAATGCGGTGATCTGCGCCGGCTTCCCAGATCGTCGTTCCCTCTGCGCCCACGCTGGCAAGATGCTCCCCATCTGGAGACCAGGTGACGCTACGCTGGTTGGCTGCCTCTTGATAGGTGAGAAGTGTTTGGCCAGTGGCTGCATCCAATATATGCATGTTCGTCTGCTGATCCGCTAGAGCGATTTGTCCGCCATCAGGCGACCAGGCAACAGAGATGACGCCCTGGTCTGCCGTATTGTACAACAGTTTACCAGTCGCAGCATCCCAGACCTGCGCTGCCTGCTCTGAAGAGAAATTATACCAGGATGCGATACGCGCCCCATCAGGCGACCAGGCAAGGCCGGAAGACTGCCCGGTAGCAATTTGCAGAGAATAAATGGGCATTCCATCAGTCACATCCCAGACCCGTCCGATGACCGCATTAGTACCCGCTCCCAGATCCTCTGTAGAAGCGATGCGCCTGTTATCGGGCGACCATGTGAGATTGTAGATATGGTTATGAGCAGGAGGCTGATAGGTGGAGATATGCTGGCCGGTCGCAACCCTCCAGACCTGGATGGTAAAGTCGGTTGCGCCATTAGCTGTTTGCTGTGTATTTGTGGTGGCGAGCAGACTACCATCGGGGGACCAGGCAAGCTGATCCACGTGGTCGGTAGCTGTGCTAAAGCTGAAAATCTGCTGGCCAGTGGACGTATCCCAGATTTGTACGCTGCTGCCGCTGCCTACTGCTACGAGCTTCCCATCGGGCGAAACGGCCACAGGATACGAATTGCTAAAGATAACGAGCGTGTTGCCGGTGGCAGCATCCCAGACTTGCACGGTCGTGCCGGGGCCAAGAATGGTTGAGATGATGCGCTTCCCATCAGCCGACCATCCAAGAATGGAGATCTTTGTTGCACGCGCGCGATCATCATGGGTTGAGATGAGCCGACCAGTCGCGGCCTCCCAGACCTGAAAGATGCCATCCGCGTTGGCTATGGCGACGCGCTTCCCATCTGGCGACCAGGCGACACTATTGACGGCAAACAACGGAGGTTGAATAACCAGGGGTGTAGTTTCTGTGAAAGAAGGACCGCCTGTAGAAGTAGCAGTAGGATTGGGAGGTGCCTGAACGGTCGCGCAACCGGCGAGGAGCAAGAGCAAACCATAAACCGGGAATAACAAAGGTAAAGCATATCGTTTCTGCATCGTTTTCGCTCCTTATAGAGCAACCAGGGACGTAGCATCATTCATCAATACAACGTTGGTCTATCTGGGTACAAAACATCCCTCTTCTTCTCTATAACTCTACCAGGTCCCTGTCACCATTGGCTCACAAGTCGAGCGGTTCATCTCACAATTCTGTATCTTTTTACACCGCCCCGGATTGAAAGATGTGAACCTTCTGTGAGAAGAACCCTGCCAACTGTGCCCCGGGTGTGATACTTGCGTTCTATGCTCATATTGCATGAATCTCCTTTGAAGGAGTCTTTACAAGGAAGTGAAGTATGGTCAAGGGAGAGGAGGAACGCTATGAAAACACGAAAGTACTTTGAACAACATCGTTTGAGCGTGATCGTAGGAATTGTGATGACGGCGGCGCTGGTGATTGGGCTTGCGGTCATGATACCTCTGAGTCTGCGCGGTAGCTCACCAGCCACGACGCAAACTCCAACACCTACCACAGGCGTCGTAACGCCGACAGCTACTACTGGTGTAGAGACACCCACACCTTCTCCGGCGACGACGCCCACACCATCAGCATCTCCTGGTGAAGGCATCCCCACTCCTGTACCAGGAGTGGTCTGGGGGCCGCAGGCGTGTCCATCAGGGATAGGGGACCCTGCGCATTGGGATGCCATCCTTGGTACCGGAGGGAGTGATAGCAAAGTAGAGGGGGTAAGCTGCGCCAACGTTCTGGGCAATCCCTCTTTGCAGGCGCTGGTGACGGTTCGTCATCGCGACGCGAACAGCACACTGGATGTCTACGTGTTTAACCTCATTACCAGTGCAAAGCCAACGCAGCTCTTCAAGTTGCAGGGCCTGGTCAAAGGTGATGCGAAGATCAGTGGCTACAACACCGTCATGATGGCTCAAGTCGATCCAAACTCCAGCGCGAACGCTGGCAAACCCAGTTCGCAGTGGACGAGAGATCTCTTCCGCGAATTCAAGTGGAACGCCGGCAAAGGGACACTGGTACAGGTCGTCTTCCCAGGCATCTTCCCCGACCTGACACGCTACCAGGCCGAGGCCGACCAGGCCCTGGTTAAACAGGGCAAGGATACCTGGAAGAATGATCCGGTACAAGTGGCGAAAAAACTGGGTGCGAAGTTCTTCGGCTGGACTCTGCCGTCAACGGCAACACTGATCAAAGGCGGAGGGGCGAAGGATGTCTACGCGACCGTTACAGTCGTCGAGAACGCCCCGGGTACCAAACCGCCGTCTATCACCGTGACGCTCACCCGTCTCGAAGGGAATACCCACAATATGTGGGTAGTCATCGGGGTTGAGAGCGGCTCCGGTGTGCTTACCTCCGTCGGGTCGCGCAGCCTGGCCGCCAGCCCGGTGAAGATCGAAGGCAAGGGTAGCGCTTTTGAGGGAGATATCGGCGAAGCGTACATCCTGGATCACCTGTACACCATCGTTGGACATACTCACCTGACCGCGATTCCTGGTCTCGGCATGGGGATATCACCCTACTCGGTGCAGGTCAGCTACGACACGAGCTTCAAGCAAGGCCCCCAGGAAGGCGTGGTAGAGGTCCAGTTGACGAATCCAATAGGAATCGGGCCTCATGCCACAGTGATGGTGAAGGTATTGCTTGACCCACAGCCGCGCGTAGTGTCGGGGCCGGTATCCTGCCCGGTCGCCATACAACAAGCGGGGTACTGGGATTCGATCGTTGGCATAGACAAGAACGTCTCTTCGATCGGGACGGTCAGTTGCGCCAACTTGAAAGGCGATCCATCGTTGCAGGCGCTGGTGCCTGTGTACCACACCGACAGCCAGACGGTAGATGTATACGCGTATGACCACATCACCGATGCTCACCCCGTGCAACTCTTCAAGCTGCCAGGTCTCACCAGGGGCAGTGCGATGATCAGTGGCGTTAGCACGGTACTGACGGGCCAGGTAGATCCGAACTCCAGTATCAACAAAGGCAAGAGCAGCGATCAGTTGACGGTAGACCTATATCGCGAGTTCCAGTGGAACGGGAAATCGGGAACCTTCGTTCAGGTCGTGTTCCCTGGCATGTATCCCGATTTGACGCGCTGGCAGGCTGAGGTTGCCCAGAACAAGATTGCGCTTCAGCAAGATACCTGGAAGCTCGATGCGATGAAGACAGCCCAAAAATTTGTCGCACAATTCCTGCCCTCTGCTCCCACCAATCCACCTGCTCAACTGCAACTAGTGAGCGGTGGCGGCGCTCATGATCTTACGGCACAGGTCAATGCGGCTTTCCCTAACGGAGCAAAATTTGGCCCTACTACCAGGATCACACTCAAGCGACTCGAGGGAAATGTCAACGGCGTCTGGGAAGTGACGGCGGTCCAGGCCGATTGGATGTACATTTCGTCTCCGCTGAGCGGACCGAGCACGCACATCAGCAATCCGGTGACGGTCTCCGGGTACGGGCAGCAGTTTGAGTCACAGGTTGGGACCGTTTATATCCTGGATCACCTGTATACCGCTATCGGTAGCGCCTATGGCATGGGGACCGCCGGCTTTGGTCCTGGTCCATTCACCGTCAAGGTACCCTATCAGGCCAGTTTCCAGGCAGGGGCACAGGAAGGGATCGTGGAACTTGTCCACACCGGAGGCGCGTCATTTGACGTTGGAGTAGTGATGGTAAAAGTGCTGGTGAACCCGTAATCAGCGCCGCGCGGCTTTGCCTGCGCCTGTTACAATAAACTGATCTCCTGGACAGGGGGCCTGGCCCTCGCCAGGAGATCAGTTTATCCTTATGCCGCAGCCACACAACTGATTACCGCCTGCTTACCTGGTGGCATCTATCAGATAAAGTGTTCGCCTGTGATCATTTTATGAGCCGACGGGACTGCGTAAAATGATACTGTATTGTGAGATGAAACGCACACCTTGTGAGCCGATGGTGAGAGGGGCCTGATAGCATTATTCATGTGAGGAGAAATGCCTGGTGGAAGAGCAAGCAAACATCCTTTTTCACCGGACGAGGTCACTCCTCGGTACAGGTACTGCCCTGTGATTGTTGAAAGGCGGGTGCAAGATGTCTAGCAACCTGGAAGACTGGGAGGCCCAGCAAGAGGCCAAGCGCGCGGCCGCTCACAAGGAAGGCCCCCTCACCTTCTTAGCCGGAGGAGGGGCAGCGGCCAGCAGAAGAGATCGTGAAGAACGACGAGTTTCGGACGAACTCACTCTAGAAGCGCTAAAACGTAAGGAGTTGTTCGAAACCACGATAAAAGCCTTACGTAAAGCTAACTTCCCGGATGAGATTACGCACTTCCGAGACATGCTGCTGAAGCTCAACCTGACACCGGCAGAGCACAAGGAGTTGCAAAAGGTGCTCTGGGAAAAGATAGGGTAAAGAAGCTAATCTTGCCTGGGAGCATTCTCTCCAAAGGAGGAGAACGGTGAAAGAGGCAAGTCGAATTCGCGCCTAATCTTTTCTGGGAAGCAGGCGGGGGTAATGGGGTTCCCACATCTGCTCCGTGACGCGCCGCTCCAACTCCTCTGGCGTAGTTTGGTCCGCGACTCCCACCTGTTGAGCCGCGAGGCCAACCGCGAGGGCAACCCTCCGAGACACCTCACGCACATCCTCTATGCGTGGATAGAGCGAAGCAGTCGGGTTCTTGCGCGCAGGTGAACACTCGCTGAGGGCGCGCGCAGCGGCGATGAACATCTCGTTCGTCACGCGCTTTGCCTGGCTGGCAAGCACACCGAGGCCGACGCCGGGGAAGATGAACATGTTGTTGCATTGCCCAATGGCATACGTTTGTCCTTGAGAAGTGACATCGGGGAACGGGCTGCCCGTCGCAATCAGGGCGCGGCCACCTGTCCAGGCCAGCAAGTCCTCCGGCCTGGCTTCACATTTCGAGGTCGGGTTGGAAAGCGGGAAGATGATGGGGCGTGCGACATGTTTTGCCATCTCGCGCACCATGCTTTCCGCGAAGACATTGGCGCAGGCCGCTGTGCCGATCAGAATCGTTGGATGGACCCGGGCCACCACCTCTTCCAGTCCAACAGGTTCCGACGATGAGACGGGTCGCCATGCTGTGATAAGCTCCTGTGGCTGTGCGTAGAGCCATTTTTCCGCGTCGAGATTGCGCCGCCCGGTATGCACCAACCCCTGCGTATCGACGAGCCAGATCAAGCGCCTTGCCTCCTCTGGTGATATTCCTTCGCTCGCCAATACCGCTATGAGTTGTTCAGCGATACCTGTCGCCGCCGAGCCAGCGCCCAGGATCACCACGCGCTGTTCACTCAGCTTCGACCCGATTAGATCTACGGCTGCCAGCAGGCCCGCCAGCGTGACTGCACCCGTCCCCTGGATATCATCGTTGAAGGTACACAGTTTGTCGCGATACCGTTCGAGCAGGCGACGGGCATCCTTTTTGGCGAAATCTTCCCATTGCAGCAGCACCCCGGGGAAGCGCTGCTGCACCGCCCGCACAAATGCCTCGATAAAGGCATCGTAGTCCGCGCCACGCACGCGCTCGTGATGCCAGCCCAGGTAGAGCGGATCATCGAGCAGCGCGCGGTTATCCGTGCCGACATCGAGCATGATGGGCAGCGTCGTGGCCGGATGGATGCCGGCGCAGAGCGTATACAGCGCGAGTTTGCCGACGGGGATATCCATACCGCCAACGCCCAGGTCGCCAAGTCCTAGAATACGCTCGCCATCTGTGACGACAATGACACGTACCTGGTCGTTCGTGACATTCTGGAACAGCATCTCGATTTCATCCCGGTAGGGATACGAGATATACAATCCACGTGGACGACGATAAATATGACTGTAGTTCTGGCACGCCAGCCCGACGACCGGCGTATAGACGATGGGGCTCATCTCCCGGATGTGGTCCAATACCAGGCGGTAGAAGAGCACTTCGTTCCGGTCGTGCAACGACGCGAGATACATGTAGCGCCCCAGGTCTGTGTCCTCGCGGCAATAGTTCTCATATGTGCGCGTAAGTTGCTCTTTCACCGGCGCAACGTGGTAGGGAAGCAGCCCCAACAAACCTAACGCGCGCCGCTCGTCTTCTGGAAAGACGCTGCCTTTGTTCAACAGAGGAGTTTCAAGGAGCATCTGGCCGGTAAGAGAGACTTCTATCGCATCCTTATCACTTTGCAGATTGTATACTTGTGTCAGCATGACGATGCTCCTTCCGTAAAAGAACTTTCTTTTCCCTTTTAAGCAACTCCTGAGACTGCTTTCCAAAGAAAAAGGCTTGGGTCACCACGAGTGAATCACAGTTGGTTTTTTTCTGATAATGCCACACAGAGCAACCGCTTTGCGCGATAGAAATGAGTTTTTGCCGTCGTTTCCGGTATAGCGAGCTTCTGTCCAATAGTAAAAAAGCTCATCCCGTCCATCCAGCGCAGACACACGACAGAGCGGTACCTGGGCGGTAATGCCTGGATGGCCTCATACAGGCATCGTTGCGCCTCCTGGCGTTCTACCAGTTCTTCTGGAAGCGGACTCGTATCGGCGAGCGCATCGAGAATAGGTGGCTCATCCTCCCGGCCCGTCGCAGCTAGTTCAGAAAAATAACCAGGCCGCTTCCGCCGCAGTCGATCGATACATCGATTATGTGCCACGCGGGAAAGCCAGGCTTTCAGCGATGCTTCGACGCGAATGGTGTCTAAGGAAAGGTAGAGTTGGAGAAACACGTCCTGTAAGATGTCGTATGTTTCATGGTAATCTCGTAAAAGGGAGTAGACCAGGTGGAAGAGCACGTCGTGATAACGATGCACCAGGATTTCAAAGGCTTCCCGATCACCTGCGAGAGATTGCTGTACCAATAGACCATCTGAAAGAGATGGAGGGACACTTACCGTTCCTGCTTGTGCCTGCATAGTCGTCCTCTTTGTGCATTTTGACGCTCTGGCATTGAATTTCCCGACGGAATGCCTCAACCGTGCTCCCTGATCCCTTAGTAAGGATAGCCAGGAGGCATCACAAACTGATAACAGCAACGAGAGGCGAAATCACAAACGACGCACAGCTCGGCCAGGATACGCCCGGCGTCTGCGATGGCATGGTATTTATGAACTCCCGGCCATCAGCTTCCGCAAGACTCCTTATAATTAACAGAATTTTGTGAATGGTTACGCCATGCTTCGAGACAGGGATTGTTATACTTGTGATGGCTGTGTGAGGCGAAGTCATGCCATGGTGATGTTGTCGTGATAGACATGTGGCATGCTTCATGTGGGAACGAATAATCCCTGACATACATGTGCTAGATGGAGGCTCATATGAGCAAAGCAAACAGTCGCATTTTATACCTGGTCGGAGTGGGAATCTGCCTTGTGGCGACGATCCCGCTCGTCTTCGGCCTCGTCGGGAGTACCACAACCACGACCGCTGTGAATGGGGTGGTTACAACCCAGTTGATATCGTTCGGCAATGCCACGCTGTTCTGGCTGGCGATCGGAATGTATATCGTCGGTGGCATCACCGCTTTCGTAGGCTACATTGGAGCGCTCATCAAAATGGCGCAGCTCGAGCAGTGGCTCTGGCTCATCTTGCTCCTGGTATTCTCCGGCATCACCATGCTGGTCTACATCTTTGCAGGGCCAGAGACTCACGCCGGGTCCCTGCCTCCGACCTATGCCCGGAGCAGTTAAGGGGATAGCCCCAGACATCAAAGAAGAATTAAAGTAGTCTGCATTGAATGGAGGAAATATGAACACATTAGTTGTCTATGATTCACAATTCGGGAACACCGAACGCATTGCCCGGACCATCGCCGACACGTTGCGCGCCTTTGGGCAGGCGCAGGCCGTCCGTATTGACCTGACACATCCTGTCGAGTTCCAGGGGATGGACCTGCTCATTGTGGGATGCCCAACACAGGGATTCAGACCGACCCCGGTAATGCAGTCGTTTCTCAGCAACGTCTCCTTCCAACAGCATCGTGGCCTGGCGGTGGCTTGCTTTGATACCCGCTTCCGCGGACGCCTGTGGAAGCATTCTGCCGCGCCGAGTATGGTCAGGCAACTGCGCGCGATGGGAGTCGAGCCTCTGGTTCCGCCGGAGAGCTTCTTCGTGCAAACCATGAAGAAGGAGGGTCCCCTGCTTGCCGGGGAAGCGGAGCGAGCTGCCAGTTGGGCTTTGGGCATTCGCCAACGGCAAGAGGCACAAGAACCGCATTTCGCCGCGCACTAACCGCGTCAGGGAAGCAGAAGAAGTAAATAAACAAGCCATTTGGCGCAGGGCGTGAGGAGGGTTCCATGGTCCAGCAACGCAAAATTCTCATCCTCATGTCCAAAACGGGAGGGGGCCACATAAGTCTGGCCGAGGCCCTGCGTGACAGGCTTCAATCAGACTATACTATTCACACAGAAGACCTGCTCCCCAGGCTCATTCCCCGCTCGTATCAGTTCATCGTGCAGAAGGCCCGCTGGCTGTGGTCCCTTGCGTTTCACCTGTCGGATACTCCGAGACTGGCGCTCCTGGGGCATCGTGCGATGGGGCCGCTCATCGCGCCTCGTCTTATAGCGCTCTTGCAACAATTTCAGCCCGATCTTGTGCTCTCGGTGCACCCGCTGCTGACACACGCCGTGACGCGCGTGTTAGATCAGCACACACCGCCTATTCCTTTCGCCATGCTCTTTTGCGATCCCATGAGTACACACGCGATGTGGTATACCGAACGGAAGGCAGCGGCTACCTTTGCCCCGACACAGGAGATGTATGCCCAGGCGCTTGCCAGGGGCTTTGACCCCTCTCGCCTGCATTACGTCGGGTGGCCCGTGCGCAGCCAGTTTACCTCTGTCCTCAAACTCCCTCGTGAGCAGGCGATCGAGGAACTGAATCGCAGCCAGCAGTGGGACCTTGACCCCCATCGCCTGACGATCTTCGCCGCAAGCGGTGGAGAGGGAGCAACACACATCGAACGTACTGCCCGGCTCGTTCTCGCCCTGAGTCAGGATGTGCAGGTGATCATGGCGGCAGGTACCAATCGAGCGCTGTATCGACGTTGCCAGGGAGTGAAGCACCTCTATGCTTTTCCCTTTACAAGTGAGGTCGCCAGGTTCATGGCAGTTGCGCATGTGACGATGGGCCGCTGTAGCCCCAATATCCTGTTCGAATCGCTTGCGTTGGGCAAGCCCTTGATCGCTACTTCCTATATGCCCGGCCAGGAGGAGGACAACCTGCGTTTTATCGAAAAGCATGGCCTGGGCTGGTTGGCGCCTGGAAGCGCGCGCTTGCGGGCAATGGTCAGCACCCTGTTGGCCGATTTTTCCTCTGATCGCTCGATGCTCAACACCATGGCAGAAACGGTGCAGGCGTACCAACGCATGAATGCCGAAGCCAATGAAGCCATCGTGCCATCTATTCACGCTCTTCTGAAAGCGACCATGATCCCTGATCGAATGAAAAATGGTGGCAGCGAAACTCTACCAGCAGCAAAAGCTGATCTTTACACAACAATGGCATTCGGTAGGACCCCATTAACTGATGAAAAATGACCACCACACGGCATCGACTTTCTACGTAACGCTACCAATTATCCCTCCTGGACGAGACGCCATTTCCCGCCTCCAATTGAGAGAGCGCGTGTTCGCTTGTCGCCTCCAGAGGCGACCGCTGTCCTGGCCGTAAATAGTTTTGAATGACTTGCAGGAAGGTATCAAGATCGAACGGGAGACCAAGACAGGTAAGATGCCGCGCTGCAACTTTCTGCTGGCAAGTCCCCGAAAGTGTACTCATAATGATCGCGGGAACCTTCGCGAGGTCATTCCTGCTGTGAAGACGATCATAGAGCGTGATGCCGTCGCCGTCGGGCAGGTACTCGTTCAGCAGAAAGAGAGAGGGAGTGAGCACGTTTGTGATTTTTAGCGCGGCAAAACATGTCGTAACTGTGAGGCAATGCAGGCCCATTTCTTCTGAAATCAGTTGATTCAAGAGGAGAGCCAGGTCGGAATCACTTTCTACCAGGAGAATCCATGCCGTCGGCATATCTTCTCGTTCTGCTCCATTTTCTTGCCTGTACATCCAAAAGTCCTTTCCTGCGAACAAGCTGGAGTTTTCTGGAAAGCTGCGGCGCTTGTATTCATAAGGGCTTTGTCTTTCGTCTCACTTTCCAGCAAGAGGCGAGACCCGGGTGGCTCTCACCTCTTATGGAGTTGTCACTGTGACCCGACAGGGTATTCCCTGCATCCCTTCTTAGCGGGTGCCAACTGCTTCCTTCACCTTCACCGGAATCTGCTTCGGCCTGGCTGTTTCGGCTTTCGGGACGTGCAGGGTCAGCACGCCATGCTCGTAGGTCGCCTGAACCTTCTCAGGGTCGATCTGGGTGGGCAGTGTGAACGTGCGGCTCATCTCGTCCTCGTAGCGCTCGCGACGCACATACTTCGGTTTCTCCACCTTTTCCTCGCCCCTGGTGGCGTAGGTGATGGTCAGCGTGTCACCCGACGAGGTGATCTCGATCTCCTCTGGTTTCACCCCGGGCAGCGATGCCTCCACGACGTATTCCTTCTGATCCTTCGACTCGTAAACGTCGACAGGAAAAGTGCGGCCGGTGAAGAGCGCAAAGCGTCCTGGCGAGAGGAAACTCTCCTCGAACATACGATCCATAGCTTGACGAAGCGACATGAACCCCTCAGACGGATCTTTCCAAATCATAGACATGATGGTTCTCTTTCTTTCCAAATCATGTGAAGCGCGTTCAAACGCACTTCTCCACATTGAACTACATCAAAACAACAGACATGTTTTGCTCGTGCCACTTTTCTATGCCGGGCGCTTTCGTCGCACACTCCTCGCTGATGACCTGCCCGCCCGTCAGGACGGCGAGATCGCGCAACATCTCTTTGCGACGATCGCCAAAACCGGGAGCTTTCACCGCCAGCACATTGAGGATGCCGCGCAGTTTGTTCACGACGAGCGTTGCCAGGGCCTCGCCATCGACATGGAGGTACCAGTTTGACTTTCTCCCCATTTTGTTAGTATAGGACACTGCCGTTACATCGATATCACAGCAACAGGGAACAACATCACAGTTGGTTCACAGATACAACTTGCCATCCTGGGTGCCAGGAGACAGGTATCAGTGCAAGAGACAGGTACACTGAGAGAGAAATCTCTCCATGACCAGGCCAGCCCTGTGTACGTCCATTTGATGGGTTTAGCCATGCTACGATTGTAACCAGCACACCAGCGCTTCAGACTGATGGATATTCAAGTTGTCCTGCATGAGGTATAAAGAGGAAACATGTTGCCAGGCGGGAAGCGGAACCCTTTGGAATCGGGAGCAAGGATGTGGATTTTCATGAAGCTCTTCTAGCACATTGTTCAGCTACTTTACCAAGTTGACGATACCGGGCCTGGGCATGTCGGGCTG
>Ga0307372_10006737_pt1 | contig 16676 bp, 18 predicted proteins | sample OX1MG_FD_202533 | JGI IMG/M metagenome (GOLD analysis project Ga0307372, IMG submission 202533) | Soil microbial communities from Risofladan, Vaasa, Finland - OX-1 | ecosystem: Environmental > Terrestrial > Soil > Coastal area > Acid sulfate soil | place: Finland: Risofladan, Vaasa | collected... | reverse complement strand
CCCGCCTCAGTGTCGAGGAGGTGGCGGCACTCGCCGCCACGACGGTCGACCGGGTCCACCGTGTCCGACTGGCGGCAGGGCTACCGGCCGATCTCGACGACCCGGGCCATCTCGGACTGCCGTCGACGGTGGTGGACGACATGGTGTCGTTCGAGGCGGGAGCGGCCCTGTTCGGCGAGACACCGACCTTGTCGTTCACGCGCGTGGTGGGCGCAGCGATGGCCAGGGTGGCCGAGGCCGCAGTAGGACTCTTCCTCACCGAGCGCATGCCGGACCTGAGCTCCGACGTCAGCGAGTTGGCCCGAGCCCGCGCCGGCGAGGACGGCACGGCCACCTTCATCGCGGTGGCCCCGCAGCTCATGGCCAATTTCCTGCGCGAGCACATGGTTCTCGCCATCAGACGATCGATCGCCGAGCGCACGCTCGAGATCGACGAGCGCGCCGTGACCGTCGGGCTTGGCTTTGTCGACCTGGTGGGATCGACGGCCTGGGCGAGTGGGCTCACATTGAAGGCCCACGCCCTGGCTCTGGCGAGGTTCGAGACCGCGGCCTGGGAGATCGCGTCGGCCTACGGCGGGCGCGTCGTCAAGCTCATCGGTGACGAAGCCATGTTCCTAGCGCCATCGGGCGCCGCCGCGGCTCGCATCGCGCTGGCGGTGTGCCGGGCCGTCGACGAAGACGACGCACTGCCTGCGGCGCGCGCTGCGGCGGGGTACGGCATCGTCGCGGCACGCGACGGCGACTACTTCGGGCCCCTCGTGAACCTCGTGGCGCGAGCGGTCAAGGTGGGCGAGCCCGGATCGGTGGTAGTGACCGAACCGGTGCGCGCCGACCTCGACCACTCCCCCGCACCCGACGACGATTTCGAGATCGTCGACCTCTCGGCCCGGCGGCTGCGGGGGCTCGAGGAGCCCGTCGCGCTCTTCGCCATCCGTTGTTAGTCCTCGGCCAGGATCTTGTACAGCTCCTTGCCCGTGGCGCGGATGGCGGCCGTGGCTCGCTCCATCTGGGCCGGATCTCCCGTGCGGGCGATCTGCTTGGCCGCGCCCATCAGGTGCGCGGCTGAGCGCATGAGGCCTTGGAACTCGGTGACGAAGTCACCGTCGTTGTCCCACGGGGTGTTGCCGTCGCGCTCGGTGCGCTCGGCCGCTTCGGTCCGGCCCGCCTCGGTGAGCTCGTAGACACGCTTGCCGTCTCGCTCCTCCGAGCGGACCAGGCCTTCGTCTTCGAAGAGCTGCAGCGTCGGGTACACCGAACCGGGGCTCGGCCGCCACGTGCCGCCGCTCTTCTCCTCGAGACGCCCGATCAGCTCATAGCCATGCGCCGGGCCGTCGGTGAGCCCGTTCAACAGGGCGGTGCGGATGTCGCCGCGACGCATCCGCCGGCCTCCCCCGCGCCAATTGCCCCGGTCGGCTCCCCACTCGCCGCCGGCCCAGGGGGGGCGGCCGTGGCGTCCTCCCATCCTCATATGTCCATGCATGGTGAATCTCCGTTGTCCTTTTTCGGGCCCGGACCCGCTGTCCGGACTGTTCTCGTAGTACTATGATATATCGTTAGCTATCGCAAAGCAATGACGATCGGTACGGTGGGGGGGCCGAGGCGGAGCGGGTTGAGTGGGGTCACCTCTCCGATCAATCACCGGAATTGATGAACTCCCGGGCTATCGATGGAAGCGACCAGGGTGACCACACCTGTGGTCGTCGGCACATTCGCACGCGCATGGTGGGACTCTGCCGGGTCTCCCCAGGGCGCCGACAGCATGCGACGGCTCAGATGTTGCGCCGACAGCGGCGCGACAGGTTCAACAGATCGCCCTGGGCCAGCAAGATGCCCCAGGGCTCAGCGCTGCAGCGCTTTGACCTCCAGGAACTCCTCGAGGCCGTACTTGCCCAGCTCGCGGCCGATGCCGGACTGCTTGTAGCCGCCGAAGGGAGCAAGGGGGTTGAACCCTCCCCCGTTGACCTCGACCTGACCACTCCGGAGCCTGCGGGCCACGCGCTCGGCGTGTTCCTTGTCGCCGGCCCACACGCCGCCGGCGAGGCCGTAAACGGTGTCGTTGGCGATCTCGATCGCTTCTTCCTCGGTGTCGAAGGGGATGATCGAGAGCACGGGCCCGAAGATCTCCTCCTGGGCGATGGTCATGTCGCGCGTCACGTTGGTGAAGACCGTCGGTCGCACGAAGTACCCCTTGTCGAGACCTTCGGGAAGCTCCGCGCCGCCGGTGAGCAGCGTCGCACCTTCGTCGACACCCTTCTTGATGTAGCCGCGCACACGCTCGAGTTGCGTGGCGGACACGAGCGGCCCCAGCCGGGTGTCACCCTCGAAGGGATCGCCGGGCTTGTAGGTCTCCGCCGTCTCCACGGCCAGGGCCTCGACCTCGGCCAGGCGCGACCGGTGCACCAGCATGCGCGTGAGCGCCGAGCAGGTCTGGCCCGAGTTGAGGTAACAGGCGGCCACACCGGCGGGCACGGCCGCAGACAGATCGGCGTCCTCGAGGATGACGTTGGGCGACTTGCCACCGAGCTCGAGAGCCACTCGCTTGACTCCGTCGGAAGCCAGTTGCATGACGCGCTTTCCTGCACGCGTCGATCCCGTGAACGACACCATGTCGACGAGCGGGTGCGACGCAAGGGCCTCGCCCACCACCGGACCAACCCCGGTCACGAGGTTGAAGACGCCCGGCGGAAGGCCGATGTCGTCGAGGATCTCGGCCAGGATGAAGGCGTTGAGCGGAGCCACCTCGCTCGGCTTCAACACGACGGTGCAACCAGCAGCCAGTGCCGGGGCCACCTTGGCCGCGATCTGGTGCAGCGGATAGTTCCACGGGGTGATGGCCCCCACCACGCCGACGGGCTCTCTGACGATGAGCGAGTTCCCCACCTCTTCTTCGAAGGGGAATTCCGTGGCGAGCTGCGCGGCGGCGGAGAAGCTCATGACGGGCAGCCCGACCTGGATGAGGTTGGACAGCGTGAAGGGCATCCCGACTTCCTGGGAGATCAACGTGGCGATCTCGGTGGTCCGGGCCGTCAAAGCCTCCTGGACCCGCTCGAGAGTCTTGGACCGCTCCTCTCTCGAGGTCGATGACCATTCCCCGAACGCATCGGCTGCGCAGCGCGCGGCACGGTCGACATCCTCGGGGGTGCCCGCCGGAATCGTCCCGATGACCTCCTCGGTCGTCGAGTTGACGACCTCGAGGACGTCCTTGCTCGTCGAGGGCACCCAGGCGCCACCGATGTAGAGCTTGTCGCGTACCTTCATGACCCACCCTCCTGGCTGGCTCCCGGGCCGGTGCGACCGGTCCCGGGCCGGTGCGGCAGACGCACTCGGACGCCACTGATGCTAGGCCGGGAAAGCTGTCCCCGTCCCTGCGGACTCGGGTCCCTCCTCGGAGGGCGGTTCGACCACGCCCTCGTCGGATCGTTGTTCGTAGGGGTTACCCAGGATGTGACGGGCCATGTCGAAGACCGAAGCCGAGTCGGCGTCGGCTGCGGTCACGACACCGCCGAGCAAGGGGCGGTCACGACCCGTCACCTGCTCCATGATCGAGTCCCCCATCCGCTGCACGAGGTCGCCCATCTGGGCCCGTTCCTGGCCCTTGGGGATGCGCAACCAGCACATGACCACGGCCTGGACCACACCCGCAGCGGCGGGCCACAGCCAGATGGTGCGGTAGTCGCCGGTGAGGTCGACGACCCAGGCGGCGAGAAAGGAGAAGACCACCGCGAACAAGCTGAACGGCGCCACCAACTTGCCGAGGAGCTCGGCCATACCCCCCGAGCGGGGCAGGAGCTGGAGGAGCATGGGCGCCAGGGCGATCACGAAGGCGGCGAAGAACGGGCCTCCGACGAAGGCCAGCACCACCGACTGCCAGATGTGGGTGGTGGTGAACTGCACGAGCGACACCACCGTCCCCGCCACCGGCGTGAACACGGCGATCTGTTTGCGGGTGAACACCCGGCTCAAGCCGTAGCCGAGAGCGAGGCCGAGCATGACCACCGGCACGCCGCTCACCCAGCCGGCGATGGTCTGGGAGTTGGCGCCGGCGTGCTGCACCTGCTGGAAGTAGACGATGGCCAGGTACCCGGTGGCGCTCAGCCCCGCCCAGAACACCATGATCCCGGTGATCAACACCTTGGCGTTGGGCACCCGCAGGATCTCACCGAGCTCCTCGCGCCACGGTCGGGCGCGCGTGTGGCGTTCGCGATCGGCGACTTCGCGGGCGGCAGCGGACTCGCGCACGAGGACGAGGACGATGAAGGCCACCCCCACCATGAACCCTCCCGCCATCCGGAAGGCCAGGTTCCAAGTGGCGGGGTCGTTCGACTTCCACGTGGCGATGACCGTGCCCTTGATGACGAGGCTGACGACGACACCGAGGACGCCAATGAGCGCACCGGCCTTCACCGAACGGCTCTTGCCGAAGGTCTCGGGGATGACCGCCACGTTGGTGAGCCCGAACATGACACTGGCGGTCTTCACGCACACGATCAACAGCACGAGGGGCCAGAACCCGCCCACGAGGGTGTACGACCACGTACAGACACCCATGATCAACAACCCCGCCGCCATGTACGGCGCCCGGCGTCCCGCCGCGGACTTGGTGCGGTCGCTGGCACGGCCGAGCAAGGGGTAGGCCAACCAGCCGATCAGGCGGTTGGCGGTGAGGGCGAAGGTGATGGCGAGCGCACTCGACACCCGGGCCGAGACGAGCAGGGTCAGCAGGACCCCCGACACCGCCAGGTTGGCTCGGGGCCCCACCAGGCCCAAGGTCAGGCCGATGAAGCTCCGCAACCGCAACCCGTCGATGCCCGAGCCCGCCTCCGAGGCTGGGCCCGCGCCCCGAACGCCATCGTCGAGTGTCCCGGCTTCGGGGACGACATCGGTCATCGGAGAGCCATCGGCAGTCCCGGGCCCTGACACGAGCGAACGATCGCCCGATCCGGCCGCATCGGGACCATTCATCCCTGCCAGCCTACGGGAGGGCCCTGGTCATCGGGGCTCGCCAGGGCACACCTGGGGCGGTCCCCGAGGGCCCCGTTCAGGCCCGTCGCTCGGGGATCACCGCTGCGATCTGGTCCCGGATGGGGACGAATTCGGGCATCACGAAGTCGCGCCGGAGCCAGTTGGCGCCGTCGACCACCAACGTGTGGCCCGAGACGAACGAGGCGTAGGGCGAGCACAGCCAGGTGGCCGCCCAGCCCAGCTCGTGGAGCCGACCCAGGCGGCCGGCCGGAGACCGCCGGGCGTCGACGTCTGCACCCTCGGTCCGAAGCGCCTGGAGATCAGCGCGCATGTCCTCGTGGGGGAACAGGCCCGGGGCCAGCGCGTTGACCCTGACACCGGAAGGAGCCCATTCCACCGCCAGGGTCTTGGTGAGGTTGCCCACCCCGGCCTTGGCGGCGGCGGTGTGGGCCATCCCCGGGCCCCCGGTGAAGGACTGGGTGGCGAGGATGTTGCAGATGGCGGCGGGTTCACCCGCCCGGCTGGCCCGGCGGAACAGCTCCTGGGAGCAGAAGAAGGTGCCGTCGAGCACGATCTGGGTCACGGCCCGCCAGCCGTTGGGGCTCAGGTCATCGGCGGGAACGGGGAAGTTGGCCGCCGCGTTGTTGACGAGGACGCGCGCCGGGCCGAGCGCGTCTTCGAGCGCCTCGAAGGCCGAGGCGACATCCTCGGAACGGCGGATATCGGCGCCGGCGTGCGCAGCTCGACCCCCGACGGCTTCGACGGCGGCCGCGCCGGCCAGGCGGTGACCTTCGTCGCGCGACAAGATCCCCACCGCCGCGCCGAGGCGGGCGAACTCGATGGCGATCGCCTTGCCCAGACCGGTCCCGCCGCCGGTCACGATCACGGTGGTCCCGTCGAAGGTCCCCGGCGGGAGCATCCTCTGCCCCGCAGCAGGTGGCTCGGGAAGGGCCACGCCTACTTGCCCTCGAAGACGATGGGCTGCTTCTTGGCCTTCGCCGCGTACCCGGCGGGCATGTCGTCGGAGACGAACTCGATCGACGAGCTCATGGCGCCGAATCGCATGGCCTCGGTGAAGCCGCGGTAGGTGAAACCGTCGACGGTTCGCTTGATGCTCTGGACCGCCAACGGGGCGTTCGCGGCGATCTCCTCGGCGATGCCCATGGCGGTGGGGAGCAGGTCCTCGGTCGTCGTCACCTGCTGGACGACGCCGATCCTCTCGGCGGTGCGGGCGTCGAGGCGCCGGCCCGTGAATGCCAGCAGCTTGGCCCATCCCGCCCCGGCCTCGTGCGCCAGACGCAGGTCGCCGCCGGCGTCGATGCCCACGCCCACCTGGGCCTCGGGCAGTGCGAAGACGGCGTCCTCGGCGGCTACGCGGATGTCGGACATGAGGACGAGCTCGAATCCGAAGCCCAAGCAGTACCCCTGGACGGCGGCCACGATGGGCTGGGGAAGCTCGGCGAAGACCTTGAACCGCTCATGGGCCCAACGGATTCCCTCGTAGTAATTGCGCGCCTTCTCCGCCGGGGAACGGCCCGTCACACGGTCCTCGGGCATGCCCAGGTCGATGCCGGCACAAAACGCCCGGCCCTCGCCGCGCAACACCACCACCCGCACCCGCTCGTCGAAGCGGATCTGATCGGCGCGCGCCCCGAGCTGTCGGGTGGACTCCCAGCTCCAGGCGTTGAGCTTGTCGGGCCGGTTGAGGCTGAGCACGGCCACGTGGCCTTCGACCTCGAGATCGAGATGCCACTCGTCTTCGGCGACGACGGGAGAGGTCCTGAACATGCGCACTCCGATCATGGGGCATCCGGCACGTCGACTCCGCCGGTGCCGTGTTCCGCGGCGCGTGAGTATCGCATGGGTGACCTCGCCGGGGACAAGCCGTCCGCCCGCTCCGACTGGCCGGATGTCGGCTTTGTCCACCACTTAGATAGGATCGGCTATCTAAGTGCGGGTAGGCCGGGAGTCAGGGAGGAGCAGGTTGTCGCGGACCCAACAAGAGCGCAAGGCCGACACCAGGGCCCGCCTTCTTGACGCGGCTGCCGGCCTCTTCGCCGAACGGGGCATCGACGCCGTCTCGGTCGACACCGTGGCCGACGCGGCCGGACGGACCTCGGGGGCGGTCTACGCCCATTTCGGCTCCAAGCAGGGCCTCCTTCTGGCGCTGCTCGACGAGTGGGCCCACTCCCTCCTCACGGTGATCGCGGCCGAGTTCGAACTGGCCTCCACCGTCGAGGACCGCCTCCGGGCCGTGGCCGCCAACGTGGTCACGAACCCGAGCGACCAGACCCGTCGACTCCTGCTCCTCGAGCGCGAGCTCTGGCTGCGTGCCACCCGTGACCCCGAGGTGGCCGAGACCATGCGGGCCCGGTCGCGCCAGGCGCATGACTGGCTCACCAAGGGCTTCGCGACCTGGATCGAGGAAGGTCGGGTGGCGCCCATCGCCCCACCCGACGTCCTCGCCACGGTGTTTCGGGCCCTGGTGATCGGATTCGAGACACAACATCGCATCGACCCCGACAGCCTCGACACCACCGTCGTGGCTTCCGCCCTGGCGCTCGTGACCGGCGCCGGGCCGGTCACGAACCGGGGCACTTCGATGACCTCCTCGCGCCGCCCGTGACGGCAACACCCCGACCGGGTTTCTGAACCGAGAACACCGAGACAAGGAGACAGCCGTGCACACCGAGATCTGCGATCGACTCGGCATCGAGTTCCCAATCTTCGCCTTCACCCACTGCCGCGACGTGGTGGCGGCGGTGTCGAACGCCGGTGGGATCGGCGTCCTCGGCGCCATCGGGTTCTCTCCGGAGGAGCTCGAGATCGAGCTCGCCTGGCTGGATGAGCACGTTGGTGACAATCCCTATGGCGTCGACATCGTCATCCCCGGCAAGTACGAGGGCATGGGCGAGATGGACCCGGTGAAGCTCGAGGCCCAGCTGCAGGGAATGGTGCCCGACGACCACCGACGCTTCGCGCGCCGGCTCCTGGCCGAGCACGGTGTGCCCGAGCCCGCCGAGGACCAGCGTCGCAGCGGGATGATGGGCTGGACCGAAGCCACTGGCAAGCCGTTGCTGGCCGCCGCGCTCCGCCACGACAAGGTGAAGCTCATCGCCAACGCGCTCGGCACTCCCCCGGCCGACGTCATCGCCGAGGTCCAGGCCTCGGGGCGGATGATCGGGGCCCTGGCCGGATCGGTGAAGCATGCGCTCGCCCACAAGACGGCGGGCCTCGACTTCATCGTGTGCCAGGGGACAGAAGGTGGTGGTCACACCGGTGATGTGGGATCGCTCGTGTTGTGGCCCGAAGTGATCGACGCGGTGGCGCCGCTACCGGTGCTCGCCGCGGGCGGCGTGGGCAGTGGTCGCCAGATCGCCGCGGCGCTGGCCATGGGGGCCCAAGGTGTCTGGGGCGGGACGCTGTGGCTGACAGTAGAAGAGGCCAACACGTCCCCCGGCCAGATGAAGGCCTACCTGGCCGCCACGAGCCGGGACACGGTGCGGTCCAAGTCCTTTACGGGCAAGCCCTGTCGCATGCTCAAGAACGACTGGACCGAAGCCTGGGACCAACCCGACACACCCGATCCGCTCCCGATGCCGCTGCAGATGATGGTGGCGATCGAGGCCGTGGGAGCCACCCACCGCTTCCCCGAAGAGGCCAAGGACGTCGCCTTCAACCCCTGCGGACAGGTCATCGGACGTGCCACCCGAGTCCGAAAGACCCGGGACGTGATCTTCGACCTGGTCGAGGAATACGCCGAATCCGTCGAGCGACTGTCCCAGACGGCCCGCGTGGAGGTGTAACCCGAGCCTGATCTCAGGTATCTCTGGTCATCATTCGCCAGGCACCCAGGATGGTCCAACCAATCAGCCAAGCGAGGATCACGCACACCGCCACGGTCGTCGACTCGGGCAAGAGCGCGTGATTGCCACCATTGCCCCCGGGGCCGCCACCTCCCCCGCCGATCACGGGGAGCCCGCCCGGGGTCAGGTGGGCCGTGGCCAGGCCGACCACGGCGCGTTGCAGGTTCGACAGATGCGGGATCCGTGCCCGCGAGAGGATCGGCGTCAAGATGACCTCGAGGACGATCATGATGATCACCGCCACGGTTCGCTGCCCGATCAGCGAACCCAGTCCCAACCCGACGACGAACCCGATGACCGCTTCGAGCTCGAGCCACAACCCGCTCCGGACCATCAGCGAGGTCGACGGATACAGGAACTGCCGGGCGTAGTCGGAGTAGTCCTGGTCGGCGATCAGCCGGGCCGCTTCCCGAATCTGTGCCGGGGTGGCTTGCGGCTGCGCCTGTGGCCCCGGGCCCCCCTTGACGATGCGAGGTCCATTGTTGGGTCCATTGCCACAGGGGACGCTGTTGGCCGCCGGTGCGATCGGCGATGACGGTCCGATCCTGAAGCTGAAGTCACAGATGACCTCGTCGGGGTGGTCCGCGGCCCAAGTGGCAAGACCGGCGCGCGACAGGTTGACGGGCACGTTCACACCGTCGAAGTTGAGCCGGGTCGGCGCCGCGAAGACACACACCGCGCACACGATGGTGAATCCCACCGCCACCAGGGGCACGATGATGGCGAGCCCCGCCGGGATCCTCGCCACGTAGATCGCCAGACGCGACCGGCCGGTCACGACCAGGTGCCGGAACATCCCTTCGGTGAGGTCGATCGAACCCGCTGTGGCCCCGAGGGTGGCGGCGACGATGAACCCGAAGACGTACAACACCCCCGACACCAGGCCCGTGAAGATGGAATATCCGCCGGCCGGACCGTAGGAGTGAGGCGCGAAGCCATGGAGCAAGAGCCTGATGACGAGGAAGACGGTGGGGATGCCGATGGTCACGAGCATGAGGGCAACCATGAGCCCACGCCGCTTGCGCAACTCCATGAATCGGGTGGTGATCATGGACCAGGTGGGGACCCCCGATCCCCGCCGGTCACGCGACGCGCCAACTCGTCGTGCCGCCACCGGAGCCGAGCCGGCGGCGGCGTCGTCGTCGGAGGTCGTCGTCATTCTGAGGCCCCCAGTCGGCTCGTGACCTGCAAGAACCACGATTCGAGGGAGGCTTGGATCTGCTGGAGCCGGTACACCGCGATGCCCCCTTCGACGAGAACACGGTTGATCTCGGCGATGACGTCGCGTGCCGTCCCCGCCGGAAGCGTGATGCCCAGACCCAGTTGCCCCACCTCGATGGCACCTCCGATGGTGGTGGCGTCGAGAAGGGCACGGGCTCGATCCGGCTCGGAGCACTCAACATGGAGTGCGAGCGATGCACCCGCCAGCAGTTCGGAAATCGGTCCCTGTCGGATGATTTTTCCCCGGTCCACGATGGCCACCGCATCACAGGTCCGCTCGACCTCGTCGAGAAGATGAGACGACAGCACGACGGTGCGCCCCTCGGCCACGAGGGAGAGGATCATGTCGCGCATTTCGTGCATGCCGGCGGGGTCGAGCCCGTTCATCGGTTCATCGAGGATCAGGAGTTGGGGGTCACCAATAAGGCAGGCGGCGACGCCGAGGCGTTGGCGCATGCCCATCGAGTACTTCGACACCCGGTCATCAGCCCGGTGAAGGATGCCCACCCGTTCGAGCGACGGCTCGATCCGGGCCCTCGCCGCCGGTTCACGGGCGGCGGCGAGAATTCGGAGGTTCTGCCTTCCCGTCAGGTGACCGTGGAAGCGGGGCTCGTCGACGATTGCTCCCACTCGTGCCAGCGCCGCGTCCCGATGTTTGGGGACGGGGTACCCGAGCAGCGACATCGACCCCGCATCGGCGTGCGTCAATCCCAGGAGGACGCGGATCAGTGTGGTCTTGCCGGCGCCGTTGGGGCCGAGGTACCCGAAGGCGCATCCCCGGGGGACGAGGAGCTCGACGCCGTTCACGGCCACGTTGTCACCGAACCGCTTGGTCAGTCCGTGTGTCTCGACGGCCCACTGGCTCCCGTTGGACGGTGTCGAGGAGGCGGACAACGTGGTGGTGGTCATGTGCGGGTCGTTCTCCTCGCTGATCGGCCGAGCGGGTGCCTTGCGATGCACGGTAGCCGACGGTAGCTTGTGGTGCATGGGTAATGCCGAAGGACGGAGAAGCCAACTCCTGCGTGGCGTCTTGGACCTCTGCCTCCTGGCGGTGATGGGAGAAGGACCCGCCTACGGCTACGAGATGACCAAGCGGCTCCGGGCGCGCGGCCTCTCCATCGTCGGAGAAGGGTCGATCTACCCCCTGCTCGGCCGGTTGGAGCGCGACGGCCTCGTGGAGACCCATCGGGCCGCGAGCAATGGGGGCCCTCCCCGGAAGTACTACAACCTCTCGCCCGACGGTGAGCGGGCACTGCAGGGTGGTATCAACGAATGGCAGGCCGCGCGTGACGCCGTTGACGGTGCACTGGGTCTGGTCAAAGCGGAGGTAATGCCGTGATCGAGTTCGTCGAGGAGTGTCGTCGGGAGTGGCGGCGGCTCGGGGTCCCGAATCCTGTCGCCAACGAAATGGCCGCCGACCTCACCGCCGATCTTGAAGAGGCCGAAGCCGAAGGTGGTTCGCCCGAAGACGTCCTGGGCAACAGTGCATTCGACCCCAGACGATTCGCGGCGGCATGGGCCGCGGCCAGAGGTGTGACGAACATCCCCGCACCCGACCCTCAGCCGCGATGGCGACCACCCGTCGCCATCGCGCTCGCAGTGTTCCTGGGCGTGCTCACCATTCTCGCCAGCTTCGCCCTCTTGGTCGGTCGCAGCAGCAGCTCCATTGCCTTCGCCACCCGCCGGATCGCGGCCGTTCCCGGAAGGATCCATCTCTTCGCACCAGGCCCGGGACGCGTCGTACTGCCGGGTCCGCTGGGTCGCACGATCGTGGGAACGGGGGGCCCGGGTATCTCGCTCCATCCCCTGGCCCTGATGGTGTTCATCGCCGGCATCGTCGGCATCGTGGGCCTGGGGCTCTTCGCCCTCTGGTACTGCTCGCCGTGGTTCGGCCGCAGAAATCGCCGACCAGGGGCACGACGAACACCGACGTGGAATTAACGAAGCACCGCCTCGGTCCCAGTCGCCCAGGACTCTGCGTCTTGTCTCGTCACAGTGACGGCGGCGTAAGCCTTCTACCAGGCGGAATGCCGTCGGGGAAGCTGAAGAACATGACCTGGGTGGCAAAGGCGACAAGGCCGCGCTCGGGGTCCCACAGTTCCATCTCGACCGACGCGTAACCGTCACCGGCGAACCGGGCACGGTTGTGGCTGAGCAACCACGGCGAAGTCGCTCGGCCGAGCACGTGCACGGTGAGGTCCGCACTGGGCCCGAACCAGGCCGGCATGTCCGGGCCCATCCGCTCTCCCACCGCACCGGGCATGGTGTCGCACAACGCCACCAGGGCCAGCGGGTCCCACTGGCCTTCGTCGTCCACGGGCGGATCGTCGAACCGGTACCAGTAGATGCGCTCGGACGAGGTCGGCTCCCACCGGTGCCAAGGGGCATGACCCATGGCCACCCGTGATTCGACGCGCTCCCAGAACGACGCGGGCGGGAACCCCGTCACTCCTTCGGGGAGCGGGTCGCGAAACGACGGGCACTGTTCGGGGGGACGTGCCGTCGGGCAGGTCACATCGGTGAACTCGAAACCCCGTCGCGACGTGCCGAAGACGGCGGTGGCGACGTGCCCGGTCGACGCACCAACCGGCCGGACCGTGGCGGTGGCCTGGGACATCGTCCGCCCCCGGCGCAGCACCACCACGTCGACGTCCACCGGCCCGGGGGGCACCTGGGCGGCGAACACCGTCGTGACCGAACGCAACGACTGCTCGGGAGTGGCGAGCTCCGCGGCCATGGCACGCAGGGCCAGCGCGGTGACGACCCCGCCGTGGGGCAGCAATGGGGCGTTCCACTGGTCGCTCACCACGGTGCCGTAGCGGCCGGGGACGAGCGGATCGGGTTCCACCGTGGTCTGCTGTCCGAAGGCCGAGCTGTCCATGAACCGATGGATCGTACCGACGCACTCAGACACCGCCGACCGCCGCCGCGGGCCCGATGGGAGGGCCGGCGCCGGTCCCCGTAGGATCTCGGCCGTGGAACACGCTGTGCTGACGCGATACCGGGTGATGGCCTACACGACCGCGGTCCTGCTCATCGTGCTCGTCTTCGTGGGCGTCCCGCTCCAGGTAGCCGGCCACCCTGGCGTCGCCACCGTGGTCGGCACCCTCCACGGGTTCCTCTACATCGTCTATCTCTTCGTGGCGTTCCAACTCACCCGGACGCTGCACATCCCGGTATTCCGGACGATCCTCGTCCTCATCGCCGGGACGGTCCCCTTCGGCGCCATCATCGCGGAGCGGAGGCTGACCTCGGTGTACGCACGACAGGTCCGTCGCGCCGCCAAGGGGAATGCGGGGACGCCACCCCAGGAGGTTTGATCCGCACGTGTCGGACTCCTCGCCACCGGGCACCGCCTTCGACCGAAGACGGTGGTTCACGACCCGAGCCGTGGTCGCCCACGTCGCTCTCGCTCTCTGGGTGCCGGGATGCATCCTGGCATGTTGGTGGCAGGTGGGGATCGGCCTGTCCGGAGATTCTCTGGGCTGGGTCTATTCGGTCATGTGGCCCTGCTTCGCGTTGTTCGGGACGGTGTTCTGGTGGCACTTCGTCCACGACGACCCCGACACGATCGGACGGCGCGGTCTGCGTCGCCTCCAACAGGCCTCCGCCACCGGTGCCCCGGGACCCGACGGCGACACGCCCGATGACCGTGCCATCGAATTGGCCCGAGCCGAAGCCGAGGATCCCGAATTGGCGGCCTACAACGCCTATCTGGCCGCACTGACCTGCGAGGACCGTCCCAGCTCGTGGCGCGGCCGCTGACCCGATCCGGGCCCTCAGTGCCGTCTCGATCCCACCCCGGAACCTCGATGTGCGCGACCATCGGGCCCGTGGCGAACCTCGGCGTCAAAGCCTTTTGGCACAAGCATGCCGACGTGCGATCCGACGCCATCTCCTCGGAGCTCGCCATTCACACCGAGAGGAACACCGATGAGATCAAGCAGTTGATCGCCGACAACACTGCTCTGAAGGCGGCGATCAAGACCAACACCGGCCTCCTCGACGAGATCCACCTCCACGTCGCCAACATCGGCCTCAAGTTCGGAGCCGAGATCGGGAACTTTCCACCCTCCTCCGAGCGACCCTCGACGTAACCGAGGCTCGTGGTGTCGTCGATCGTGGTGAGGCGATACGAGCCGGGTGACCGGGCCCGGGTGCGACACATCTGCCACGTGACCGGCTACATGGGCGAACCGGTCGACTGGATGTGGCGGGACCTCGAGAGCTTCGCCGATCTGTTCACCTCGTACTACACCGACGCCGAACCCCAATCAGCCTTGGTGGCTGAGCTCGACGGCGTCGTGGCCGGCTACTTGCTGGGATGTGTCGACTCCCGCCGGGCGTGGAACCCGGCAACCATCTTCGGACGGCATTTCCTTCGACGCGGCATCGGCTTGCGGCCCGGCACGGCCGGCGTGGTGTGGCGCTCGTTCGGCGACGTCGCGGTCGGCGCGCTCCGCAGACGACTCCCACCGGTGTCGCTCTACGACCCCGCCTGGCCCGCCCACCTTCACATCGATCTGCTGCCTCAGATCCGAGGGCGCGGTGTCGGTGCCACCTTGGTGCGGAGATGGACCGACGAGCTCAAGATGACGGGCGTGCCGGGCTGTTATCTCGAGACCCTCGGTGAGAACCACGGCGCCATCGCCTTCTTCGAGTCGATGGGCTTTCACCGCCAGGGCAGACCGACCTCGGCGCCCGGACTCCGGTCGCCCGCCGGCGGGCGTCACACCGTGCAGCTCATGGTCCAGAGCCTCGGGCCCTGAAGGCAGGGGCCCACGAGGCGCGAGGTGCGACCCATTGCGGCCTCACGTGCAGGTATCCGCCGGCGCGGATGGCACGATCCGCTGCCGGGGCGTCAGCTGGTACAGGTCCAGGCGATGGTCCCCGTGATCCCCCCGTGCCACCCCGGATGAGGACTGTCGTCGTCACCGGGCGCGTGGGTGAAGGTCACGTCCCCCGATCCATCGGGGTTCACCGTCATCGACGCCGTCGCATCGACGCTCGACAAGTCATATGACCCCGGGCCGACGTCCATGGCGCCGTTGCCCTGCGCGAGGGCGCTCTGGGGGTAGTCCCCGGGTCCGTGATAGCCCCGCGACTTCGTGCCGATCTCGATCTCGACGGGATTGTCGAGCGGCGGTGTGGGTACGAGCCACGTGTTGGGCCCCATCTGAGGTCGGTTGCCGTGCGCGGCGGCCCGGGCACACGATGCTGCCCTCCTTGCCGTCGTCGCGTCGACGAAACTCTCCTTGGCGCGGGTCTCGCCGGTGATGGTGATGGTGGCGTGGAAGACGACGGGACCCACCGCCGTCGATCCGTCTTCGCCCCGGATGAGGAACACGGCGACCAGCACGGCGATGACGCCGACGCAGACCAACGCAACGGGAACCTTGACCGAACGCGATCTTCTCCGGAGTGGGCCGGAGTGCACCGAGGTCCATCCAGATCCGTTCGACCCACGAATCGGCCCGCTGCCACAGGCGGCGGCCACGAGGCCGACCACGTCCAGCAAGGACTCGGCCCGTGCCGCGCGCCCGGGACGACGTGGGACCACGTGCATTCGAAGGCTCCCCCTGTCGCTTCGGACCGAATCGACAGGTCCCGGTGCCCGTTAGGGAAGGCTAACCTAATATTCAGGGTAAACCCTGGCAAGGTAGGGATCTTCTCCCCCCGTCGCGACCCGCCGACCGCCCGGTGCCCGATGCTCCTCAAGGCACATTCGGGCTCGGCCGATGTCACACCAGTGAACGAGTCGCGTCCAGGGTCATCTCCCGGCCGGGCTCCTCGACGCCCCGGGGCTCCTCGTCCCCCCCGCCGCCCTCCCCACGCCGGGATTTCCCTCCCCCCCGAACCCATGGATCTCCTCCTGGGCAGGATTCGCGACCGCGACATCGTCGGAGAGCCCCAGCCGGGGCCCCACCCCGGCCAGGTGGGGCCACGGGCTGTGTCGGACCCGAGAACCCCGGGCCAGTCCGACGACCCGGAGTGGACCTTCCGCCCTGACCGGGCCCCCGATTCCAATTCGTCCTCCCCCCCCTATGACCCGAAGAAAGAGCCTCACGACACCTCCACCCGCCGTGGAGGGCGGGTAGCTCCGCGCGTCGGTGCGGTGGTCGTCGCGGCGGCACTCATCGCAGGTCTTCTGGCGGTGACACATGTCGGTCCCTTCCATTCGTCCCCGCCCGCCGCCGCCACTCCCACGTCGCCTTCGCCTCCCTCGTCCACGGGCGCTTCCACCAACATCCGTGGCGTCTGGAACACCCTCAACGCCTATGAAGGCGTCCTCTACCAAGCGACGATGCACATCAACTCGGAGAATGTCTCGACCGGAGCGTTCTCGGGCACCATCACTTCGCCGGTCGGTGTCGAGACGATACGTGGCACGGTCCTGGGCACGACCATGATGTTCACCATCAACCTCGGGACAAGCACCCAGAAGGGCACCGCCGGCGTGTCCAAGACCGGGACCAAGACAAAGATCCAGGGGACATTCACCAACGCCAACGGGCAGCAGGGAACCATCATCGCCACCCGGACTTCGACTTAAGGGCTCGACACCCCCACCGGCTTCTCCCCTTCGAGCGCCACCCGCAACATTCGCCTGCGATCGTTTCCGAAATC
>Ga0307372_10006736_pt1 | contig 16677 bp, 12 predicted proteins | sample OX1MG_FD_202533 | JGI IMG/M metagenome (GOLD analysis project Ga0307372, IMG submission 202533) | Soil microbial communities from Risofladan, Vaasa, Finland - OX-1 | ecosystem: Environmental > Terrestrial > Soil > Coastal area > Acid sulfate soil | place: Finland: Risofladan, Vaasa | collected... | reverse complement strand
TGGCTCGCCAAATTGCCCGCTACATTCGTCAGTACGCCAAACGCGCAAAGCCGATCCGGTGGCAATACACCGATCTGCGTCGGCGCTACACCGCATGATTTACATTTCACACGGACAGTCCACTAGGGCATCGAGTCCGTGGCCCGCATTGCCGAAGATGTGGTTGAGCTTATTTGCGTCAGCCGCCGCTTCGCCAGCTCCTGCCGCCGCCGTGGCGCCTTCGGCCGCCTCGGCCGCGTCGCCGACCTCCCCGGCTCCGGGCACAAGGGCAAGGCCCACTGTGCCGACCACAGTGCCAATCGCACTCGGGTCGCCGTTGCCGATCTGCTGGGTTACGGTCACGGTTGCTTGCTCCGTGCCGCGCGCGGCAATGATCGGATGCCGCGCCATGAAGCCGATGCCTTCCGCCGTTGCCAACGGATGGCTCAATGCGCTCCAGGCTGAGCCGATGGCTGAACTGAAAACAGCGCTGCCAAATTTCTTCAGCCAGTCGCAGCAGCCGAAGAGATGCCCGTCCGGGTCTACGGCGCTAACGGGGTTGTTGCCGACGTAGCCGTAGAGGTTGAGGGACTGGGGGTTCCCCCGGTTGGCGTAGGGGACGGCGGCGGGGGCCTGGGACCAGTCCGGGGTGAGGAAGCGGCCGAGGCTGCTGCTGTAATAGCGGGCGCCGAAGTAGTCGAAGCCGGTCTCGCCGTCGCGGTACTTGCCGGTGAGGTGGAGGCTGCTGGCGCCGCCGATGGCGCTCAGGTTCTCGCCGAAGGGGCCGCTGGTGTAGGCGCCCGCCAGCGCGCCGGCCGGGCCGGTGCGGGCGCGCACCGTGCCCAGCCAGTCGGTGTGGGCGTAGCTGGTGCCGGCGCTGCCCACGGTGGCCAGGGTGCGGCCGCCGAAGTAGGTCTCCCCCTGCAGCAGGTTTTGGCTCGCGTCCACCACGCTCAGCTCCTGGCCGTCCTGGGCATATATGTACTCTTTTACCACGCCGCCGACGCTCTCGTGCACCCGCCGGCCCTCGGCATCGTAGACGTAGCTGGCGGTGGCGCCGCCGTTGACGCCGACCAAGCGGTTTTCGGCGTCGTATTGCAGCGTCTGGCCGTTGCTGGAGGTCAGGTTGCCGTTGGCGTCGTAGCTGGCGCCATCCATGCGGTTGTAGCTGTTGTTGAAGGTCAGCGAGCTGCCGGGGCCGGTCCAGCGGTTGCCGTAGCGGTCGTAGGTGTAGGCATCCACCGTGCCCGAACAGCTCGGGGTGCAGGCCTGGGCGAGCTGGTTGAGGTCGTTGTAGGAGAAGCTGTAGGCGCCGTTGACGCTGTCGGTGGCGGCGAGCATGTCGTTGTCGCCGGCGTAGGTGATGCCGCCGAGGCTGTAGACGGTGTTGCCGCCGCTATAGTAGCCGTTGGCGCCGCCGGTGAGGGTGGCGCCGGAGGCGGTGGCGGTGAAGGAGGGATGGCCGAAGTCGCCCTCGGTGGTGTCGGAGCCGACGCTGATGGCGTAGTTGGTGTTCGAGCCGCTGGCGGCGGCGGTGAGGTTGACGGTGCTGCCGCTGGCGGTGGCGTGGACCACATTGCCGTTGAGCTGGGCGGCGAGGCCGCTGGCGACGGTGGTGCTGTCGTCGCCCTGGCCGTAGCCGTAGTTGGCGCTGGCGGTGCCCACATTCGCCCAGACGTTGCCGGAGTCGTAGACGGTCTGGCAGGTGGCCTCGGTGCAGCCCCGCGGCAGCACCTTGGACTGCTCGCTCCCGCCCACCGAGATCCAGCCGGTGCCGGGGGCGCCGGGGACCCACGACTGGCCGGTGACGGCGGTGAGCGCGTCGAGCCGGCCGCGGAGGTCGTAGCCGCGGGTTTCGGTGATGCCGTTGCCCAGCGTGGCCGAGAGCTCGTGGCCCCAGGCGTCGTAGGCGACGTTGGAGATCAGTGTGCCGTCGGCGCTGCTGGCCAGGCTGGTTGGGCGTCCGGCGAGGTCAAAGACGCTGGTCAGGGTCGAGCGCCGCATGTAATCGGAGGTTAGCGGATCGCCCGCGAGGTCGTAGGTATAGCTTTGCGGGAAGCTGCCGGAGCCGAACACGCCGGGCGTGGCGGCGGCTGTGTAGGCGGTTCTGCCCATCGGGTCGTAGGAAAAGATCTCGGCGGTATTCGAGCTGGTCCATTCCTCGGTCAGGCGGCCGATGGGGTTGGTCAGCGATGTGCCCCAGAGGCTGTTTTGGTCGTAGCTGAAAAAGGCTGTCGGGGTGCCGTCGCTGTAGTTCACCTGGGTCAGGCGGTGGAGGCCGTCGTACTGGTAGCAGGTGCGGATGCCGCGGGCGTCGGTGCGGCTGGCCAGGTCGCCGGCGCTGCGGTTGGGGGCGGCGCAGTTGGAATCGGCGTCGTAGACGTAGCTGTAGGAGCCGCCGGCGAGCTCGGAGTTGCTGGCGCTGAGGAGGCGGGAGAGGCTGTCGTAGCCAAAGCTGCGGGACTCGCCGCCCTGGGTGACGCTGGCAAGGTCGTTTTGCGTGTTGTAGCCGTAGCTGGTGAGGTAGCCATTGGCGGCCACGTCGAGCCCGGAACAATCCGCGCCCGTGTTCCCTTGGCTCGGCCCCGTGCCGCTGATCACCTCGCACACCCGCGACAGCCGCCCCAGCCCGTCCACTTGGGAGATGCGGGTGATGCGGTCGGTGCCGTCGCCCTCGTCCTGGGTTTCGGTGTCGCGATCCGCGTAGGTGGTGATGAAGGTGGCGCCGTCGGCGTGGGTGTCGAGGGTTTGCCGGCCCAGGGCATCGTACTGCAGGCTGTCGCCCGGCTCGCTGTTGTTGGCGGGCGCGCCGTTGCTGGCCGAGGAGTAGGGGTAGGTGACGTGGCTCTTCTCGCCATAGCCGTTGTAGAGCGTGTCCACCCGGCTCCACTGGTTGGCGCTGGTTTCGGTGGCGGCGACGATGGGGCGGCCCAGGCCGTCGAAGCTGTCGAGCTCGTCCATCCAGTCGCCGGCGGTGTCCTGTTTGCGCTTGGTCTCGAGCGTGGTGGAGTTGGGGGAATAGGTGTAGGTGGTCACGCCGCCATCGGGGAAATCCGCCTCCGTCAACCGGCCCCAGGCGTCGTTGTAGAGGTAGTTGCTGGTGTTGGTGTTCTGGTCGGCGTGGCTGGCCATGGTGCCGCCGGCGTAGTTCCAGGCGTAGTGGTCGGCGTGGCCGAGGGCGTCGGCGATGGTGGTGATGTAGGCGTTGGTGGTGTAGGGGGCGCCGCCGACGAAATTGTCGGTGTAGCTGTAGCTGGTGGTGTCGCCGGCGGCGTCGGTGGCGCTGAGGCGCTGGCCGGTGTCGTCGTAGGCGAAGGCCGAAACCAGGAAGGCGCCGGTGGTGTTGACCCAGCGGTGGACGCTGGTCAGGTTGCCGCGGGAACCGGCCACGGCCGCATGCTGGACGATCCCCGAGGTCGCCTGCGGGGTGGTCTCGTCGTAGCCGTAGTCGGTCTCGGCGACGCGATTGCCGCTGCCGTCTTCGACCACCACGCTGGCGGGGCGGTCCACGATCCCGCTGGCGCCGAGGCTGGCGTAGGTGGTCAGCGTTTTCCGCGCGGGTGCGGCTGGCGGCGCGCCCGCGCCGTAGTCGTAGTCGTCCTGCTCGATCGGCTCCATGGCGGCGCTGTAGGCGATGGTGGTCTCCTTCTGCTGGTCGTTGGGCAGGATGGTGGTGCGGCTGGTGGGCAGGATCGGCCACGCCGTCCACTGCTCGTCCACGGTGCGCAGGACCGCGCCGCCGACGTCCTGGCTGACCACCTGCTGCTCCACCGGCATCTCCGTGCTCACCTCAAGGGTGGAGTTGGGCTGCATCACGCCGTAGATCCCGGAGTAGGTGTAGGTGGTCGCGAAGCTGGTCCCGGCGACCTGGTCGTGGGTGGTGACGACGGTTTGCTTCGATGACCAGTAGTGCGGATCGGAGCCGTTCCACGCGGTGGTGTAGTCGAAGTGCTGCCATTGCTGTTCGGTGGCGCCGTCCGAGCTGGCGTAGCGGTCGGTGACCACCGGGGTGGCGTAGCGCAGGGAGCATTCGGCCGCGGGGCCGATCCAGTCGCCGCCGCCGGAGTTGGCCTGGAAAAAGCCTGCCTCCGAGGGGCCGCTGGTCAAGCCCCAGACGTAGCGGACGTAGCCGCCGCCGGGGTAGATGACCTTGCTCAGCAGGCCGAAGGTGGGGTCGTACTGGAACTGGTAGGTGCCCTCGGGCGTGGTCAGGGAGGCGACAACCGGGTTGGAGCCGCTGGCGGCAATGGTGGTGTTGCAGGTCGAGCCCGAGGACTCGTCCAGCAGGGTCGCGGTGACGGAAAAGCTGGCGCTGGCCGTGCCCCAGGTCAGCGCATAGGCGCCGCCTCCGGACACGGCAACGGTGTTGTTGCCGCCGTCGAAACCGCTGGTGGCCAGCGCCTGCCGCCCCAGGGTGTCGGTATAGGTGACGTCGCCGGTATTCGGGTCTTGGCTAATGGTGACCTGGTTGCCGTTGCGGTCGGTGACGCTGTCGGCGATCTCGCTGCCGTCGAAGTTGTAGGTGGTGCCGTCGGCGGTGGTGACGTTGGTGGCGGCTCCGCTGGCGCTGACCGTGGCCGAGATTGGGCCCTCGCCGCCGGCGAGCTGGTTGGGGAAATAGTTGGTGCAAGGCGGGTTCACGTTGGGGAAGCTGACCGAGAGGTTCAGCGAGTGGGGCTGGTCCTCCGGATCGGTGAAGACGAAGTTGGTCAGCAGCGAGCAGAACGGACCCAGCGAGCCGTTGGGCGCGACGTTGTCGGCGCGGCTGATGCTGAGGCGGGGGATGCCGTAGCTCCAGCCGTTCTCGGCGAGGGCGCCGGATTGGGTGTTCCAGACGATGTTGCCGGGGCCCGCGTTCGAGACGTTTGGTGGGCGCGGGCCCCAGCGCGCCTGCGGCGCGCGTCCCGCTTGTGCTCGCGCCGACTTGGGGGCCCCGTGGCCCCAAGCCGGCGCTGCGCGTCGCTGGGGCCGCGCCGAATTCGTTCCCCGGGGGCGGGCCGCCCTGCGGAATTTCGCAGCCTTTCGCGCCGATTTTGCCGGCAGGCAAAGCGGCGCGACCCCCGCGAAGCGCTGGCCGTTGCTGCTGTAGAAGAAGCTGAACGGCAGCGTCCATTGGCGCCCGGGGGGCATGGCCACCGGGAAGGTGAGGGCCACCGAACCGTTGGCCGGGTTGACCACCTCGTGCGGGCCGGCGATGAGGGCGTGGCCGGGGAGGTTGGGCGGCGGCGCGGTGGTGTCGCCGACGCTGGGGATCCCCTGCGCCAGCGCAGCCGCGCCCAACCCCAGCACCAGAATTAGGCTAAGCCTGCCTGCCTGCCTGCCTGCCTACCTGCCTGCCTATGATTCCTTGTTGCCGTCATTCTTCGCCTCGGAGACACCCGGACTGGGGGGAGTGTCCCAAGCGAGAGAGCGGGAGTCAATGAAAAAGCACTGCGGGAGTATACAAAACCCCAACCGCCCGGAAAGCCCCCGCGGGTGAAAACAAACGAGTTGCGGGGGCGGAGGGCCCGGGAGCCGGCTTGCGGCCGCTGATTCGCAACAATTTTGTAGATATTGGGTAGTCGGCAGCGTTGCGGGTTGCTGGCGCAGACAGCGACGGCACGGTCCTCAAGGGCAGCGTCCGCGGTCCGCGGTTCGCGGCCCGGCGCCGGTTCCCTGCCCCGCGGTTCGGTGTCTGGCGGCGGGGGAGGAGTTCTGCTACTGTTCCCTTTAGCTTGGGATAAAGAATCCGTCCGGAGGCTTTGCCATGCGCGCATATTCTCGCCGCCAGTTCCTCTCCACCGCCCTCGCCGGGGCCGCGTGTGTGCCCGCCGCCGCCAGCACGGCGCGCTGGGGGTGGCTGGCGCCGCCGGCGCAGGGGCGGGCGCTGCGGCCGATGCCGGACCGGATCGAGCTGTTGGCGGAGCCGTTTCCGCTCAGTCAAGTCCGGCTGCTGGACAGCCCGTTTCTGGAGGCGGCCAAGGTGAACGACGCCTACCTGCAGACGCTGCCGGCGGAGCGGCTGGTGCACATGTTCCGGGTGACGGCGGGGCTGCCGAGCTCGGCCGCGCCGCTGGGGGGGTGGGAGTCGCCGACGACGGAGCTGCGCGGGCATTTCACCGGACACTATTTGTCGTCGGTGGGGCTGCGCTACGCCATGACGGGGGAGGCGGGGGTGAAGGCGCAGGGGGACGCCATCGTGGCCGAGCTGGCGGCCTGCCAGAAGGCGAACCGCAACGGCTACGTGAGCGCGTTTCCGGAGGAGTTCTTCGACCGGCTGGCGAACGACAAGCAGGTGTGGGCGCCGTTCTACACGCTGCACAAGATCCTGGCGGGGTGCCTGGACATGTACACGCTGACCGGCAACCGGCAGGCGCTGCAGGTGGCCGAGGGGATGGCGGAGTGGACCGGACACTGGGTGAAGGGCATGGGCGACGACCAGATGCAGCGCGTGCTGCGCACGGAGTTTGGCGGGATGGCGGAGTCGCTGTGGAACCTGGCGGCGCTGACCGGCAACTACGGCTACGCCTACACGGCGCGGCGCTTCGAGGTGACCGCGTTCCTGGATCCGCTGGCGGGGCAGCGGGACGCGCTCAAGGGGCTGCACGTGAACACCCACATTCCGCAGGTGATCGGGGCGGCGCGGCGCTACGAGCTGACCGGGGACCCGCGCTACCACGCCATCGCCAACTACTTCTGGCACGAGGTGGTGGGGGAGCGCAGCTACGCCCCCGGGGGGACCAGCAACGGGGAGTATTGGGACACCGACCCGGGGCAGCTGGGGCACGCCCTCAGCCGCAGCTCGCAGGAGTGCTGCTGCGGCTACAACATGCTGAAGCTGACGCGGCATTTGCACACCTGGACCGGGGACCCGCGCTACTTCGACTACTACGAGCGCACGCTGTTCAACTCGCGGCTGGGGACGCAGCACCCGGGCGACGGGGGGAAGATGTACTACTTTCCGCTGCAGACGGGGTGGTGGAAGTATTTCAGCTCGAAGACCAACTCGTTCTGGTGCTGCGACGGCACCGGGGCGGAGGAGTTCTCGAAGTTCGGCGACTCGATCTATTTCCACAACCCGCGCGGGCTGTTCGTGAATTTGTTCATCGCGAGCGAGCTGCGGTGGCCGGAGAAGGGGCTGACGGTGCGGCAGCAGACGCGCTTCCCGGAGGAAGAGGGGACGACGCTGACGCTGCGGGCCCAGGCGCCGGTGGCGATGGCGGTGAACCTGCGCATCCCGAGCTGGGCGACCAGGGGCGGCAGCGTGAGCGTGAACGGAAGGAAGCTGGAGGCGTTCGCGAACCCGGGCAGCTACCTGACCCTGGAGCGCACCTGGCAGGACGGCGACCGCATCGAGCTGCGGTTGCCGATGAGCCTGCGGGCGGAGGCGCTGAAGGGGGACGACACGCAGCAGGCGGCGATGTACGGGCCGCTGGTGCTGGGGGCGCGGCTGGGCGATGCCGGGCTGACCACCGCGATGCAGTATGACGGGAACACCGGCGGGACGCGGGTGGCGCCGGGCGGCAGGCCGAGCGACCTGCCCACGATGGTGGCCAAGCTGCCGGCGGGGCAGGCGGCGGAGGAGGCGCGCTGGATCGAGAAGGGCGCGGGGCTGACGTTCCAGACGGTGGGGCAAGGCGCGCCGACGGCGTTGATCCCGCTGCACCAGATTTTGGGCGAGCGCTACGGGGTGTACTGGAAGATCGAGCAGCCGATGATGGGCTACCGCCGGGGCTGACGGCGATGCGCCTGCAAGCTTTGCGCGAGGCGGTGCTCGAGGCCAACCTGGAGTTGGTGCGGCGCGGCCTGGTGCTCTACACATTTGGCAATGCCAGTGGCATCGACCGCGCCTCGGGGCTGGTGGCGATCAAGCCCAGCGGGGTGGACTATGCCCGGCTGACGCCAGCCGACATGGTGCTGACCGACCTGGAGGGGAAGGTGGTGGAGGGCGGGCTGCGGCCGTCGTCGGACCTGGCCACGCACCTGCGGCTGTACCGCGAGTTCCCCTCGATTGGCGGGGTGGCGCACACCCACTCCGACTACGCCACCACCTGGGCGCAGGCGGGGCGGGCGATTCCCTGCCTGGGGACGACGCACGCCGACTACTTCGACGGGCCGGTGCCGGTGACGGCGGCGCTCAGCGACGAGGCCATCGCCGGGGCCTACGAGGCCGAGACCGGGGAGGCGCTGTGCGCGGCGCTGGCGGGGCTCGACCCGGAGGGCTATCCCGGGGCGCTGGTGCGCCACCACGGGCCCTTCTGCTGGGGCGGGGACGCGGCCCAGGCGGCGCACCACGCCGTGATCCTGGAGGCGATCGCCAAGATGGCCTACCAGACGCTGGCGCTGGCGGGGGAGGCGGGGATGCCGCGGGCGCTGCGCGAGCGGCACTTTTCCCGCAAACACGGAGCGACCGCCTGCTATGGTCAGACAGGGAAGGCGAAGCCGCAGCGCGGGCGAGGCTGACGGCAGGCCCACTGCCCGCTATACTACCGTGGGAGTGTCGATCCCATGCAGCAATTTCTGCAATCCCTCGAATTGAAGAACTTTACTGCCTTTGCCGAGGCAAGGCTAGATTTTGCGAAGGGCCTCAATGTTCTTGTTGGCGAGAATGCAACTGGGAAGACCCACCTCCTCAAATTGCCTTATGCGGTGATGGCGGTCAGCTCGAGCGCTCGCAAGGCCGCGAATAGCCCCGAGGCGAAGGTCGCCTTGAATAGGGCCATCGCTTCCAAGCTCGTCGGCGTATTTCGGCCCGAGCGCCTCGGACGCTTGGCGCGGCGTCGGATGGGGCGGGTTCGAGCTGAAGTCGGCTTGACCTTCACCGCAGGCGCGCTGAACGTCGCCTTTAGCTTTTCCACTGACAGTGCATCTGAGGTTACGCTGAAGACGACGCCTACGGAATTCCTGGAGGCAACGCCTGCCTTCATTCCAACTCGTGAGTTGCTGACTTTGGGTCCCCAGTTCGTCAGCGTCTACGATCAGCACTACCTGGATTTCGAGGAGACCTGGCGCGACACCTGCGCCCTGCTCGGAGTTCCGTTGCAGCGGGGGCCCAAGGAAGCGCGGGTCGCGAAACTGCTGCGCCCGCTCGGCGAAGCCATGGGCGGGACGATCGTCGTTGACAGGCCAACCGGGCGCTTCTATTTCAAGGAGGCTCGCGCGGCTTCAGGCACAGAAAGCGCTATCGAGGCGATAGCACCGGCGGAGTCACCCGCGGCGGCGGCGCTCGAGATTCCGCTGCTTGCAGAAGGGCTGCGCAAGCTCGGCATGATTGCCTATTTAATCGCCAACGGGACGCTGTTAGAGAACGGGTTCCTGTTCTGGGACGAGCCCGAAGCCAACCTCAATCCCAAGTTGATCCGCGCCGTGGCGAGGGCCGTTGTGTCGCTCTGCGATGCGGGAATCCAGGTCTTCATCGCCACACACAGCCTGTTTCTGCTGAGAGAGCTGGAGATGCTGGAGCCGCCACGGAATGGCCGGCGCTACTTCGGGCTGGAATTGGGCGCGACAGCCGCTGGGACTCGCGTGCACCAAGGAGATTCGATCTCCGAAATCGGTGACATCCTCTCCCTGAAGGAAGAAATTCGGCAGGCGGATGAATATTTGACGGAGATTAAGCCCCGATGACAGTCGTCTCGGTGGATTCTCTCCGCTTCGAGTTCCCTGATGGCTGGGCGGTGGCAAAATACGACGACTGGCAATTTTGCGGTGAGTTCCAAAAGCTCGCGAATGGAATCAAGGCCGCCGACCTCATTGCCGTGTCCCCGGACGGCGGCACGCTCTACCTCATCGAAGCCAAGGATTTCAGCGCCCGCCTGCGCGTCAAGACACAACCGCTGATGGAGGAGTTGGTCTGGAAGACGCTTTGCACACTGGCGGCTCTATTGCCTGCAAGCCTCAACCAGGCAGGCAAGGCCAGCGAGCGCCAGCATGCGGGGCTTGCGCTGAGGGCAAAAAAGGTGGTGGTGGTGTTTCACATCGAACCCAACTTGACAGCGGGCCTGTTCCCGGGCCCCGTGTACCTGGCCCAAATCAAGATGAGCCTGCTTGGGAAATTCCCGCGGATTGATGTTCCTCTCCATGTGACCTGCAAGGCCGCGATGCCCGCGCTGGGATGGTCCGTATCGTAGTTGGAGCCTCTGAGGGCTAAACCGAACATGAAGATTGGGCTGATTGTCGGCAACCGCGGATTTTTTCCGGGGCATTTGGCGGAGGCGGGGCGGCGGGAGATGGTGGCGGCGCTGGAGCGGGCGGGGCTGGAGGCGGTGGCCCTGACGCCGGAGGAGACGCGCCACGGGGCGGTGGAGAGCCACGCCGAGGCGCAGCGCTGCGCCGAGCTGTTCCGGCGGCACCAGGGGGAGATCGCCGGGGTGGTGGTGGCGCTGCCCAACTTTGGCGACGAGCGGGCGGTGGCGGACACGCTGCGGCTGGCCGGGCTGCGGGTGCCGGTGCTGGTGCAGGCGACGCCGGACCAGCCGGCGGCGATGGGGATCACGGCGCGGCGCGACAGCTTCTGCGGGAAGATGTCGGTGTGCAACAACCTGCGGCAGTATGGCATTGCCTATTCGCTGACGACGTCGCACACGGTGGCGCCCGAGGATGGGGAGTTTGCCCGTGACCTGGAGTGGTTTGCGGCGGTGTGCCGGGTGGTGCGGGGGCTGCGGCATCTGCGCATCGGGGCGATCGGGGCGCGGCCGGCGGCGTTCAATACCGTGCGCTACAGCGAGAAGATCCTGGAGCGGCACGGCATCACGGTGGAGACGCTGGACCTGAGCGAGGTGCTGGGGCGGATCGCGCGCATGCCCGACGGGGCGCCGGAGGCGCAGGCCAAGCTGGCGGCGATCCGGGCGTATGTGGCGACCGGGGACACGCCGGCGGCGGCGCTGCTGAAGATGGCCAAGCTGGGGGCGGTGGTGGACCAGTGGATGCAACAGGCGGCGGTGGGGATCAGCGCGGTGCAGTGCTGGACCTCGATCGAGGAGAACCTGGGCGTGGTGCCGTGCACGCTGATGAGCATGATGAGCGAGGGGCTGCTGTCGAGCGCCTGCGAGGTGGATGTCTGCGGGGTGGTGGCCATGCACGCGCTGCGCTGCGCCTCGGGCACGGCGAGCGCGCTGCTGGACTGGAACAACAACTACGGCGGGCAGGCGGACAAGGCGGTGTGCTTCCACTGCAGCAACCTGCCCAAACATTTTTTCACCGCGACGCGCATGGACTTCCAGGCGATCATCGCCGGCACGGTGGGGCGGGAGAACACCTTTGGCACGGTGGTGGGGCGGGTGAAGCCGGGGGCGATGACCTACCTGCGGCTCTCCACCGACGACACCGCCGGCACAGTGCGGGGCTACGTGGGCGAGGGGCGGTTCACCGACGATCCGCTGGAGACGTTTGGGGGGGCGGGGGTGGTCGAGATCCCGCGGCTGCCGGCGCTGCTGCGCTACATCTGCGAGAACGGCTTCGAGCACCATGTGGCGGCGAATTTCTCCCGCGTTGCGGATGCGGTGCGCGAGGGCTGCCGCTACCTGGGGTGGCCGGTGCATCGGCACGAAGGGAACAGGGCAGACGGGATGGGGGGCGGGGCGTGATCGTCGCGGGGGTGGACTTTGGCACGTTGAGCGTGCGGGCTACACTGCTGGACAGCGAACGGGGCGTGCTCGGCACCGCGGCCGCGGAGTATCCTTTGCACCGCAGCCGCGAGGATCCGGAGCGGGCGACGCAGGCGCATGAAGACCACATGGCGGCGCTGGCGCGGGCGATGCGGCGGGCGGTGGCGGAGGCCGGGCTGGAGGGCGGCGAGGTGGCGGGGCTGGCGCTCGATACCACCGGTTCGTCGGTGATGGCGGTGGACGCGGCGATGCAGCCGCTGGGGGAGTATTACCTGTGGTGCGACCACCGCGCCAAGGGCGAGGCGGCGGAGATCACGGCGCTGGCGCGGCGGCGAGAGCTGGCGGCGATGGCCTGGTGCGGCGGGGTGTACTCCTCCGAATGGGGATGGGCGAAGCTGCTGCATTGGTTGCGGCACAATCCCCAGGGGCGGGGGCGGTTGGCCAGCGCGTTCGAGCACTGCGACTTTGTGGCCGCCACGCTGGCCGGGGTCACCGAGCCGGCGCGGGCGGCGCGCAGCGTGTGCGCGCTCGGGCACAAGTGGCTGTGGCATCCGGATTTCGGCGGACTGCCGGCGGAGGAGTTCTGGACGGAGCTTGATCCACTGCTGGCGGGGGTGCGGGAGAAGCTGGCGAGGGAGCCGCAGACCTCCGACCGCATCGCCGGGCGGCTGGCGCCGAGCTGGGCGGAGGCGCTGGGGCTGGGGGCGGGGATTCCGATTGCGGTGGGGGCGTTCGACGCGCACTGGGACGCGATCGGGGCGGGGGCGCGCGAGGGCGACATGGTCAACGTGATCGGCACCTCGACCTGCATGATCGGCATCACGCGCAGCGCCACGCTGATTCCGGGGGTGTGCGGGGTGGTGCGGGGGAGCGTGCACCCTGGCTACACCGGGGTCGAGGCGGGGCTGTCGGCGACGGGCGACATCTTCGAGGCGATCGCGCGGCGGGCGGGGACGAGCGTGGGCGAACTCAGCCAGGGGATCGAAGACTACCGCGCCGGGCAGACCGGGCTGCTGCGGCTGAGCTGGGACAACGGCGACCGCACGGTGCTGGTCAACCCCGACCTGGGCGGGGTGACGCTGGGGTGGAAGCTGCACCACACCGCGCAGGACGAGCTCTTCGCCGCGATCGAGGGCACGGCGCTGCACACGCGGCTGATCCTGGAGCGGATGGAGGAGCACGGGGCGCGGTTTGCGCGCGTGATCCACAGCGGCGGCATTCCGCAGGCGAACCCGGCGCTGAACCAGATCTACGCCGACGTGCTGGGGCGCCCGGTGCTGGTGCCGCGGCGGGCGACCACCGGGCTGGGGGCAGCGTGCTTTGCGCTGCTGGCGGCGGGCGGGGCGGCGACGCTGGAAGAGGCGCAGGCGGCGGTGTGCCCGGACCACACCGTCTACGAGCCGCGGGCGGAGGCGCAGGCGGTGTATGCGCGGCTCTATCCCCACTACCGGGGGCTGTATTTCTCTCTGGGCGTGCCGGGCGGGGCCCTGGGGGCGTGTTTGCCGGAGCTGATTCGCACGGCGGCGCGTGAGGGGAGCTAGGGCCCAGGGAACAGGGGACAGGGGACAGGGAGCGCAGGATAGGCGGAAAGGCTGCTAGCGTCCCACCCGCACGACACGGCCCGGCATGGCGCCAGGAATCGCCGCGAGGATCTTGGGCGCCAACGGCGCTAGGTCGGACAGGCGGTTGGTCGGCGTCACCACCACGAGGATGCGCAGTATCCGGCTGCGAAGGTTGGTCTGGAATTCGAGGCCGCGGTCTGCGGTCAGAAACAGCTCGAAGCCAGCGGACTCGGCGCTGCGCAGCAGCTCGCCGTTGCGGCAACCGGCCCAGCCTTTCTGCTGGACCGTGCTGACCTCGTGGCCGGCAAGAAGTGGCGCAAGCTGGCGCGGCAACTGCTCATCGAGCAATATGCGCATGTTGGCTGAGGGCGGCCTGGGCCGCCTCCAAGGCCGCCACTGCCTGAGAGGGCGACACTGTCGGGAAGGCGTCGAGAAACTGCTCCAGGTTGTACCCGCCTGCGAGGTAGTCGAACAGGTTGCGGAGGGGGACGCGGGTTCCGGCGAAGACGGGCTCGCCGCCGAGGATTTCCGGATCGCTGAGAATCGCCGGGACCGCCATGGCGCAACTCCTACCGGAATTGTAGCGCTTCCGTGCGGCGGCGGGGGCTTTGGTGGGCGCGGGCCCCGGCGCGCCTGCCCGGCCCGGCTGTAGCAGCGCCAGGCCGGTGCGGCGCGCGTCCCGCTTGTGAGCCGCCCCGCTGTAGCGGCGCGGGGCGGCATGCTCGCGCCTCGCTGGGGCCGCGCCGGATTCGTTTCCCGGGGGCGCAGACGCGCCACGGGCGCGTCTGCCCCTGCGGAATTACGACCACCCCAGAGCCCGAGGCGGGCTCTGGGGACCCCGGTTCGCAGCCTTTCGCGCCGATTTTGCCGGCAGGCAAAGCGGCGCGGCCCCCGCGAGCGGTTGGTTCTGCGGGGACCCGGGGGAGTGGCCGAACGGGTGCGGCGGCCGTGGCGTCCTGAGGCGGCTTGCTTCCCGCGCCGAAAATGACCATAATAGTCCACATGAAGCCGTCGCCGCCGAGCCAACGGGCCGTGCGCCACTCCTGGACCGTGGCGGAGGCCAAGGCCAAGCTGAGCGAGCTCATCGCCCATGCCGACGCCCACGGACTGCAGGTGATTACGCGACACGGCCGGCCGACGGCGTTTGTGGTCTCGCCGGAGGCCTGGTCCGCCCAGGCGGGCCGCGCTCCGCGCACGCTGGCCCAGTTGTTGGCTCCGCTGCGCGGGCTTGGTCCGCTGCCGGAGCGGGAAAAGCAGCCGTGGTCGGAACCGCGCTTGTGAGCTACTTGCTGGACACCAACATCGTCTCGGAATGGGCCAAACCGGAGCCCGACGCCGGGCTCCGGCGCTGGTCGGAACAGGCGGACGAGAATCTTCTCTTCCTCAGTTCGGTCTCGTTGGCCGAGATTCGCTTCGGCATTGACATCCTGCCCGCCGGACGCCGGCGCCGACGCTTGGCGGACTGGCTGGAAGGCGACCTCCCGCGCCTGTTCGAGGGGCGATTGCTCGACGTGACTCCGGCGGTGGCGGACCGCGCCGGCCGCCTCGGCGCGCACTGCCGCCTGCGGGGGCGACCCATGGACAAGACCGACGCTCTGATCGCCGCCACCGCCCAGGTCCATGGCCTGACGCTGGTGACACGCAACGTCGGCGATTTTGCGTTGGCCGGGTTGGGGCTGCTGAATCCGTTTGGCTAAAATCGCAGCCGCGCCGAAATGGTTGGCGCGGGCCCCTGCGCGCCTGCGGCGCGCGTCCCGCTTGTGCTCGCGCCGACTTGGGGCCCTAGGGCCCCAAGTCGGCGCTGCGCTTCGCTGGGGCCGCGCCGATTTTGCCGGCAGGCAAAGCGGCGCGACCCCAGCGATCGGCCATCGGCATTATCCGATGGAGTTGGAGTAGTGGGCGGGAGGGCATACTGAAGGGATGCTGACGACGGTGGAAGTGGAGATCGTAAGCGGCGGGGTGCTGTTCGACATGGACGGGGTGCTGCTGGACTCGACGCCGGCGGTGGCGCGGGTTTGGCGTTGGTGGGCGGGGCGGCACGGGCTGGCAGCCGACGAGGTCGTGCACCGCGCCCATGGGCGGCCCAGCCTGGCCACGGTGCGCGAGTACCTGCCCGGGGCCGACCACCTGGCGGAAAACCTCGAGATCGAGCGGCGCGAGATCGCCGACGTGGGGGGCATCCGGGCACTGCCGGGGGCGCGGGAGTTGCTGGCGGCGCTGCCGCCGGAGCGGTGGGCGATTGTGACCTCGTGCACGCGGCCGCTGGCGGAGGCGCGGTTTGCCGCCGGCGGGCTGCCGCGGCCGCGCTGGCTGGTAACCGCCGACGACATTGTGCACGGCAAGCCCGCGCCCGATCCGTATCTTAGGGGCGCGGCGCTGCTGGGCTACGCGCCGAGCGAGTGCCTAGTGGTCGAGGACGTGGCCGCCGGGGTGGAGGCGGGCAAAGCGGCGGGGGCGCGGGTGCTGGGGCTGACCACGACGGTGGGGGCGGAAGAGCTGCGCGCCGCCGGGGCGGACTGGGTGGTGGGGAATTTGGCGGGGGTTCGGGTGGTTTCGGCTCCTGCCGGGGAGTTGAGACTTGGGGTGAGTGGCGGGTGAGTGGTGCGCACAGCCAGGATTGGCTGTGCCACGGCTGGTGAAGGCTGGCTTTAGTGGGCGCGGGCCCCAGCGCGCCTGCGGCGCGCGTCCCGCTTGTGCTCGCGCCGACTCGGGGCCCCGGGGCCCCAAGTCGGCGCTGCGCTTCGCTGGGGCCGCGCCGAATTCGCTTCCCGGGGGCGGGCCGCCCTGCGGAATTTCGCGGCCTTTCGCGCCGATTTTGCCAGCAGGCAAAGCGGCGCGACCCCCGCGAGGCGAGCGGCAATGGGGGACCGACGTGGAGGCTGCGCACAGCCAGGATTGGCTGTGCCACGGCATCCATAAAGGAGCTGGACCAAGGCCAGGCATGGGGCGTGGGGGCCAAGCCGGCGCGGACCGGATTGAAGGCGAGGTAAGCTTGGGCGTGGGCGAAGGCGGCGGCGTTGCGGAGGCAGCGGTCGTAGGATTCGTCCTGCCAGAAGGCTTGGCCGGTGCGCTGTAGCAGGCGGTTGGCGCGGCGGGCGGAAACGCCCTTGATGGAATTCATGATGCGGGAGAGCGGCGCCAGCGCTGTGATCAGGATGTGGACGTGGTTGGGCATGACCACCCAGGCGTGGAGGAGGTAGTCGCCGCGGGCTGCGCCCTGTATCAAGACCTCGCGCACGGTGGCGGCGATGCGCGGGTCGGCCAGGTATTGGGGTCCAGAGCGCTGGCTCGGGCGGGTGTTGGCCAGCCGCCAGGTGATGAAGAAGTCGCGGCCGTGCGGGTCCCAGTGGGGGAGATTGCGGCGGTGGGAGACGGGCATGGAGGGAGGTGTCAACGCCGGTTGAAATTTCCCCATTTCGCCGGTCGAAAAATCCCCCACCCAGAACTCCTCAGAGACGGCTTTCCGAGGCCCCGGCCGGAGCGGAGCCCAGCGCCGCCTGGCGGCGCGTTTTGGGCGTAGCGGAGGCCGGGGCCTCGGAAAGTTTAGGCTC
>Ga0307372_10006735_pt1 | contig 16678 bp, 15 predicted proteins | sample OX1MG_FD_202533 | JGI IMG/M metagenome (GOLD analysis project Ga0307372, IMG submission 202533) | Soil microbial communities from Risofladan, Vaasa, Finland - OX-1 | ecosystem: Environmental > Terrestrial > Soil > Coastal area > Acid sulfate soil | place: Finland: Risofladan, Vaasa | collected... | reverse complement strand
GAGGCGGCCGAGTCGGTCATCGGCCCGACCTCGGTGCGCCCGCCGGGGTTCGTGGTGGACGGCCTCGTCCACCACTCGCTGCTCGAGGTCGGCGAAGTCCGCGGCCGTTCCGACTATCGCATGCTCGAGACGATCCGGGTCCATGCCGGCCGCCGGCTGGCCGAGGCCGGCATGGACGCCGCCGCTCGGGACCGCCACCTGGACTGGTTCATCGAGCTGGCGAACAGGTACGGCCGCCTCGTAGGCGGACCCGACGACGCTCTGGCCCGGCGCGCCCTGAATGAAAGTCTCGCCAACCTCCACGCCGCCCTGGCATGGGCCATCGAGACGCCCCGCGCCGAGGAGTCGGCACGCCTGGCGCTGGCTCTCGGGCCCTTCTGGCGCCGGACGGGGCTGTGGTCGGAAGCTCGCCTGTGGCTGGACCGGGTACTTGCGCTGGTGGCCGGCCCGGCGCCCGCCCCGCCAGACGAGACCCGGGCCGAGCTCCACCTGCTGGCCGGCGTGCTCGCCCGTGACCGGGGCGACTACGAGGCGGCCGAAGCCCTCTTCCAGCGCGCCTGGGCCCACTTCGAGGCTCTCGGCTCGGATTCCGGGCTGGCGCGTTCGGCCGTGGAGACCGCCGTGCTCGGTGTGCTTCGCTTCGACGCCTCATCCGAATCCCTACTGGCCGGGGCCGTTACCGCGGCCAAGGCGCTCGGGGAACGGCGCAGCGTGGCGACGGCCCTCGAGCACTGGGGGTTCTGGTCGGCGCTGCACGACCGTCAAGAGACGGCCGCCGGGTACTACACCGACGCTCTCGACATCTATCGAGAGCTCGGCGACTCCTTGGCGGTGGCCCGGGTTCTGGCCCGGCTGGGACAGCTGGCCTACCAGGCCGGCCGACACGCTCGGTCCCTGGGCCTCTACGAAGAGGCGGTGACGACGTTCCGGGACGTCGGCGATGACGCGGGCCTGGCCGATGCCCTGGTCGGACTGGCCAACGCCGCCTTCCTCGCTCCAAGCCAGGACGTGGATCGGGCCCGTCTCCTCTGCGAGGAGGCGGCCGACATCCAGCGCCGATTGGGCAGCGACCGGGACCTGGCCTGGACGCTGTACGTGCTAGCCGAGGTGACCCGGGACCTGAGGGACTTGGCGGCCAGCCGGCGTGCCGCCGAGGAGTCGCTGAGTCTGGCCGGCCAGGTCGGCGTCGGCCCCCTCGACAGCCTGCCGCTGTTCAGCCTGGCCGAGCTTGCCTACGTCGAATCTGACCTCGATACGGCTGCCGCACGAGGTCGCCAAGCTCTCGAGCGGGCGGTTGAACTGGGGCTCGGACTCCACATAATGCGCTGCCTGGAGGCGGCGGCTCGGGTCTGCGCCGGCCGTGGCCAGTTCGAAGCCGCCGCCCGGCTCCTCGGCCACGTGGACGGCGCCCGCCGTCGCTCTTGGCCCGAGGAGCGGGCTGCGGTGCGAGCGCTGCACGAACAGGCCACCCGCTCCGCCCGGGCTGCCCTTGGTGAGCCGAGCTTCGACACCGAGTTCGGTTTCGGAGAGACGATAACCGTACAAGCCGCGGCTGAACTGGCGCTGGGCGCGCTCGCAGCGCCCGAAGGGTCGGGCGGCTTCGACCCGACCGGGGTCGACATCGGCGCCGTAGCCGGCGAGTTCGATGGCGTCGGGAGCCGCGCCGCGCTCGGGGGGCACTGGCGGGTGCAACTGCTGGGGGACGTGGTCCTGAGCCTCGATGGCACTGTCTTCGAGCCCCGTGGCCGGGCTCTGGAGCAGCTCGTGAAGTTGGTCGCTCTCCGCCAGCCGGTTCCGGTCGATGAGGTGGTGGAGGTCCTCTGGCCGGAGGCACCTCCCGGCATGGGCCGCCAACGGCTCAACAACCTTCTCGCCCGACTGCGGCGGGTGTGCGGGATCCTGGTCGTCCGCCAGGGTGAGACCCTCCGCCTGTCCCCCGGCGCCGAGGTTGACGTAGCCGCCTTCGAGCAACGAGCCGCGGCCGCACTGGCCGCGATGCGTTCCGGGCATGCCGATGCCGGCGCCCTGTGCCGGGACGCCGTCGTGCTCTACCGGGGCGAACTGCTTCCCGCCGACCGCTACGAGGACTGGACTGCCAGCCGTCGGGTTCAACTCGGCCGGCTGTACCTCGAGGTCCTCGATGCCCTCGCCGAGGAGGCCGATTCCTCGGGGCGCTCCGGGGAGGCGGTCGAGTGGCTGGAACGGGCCATCGATGCCGAGCCGCTAGACGAGAGCCGTTACCAGCGCGCTGCCGCCATCATGGTCGGCCAGGGCTGGCGCCATCGGGCCCAGGCTCTGGCATTGCGGGCACGGCGGATGGCCGACGAGCTCGGAGTGGCCCTTCCGGATGACCTGGCGAGGCTGTTGCCCGGCAACTGAAGATCCCGGCTCATATGGTCCGATCCGCCCCGTACGGCTGGGTTCATTAGCAAACGGTGAACAAGAAGCCGATCACCTATCGGCCAGCAGTCACCTGGCGGCGGCCAGGGTACTGACTGCCCCCACTGCGACCGTGATGCGCTTCCGAATGCTCGACAACTGCTCAGCCGTGATCCGAGAGGAGGTGGGGTTGATGCGGCGGAGCGACACGCTGGTGACGTGATGGGCCAACGCCCAGCAGGTCGTATCGGCGCCGTTGTCGGCCGTCGGATCGATTCGCTCCGCGAAGGATCCATGCGCGAGTCCTTCGTCCCGGGTCAAGGGAACCACGAGGGTGTTGGGATACCCCTCGGGAAACAGCTCGTGATCCTCCACCACTACCGCGGGCCGCAGCCTTCCCGGCTCCTGGGGGAGGGAGCCGGCGCGCCAATCGACCACCACGATGCTGCCCGCCGCATGGCGGCTCACGGCAGGTCGGTCTGCGGCGTCCCGAGCTCGTCCAGCTCGTCCTGCGCCTCGGGGTGCTCGGCCAGATGGGCCACCACCTGATCCCCGTCCGCCCGGATCGCCTCTCGCCTCACCCGTCTTACCTCGGCCTCGGCGATCTCCCGAACGAACGCGCTGAGCCCCTTGCCCTGCGCACGGGCTGCAGCTTCCAGCGTCGCCCGGTCATCGGCGCGCAATCGGATCGTGAGCGTCTCAGCCACACACGTAAGTGTACTACGGCTCCGTGACACGCAGTAGCCTGGTCAGTCAAGGTGGTGGTTGTGGTGGGCGAGGGGGGACTTGAACCCCCACATCCTTTCGGACACAGGAACCTGAATCCTGCGCGTCTGCCAATTCCGCCACTCGCCCTTGAGTGGCGACAGGGTAGTGGGGCGCGGGACTGTCCGGGGACCCCCTGGGTAAGGTTCGGCTGACTATGGGACTCCAGGCGTTCGAGCGCAGGCTCGAGCAACTCGTCGAGGGGGTCTTCGCCCGCGCCTCCCGGGGGGGTCTCCAGCCCGTCGAGTTGGGCCGGCGGATGACCCGGGAGATGGACCTGGAGAGGACGGTCGGGGTGCGGGGGCTGGTGGCCCCCAACCACTTCCTGATCGAATTGTCCCCCCAGGATGCCGAGCGCTTCGAGGCCTTCGGGGACACCCTCAGACAGGAGCTGGCCGAAGGGGCCAGGGAACACGCCCGAACCGAGGGCTACCGATTCCTGGGCTCGGTGGTGGTGGAGATGACCGCCGAGCCCTCGCTCAGCTCCGGGGTCTTCCGGGTCGGAGCCCGCACCGAGGCCGGGGCCGGCGGGATGACCTCCAGCCTGCTCCTACCCGATGGACGCCGGGTGACCATGGGCGACCAGCCCCTGACCATCGGTCGCCTTCCCGAGTCAGCCGTGGTGATCGATGACCCCAACGTCAGCCGGCGCCACGCCGAGCTGGTCCGGCGGGACGGAGCGGTGATCCTGGTCGACCTCGGCTCCACCAACGGCACCCTGGTCAACGGGGTCCAGGTCACCGAGTCCCCTTTGTCGGACGGGGACGAGCTGACCGTCGGCGCCACCGCCCTGCGCTATGAGCTCATCTGACGCATGTCCGAGTCCATCCTCACCGTCCTCAAGTTCTTCCTCCTGGCCCTCATCTGGCTGTTCTTCCTCCGGGTCCTGCGGGCCCAGTGGGTCGATCTGCGCTCCCGGGATGCCGCCCCCACCGTGCCGCCCGCCACCCGGCCGGCTCCTCAGCCCGTCGCGGCCCCCGCGCCGGTCCGCTCGCCGGCCCCGGCCCCGGCCCCTGCGTCCGGGCGCTACCGGGTCCGGGCGGTGGAGGGCCCCGACCCTCCGGAGGCCAGCGTCGCCGTGGACAGAGAGATCACCATCGGCCGGGCAGCCGGGGCCGACATCGCCCTGCCCGGTGACAGCTTCATCTCCTCCCGCCACGCCCGGCTCTGGGTGGATGCCGGCCGCCTATGGGTCGAGGATCTGGGCTCAACCAACGGCACCCAGGTCAACGGTCAGTTGATCTCCTCGGCCACCGGATTGACGCCGGGGGACCGGGTCCAGGTCGGACGCACCGTGCTGGAGGTATCGGCGGCTTAGCCGTCGCCTTTGCCCGGCCTGGTCCCACCGCGTCCGCCCCCGGGTCCCGGCCCGGGTGCGGTGGTGGTCGGGGGCGTGGCCGCCGCCCCCAGTCCCAGGACGTCGGCCAGCGCGACCAGATCCGACTGGAGCAGGCCCGCCTCAGACTGGGTGATCGACCCGTTCTGGAGGCCGTTGGCTATGGCCATAGCCGCCTGCTGGAGATCGTTGGCGGCCTGGGTGGACTGGCCCGAGGCCGAGTCGGTGACCGCCTGTTGGGCCTGGTTGATGATGTTCTGGGCACTGGCGCGATCGACCGACCCCGAGGTCTCCCCGGCGGTGGCGTCCCGCACCAGGTTGGCCAGGGCGGTTGCCGGCGTAGGCGCGGTCGTGGCCGTGGAGCCGGCGACGGCCGGCCGGGTCGAGGCGGTGGTCCGGCCGGAGGGCGTGGCCGGGCCCGACCCGAGGCGCAGGACGAGGGCCAGGATCAAGACCACCAGCACCGCGGCCGCGATCAGCCCGACTCGCCACTGGCGGTCGCTCAGGGCGGGGGGCATCCGGGCGGCCAGCCCCCCGCCGGTCCTCGGGGAGGTGCCGGAGGCATAGGCGGCGGTGGTCGCCAGCGGGCCCTGTGCCGGCATGGCCCAGGTGGCGTCCTCCCCGGCTCCAGGATGGACTGGGGCGCCCCACCCAACCGCCGTGGCCAGCTCCGAGGACATGGCCGCGGCCGTGGCGAAGCGCTTGGAGGGGTCCGGGTCCATGGCCCGGATGGCCACGTCCAGGACCGCCCGATCGGCGGGGGAAAGCCCGGAGGGAGGCGCGGCCACCTGCCCGGACTGGGCCGCCGCCACCAGCTCGAAGGCCGTGGTCCCTGGATACGGGGGTTGGCCCGCCACCATCTCGTAGAGCACGACGCCGGCCGCCCACAGGTCGGACTGGACGGTGGCGGGCTGACCGAGGGCGCGTTCGGGAGCCAGGTAGCGGGGGGTGCCCAGAACCAGGCTGGTGCCGGTCAGATCTAGTGCACCCCCGCCCTCGGTCAGCGCTTTGGCGATGCCGAAGTCGGCCACCTTGGCGGCGCCGTCCCGGGCCAGGAGGATGTTGCCCGGCTTGATGTCCCGGTGCAGCAGACCCGCTTCATGGGCCGCCCCGAGTCCGTTGAGCACCCCCTGCATCAGGCTGACCGCCTCATCAGTGGTCAGAGGTCGAGCCGCCACCCGCTCGGCCAGGTTCCCGCCTTCCACCAGCTCCATGACGATGTACGGACGCCCGTCCTCCCCCTCGCCCACGTCGAAGATGGACACCACGTTGGGATGGGCAAGCGCCGCCGCCAATCTGGCCTCGGACTCGAAGCGGGTCCGGAAGGTGGTGTCGGCGGACAGTGCCGGGCGCAGCACCTTGAGGGCCACCACCCGGGAGAGACGGGTGTCCTCGGCCCAGAACACCTCAGCCATGCCACCCGCTCCCAGCGAGTGGCCGAGTCGGTAGCGACCGATCATCTGAGCCGCTCCGTCGGCGCCGTTCGGCGGCTGGGCTGAGACCATGCCCGTCAGTCTGATGGCTGGCGGAGGCACCCATGTCCGACATCTACAGGCCGGCCGGGCCCGAGGGGCCGAATCGGGCCTCTCTGGGTAAGGTTCGCCTCAATATGGGACGCAACCCGGTGTCGCCGGCTTGATCGAACTGAGCGTCGGCGCCGCCACCCACGTGGGGCGCAACCCGGGCCGAACCAACAACGAGGACCGCTACCTGGTCACGGACCACGTCTGGGCCGTTGCTGATGGCGTAGGCGGTCATGCCGGGGGGGAAGTGGCCGCCGGTGTAGCTGTCGACCTCATCGCCAGCCAGTTCGATCCGGACCGGCCCAGGCCCCTGGCCGAGGTGATCGAGGAGGCCAACCGGGCGGTCTGGCAGAAGGCCGGGTCGGACCCCGAGCTGACCGGGATGGCCACCACCATCACGGCCATCGCCCGCCTCGATGCCGACGGCCGGGACCAGCTCATCGTGGCCAACGTCGGGGACTCCCGCACCTACCTGTTGCGCCAGGGGGAGTTGAGCCAGCTGTCCGTCGACCACAGCCAGGTGGAGGAGATGGTCCGGGACGGCCTCATCTCCCGGGCGGAGGCGGCCCGCCACCCCTACCGCCACGTGGTGACCCGGGTGCTGGGCATGGAGCCCGAGGTCAGGGTCGACACCTGGGACATCATCCCGGCCCCCGGAGACCGGTTCCTGCTCTGCTCGGACGGCCTCATCGATGAGGTGGACGACGCCACCATCGCCGCCATCCTGCGGGAGGCGGCCCCGACCCAGGCCACCGTCGACCGGCTGGTCGGGACGGCCCTGGACAACGGCGGCTCGGACAACGTGACCGTCGTTCTCCTCGACGTGGTCGACTCCTCCGCCACCGAGATCGGGCCGGCCTCTCCGGCGGGGGTTGAACAGGCCCCTCCGGCCCCCGAGCAGGCGCCGGCGGCGCCGGCGACCCCGGCGGCCTCAGCGGCCCCGGCGGCCTCAGCGGCAACGGTCGAGCCGGCCCCCAGGCACCCGGTGGCTCCCCCTCCCACGGCCCGGGCCGTCACCGGGATGGTCCCGGTGGTCAAGCGCAGGCGGGTGACCTTCCGGGTGGTGGCGTTCGTGGTGGCCCTGATCGTGGTGCTGGGCGGGGCCGTCGGGGCCGTGGTCTGGTACGCCCGGGGCGGCTACTACGTCGGCCTGTCGGGCACGCAGGTGACCATCTTCAAGGGCCGCCCGGGCGGCGTCCTCTGGTTCAAGCCCACCGTGGCCCAGCGCACCGACGTCACCACCGCCCAGGTGCTGTCCTCGTCCCTGCCGCAGCTGCAGTCAGGCATGGAGGAGTCGTCCCTGGCCTCCGCCCACCAGTACGTGAGCAACCTGGTGAGCGCCTATGAGGCAGCCACACCGAGTCCGACCACAACCACGACCACCGCCCCCGGCGGCGCATCGTCAACCACCACGACGGTCACCCCGTGAACCGGCGCATCATGCTCCTGGGGGTCGCCTTGCTCGTCTGCTTCTCTGCCCTCTTCCTGCAGCTCAACTACGTGCAGGTGGTGGAAGCGTCCAAGCTGGCCAACTCCCCCGGCAACTCCCGGAACCTGACCGCGGACTACTCCAAGCCCCGGGGCTTCATCCAGACGTCGGACGGGGTGGTGCTGGCCCGGTCCGTCCCGAGCAAGGACGATCTCAAGTATCAGAGGCAGTACCCGACGGCCGGTCTCTTTTCCGGCGTCACCGGCTACGACTCGTTCATCTACGGGGTCGGCGGCGGCGTAGAGGCGACCTACAACAGCGTTCTCACCGGTAGGAACCTGCCGCTGCGCAGCATCAAACAGCTCTTCAGCAACACCAGCGTGGTCGGCAACGTCACCCTGACCCTGTCCAACAAGCTGCAGATGGCGGCCGCCAAGGCACTGGCCGGAAAGACCGGGGCGGTGATCGCCATGGACCCGACCACCGGCGCCATCCTGGCCATGTACGCCAACCCCACCTACGACCCCTCCCCGCTTGCGTCGCACAACACCAACAACGAGCGCAACGCCTGGGATCTGTACACCCTGGACAAGAACACGCCCATGTTGCCCCGCTCCTACCGCCAGACCTACCCGCCGGGCTCGACCTACAAGATCGTCGACTCCACCGCCGTGTTCGACCACGACCCGTCCCTGGCCCAGAAGGTCTATCCGACCGTCAGTTCCATCAGCCTGCCTCTTACCACCAACAAGCTGCACAACTACGCCTACGAGACGTGCGGAGGCCTTCTTCCCCAGCTGCTGCAGGTCTCCTGTGACACCGGTTTCGGCCAGGTGGGCCTCGACCTCGGCGCATCGAACATGTCAGGCGAGGCTTCGGCTTTCGGGTTCGACCAGGTTCCGCCGATCGACCTGCCCGGAGCGGCTGCATCGACCTTTCCGTCCGCCTCCTTCTTCAACAACCAGGAGCCCCTGCTGGCCTACGCCGCCATCGGCCAGGACGTGGTGACGGCCACGCCGCTGCAGATGGCGCTGGTGGGCGAGACCATCGCCGACGGCGGAACGATGATGACCCCCCACGTCATGGCCCAGGTGAGTGACCAACAGGGCACTGTGCTGGAGAGCTACACACCAAAGGCCTGGCTGCATCCGACCTCGGCCGCCACCGCTGCCCAGGTCACCAGCATGATGGAGCTGGTCACCCAGGGCAACGGGACCGCCGCCGACCTGGTCATACCGGGCACCAAGGTGGCGGCCAAGACCGGAACAGCCCAGACCGGCCACAACACCACCGATGACTGGATGGTGGCCTTCGCCCCGGCCAATGCCCCCAGGATCGTGGTGGCGGTGGCCGTGCCCAATCAAGCCCCCTCGGCCACGGGTGACGCCGTCGCCGGGCCGATCACCCTGGCCGTCCTCAAAGCGGCCCTCGGAGGTTCGTGATGCCCGAGGACGAGTCAGTCGTCTACAACGACCGCTACGAGTCGGAGCGCCTGCTGGCCCGGGGCGGCATGGCCGAGGTCTACCTGGGACGCGACCTGCGCCTCGACCGACCCGTGGCCCTCAAGGTGCTGGCGCCTGAGCTGTCTCGGGATGAAGCCTTCGTCGAGCGCTTCCGACGGGAGGCCCAGGCCGCGGCCAACCTCTCGCATCCCAACATCGTCAACGTCTACGACTGGGGAGAGGCCGAGGGCTCGTACTTCTTCATCGTCATGGAGTACGTGGCCGGACGGACACTGTCCCAGCTGATCAGGGCGGAAGGCCCGCTGCCGGCGGAAAGAGCGGCCGCCATCGGGGCCGATATAGCCGCGGCCCTGGCCTTCGCCCACCGCAACGGGGTCGTCCACCGCGATGTGAAGCCGGGCAACGTGCTCATCACCGATGAGGACCAGGTCAAGGTGACCGACTTCGGTATCGCCCGGGCCGCCCGGGCCTCGGCCCAGGCCAACCTGACCCAGACCGGCGCCGTGCTCGGCACGGCCACCTACTTCAGCCCCGAGCAGGCCGAGGGCGGCGCCGTGGACGCCCGCAGCGACGTTTACTCCCTCGGGATCGTGCTCTACGAGATGGTCACGGGGGAACCCCCGTTCAGCGGGGACAATCCCGTTTCCATCGCCTACAAGCATGTGCGCGAGCAGCCCGAACTGCCGACCACCCGGGTGGCGACCATCCCGCCCACGTTCGAGGCCATCGTCATGCGGGCCATGGCCAAGAACCCCGACGAGCGGTACCAGAGCGCCGCTGACCTCCGGACCGATCTGCGGGCCTTCGCGGCCGGACGGACGGTCGTGGTGCCGCCAGGCGGACCGCCGACCGCGATGGGAGCGGTGATCTCCCCACCAACCACCCTCGGCCGGGCCGTGGCCGTCGAGGAGGTGGCCCCTCTCGGTGGGGGCCGCTCCGGGGCCTACCTGGCCCTGCTGTTGGTCCTGCTGCTCGTGCTGGTGGGCCTGCTGGCCCTGCTGGCCCACAGCCTGGGCCTGTTCGGGAACACCGGGTCGGGGACCATCACCGTGCCCAGCGTGGTCGGGGACAACGCCGGGCAGGCCTCCACCGCCTTGGCCAGCCAGGGATTCAAGGTAAACGAACAGACGATGGCCAATCCGGGGGGCACCGCCGGCCAGGTGTTCCAGCAGTCCCCCCAGGGAGGGGTCAGCGCGACCCGGGGCTCGACGGTCACCATCGAGGTGGCCAAGGGCGGTACGGTTCAGATCCCTGACGTGGTCAACCAGAACGTCAACACCGCCACCAACACCATCCAGGGCGGCGGCCTCAGCGAGCAGACCAAGAACGTGGCCAACAGCGCCACCTCCGGCACCGTTCTGAGCGAGAGCCCGGCGGCGGGGACCAAGGTGGCCCAGGGCTCGACCGTGGTACTGACCGTATCCAGCGGACCGAACACGGTGGCCGTGCCCGACGTCACCGGGATCTCCCAGGACCAGGCGGCCAACGAGCTGGGCCAGGCCGGCTTCACCGTGACGGTGGTATCGGAGCCGAGCAGCCAGCCCCAGGACCAGGTCATCTCCACCAACCCGGCGGCCGGCACCCAGGAGCCCAAGGGCTCGGCGGTCGTCCTCTACGTGTCCTCCGGGCAACCCACGACCACTACGTCGTCTTCGAGCACCACCTCATCGACCACGCCGTCGTCGACCTCGACCACCATCCTCCCGAGCACCAGCACCACCACCCCCGGGTCCACCACCACCACCGGCCCCTAGGCCGGCGCGGGCCGGCGCGGGCCGGCCTCAGACCAGGCTGGCCAGGAAGTTTCCGAGCAGCCGGGGCCCCTCGGTGGTCAGGATCGACTCGGGGTGGAACTGGACCCCCTCCACCGGCAGGCTGCGGTGGCGCATGGCCATGATCGTCCCGTCGGCGGTGCGGGCGGTGACCTCCAACTCCTCGGGGAGCGACTCCACCACCAGGGAGTGGTACCGGGTGGCCGTGAACGGCGAAGGTAGCCCCGCCAGCCACCCGCCCCCCTCGTGGTACACGGCCGAGGTCTTACCGTGCATCAGTTCGGGGGCATGGACGATCCGCCCTCCGTAGACAGCCCCGAGGGCCTGGTGGCCCAGGCACACCCCCAGGATGGGCACCTCCCCGGCCATGGCTCGGATCAGCTCCATGCTCACCCCGGCCCCCTCGGGCCGGCCCGGGCCGGGGCTGATGACGATGCCGTCGGGCTCCAGGGTCCGGGCCTCATCCACCGTGATGCGATCGTTGCGGAAGACGACCGGCTCGGCGCCCAGCTCGCCCATTTCCTGAACGAGGTTGTAGACGAAGGAGTCGTAGTTATCGAGGACCAGGACCTTGGGGCCGGCGTTCACCCGGCCACCTCCGGCCCCCGGATGGGCCCACAGAGCGCCTCCGGACTTATCCCCAGCTTGTGGATAACCCTGGGGAGAATCACAGCTGTGTAGTTACACCCCTGAATTCCGGTACACGGCAGGTGGCCCATGGCTGGATCACCGGTAACCGGTCGCCACCACGAAGCCGGCCACGATCAGGCCGAGGCCGACCAGCAGATACCAGGACGACGTCCCGCCCGGCATCACCCCGGGCAGGTAGTTGGCGATGATGATCCCCACCCCGGCGATGAGCATGCCCAGGATGAGGATGGGGACCCACCGGGGGCTGACCTTCTCCTCCTTGGGGATGGGTTGGGTGTAGCGGCCGCTGACGCCCTTAGGCGTGGTCCGGCCTCCCTTGGCACCCTTGGGTGTCGGCCCCCTACCGGGCTTCCAGGATTGACCACGCGCCACCGCTGCTCCACTTCCGACGGACCGGCCGGCAGTGTAGGCGGGGCGCTAAGGCGCTCTGTGCCGGCGGGGCGCGAAGACGCCCGGGCCTCCCCCCCGGGCCCGGGCGTCAGGGCTGGCGCCGCCCATCTAGCCGAGGCGCTCGATGATGGTGGCGTTGGCCAGGCCGCCGCCCTCGCACATGGTCTGCAGGCCGTAGCGGCCCCCGGTGCGCTCCAACTCGTTGAGCAAGGTGGTCATGAGCTTGGTGCCCGAGCAACCCAGCGGGTGGCCGATGGCGATGGCCCCTCCGTTGACGTTGACCCTGTTCATGTCCGGGTGGTGCTCCTTCTCCCAGGCCAGAACGACCGAGGCGAAGGCTTCGTTGACCTCGAACAGGTCGATGTCATCGATCTTCATCTTGGCCCGCTCCAGGGCCTTGGTGGTGGCCGGAATGGGGCCGGTCAGCATGGTGACGGGGTCCACCCCGGCCAGGGCGAAGGTGTGGAACCGGGCCCGGGGGGTGAGGCCGAGCTGGTTGGCCTTCTCCTCGCTCATGATGAGCACGGCCGAGGCGCCGTCGGTGATCTGAGAGGAATTTGCGGCCGTCACCTTGCCGTCGGGCTTGAAGGAAGGCTTGAGCTTGGCCAAGGTCTCGGCCGTGGTGCCGGGGCGGATGCCTTCATCGGCGGTGAGCAGCTCCCCGGTCTCCTTGCCCTCATCGTCTTTGATCTTGATGGGGAGGATCTCCCGCTCGAAACGGCCCTCGTTGGTGGCCCGCTCGGCCCACTGCTGGGAGCGGGCGCCAAAGGCATCCAGGTCCTCCCGGGACAGGGCCCACTTATCGGCGATCATCTCGGCCGAGATGCCCTGGGGCACCAGGCCGCCCACGGCGGCGTAGCGTTCCATGACCTTGGGCCCGAAGGGGAAGCCCAGGCCCTGGACCATGGACGAGCCCATGGGGGTGCGGGTCATGCACTCCACCCCGGCGGCCACGACCACGTCGTAGGCCCCGGCCATAACCCCCTGAGCGGCAAAGTGAGCCGCCTGCTGGCTGCTCCCGCACTGCCGATCGACCGTGGTGGCCGGCACCGACTCGGGCCAGCCGGCGGCCAGCACGGCGTTGCGGCCGATGTTGACTCCCTGCTCGCCCACCTGCATGACGCAGCCCATGATCACGTCGTCCACCAGGGCCGGGTCCAGGTTGTTCCGCTCGGCCAGGGCCCTGAGCACCTCTCCGGCAAGGTCGGCCGGGTGCCAGCCCCGGAGCTTTCCGTTGCGCTTACCGCCCGCGGTCCGCAGGGCGTCGATGATCACGGCATTGGCCATGTGAAGGCTCCTCGAAATTGTCTTGACTGTGCGGTCAAGTCTTGCGCCGGGGACCACGGGCGGCAAATCTGCCCGTCATGGTTCGTGACATGTCCCGGTGGCTGGGCGACGGCGGGATGCCCATCATCGGCGCCATCGGGGGGGCCTTCTACGGCTTCGGGGACGAGGGCGGCGGCTGGGCCACAGCCACCTGGGAGCCCACCGACCTGGCCTGTAACCCCCACGGCTTCGTCCAGGCCGGGGTCCACGGGATCCTGCTCGACGCCGCCATCAACTTCGCCATCAACGCCGGCCTGCCCGGCCGGGACCGGACCCGGGCCACTCTCGAGATGAAGTGCGAGTACCTCCGACAGGCCAAGAAGGGAGAGCACTACGGCCTGCGGGGGGAGGTGGTCCGCGTCGCCCGCCAGGTGGCCTGGGCCGAGTCCCGGATCACCGACGCCGCCGGTGACCTGGTGAGCAAGTGCACGGCCACCTTCCTCCTGCACCGGGCCGAGGAGCAGGCCGCCGCCGGGGAGTAGGCGGTCACAGCCCGCTCATAGCGTCGCCTTCATGGAAGGAACGATCGCCTGGGCGGTGCGGACGGCGGGGTCACTGGCCGCCCTGGCTCCCGAGGTTCCGAAGCCGGGCCCGGAGGTCTGCTCGGTCTGCCGGGGCGTGTGCCGTCCCGGGTACGGGACCTGTTATCCCTGCGCCCTGACCATGAGCCAGGTGACCCACCCCTGCGGGCGGGTGGCGGTCAACTGCGTCTACCGGGCCGGTGCACCCATGCACACCCTGCTGCGGGATTACAAGGACGGAACCGCCCGGACCCGGGCCGTTCTGGGAGAACGGGTGGCCGCCCTGGCCGCCCGCTTCCTGTGGCGCAGCGGTCCTCGGCTGGCGCCGGCCGGTTGGGACGCTGTAGCGGTGATCCCCTCCACCGCCGGCCGGGATGGGCCCCACCCCCTCGAGTCGGCCCTATCCCGCTCCGCCTGGCTGGCCCCCCAGCTGGCGCCGGGGCTGCTCGAGCCCGGACCGGCCGCGGACCGGGCCTCACACCGTCGGGCGGGAGACGCGGTCTTTTCCGTGGCCGCCGGCCCGGCCGCCGCCTGCGCCGGCCCCGGCGGCGCTCCCCTCGATGGCGCACGGATCCTGCTGGTGGACGACACCTGGACCACAGGTGCTCGGGCCCAGAGTGCGGCTTCGGCACTGACAACCGCCGGGGCCGCCGTGGCGGGCATTGCCGTTCTGGGCCGGATCGTCACTGCCCGGCCCGACCTCCCTAGCGGCGCCTGGTGGGAGGAGCACTGCGGGCCGGTCAGGAGAACAGCGACAGCTCCCCGATCCTGACCTCATCGGAGGCGGGCAGGTGGGTGATCCACACGAGCACGTAGCCGGTCTTTTGGGCCCCCAGGCCAACCGAAGTGCTGACGGCGCTGACCGTTCCGTGAGCGACCGAGGTTCCCCACCCCGACAGGGTGGCCGGGTCCGAGTTGGCTTCGTAGACCTGGAATGACCAGCCGATGTCCGGGGAGGAGATCACCAGGTCTCCCACTTTGGTGGCCGACCGGAGCTGCAGATACACCCCGGTGCCGTCCTTCAGGTTCCCGAAGCTGGGATTGGCGTACTGCTGGGTGTGCCAATAGGTGGTGGGATTACCGTCGATCAGGTTGCCCACCAGCTCCTCGTGCTCGTTGCCCGAGCCCGGAGAGGGATTGAAGGAATGGGCAGCGGCCACGGGGATCTGCACGGAGGACTGACCCGGGGCGGTAACCGCCGTGGCGGAGCCCGCTTTGCCATGGTTATCGCCCAACCGGGCGCTCACCAGTCCGACCACGGCCGCCACCACCACGATGGCGGCCCCGAGCACCCCCAGGATCCGAAAACGGTTGCCATCAGCCCGGCCACCCCTGGGCCCAGCAGTCCCCGGCCAGGTCCCGTCGGCGCCGTTACCGGCACCGCGCCCGGCACTGGCGTCGGCGACGGCGTCCGCGCCGGCCGGGGCCAATGAGCCCACAGCCAGGGTGGTGGTGCTGTCGGCGGAGGCGGCAGCAGCAGCCGCAGCCGCCGCCTTCGGAGCCGGGCGGGCCGGTCGGGCCGGTCGGGCTGGTCGGGTGATGACGGCGGTGGCGGACCGGGCGCCGGCGGAGCCGCTGGGGACACCGGGCCGATCGGATCCACCCGACAGGAGCGCCCGGCGGAAATCGGTCGCCGTGGCGTAGCGCTCATCCGGGTTCTTGGCCAGAGCCTTCATCACCACCTCGTCCAGCCAGCCCGGGAGGCTGGGATCGCACAGGGTCGGCAGGGGGGCATCTGCGGTCACGTGTTTGAGGGCCAGAGCCAAATCCGTGTCGGCGTCGAAGGGCGCCTGGCCACAGAGCATCTCGTAGAGGACCACGCCGAGGGAGTAGAGGTCGGAGCGTGAGTCGAGCACCTTGCCCTCCACCTGCTCGGGCGAGAGATAACGAGCCGTGCCAAGGGTGATGCCGGTCTCGGTCATGTCCGAGCCGCGGGCGCCTCCCTTGGCGATACCGAAGTCGGCCACCTTGGGCCCGTCCGCCGCCACCAGGACGTTGGCCGGTTTGATGTCCCTGTGCACCACCCCGGCCCGGTGGGCGAAGTCCAGGGCCTGGGCCACCTCGGCGGTGATCTCCACCGCCTGCTCGGTGCTGAGGCGCCGCTCCGCCATGAGGGCTTTGAGGCTGGGCCCTTCGACTAGCTCCATGACGATGAAGGCGCCGATCTCCGGATCACTGCCGGTGTCGTAGACCCCGACCACGCGCGGGTGGTTGAGCCGGGCCGCCGCCACCGCCTCGCGCCGGAACCGTTCCATGAACTCCGGTCTCTGGCGGAGGGGGCCGAGGGGGACCTTGACAGCCACGGCGCGGTCGAGGAGGTCATCGTGGGCGCGCCACACCTCGGCCATCCCGCCACTGGCGATCAGGCCGTCGAGCCGGTACCGGCCCGCAACAGTCCGGGGCGCTTCGGTGCCGGTTTGCACCGTTGCAGGCTACAGACGAAGCCCCGAAGTTCCTAAGCGGAGGAGCGCCTCACGGGGCATCGCCCTCTCTCGAGGCGTGCAAGAAGTGACCCCGCATGGACGCCTCGGCGTGCAAGGTGTCGGCGTGGTCGAGATGGGGTAAGACCGCGTCCTCATCCAGGCAGGTCTCACACTCCAACTCGAGGGTGGCGTGGGCAATCCCGAAGCGCTGGGCCAGGATCGCCTTGAGAATCGAACCGGTGGCCTGGGCGCCTTCGAGGGTCGGGTGGCCGGACAACACCAGGTGGGCGGAGAGAGCCCGCACCTCTGAGGACAGGCTCCAGACGTGCAGATCGTGGATGTCCTCCACGCCATCCACCTCCCGGGCCGCCCGCGACAGGCGGCCGATGTCGATGTCCACCGGAGTCGACTCGAGCAGGACGGCCGAGCTCTCCCTCACCAGCTGAACGGCTTGTACGCCGATGAGTCCGGCAATGACCAGAGAGATAGCCGGGTCGGCCCAGCGGGTTCCAAAGACCAGCACCAGAACACCGGCCAAGGCCACTCCACCGGAAGCGGCGGCATCCCCGGCCATGTGCAGGAGATTGGCCCGCATGTTGAGGTCGCCCCGGCCGTGACCGTGCTCGTTGAGCACCGCCGCCGCCCCCCCGTTGATGAGCAGGGCTGCCAGGGAGACGCCGAGCATGACTGCGCCATCGGG
>Ga0307372_10006729_pt1 | contig 16684 bp, 20 predicted proteins | sample OX1MG_FD_202533 | JGI IMG/M metagenome (GOLD analysis project Ga0307372, IMG submission 202533) | Soil microbial communities from Risofladan, Vaasa, Finland - OX-1 | ecosystem: Environmental > Terrestrial > Soil > Coastal area > Acid sulfate soil | place: Finland: Risofladan, Vaasa | collected... | reverse complement strand
GCGACGTCGATCTGGAAGAGCTGGAACTTGTCGAGCGAGCCGTCGGTGAGCGGACTGCTGGTATAGCCGGCGCGCTTGAAATTGGCCTCGGTAAAGGCCTCCTTGTCGATGATAATTACCGCGTTGGGGGCCAGGTCGCCGAGGTTGGCCTTGAGCGCCGCCGGGTTCATCGCCACCAGCACCTCCGGCTCGTCGCCGGGGGTGAAGATCTCGCTGCTCGAAAAATTGAGTTGAAAGCCGCTGACCCCGGCGAGGGTGCCGGCGGGAGCGCGAATCTCTGCCGGGAAATCCGGCAGGGTTGCGATATCGTTACCGGCCAGCGCCGATTCGGTAGTGAATTGCATCCCGGCCAGCTGCATCCCGTCGCCGGAATCGCCGGCGAAACGAATCACGACATGGTCGCGAACCGTATGCTCCTTGCGAATCGCCCCTTCGCCGTTGGCTTGCGGCTTGGCGGAAGCAGCCGATTCAGGTGGAACAGCCATTTAACGCTCCTTATTAAACACAGCCGATTATTTATGTCCCTGGCTTATACAAGCCGAAGGTAGAGGACCATTTGTCAGTTAGAATCATAGCCCACCGCGACCTCAGACAAAAGAGGCCGCACCGCTTCAGCGGACTGTGAAACTGGTAAATTCGCCTTTGAACTCCAGCCATTCCTCGTCTACCCGAGTGACCTGCGCCAGCCGCGCGCCGGTATGGGCCCAGGCGATAAAGGCCTCGAGATTCGTGCGGCGACCCTCGGCCACAACCTCGACCGCGCCGTCGACCAGATTACGCGCGTAGCCCGCGATACCCAGGATGCGAGCGGCGTCGGTCGCCTCGGCCCGGAACATCACCCCCTGCACCCGGCCCTCGACCCGCAGCCGCACGCGGGCGCGATCGGCGGCCATCCTATGCGCTCCGCTTCGGCAGTATCGCGAGGAACTCCGCCTCATCGAGCGTACGCACGCCGAGTTCGACCGCCTTGCGCAGTTTCGATCCCGGGTCGCGCCCGGCGACCACGTAATCGGTCTTGCGGCTGACCGACGAGGTGACCCGGCCGCCGCCCGCCAGCACCCGCTCCTCGGCCTCGTCGCGGCTCAGCGTATCGAGCGTGCCGGTCAGGACGAAGCTCTTGCCGGCGCCCGGCCAACCCTGTCCGGTGACTTCCTCGACCGGCGCGATCGCGAGCAGCCCGGCGAGCCGCGTGACCATCGCGCGGTTGCGCGGCTCGGCAAAGAACTCACAGATGCTGCGCGCCACCTCGATACCGACGTCGCGCACCGCCTGCAGCTCGTCCTCGCCGGCGGCCACCACCGCCTCGAGGCTCCTGAAGCGCAGCGCGAGCGCCCGCGCGGTCGCCTCGCCGACGTGGCGTATCCCGAGACCGTTGAGCACCCGGTCAAGCGTGGTGGCGCGCGAGCGCTGAATCGAATCGAGCAGCTTGCGCGCGCTCTTCTCGCCCATCCGTTCGAGCGCCTCGAGGTCGGCCTGCGAGAGCCGGTAGATATCGTCGAGCTCGCGGACCATCGCATGCTCGACCAGTTGGCCGACCAGCTTGTCGCCGAGCCCGTCGATATCGAGCGCGTGCTTGGAGGCGAAATGGCGAATCGATTCGCGCATGCGCGCCGGGCAATTCAGGTTGACGCACAGATAAGCGGATTCGTCCTCTTCGTGGACGACCTTGCTGTTGCATACCGGGCAGCGCGCGGGCATCTGGAATTCCGGCGCGCGCGGCTTGCCTGCCTTCGTTACCCGGACGACGTAGGGGATGACGTCGCCGGCCCGCTCGATCAGCACGGTGTCGCCCTCGCGCACGTCCTTGCGCCGGATCTCGTCGAGGTTGTGCAGCGAAGCGTTGGAGATCGTGACGCCGGCCAGCGCCACGGGCCGCAGATGGGCGACCGGCGTCAGCGATCCGATCCGGCCGACGTAGGGTTCGATTTTTTCCACCACGGTTTCGGCCTGCTGGGCCTTGAACTTGTAGGCGATCGCCCAGCGCGGCGAGCGTGACACTTCGCCCAGCCGCTCCTGGAGCGCGAACGAGTTGACCTTGGCGACCACGCCGTCGGCCTCGTAATCGAGCTGATGGCGCGCCTCGGTGAGCTCGTTCCAGTACTCCAGCAGCGCCTCGACGCCCGGGCAGATCCTGGTGCGCGGATTGGTGCGCAGCCCGAGCGCCTTGATGCCCGCGAGGAACTCCGCTTGCGATTTGTATTCGATACCGTCCATCGCGCCGGGCGTATGGCAGAAGATTTCGAGCGGGCGCGCGGCGCTGACCTTGGGATCGATCTGGCGCAACGATCCGGCCGCCGCATTGCGCGGATTGGCAAACGGCGGCTCGCCATTCGCGATCCGTTCCTGGTTGAGGCGCTCGAACGCGCGGCGCGGCAGAATAACTTCGCCGCGCACCTCGAGCAGCGCCGGCGGTTTGTGATGCGCCGGGCGCATCAGCGTCAGCGGCACGCTCTTGATGGTGCGGATGTTGGCGGTGACGTCCTCGCCGTTGACCCCGTCGCCGCGCGTCGAGCCGCCCGTGAGCCGGCCATGCTCGTAGACCAGTTCGACCGCCAGGCCGTCGAGCTTGACCTCGGCGATATACTCGATATCGGCCTCGGAACGGAGCATCCGCTTGATGCGCGCGTCGAACTCGCGCATCTCGTCCGCGCTCATCGCGTTGGCCAGCGAGAGCATCGGCCGGCGATGGACGACGAGGCCGAACTTTTCGCTGGGCGCGGCGCCGACCCGCTGGGTGGGCGAATCGGGCGTCAGCAGTTCGGGACGCTCGCGCTCGAGCGCCTCGAGCCGGCGCATCAGGAGGTCGTAGTCGGCGTCGCTGAGCTCGGGATCGTCGAGCACGTAGTAGCGATAATTGTGATGGCGGATCTGCTCGCGCAGTCGCTCCGCTTCGGCATTGAGCTCCTCGAGGCTCGCGGCTGACGGCTGCCGGCTCATGATACGGCGTGCTTTGCGGGTACGTGATCGCACATGAGAATGGTTGGGCGCCCCCGTTATCTTTTCTGATCTTTGCGCGTTTGTCAGGATCGCTCCGCCGCGCATGACCGGGCAGCTTTGCCCGGACGCGCCCGGTCGACCCTCTTGACTCAGCTAACCTGTTAACTGACGCTTATCTCCAGTGTGGGCACCTTAAAGCGCATCTTCGGGATCTGCCAGGAGCCGAAATGCTTCAACAAGGGGCGGGGATGGCGATACCAAAAAGGCGCTCCCACTGCTACTGAATCGGCCACCGGCAAGCGTTCGGCGAAGAGCAAGCACCGCTACTGTATCCTGCACGCCAGCCGCCATGGCTACTGCGTGATATGCGGGGTGCGCGCGACCGGGCCGGATCCGCTTCGCGACAGCAAGCACATGGTGATCTGCCGGGATTGTTCTCTCAAACGGGAGCAATGGCGTCGCCAGGGACCCGCGCCGGGTTGACGCTCAGGGCAGGCCGCCGGCCCGCTGACGGTTGAGCCGCTCGGCCGTCCGATACGCGTCCCACATCCCCCAGACCCACAGCAGCGGCGTGGTGATAAGGCCGATTATCAGCCACATCATGGCCCACGAGATTCCGTACAACAGCAGCATCACGATCCCTTTGCCGATCTGACCATTGTAGATCTGGCCCAGTCCGCACCAGAAGAACGACAGCACCGCCGCCACGCCGGGACTGCGCATCGCGGCCGCCACGGGCTCATCGAGCGGCATCGGGACGCTGCACGAGGCGCAATAGCGCGCATCGTAACGATTCGCATAGCCACATTGCGGACAGTACATGGGCGCGCACCAGATTAGATGGATCCCGCCGCGCGCGGCCGGGTTCCGATCACAGCTCTAGCCGGCGCGCACCGCAGGGGCGAAAACCATGCCGACCGCGCTCGACGCGGAGGCCGAGTCAGCGGCCAGCCGATCGGAGTAGTAGTGGATCGCTAAGCCCAGCACGACAACGACCGCAAGAATTAGTACCAGGTAGGTTGTCTTCATCGATTCTCCCGTCCTTAACCGTCGCCAACGCAGGATTGTCAGTGCGCGTAGCCCATGGCGCGCAGGAACTCGTCAACGCTCGTGAACCGCATATACAGGTTGCTGCGCTTTTGCGCACCGATCGTGGTGCTGGCCGCGGGCGCGTAGGCATGCCCGGGATAGACCACGGTCGCATCGTCAAGATTACGCAGCGTGTGATTCAGACTGTAGTACATCTGCTCCGGGTCGGAGCCCGGTAGATCGACCCGCCCGCACGAATTCACGAACAGCGTATCGCCGGAAACCAGGTTGCCCTCGACCAGGAAGCATTGCGATCCGGGCGTATGGCCGGGGGTGTGGATGAATTTCAGTTCCAGCTCGCCCAGCTTGATAGTATCGCCGGAGTCCATCTTTTCGATGTCCGAGTCCGACAATCCGGCCACCTGCTTGGCGCCCGCGGCCTCCAGCTTGTGCAGATGAACCTTGGCCTTGATCCGGTTCAACAGCTCGGCGGTGCCCTGGATCTGATGGCCGAAAAGCTCGCCGCCCAGGTGGTCCGGATGGTAGTGGGTGATCAGGATGTGCTCGATTCGATAGCCGTCGGCCGCTGCCAGTGCGAGGATCTGGTCGACGTCCCAGGCCGGATCAACCACCGCCGCGGCGCGGGTCGCAGGATCGCCTATCAGGTAGACGAAATTCGCCATCGGCCCGATTTGCGCCTGGCGCAGATAGATACGCTCGCTCGTGCTCATCGTCGCTCGTCTGAAAGTACCGGCGATTAATCCCGTTCATAATACGTTTTCATGAACGCCATTTGTAGACATCGAGCGGCGAAATGCCGGGACAGTTTGCGTGCCCGGCGCAGACCGCAGGTTATGACTTTCGCCGCCCGCGCCCGGCCGCGGAGCGCGGCCCGGCCGCTGGCGCCGAGTCCGTCGGCTTCGACACCGGGCGCAGCCCGCGGTCCCACAGGTACTCGGCCGCGCCCAAACGCTTCGAGATCCAGCGCGACTGGACGAACAGATGGTCGCTCAGGCGATTCAGGTAGATCAGCAAGCGCTCATTGACCGGCTCGCTGCGGCTCAGGTTCCAGCAGATCCGCTCGGCGCGGCGGCATACGGTGCGCGCCTGATGAAGAAAGGCGTTGAGCTTGTCACCGCCCGGCAGCGTGAACGACTTGAGCGGCGCCAGCGCCTGCTGCATCCGGTCGATCTCCTGTTCGAGCCGCCGGCTCTCCTCCGCGCCGATTCGGTACATGCCCGGGTATTCGCCGGCCGGCGGCGTCGCCAGCTCGCTGCCGACGTCGAACAGCTCGTTCTGAATCCGTCGCAGCCCGTCCTCGTACCAGGCGAAATCGGCACCCAGACGCCCGGCGTAGTCGGCCGCGAAGGTGCGGACGATTCCGACCGCCGCGTTCAACTCGTCGACCGTGCCGTAGGCTTCCAGCCGCAGGCTCTCCTTGGGCACGCGCGCGCCGCCGACCAGCGAGGTCAGTCCCCGGTCGCCCCCGCGCGTATAGATTCGGGTGAGCCGTATCGCCATCGCCGACCGCCGCCGCCGCTACGGTCAGAGCCCCGCCTTGCGGCGTATCGCGACGTAGGCGGCGTCGCCGGTTTCGGTCGACACCGGCAGTCCCGCATCGCGCCAGCCGGCGACGACCACCGTGCCCGAGCCGTCGCGCGCGCCGCCGAAACCGCCGCGCACGTTGGTCAAGTCGGCGTATCCGGCCTGCTCGAGAATTTCGCAGGCCCGCTGCGAGCGGCCGCCCGACAGACATCCGACCACCAGCTTGCGGCCCTTCGGCACGGTCTTTTCGACTATCGCCAGGAACTCCGGGTTCGGTTCCATCTGGCCCGGCCCCTTGATGAAGACCACCGGGACGTTGACCGCGCCGGTCGGATGGCCGCCGGCGAACTCCGCTTCGGTGCGCACGTCGAGGTACAGCGCCTCGGGATTGCTGGTCAGGACTTCGTGAGCCTTGGGCGGCTCAAGCTGTTGTATCGGCATGAGGGTCTCCTGGCGCGCCCCGCCTGGTCGGCAGCACGCGCGGTTCAGAATGATTCAATCCTGGTGATTTCCGAAGCGCTCGAAATGAACCACCTCGGCGCGCGGCTTGAGCGGCTTGGCCTGCGGCGGGTTCTTCTCGTCCTGGTAGCCCAGCGGCAGCACCGTGAAGATCGCCCAGCCCTGGGGAACTTCGAGCAGGCGCTCGATCTTGTCGCCCTCGAAGTTTCCGACCCAGCAGGTGCCGAGGCCCATCGACCAGGCCGCGTTGGCGATATTCATCACCGCCTGCGCGCAATCGACGTCGGCCCAGCGCGCGTTGTTGGTATCTTTCAGGATCGCGATGGCGGCGGGGGCCTCGCTCACGAACTTGCCGGTGGTGCACAGTTCGGCCAGTTGCTTGAGCCGGGCGCGATCGCGGATGACGATAAAGTTCCACGGCTGGAGGTTGCGCGCGCTCATCGCGTGACGCCCGGCGTCGACCAGGGTCCGGAGCTTTTCGAGTTCCACCGGCCGGTTCGCATAGGCGCGCTGCACGCGCCGGCCCTTGATCACTTCAAGTACGTCCATCTTTTCTCTTCCTCGTCGCGGTTGTGCGGCCCGCCCCACTATACATCGGCGCCGCCCCACGCCGACACGGGCGGCAGGCGGGCGGCCGGGAGGTCAGGCGGATTTGCCGAGCTTGTGCGCTTGCGCCTGCTCGGCGTCGGCCCAGATCATCTTGCGATAATCGAAGCGCATGCTCTCGATGATATTGAACTTGACGATCTCGAAATAGGGCGACAGATCGAAGTCGCGCGGCGTGACCAGCGAGGGCGACACGGTGCGGAACACGCCGCCCGGCGAGCGGACGCGCCGCAGCATCTGCCACAAGCGCGCCGGCGGCCCCGGCCGCTGGCCCTCGGCATAGGGCTCGAAGATCGGCAGGATCGGAAAACGCACCTGCTGGAAGCATTCCGCGATCATGCTCGAGCAGATAACCCGGGTCGGCTCGCCCGATCCGAAATGCAGCGCCTCGCGTCCCAGGCTCGGCGGCACCACGCTGACCGGAAAGAAGTAGCGCGCGAGGTCGAAAATGTTTCTGAGGTCGTAGGTATGGCCGACGCTCGCCAGCGCGCGCGCGAGCACCACGGCGAGATCATTGGGCGTCAGATGGTAAGGGCGGCAGAGCCGGATGTTGAACTCGGCATAGTGGCGCAGCGGCGTCAGCACCACGCCCTTTTCGACCAGCGCCTCGACCAGCAGATGATTCGCATCGTTCTCGCCGAACTCTTCGATCAGGCGGCGCTGCAGTTCCGGGTCACGTCGCAGCGGCTCGTCGCCGACGTAGAGCGCCGAGTGCGACCACGAGCTTTGCGTCAGGTACTTGATGCATTCGCTGATGCGCTGGTTGCCCTCGACCAGCACCACGTCGCCCTTGCGGACATAGCGTTCCAGCGCCGCCACGTCGTTCGGGATGGTCAGCGTATAGCGCTTGATAGGCTTGGTGAGGATGCTGAGAAAGGCGTTGATGATTCCCCGGCGCAGCCGCGAAATCAGGCTTATCGGCCCCAGCGATCCGGTCGGCTTTTTCATCCCTCGCGTCCGCCTGATCTATCTTAGACCGCACGCCGCGTGGAAAGAATCCTGTGATTTTAGGCGGCGGCGGGACCGCGGGAGCGAAGCCCGGGATGCGCCGCCGGACGAATCCGCCGGAAAGGACCGGGGTTCCCTTCGAGCAGCCTCAGGGCATGCTTCGGCTGCGCCTCAGAATGACAGAGTCAGGGCGCGGTTTGTCATTGCGCGCGCAGGCTGCCGGAGCAGCGTCAGCCGGTCAGCTTGCCGACGATGCCGTAGTAGGGAATCGTGACGCTCTGCTGTTCGGGATCGTCGGTCTTGATCACCAGTTGGCCACGTACCTGGCCGTCGCGCGTGTTCTTGCGCAGCAGCACCGTCACTTTGTACTCCTTGCCCGGCGTCACCGGCTCGATCGAGGCGCCGACGCTGGTATTGCTGCTCTCCATTCCGAGCAGCTTCACCGGCCGCTTTCCCGAGTTGATGATACGCACGATTCGCTCCGCGCTGCCCCGATGCGGCACGATACCGAAGGAGACCTGCGGCGGATCGACGCTGAGCGCCCCGGCCACGGTGCCGTAAACCGAGACCTGCACCGGTATCCGGTTGGTGGCGATATTCAGCGTATCGACGAACGTGCCGACCGGCATCGTATCCGCCAGCATAACCTTGAGCATCACCGCCTGGCCGGCAGCCGAGGGCTGGCGCTCGACCTTGATATTGGGGTTCGAGTTGGCGATCTTCCCGACCTCGAAGCCGGCCTGCTTGAGCGCCGTCAGCGTCACCTCGCGGCTCACGGCCTGGCCGTGCGTGACCTTGCCGAAATCGATATCCGACGGCGTCGCAGTGACCTGCAGCTTGACATCGCCGACCATCGTCAGCGTCGTCATCGGATGGGCGGGATCGTTGGTCGCAATCGTGACGGTATGCTCGCTATGGCCGCTCAGCGCGGCGGTCGAGAGCGTGACCAGAATCTCGCTGCTCTCGCCGGGCGCCAGTTCGGTGCGGCTCGGCGTGGCCGCGGTGCATCCGCACGACGGCAGCACCTGCCCGATAATCAGCTTGGCGTGGCCGGCGTTGCGCAGCTCGAAGGTATGCGTCACCGGCTTGCCGTTGAGCACCGTGCCGAAGTTATAGGTCGGATCGATAATTTCGAGCTTGGGCTGCGGCCCCTTCGGCGCGGCCGGCTTGGCTTGGGCGAAGCATGGCGCCGCCGCCATCGTGATTACCGCGGCGACCGCCGCCAGACCGGTCAACGCGGCGCGTAGATTTCTGGCACTGTTCGACATCATAAACGTACCCGTGGTTTCTGGAGACGATCTATTAGGCCGGGCCCGCGGAGCCTCGATCAAGAGGCGCGACCGGCGACTCGCGCAACTTCGACCGGCACCGGCGCCGGCTCGAAGCGGCGCAGAAAATCGGTGGCGTAGTCGCCGCGCTGAAAATCGGGATCGTTGAGAATCTTCAGATGGAGCGGGATGTTGGTCTGGATACCGTCGATCACGTACTCGCGCAGCGCCGCCTTGGCCCGCGCCACCGCCGCCGCGCGCCCGCCGGCGTGAACGATCAGCTTGGCGACCAGCGGATCGTAATGCACCGGCACCTGGTAGCCGTCGTACAGCGCGGTCTCGACCCGCACCCCGAGACCGCCCGGCTGATGATGGTTGGCGACCACGCCCGGCGACGGCAGATGGGTGTCGGGATCCTCGGCGTAGACGCGGCACTCGATCGCGCTGCCCTTGTAGGTCACCTGGCGCTGCGTCAAACGCAGCTTCTCGCCCATCGCCAGCCGGATGCTTTCCTTGACCAGGTCGATGCCGGTCACCATCTCGGTCACGCCGTGCTCGACCTGGATACGGGTGTTCATCTCGATGAAGTAGAACTCGCCGTCGGGCGCGAGCAGGAATTCGATAGTGCCGACGTTGGAGTAGCCGACGACCTTGGCGGCCCGCACCGCCGCCTTACCCATCCGCTCGCGCAGCTTGGCGGTCAGCACCGGGCAGGGCGTCTCTTCGAGCACCTTCTGATGGCGGCGCTGGATCGAGCAATCGCGCTCGCCGAGATGGATCAGGTTGCGATAGTTGTCGGCCAGGATCTGGAATTCGACGTGGCGGGCGCGCTCCAGAAATTTTTCGAGATACATGGTGCGCGAGCCGAAGGCCGCCTCGCTCTCGGCGCGGGCCAGCGGAAAGAAGCGCGTCAGCTCGGCGTCGTTGCGCACGATCCGCATGCCTTTGCCGCCGCCGCCGGCCGCCGCCTTGATGAGAATCGGGTAGCCGAGCTTTTTGGCCGCCGCCAGCGCGTCGCGCAGCTCGGTGACGCCCTTGCCCTCGCTGCCCGGCAGCACCGGCACGCCGTGGCGCGCCATGATTCGCCGCGCGCGCGGCTTGTCGCCCATCAGCCGGATATGGCGCGCCGCCGGTCCCACGAAGCTGACCCCCGAGCGCCGGCAGGCCTCGGCGAAATCGCCGTTCTCGGACAGGAAGCCGTAGCCGGGATGGACCGCGTCGGCGCCGTAGGTCAGCACCGTGCTGATAATCGCGGGGATGTTCAGGTAGCTGTCTTCGGCTGCGGCCGGGCCGATACAGACCGACTCGTCAGCCATCCGGACGTGCAACGCGTCCTGGTCGACGGTCGAGTAGACCGCGACCGTAGGGATTCCGAGTTCGCGGCAGGCCCGGATGATCCGGATTGCAATCGTGCCACGATTGGCGACCAGCAGTTTCTTGAACATGAGGAGCGCCGCGCTCTACCCCACCTCCAATATCATAAGCGCTTGCCCATATTCGACGGGGGTCCCGTTTTCACACAGTATCCTGACCACGCGGCCGCCGCCCTCGGCCTCGATTTCGTTCATCATTTTCATCGCTTCGATTATGCACAGCGGCTGGCCCTTGCGCACCGTGTCGCCCTCCTCGACGAAGGGCGCGGCGTTGGGCGTGGCCGCGCGATAGAACGTCCCGACCATCGGGCTCGTCACCAGCCGCTGGTTATCTTCCAGCGCCGGGCTCTCGCCGCGCCGCACTCCGCCCTGCGACTCGGCGCGGGCCGCGGCCTTTTTCGGCGCGGTCGGGACCGGGCGCACGACGACGGCCGGCGCGGGCCCCGCGTCGTCGCCGGCGCGCGCGGGATTGGCGCGCACCAGCCGCACCTTGCCCTTCTTGTCCTCGACCTCGAGTTCGACCAGCCCGTATTCCTGCATCAGCGCGAGCAGGGTTTTCAGATCGCGCACTTCCATCGGTGAAATTCCCGGACCAGGCGCCGCCGGCAGCCGCTTCAACGCCGCTCCGAACGCGCCGCCTTGAGTACGCCGCGGACCGCGCGCAGCGCCAGTGAATAGCTCTCGACGCCGAAGCCCATCACCCGGCCGGCGGCGATATCGGCGATGGTCGAATGATGGCGAAACGGCTCGCGGCGATAGACGTTGGACATATGGATCTCGACTACCGGAATTCTGATCGCCAGCAGCGCATCGCGAATCGCGACGCTGGTATGGGTGTAGCTGCCGGGATTGATCAGGACAATATCGACACGCTGGTTGCGCGCCTCGTGGATTCGCTCGACGATCGCGCTCTCGCTGTTGGACTGGAACGCCTCGACCACCATCCCGAGCTCGCGCCCCAGTTCGATCAGGCCGCGATCGATATCTGCCAGGCGCGTGCGTCCGTAGATTTCCGGCTCGCGCTCGCCGAGCAGATTCAGGTTGGCGCCGTGGATCACCAGCACCCGCAGGGTGGCTTCCTTCATGCGCTCGGGGTGGCGCGCGGCTGCCGTGTTTTCCGCCTTCTTCGCCATGCTCTCCTCGGCGGCATTGAACCGTACCGGGGCGGGGGTTTCAAGCAGCCCCGCCCGCTAGTCGGTAATCGCCGCGACGGTTAATCGTGGCGGGTGCGCCCGCGCAGCGCCTGTTGATAGATCTCGCGCCGGCTGCGCCCCTCGAGCCGCGCGACGAGCGCGCTGGCATCCTTGAGGCTCAAGCCGGCCTCGACCAGCATCTCGACCTCGATCGCGCCCCGGCCCGCAGCACGCGCCTCGCCCGGCGCGCCCGCCACCACCACCGTCACCTCGCCGAGCGCCCGGCCGTCGGCATAGCGCGCGGCCAATTCGCCGAGCGTGCCGCGCGCGGTCTCTTCGTAGGTCTTGGTCATCTCGCGAATCACGGCGGCCTCGCGATCGGCGCCGAACGCCATCGCCATCTGCGCCAGGGTCTCACCCAGGCGGCGCGCCGCCTCATAGATAACGATCGTGCGGCGCTCCGCGCCCAGCGCTTCCAGAGCGCTGCGACGCGCCCTGGGACGGCTCGGCAGGAAGCCTTCGAAGACGAAGCGGTCGGTAGGAATACCGGCGATCGAAAGCGCCGCTGCGACCGCCGAGGGGCCCGGCACCGCGACTACGCGAAGCGCCTCGCGATGGACCGCGCGAACCAGGCGGAAGCCCGGATCGCTTATCCCGGGCGTGCCGGCGTCGGTCACCAGCGCGACCCGCGCGCCGGCTTTAAGGCGCGCGATGATCTCCGGGATCCGCCGCTCCTCGTTATGCTCGAAGTAGCTCAGCAGCGGCCTGCGAATCGCGTGCGCGGCGAGCAGCGCGCCGGTGCGGCGGGTGTCCTCGCAGGCGATCAGATCGGCGGTGCGCAGGGTCTCGATCGCGCGCGGACTCAAATCCGCCGGATTGCCGATCGGGGTGGCGACCACATACAGGATTGCGCCCGCGGCGGGCTCGTCGGGGCTGGCCAAGGGCGCGCGCTCGCGGCCGGCGTGGTCAGCGAGGTTTGGTGAGCAGCTGCTGGAGCGTGGCGTTATCGAGCCAGGCGCCCTCGCCGGTCGGACAGGCCATCACGGCTATTCCATGCTCGACGCGTTCGACCAACGGCTCGTGGCAGCGCGGACACATCGCCTGACCGCTCTTGGCCCGCGCCCGCATCTGCTCGATCAGTTTGCGGTCCTGCTCGAAGGCCCATTGATCTTCGCGCGCCTTTTCGAGGTCGCGCAGCTTGTCCCCAAGCCGATCTTTTTCGTCAACCATACCGGCGCCTGTGTGCGTCGCGGCCGTGCGGATATGGCCCGCCAGCTGCGCGACGTCGCTTCAGGTCATCTCCTTGATTAGTTTTCCGCTGCGGGCCTGCTCGACCTTGGCTTCGAACTGCGCTCCGAGGTCGACGCCCATCTGCCGGGCGCGCTTTTTCGCCCACAGGCCGACGTTGCGCGAGTCGCGATAGAACGAGTCGTCGGCCGGGCGGCTGGTATCGAAGCGATCGACCCGCGAGGCTTCGCTCTCGACCACTGCGAATGACGACATCACGCGGCGCATCCCGCGCCGCACCCCGCATCGCGGACAGGCGGGACGGGCCGGGCGGCGGCGGCCGAGGATCACGTGCGAACTGATCACCGCGCAGGCGGCGCACTGGTACTCGTAAATCGGCATCCGAAACTCACCATACCGCTCACGACCGGGCGCGGCAAATCGGACCGGGGGCGACGGATTTTCGGCTTGCGAAGGGGCGCGCGATCGATCAAAGTTCTTCACGGCGGATCGCAAAGTTCGAGGCGGCGGATCGCTCACCAATGATGAAGCTCTACAGTTATTTTCGCAGTTCGGCGTCCTACCGGGTTCGAATCGCGCTCGAGCTCAAAGGCTTATCCTATGAGTATGTGGCGGTTCACCTGCGGCGCGGCGAACAATCGATGGCCGAATATCGTGAGATCAACCCGGCCGGCCTGGTTCCGGCGCTGACCGACGGCGGCGCGATTCTGACCCAATCCACCGCCATCATCGAGTACCTCGAAGAGAGCTATCCGGCGCCGGCCCTGCTGCCTGCCGATTCGATCGAACGGGCCCGCGTGCGCGCGCTGGCGCAGACCGTCGCCTGCGAGATGCATCCGCTCAACAACCTGCGCGTGCTGCAGCATCTCCGCCGCGAGTTCGCGCTCACCGAGGACGACACCGGCAAGTGGTATCATCACTGGCTGGGGCTGGGGTTCGCGGCGTTCGAGGCGATGCTGGCGAACGATGCGCGCACCGGCCGTTACTGCCATGGCGACCAGCCGACGATGGCGGATATCTACCTGGTGCCGCAGATCTACAACGCCGAGCGTTTTCGCTTCGATCTCGCGCCCTACCCGGTGACCAGACGGATCGTCGCGCAATGCCGCACGCTGGAGGCCTTTCAGCGCGCCGCACCCGAGCGTCAGCCCGACGCCGAGTCGTAGCCCGGGCGCCTCAGGCGTCGTACAGGAAGCGTCGCACCAGCGGGCTGCCGACCAGCACGATCGCGCCGATTATCGCGATCGTGGCGCCCGCCGCGATCCACCATCCCGATCCGCCGCGCAGGCCGATACCGAGGATGATCAGCCCCCAGCTCGCAATCACCAGCGAGACCAGCAGTCTCACCACCAGGTTGACCACGTATCCGAGCGCTCTCATCGCAATGTCAGCCTATCGGATCCGGCCAGTAATGATGCAAGCCGTGCACCGGATCGAAGCTCGCGACCTCCATCGCACCGGCGTTGTGGGCGAATCCGAAACGGCCGCGGTAATCGACCACGATAATGCCGGCCTGGCGCTCGGTGCGCCGTGCCAGCTCGGCGATTGCGCCGCGGGCGACGGCGGCCGCTTCCCCGCGCTCGAGCACCCGCACCGTCTCGCGGCATAGCGCCAGCAGGATAATCGCTTCGCCCTGGCCGGTGGCCGAGGCGGCGCCGGATAGATCGGCGTAGACGCCGGCGCCAATCAACGCCGAGTCGCCGACCCGCCCGGGCAGCTTGCCCGTCATCCCGCCGGTCGAGGTGGCGGCGGCGGCGACGCCCTTGGAGTCGATCGCTGCCGCGCCGACCGTGCCGCCCTCGGCACCGGGCGCAGCCGCCAGTCGCTGCTCGAGCAGCAGGCGCCAGCGCGCCTTGGCCCGCGGCGTAATCAGCTCATCGGGGCCGCACAACGCGATTCCGGCGCGTCGAGCGATCCGCTCCGCGCCCGCGCCGACCATCAGGATGTGCTCGGTCTGCTCCATCACGGCGCGCGCCAGCAGAATCGGATTGCGTACGCGGCTGACGGCCGCGACCGCGCCGGCCCGCACCATCGACGGTCGATCACTGCGCCGCTTGCGAGCGCCGCCCTCGCCCGCCCGTGGCTCCGCGACCATCAGCGCCGCGTCCATCTCAACCCGTCCATCGGTGTTGAGCACCGAGCCGTAGCCGGCGTTGAAGTATTCGTCATCCTCGAGCGCCTTGACGGTCGCGATTACGGCGTCGAGCGCGCTTGCGCCGGCGCGCAGCAGCTCGACGCCGCGGCGCGTCGCCGCCAGCATCCCGCTGCGCCGCCGGGGACGCTCGGCCGCCGGTCCGCGGGCGCCGGCTCCGCCATGGACGATCAGCGCTGGGAGCAGCCGCGCAGCCATCTAGAGCGCCGGGCGGCGGGCCCACAGGAACAGGCGCCGGAACGGGAAGACGAGCGGCCCGCGCGTGCCGTAGCCGCGCTCGAGCTCGGCCAGCAAGTCGGCCTCGAAGCGCGGCTTCTCGTCCGGGCCGAGCGCTTCCAGAAACGGGCGCATCGAGGTGGCGCGGCTCCATTCGATCACCTCGCCGGGGCCGCTCATGGGATGCTCGAAGACGCGGTAGTAGCAATCGATATCGACGAAGCCGAGCTCGGCGAGCATCCGCCGGTATTCCTCCAGCGGCAGCACGTAGAGCCCCGGCAGCCGCACGTCGCCGAGGCGCGCGCGCCATCGATCGTCGCTCGCCAGCGTCATCATGCTGCGCTGCGCGGTCTCGATCTCGTTCGACGGAATCTGCATCACCAGCCGTCCGCCGGGCTCCAGCGCCGCGTGACAGGCGGCCAGCACCGGACGATGGTCGCGGGCCCATTGCAGGGCGGCATTGGAGAACACCAGCGTATAGTCGCGATGAGCGTTGAAGCTGCGAAAGTCCTCGAGCACGAAGCGCAGGCGCGCCGCGAGAGCCGGGTCGAGCGTGCCGATAGATTCGGTGGCGGCGGCGATCATCGCGGGCGACGAATCGAGTCCCACGCCACGGCCGCGCGCGGTGCGGCGAACCAGCTCGACCAGATGCTCGCCGGTGCCGCATCCCAAGTCGACGATCCGTTCGTCGGCGCCGAGTTCGAGGCGCCCGAGAAGCGCCTCGAAGGGCTCGGCCCGGTAGCGCCTGAAGCGATGATAGAGTTGCGGATCCCAATCAGCCATCGTGTTCCGACTTTCGGCGGCGCAGTTCCCGCGGCGCGGGTCAGGCCGGCCCGGAGTTTTCGCGCGCTGCCGCGCTGCTCTGCACCGCCGGAGTCGATTCATGGCCCGGCTCGGGCAGCACAAACTCGGTAATCGAGGCGGGCGGCGTCAAGCGTCCAATCCTGCCGCTCGGCTCGGTAAACCACAGGTTATGGTCGGGTCCCGCGACCATGAAACCGGGATAGGTATCGGGACCCGCTTTGAGGCTCTCGATTTTGCCGTCGGCGGAGACCTTGTAAAAGATATGGTTGCGGCCCGAGGTGATCCAGATGTGGCCGTCGGATCCGCAGGCGATTCCCAGCGGCACGCCGCCTATCGGCAGCGCGAAATCGACCACCTTTTTACCGTCGACCACCTTGCCCACCTTGTCGGCCGCCAGTTCGGTGAACCACGGGGTGCCATCGGCCGCGATCGTCAGGCCGCCGGGCCGGCTTCCCGGCGTCGGGATCGGCAACTCGCTGATCACGCCGAGCACCGTGATACGGCCGATGTTGTTGCCGTAGTCTTCGACGAACCACAGATCGTTGTCGTGGCCGGCGACGATCTCACCCGGTCCGCCACCCGACGGCACGGTGTATTCGATAATCTTGCCGTCCATCGCGATTCGCCCGATCTGGCCGACCGCATGCTCGGTGAACCATAGCGCTCCATCGGGGCCGGCGGCGATTCCGACCGGTCCCGACTGCGGGGTCGGGATGGGGAAATAGTCGACCGCGCCGTCGCTGGGCTTCAGCCGTCCGATCCGATTGGTAGCCGGGTCGGTAAACCAGATGTTGCCGTCGGGTCCGGCGGTCAGCCGTTCGGGAAAGCCCTCGCCGCTGAGCTTGAAACGCGCCACGTTGCCGGCGGGCGTGAAACGTCCCAGCGCGTTGTTCTGATACTCGCTGAACCAGAGATTGCCGTGGGGGCCGACCGCGATTGCGTATGGAGCATGGAGTTGCTGCTTGC